>Ga0268241_10000001_pt1 | contig 81633 bp, 123 predicted proteins | sample BulsoiAmnAmmetaG_FD_200248 | JGI IMG/M metagenome (GOLD analysis project Ga0268241, IMG submission 200248) | Bulk soil microbial communities from Mexico - Amatitan (Am) metaG (v2) (version 2) | ecosystem: Environmental > Terrestrial > Soil > Agricultural land | place: Mexico: Amatitan, Jalisco...
CGGTCTCGACAAGGCAATGCCGCATAAGCAGTTCCTCACGTGGCTCGAGTCGCTGCGGCCCATCATCGGAATCGACACCGGCACGGCGGACAAGCCACAGTTCGTCTCGCAGTACGCCGAGATCGCCGCGGCGTTCCGCGTGCTCCGTCTTTCGACGAAGGCGAAGATGCTCTCCGAACCGCTGCTCAACGACGCCGGCACGAAGGGCTCCACGATCGACTTCAAGATCGAGGTTGCCGGAGTCGCCGGCGGCGTCGACGTGAAGATCCCGCAGTCGTTCCCGGTGCTCGTGCAGTTCGCGCGCGGGGACAAACGCAAATACGCGTTCGACGTCATGGTGGACATCAACCCCGGTCCGAACGAGACGCCGGTCATCACGCCGTACGCGGCGGCGGTCGACGCGGTGTCCGAGCAGGCCGTGGTCGACGAAATGGAGGAGTTCGAACAGGCGACCGGCGATCTGCCGAAGCTGCTCAACCTCGTCAACTTCTGACCATCGAGCGGAAGTGCGTTGCCGCTGCGCGTCTTCATCGACTTTCTGGTGACGGGCACCGAGGCGGCGATAGAGGCGTTCCGCAAACTCGGTGACGCGTTTAAGGAGCTCGCTGACCGCATGAAGGCCAATACGATCGCAATCCCCACGAACGACACGCTGGTGGCCGAGCTGGCCGAGTGGCGCCCGGACGGCGGGATCAGAACGCGAGAGGAAGCCGAAAAGCGGGCGCGGGACATCCTTCGCCGCGACTACTGACGCGAAGCCCTACCCCGGGGATGAGGCGGCGCCGGCGAACCCGGCGCCGTCTTTTTTCTTGACGTTCATTCGTCGTGACGTAGAATGATTCGCATCGAATGGAGACCGACGAATGAGCATCGAAACGAGCATCGAATGGACGGTGCAGCGGTTGCCGGATGGCCGGGTGGTCATCGGCTCCACGACGAACGGGTGGAGCGGTTGCACCAAGCACCTGCTGCCGAGCGGCAAAGTCGATCCGGAGTGCGTGCCGTGCTACGCCGAGCGTGAAGAAGACGCGCGCCGCGGCCGCTCGCAGTGGGGCAAGGGCAAGCCGCGCACGCAGTTCAAGACGTGGAAGAAGACGCTCGCGAAGCTGAACGAGGCCGCGAAGCGTCAGGGCGTCTATCCGTTCAACTTCATCTCGTCGCTCTCCGACTGGGCCGACCAGGACGCGATGGTCCCCGAAGCGTGGCGGGACGAGCTCGTCGACGCGGCGCTCGCCGCGGATCACATGACGCACCTGTTTCTCACGAAGCGCGCCGTCGAGGGTGCGGCGTACATGATGCGGCGTTTCCCGAATGGCCTTCCGCCGCACTTCTGGTTTGGCGTGAGCGCGGGCGAGCCCGAGGGACTGCGGTGGCGTCTCGAGGCCGCGCAGCGCGTGAAGGCCGACGTCCTGTTCATCAGCATGGAACCGCTCGCCGAGGACTGTGCCGAACACCTTGACGCGATGCTCCGCAGCGGCCTCCGTCTGGACTGGCTGCTGACCGGCGGGCCGAGCGGGCCGTTCGACGACATGACGTATCCGAGCGGCAAGCGCGTCGTGGGTGCATGGCGATCCGTTGCGCACTCGTCGTGGTATGCAGGCGTCCTCGACGTGGCGGGCGCGTACGGCGTTCGCCGGCACCTGAAACAGTGGGGCAACTTCGCGCCGCTCGACCAGTCGCAGGCCGGCGTCATGCCGACGCGAGGCGTCCGCGTCTCGCGCGGCGGCGAGCGGGAGCTCGTGAAGGACGGCCTCGTCGCCCGTGACGTCTGGACCGACACCGACAGCAGCAACTGGGAGTTTCACGGCTTCCTCGGCGGATCGAACGGCAAGCACGCGCACGGCCGCATGCTGAACGGCGTCACCTACGACGAGCACCCCGCCGTGAGGTACGACGCATGACCGAGATGCGCGTCTACCTCGCCGAGCCCGGCGAATCGCTGACCATCCACGTCGAGACGTTCGACGAAAACAACGTCCGCTATGAGTTCCCGATCGAGATCACCGTGCAGCAGCAGGACAAGCCCCGCCTCGTCGGTGTGAAGGTCATGAACACGCCGGTGCTGTTGCGCGGTCTCGATTCGGTGTTCCACCTCGGCGGACAGCAAGAGGCGGGCGACTGACGTGGGCCGCCAACTCGTCACGCGGCCGCCGATGCGCTACTTCGGCGGGAAGTGGGTGATTGCGCCGTGGATCATCGGCAACCTGCCGGAGCACCGCGTCTATGTCGAGCCGTACGGCGGCGGAGCGTCGGTCCTGCTGCGCAAGCGCCGGTGCTATTCCGAGGTGTACAACGATCTCGACGGCGAGGTGGTGAACGTCTTCCGGGTGCTTCAGAATCCCGAGACGGCCGCGCAGCTCCGCGAGCTCCTGCACCTGACGCCGTTCGCTCGCGACGAGTTCCGGCTGTCCTTCAATGACGATGAGACCGTGAGCGACGTGGAGCGAGCGCGGCGCACGATCATGCTCTCGCTCATGGGGTTCGGTGCCGATGCGATGCTGCGCCTCTCGACGGGCTTCCGCGCTGTATCGAACCGCTCCGGCACGACGCCGGCGCACGACTGGGCGAACTATCCAGATTGCATCCCGGCCTTCGTCGAGCGGCTGCGCGGCGTTGTGATTGAGAACCGCGACGCGCTCGAGATCATCGCGCAGCACGACAGCCCGTCGACGCTGTTCTACGTCGATCCGCCCTACGTGCACGACACGCGATCGCGGAAGACGAACCGCAAGAGCGGACGACTAAAGGCGCACGGCTACCGTCACGAGATGACGGACGACGAGCACCGCGCTCTCGCCGCCACGCTTCACCAAGTCAGCGGCCGCGTGGCGATCAGCGGCTACCACTCGCCGCTCTACGACGAACTGTATGGCGATTGGCAGAGCGTCGAGAAGCCGACGCACGCCGATGGCGCACGCGATCGTCTTGAGGTGCTGTGGCTCTCGCCGCGTGCCGTGGTGCAGCAGAAGCTGCTGGCGGTGAATCAGTGACGAAGGACCGCACGCTGTTCTGCAACCGGAAGCCGGACGCCTATCCAGTCGGGGATCCGGCACCGTGTTCCTTCAAGCTCACGCTCGAAACGTACGGCATGAGCACGGCCATCCGCGGGCGCTGCACCGTCCATGAGGGCGGGGAGCTCGTCATCCACACCCGCGTCACGATCGGCACGCAGCTCAAGCTGATCGGTGACGGCGCCATCGCCGTCGAGGAGACGCTGACGGTGGCCCGGAGGGAATCGTGACCGGAAATCAGCGGTGGCGCGAGGGCCGCGCCAGCTACCGGCCTGCCGCCGAGACGATCGTCACCGCCGAGTACTCGGTCGAGGCGCTTCCGGAGCTCGACGCGAAGTCGTTCGTGGTCGAGCACCACTACTCGAGCTCCTACCCGGCGGCGCGCGGGCGGTTCGGCCTGTTCCACCGCTCGCACCTCGTCGGCGTCGCGGTGCTCTCGCACCCGTGCAGCGATCGCGTCCTGACGAACGTTTTCCCGGGCGTCCCGACGCTCGAAGCCGTGGAGCTCGGCCGGTTCGTTCTGCTCGACCGCGTGCCGGGCAACGGCGAGACCTGGTTTCTCGCGCGCGTCTTCCACGCGCTGCGCCGCGAGGGCTTCGCTGGCGTCGTGTCGTTTTCCGATCCGGTCGCGCGCACCTCGGCCGCCGGCGATGTCGTGTTCCCCGGTCACATCGGGACCATCTACCAGGCACACAACGCCGCCTATCTCGGGCTCTCGACGCCGCGATCGCTGCGCCTCCTGCCGAACGGAAAGGTGCTTTCCGACCGCGCGATTCAGAAGGTCCGCGGCGGGGAGCGCGGGTGGGGCCGTGTCGTCGAGTTGCTGTGCGAACACGGCGCGCCGCCCTTTGGCGGTGATCGGCGCGAGTGGCTTCAGCGCGCGCTGCAGGTGACGACACGCGTCCTCCGCCACGGCGGGAATCACCGGTACGCTTGGGGACTCACGCCGAGCACGCGGCGGCAGCTCGAGGGCGGGCCGTACCCGAAGAAGGTGGCGGCGTGAAGCGCATCAGCGTCGTTCCGCATTGGCACGTCGGGAGCCCGTACGTCGACGCGCCGTTTAGCATCGCGATCAACGCGCATCGGTGGGCGCTCGGCCTCGTCGTGCACACGTGGGGGCTGCGGGTGCTTTTCTTCGCATGGCACCTCTGCATCCACTGGGGGCGTCGGTGATGTTCTTCGTCGGCCTCCATCAGCCGAGCGACGCGCGGCACTTCGATCGAGCGTTCGTGAGCGTGAACCGTCTGCGCGGCCGCCGCTCCGATTTCGAGGTGCACGAGTGGATCATGGACTCGGGCGCCTTCACGGAGATCGCTACGCATGGCCGCTACCGCGCGAGCGTCGACGAGTACGCGGCGCAGGTCCGCCGCTGGCGCACGTGCGGCAGCATGCGCGCGGCAGTCGCGCAGGACTGGATGTGCGAGCCGTGGATCGTGAAGAAAACCGGCCTGACGGTGGCCGAGCACCAGCGCCTCACGGTCGAGCGGTTCGACGCGCTGCGCGACCTCGTCGCCGGCGACGCGTACATCCTGCCGGTGCTTCAGGGCTACACCGTCGCCGACTATCTTCGCCACGTTGACGCGTACGGTGGCCGCCTGGCACCGGGGCAATGGGTGGGCGTCGGCAGCGTGTGCAAGCGGAACGCGAATGTCCGCGAGGTGGAAGCGATCCTCGCAGCGATCCGCAAAGCGCGTCCGGACCTTCGTCTACACGGCTTCGGATTGAAGATCACCGCATTACAGAGCGCCATTGTGCGCGACGCGCTCTACAGCGCCGACTCAATGGCGTGGAGCTACAACGCCCGCAAACACGGCCGCAATGCGAACGACTGGCGCGAGGCCGCGCGCTTCGCTGAACGCATTGAGCGGATGCCCGCACAGCAGTCGATTTTCCATTGAGCAGGAGGAATAAAATCATTGACATCTTACCCCCCCCCCCCCTCCTACACTGCGCCCGTACTATGACGACGGCACGGTGCAGATTTTCCACGGAGACTGCCGCGAGGTGATACCGCAACTCGCCGCGCAGTCGATCGACCTGTTGCTGACCGACCCGCCGTACGGGCAGCAGTTCCAAGGTCAGGCGCTCATCACCGCGAAGGCGAACATTCGCGCGGATGGAGCGCGGCAGGGCATGCGCCTTGTGCGGCAGATGCTGTTCGCGATCGTCGAGGAAGGCCGCGTGATGAAGCCAGACGCGCACGCCTATCTCTTCTGCCACTGGGAGTCCTGGCCGGACTTCTACGACGCGGCGAGCAGCTACATGAAGATCCAGAACGCGCTCGTTTGGTTCAAGAATCGCGGCGGCAGCGGCGACACCGAGTACGAGTACGCGCGCGACTATGAGGTGATCCTCTACGGGCTCACGGGCCGCGGCAGGCCGCTCGCCGGCCGACGCGATGGAGCTGTCATCGCCGGCATCCCGCCCGTCCTCGGTGACCGGCTCCACCCCACCGAAAAGCCCGAGAAACTGTTCCGCTATCTGATCGAGAAGTCGTGTCCCGTGGGCGGCGTCGTGCTCGACCCGTTCGGCGGAGCGATGCCCGCAGCTCGCGCGGCGAAGGCGTGCGGCCGCCGGGCCGTCGTGATCGAGATCGAGGAGCGGTATTGCGAGATCGGCGCGGAGCTCATGCGCCAAACGCCCCTGTTCGTGCCGGCGCCGGTTGCGCCGCCGGCGGTGCAGATGGAGGGCGGGCTGTTCGGCGGGATGCCCGAGCTGCAGCCCGAAGTGACCGACGAGGAGGAGGCGATCGCCGAATGACGACGACGTCGTGGCACGAGTTCAAAGGCTCCGGCCTGTTCTGCGATATGCGCGGCTGCGGCCAGGCCCACTCCGCCGCGGTGCATCAGAAACCAGCGCCGGCGCCGACCACCGAGACGGCGCGGCCGCATCGGTACGTCGCGAACCCGGCGTGCTGCACGTTCCCTGTCGACGACGCGGTGCACATCGAAACGCGGTACGACCATGCGCCAGGCGCGCACACGATCGACGAGGCGTATGAGGAGTTCCATCGGAACAACCCGCGCGTGTTCGACGAGCTCGTGAAGCTCGCGCGCGAGGCGCAGGCCGCCGGCGCGAAGCACTACGGCATCGCCGCGCTGTTCGAAGTGCTCCGGTGGCACCGGCTGAAGAGTGGCGAGGTGATCCCCGACGACGACGGGTTCAAGCTGAACAACAACCTCCGCGCCGTGTACGCCCGCAAGATCATGGAAGCGCATCCGGAGCTCGCCGGCTTCTTCCGGACCCGAGCTCGAGCAGGCGAGGAGCCCGCCGATGGATAGCGCGAAGCTGCTCGGCATCATTCGGATTCTCGTCGGCGGCGAGGACTGCTACGCACCCACCGCGTTCGGAGCCGACAACTTTGTCTCGCAGCACTGCACGAACCCCGTCACCCACATCGGCACCAGCGGCGACGCGCGATGCAGCGAGCACCTTTCACACTTCACCGACCGCGGCGAGGAGTTCGTCGCGCTGGAACCGGAGCCATGAAGCACTATCAGCGCGGCCACTGCACTCACACGGAAGTCGCTGGCGTGATCGGCGTCGAGTGGTGCGTGTGCGGGCACGTCTGGCAGCTCGGCACGCGGCACGACTGCATTTGCCCGGTTTGTCCGGCGTCGACTGCCGATGACCGGCGCAATGTCCTCTGGAATTCGTTGCTCGAGGGCGCGGCAATGCGGTGGATCAATACGCTGCCGGTGAAGCCGTACAACGAAGGCACCGTGCGGGAGCGGGAGGAGGACATCATCATTTCGCGGCGTCCCGGCACGATGACGCACCTCTCGTATCGTCTCCTGACGGGAAAGCGCGTCCGCACCAGTGGCCGATCGCTCTTTGAGGCGGCGCAGCACCTATCGATGGAACTGCGCAGGAGACATCACCCGATGCCGCCCACATATCTCTATGAACTGCAGCAGCAGGTGTGGAACATCTTTCAGGCCGTTCGGCGTGATGTAGAATCGCCATCATGAACGAAGAACGATCCGCACGCATCCGCGCCGCATGGGCGAAGGTCCGATCGACCGGCATGGCGCTCCTATTTCGACTCGGGCCGATCATCGCCGGCGCGGCGCTAATCGTCGGCTTCTTCACCGCGCTCTGGTATCTCGTCCTCCGTCCGCTCGGCAGCGGCGCGACCGGCCTTTATGACGAGTTTTTGAAGGCGTTTCGCGACGCCGATCCGAATCTGCGACTCATCGTCGCGAGCGTGATGGTGCTGGCGTTTCTCGCGGTGATCTTCTGGCGGCCGAGACGTCCGGTCGTCAACAACGCCGACACGTCGATCGATCCGTTCCAGCTCAACATCCTCGCCGGCGACGGGCAACGCTTCACGCCGCGGCACGTCGTCTACGTGAACATGCTGCCGGCGCCGACGCAGTTCGTTTCCGCGAATCACCTGACCGTGTACATCACCCGACAGCACCTCATCGCGAACACGGCGGGCGTGCCGAACATCATCGTCGAGGTGAAACGGTCGAACGTTCCCACGTGACCAAACGCGTGACCCGGCCAAGGTCGGCACGCGAATTTGAAGGAGGAGACCATGGCAGACGAACCCAACACCCCGCCGGCAGAAACCCCGGCACATACACCGACCGCACCGACCGGCGACGCCGGAAGCGCAGCGGCGGATCCCGCTGCGGCCACGACGGACGCCGGGGCCAACACCACCGAGGCGATCGGCGAGACCGCGCCGGAGCTCGAGACCGAGGCGGATGTCGACGGCCCGAGCATCAGCCCGTCGACGATCAACACGCGCGAGACGGCCGACGCGATCTCGCACACCATCCCGCTCGACGTGGCGACGGTCGACGAGATCGCCGACTACCTCGACGACGGTTTCGCGCCCGAGGTGCGGCGCTTCATGAACACGCACCCCGGCGTCCGTCACATGATGACGATCGCCGTACACGCCCAGGGCGAGATCGTTCACGCGTTCGACGTGCAGCGCGATCTCGCCCTCGCGCGCGACGCGAAGGCCGACACCGACCGCCTCGACCAGTACCTCCGCAGCCGCTTCGCGCTCGAGTACGCGAACGGCGGGAATCCGGTCGACGTGGTCATTCGCCTCCTCGACAAGTTCTCGCCGCGTTCGGCCGCCGAGGCGGGTTTGGCGGCCGCGACGGGCCGTTAGGCGGTAGAATCCGCCACGTCAAAGGAGGATCGATGCGACTGACCCGCTCTCTCATCCCGGTTCTCATGCTCCTGCTCGCGCTTCCGGCTGTCGCCGGCTGGACGAACGAGCCCGTCGTCCCGAACATCAGCTTCACGGCCGCCGGCGACGCGAACGTGACCGGTGTCGCCGTCACCGACTACTCGTACCGCGTCGACGGGGATGTGATGCACGTCTCCGTGGCGATGACGGGCAATCTGTCGGAGATGGCGCCCGAGCTCTACGTGAACATCCCCGGCGCGATGCGCGCGAACCGCGTCCATCGAAGCGGGGGCGTGAACCTGAAGGTGGGCACGGTCACGGCCGCCGCCGAATGGTCGACCGCCGGCACGCAGATCGTCGTCAAACGTTTGGACGGTCAGCAGATCGCGCCCGGCCCGGTCGGCATCAGCTTCGTGATCGCGATCGACGCCATTCCGCGCAGCTCCGTCCCTCCCGGTCCAGATCTGTAACCGCCCCAACCCCTTCCCCAACCTGCCAGCGTACGGCCCGCCTGAGAACGGCGGGCCGTACGTTTTTCAAGGGATTGACTTCCGTCCCCAGTTGCGAAGTCTCCCCGCCTCTGTGCGACTCTCCTGAGAACGGCCCCGGTTCAATCGGTCCCGCGGCCTACAACTGAGGAGGTTCGCAATGCGTCGTTTCCCGACTCTCGGGGTTCTTCTGGCCGTGCTCTGCATGGTCTTCTCGGTGGCCGCTGCGTCGGCCGCGGATGCCTTCCCGGGCAAAGTCTTCTACGCCAAGGGCGCCAACTGGCGCGCGGAGATCAACGTCGCCGCGCCGGTCGACGCTGAGGTGACGTGGGACATCGAGGGCTGCATCGTCGTCGGCCCGAGCCCGTGCAAGGGGGCGAAGATCGCCAAGGGGGGCGCCCTGACGCTCTCGAGCGACTTCATCGCCGGCTACTTCGCCGGACCTGCGATCGGCGTGGTGAACGTGCCGGAGGGCGCGTGGTCGGCGAGCTCCTTCCTCGAGTTCAACGACGGCAACACGCGCACGGCGTTCACGGTGCCGGCGCTGAGGTGGGTTCTCGACAACCCGCTCGACGACTTCCGAGCTGCCACGGCCGCCCGCACCGCGGACAAGTCCACCTGCTCGACCTTCTACACCGAAGCGGAGCACGGTACGGCCATCCAGGTCGTCGCGTATGGCGCTGACGGGGATCGAGCTCGAGACGAGGACGGCAACTACTCGCCCACGGACGTCTACTTCATCGCCCCGCGCGCGGTCGCGCAGGGATGTCTCGGCGACTGGCGCAACGACGACGGCAGCGTGCGTGTCAAAGGCCCGTCGTTTACCGCGGGCAGCGTGCGCCTCTCGTTCGGCTGCGCCGGCGTCGGCCCGTGCCCCGCACCGCAACGAACGTGGTTCGTGGTCACGAAGGGACCGCTCAGCGGCGCGACCGTCGAGACACTGCCGGTCCAGAACATCGGCGCCGTGGAAGGTACGTCGGCCGCCGTTCTGGCCGCGGCCACCGCCGCCGGCGGGGAGCGCGCTGCGCTCATTCGCCTGCATGGTCCCGCGCCCGATGCTCTGCGCGAAGCCGTTGAGCTGCACAACGCCGAGATTCGGCGAATGCGCAGCACCTCGGACGAGTAACGCAACGTGGACGACTTCACCCGCAACACCTATCGGCTCCTCCGTCGTGACCCGCGCCGTGACCGTCACCAGCACGTGACGCTCGCGGCGATCATCGCGGCGGAGGCGCCAGGCGGAGCGGGAACGAGAGAGGCGGGAGATGGCAACGCGGAAGGGGACGGACAAGCCGAAGCGCCGAGCTGCTGCGAAGGGTGAGGATCAATACCCGCGGCAGAAGGGCGGCCGCTTTGCGCCGTCGACTCCCGACAAGCCGAACCCCGGAAAGCCGATCGGCGCGAAGCATTGGTCGAATCGGAAGCTCGCTGTGATCGCGCGCGAGTACCTGGACGACGGTGGCGACGACGCCATCCGGTTCCTCCTCGAGCAGCGAAAGAACCCTGCAGTTCTCCTCGCGACCATCGAGTTTCTTGCGGATCGCGCGGAAGGCAAGGCACCCCAAACGGTCAAGAACGGCCTCGACCCCGATTCGCTGGAGGCGATCCTCCTCTCGATGCAGGGCCAGGCGCTCCCCGGTCAGCGTGGCGGTGGTAGCAACGAAAACAAGTGAGGGAGGGAAGAGATGCACCACCACAGCCGCGCAACGGACCCCGGCGAGTTCTCAGGTGTTGACCATCGCCGCAAGACGGACGAGCCGATCGAGGTGGCGAACAAGTTCCTCGGCATGCCGATCACTCGGCTGCTCGGCGGCGCGATCGGCTTCGTGCTCGTGACCGTGTTCACCGTGTGGCTCGCGCACGACCGCGCGCTCGCCGCCCAGGAGCGGCAGCAGAAGGCCGTCGAGGATCGTGTCCAGAAGCTCGAGCAGGCGGAGAAGGATCAGCGTGAGCGCGAGGAGAAACAGCGCGAGCGCGAGGAGAAACAGCGCGAGCGCGACACCGCACTCCTCACGGCCATCACCGAAATCAAGACGACGCTCGGCGATGTGAAGGAGCGCGTCGTCCGGATCGAAAACCATCAGCAGCAGGGAGGGAAGTAGTCATGTCCATCGTCAAGCCCGCATCCGAGTCGAAAACGCTTCAGTTCAACCGCTTCGCTACGATCATCGCCGCGATCGTCGCCGCGGCCCCCACGGTCATCAGCTTCGTCGTCGACCTGTTCGCCGATCCGGAGATCGGCGCGGCGATCGCCGGTTTCATCCCGGTCGAGTACCGCGCGCTGGTGTTGCTCGTCGTCGCGTTCGTCGCGAAGCGCAACAGTGACCTCCGCCGGCAGACGACGACGCCGATTCAGGGAACGCCGGCCGCCGCGGAACACGCGGAGGCGCTTCAGCGTCTCGGGTTGCCCGAGGAAGTGATCGCCATCAGCAGCAACGGCGACAACGGCGCGCTCGAGCGGTTCCTCACCGGCGGAGACGCCCGGAAGGAGTAGCGGCGAGGCACCGCCGCCGGCGTCATGGAAGTCATCTCCCGCGACGCTGTCGCCGGCCTGCTCGAGAAGTGGTATCACGACCCGGTCGCGTTCTGTCACGACGTCTTTCCCCGCGAGGAATGGCCGCGGCCGCAGCAGTGCGAGATCCTTGACGCGATTTGGCGCAACCCGGCCACGGTCGTCGCGGCGCACCGTGGTTGGGGCAAGTCGCGAACGGAGGCGTTCGCCGCGCTCGCCTTCATTTGCACGCGTGCGAATTCGCTCGTCTTCACGATCGCGCCGCGTTGGGACCAGGTCACGCAGGGCGTGTGGGTAGACATCCGCCACCTGTGGGCCGTTTCCAAGCTGCCGAAGATTTTCCCGAGCTGGCGCGTCCTCACGCACGAGATTCAGACGCACCCGCTCACCCCGAAGTGGCGAGCGGTCGGCGTCGCCGCCTCCGAAGTCCAGAACATCGAAGGCAAGCACCCCGCAGCCGGTCGTCCCGCGCTCGTCCTGGGCGACGAGTGCAAGGCGATCCCTGACGAGTTCCGCGAGTCGGTGAAGGGCATGCTGAAGCACCCCGAGAGCCGCTTCGTCGGCATCGGTACGCCTGGCATCCCGTTCGGCTGGTTTTACGAAGCGTTCACCACGCGGCGGCGCGGCTACAAAACGTTCCAGTTCCGCGGCGACACCTCGCCGGATCCCGAGGTGCGCGCGCATGTGCAGAAGATCGGCGATGACGCCGGATGGGACGATCCGTTCTTCCGGCAGCAGTGGCTCGCCGAGTTCACGGGTGCCGACGAGGGCGTCATCATCCCGCTCAAGATCGTCACGCCGGCCATCCGCCGGCGCCTCGAGTTCTCCCCGGTCTGGCGCAAGGTGATGAGCGTCGACCCCGCCGGCAAGGGCTCGGATCACACCGTCGTCACCTACCGCCTCGGCCCGGTCACGATCAAACAAAAGGCATGGCAGGGGTGGGACATCATCAAGAGCGAGCGCGAGGTGATCGCGCTGATTCTCGAGTGGAAGCCCGAGCGCGTCATCATCGACGAGGGGGGCCTCGGCGAAGGCGTCGTGTCGCACGTGCGCGACGCGCTGAAGGACACCGACATCGAAATCGTCGGCTACCGCGGCGGCGCGAAGCCGCACGACAAAGAGCGGTATGAGAACCGGAAGGCCGAGGACGTGCACGCGCTGCGCGAGCGGTACAAGGAAGGCGCGGAGTTCGTCGAGAAGGTGCATGCCGAGCTGCGCGGCCGCCTCTTGCAGCTCAACCCGAGCCCCGAGGCCGTCACCAGGACGTTCGACTACCTGCACCGCCTCACCTACGGCAGCTTCACGCCCGAGCAGATCGCCGCAGTGCGGCCCGGCTCGCCCGAGGCCGCGGCGCTCGCCGACGAGATCGCGGCGAAGCTGCGCAAAGGCCCGGGCATCTCGATTCCGAACGAGCCGAACCTCATCGGGCAGACGTGTTCGTGGACGGCCGACCGGTCGAAGGCGAATCGCACGATGGTCATTGATCCGGACGACTCGCCCGACTACGCGGACAGCGACATGATGGCGTATGCGGCGGACACGTTCGGCAGCTCGCTCAAAGGAACGACGATTAGCGTGGTGTAGAATGGCGCCGCGCGACTGGTGACGGCTATGGGTGCCGGAGGGGAGCTCCGGACCAGGATCGTCGGACCCTACATGAAACACCGCGCCGTCGCGCTTCAACCGGCCCACTTTTTCTGAAGGAGCACAACGATGACGGTACGCGCGAAGTTCATGGTGAGCGAGAAGACGTCTTTCGCATGGTCCCCGGACTCGGTTCGGGTGAAGCTCACGCCGCAATACGATCAGAGCATCCCCGAGGATCAGCGTTTCGCGAAGGCGACGCCGAGCGGTGAGTTCTGGATGCAGATCGACAATCCGCCGGCGGCTGCCGCGTTGGAGCTCGGCAAGACCTACTACATCGACATCACACCCGCCGAATAGGCGGGGCTCTCGCCGCGGTAGTCGAGTACGGCGCTCGAGCGGGCTGTAGACCCGTTTCGCTTCGGCGGCCATGCGGTTCGATTCCGTGACGCGGCACCACACATCACCACGAAGGAGCTGCACGATGGACGACACGAAACCCACCCCCGGGACGAGCAACCCCGCAAGCGGCGCCGGCACGTCGTCGCCGAACTTCAATTTCACCTCGCCGGCGAACGCATCGGCCGAGCAGATTCGCGAGCTCGTCGAGGAGCGGTTCCGCTACAAGCCGTGGGACGAGCAGCAGAAGGAGGACGGGAAGGCCGTCACCGACGCGGCGGTCGACTTCGGCGTGGCGATCATGTCGAAGGTGCCGCCCTGCCCGACCCGCACGCGCGCACTCAATCTGATCGAGGAAGCGCGGATGCTCGCGAACGCCGCGATCACGCACGGCGGCAAGTTCTGAGGCATGGCCGATGCCCATTCCGCGCTCCGAGGCGGAGGCACTTCTCGCTGAAGAGTTAGACGCGCTCGACGAGCGTGTCACGCTGGCCGAGCAGGAATTGGTGGCGTTGCGGCAGATGCGGAGCGATAAGCGCGCCGAGCTCGCAGAAGTCATGCGGAGGAGACAGACGAAAATGACCATTCTTCAGCGCATCGCGAACGCGCGGCACGCCTACTTTCACGAGACCGGGAAGCTCCCGAACCGCATCATGCTCACCCCGGCAGACGCCGAGGAGTGGCGACAGTGGTGTGCCGATCACCCCGAGGCGCAGGCGGAGCCGAGCGAATTCCGCGCTGAGGCGCTGAACGACGCCCCGGTCATGGTCGAGGGCGACGAGTTCAAGGTCTGGCGCGAGGAGCCGTAAACGAACGTCGTGGGGTGGCGGCTACGCACCGCCGCACCTGCGCGGCAGCCGGGAGCCCATGTCCCGGCCACAGGCGGCGCCTACCCGGCGCCGCTTGCGTTTTCTGATGCCAATTCGCCACCCTGAGCGGTAGCAGCGCCGGCAGGGCCGAGCTCTGCGCAATCTCTGAGGAGTTCGCGCATGACGCTTTCCGCCGGTCTATCCGCTGGCACCAACACCGTCACGTTCGCCGATAACGTCACGCCCACCGTCGTCATGAACGACGCCATGGCCGACGTCGTGACGCTGTTCCGCGACTACGAAAACAACGGGGCCAATCCCGAATACAAGGCTTTCGAGGCGCGGATCAACTACGGCTCCTCGTTCTACCGCCGCTCCGCCGGCGCGAACGTGTGGGAGTTCATCAACGACGCCGTCGACGGCTCCGGCGGCTTCGCCAACGGTGCCTACCTCTTCCCCTTCAAGCTCGAGATGGAGGAGAGCGGGAAGCCGACGCTGAAGTATCTGAAGCGTCAGGAACAGGCCGACTACGACAACTTTGCCCACCACGTCTGCAACACGCCGTGGGACGTCATCGTCGGAAGCGCCGATCTGATCGAGCGGAAGGCGAAGGCCGGGACGCCCGCGGCGAAGCTGCTGGACGAGTTCTGGCACAACGTCGATCTCCACGGCACGGCAATCCTCGACTTCCTCGAGTACCCCCACAAGCAAGCCCGCCGCTTCGGCACCGGCATCATCATCATGGACCGCCCCTCGTTCGAAAACCGGAGCGAGGCGGACAACAAAAACCCGCAGAACCGGCCGTGGGTGTACGCGGTCCCCACGCAGAACGTCGTGCACTGGGAGTTCGGCGAGGACGGCGAGCTCGCTGGCATCGTCGTCCTAGTGCCGCAACTCATCGACCTCGGCGACGGCAAGGGCCGCCAGAACGTGACGGATGTCCGCGTCTGGACACGCAGTCAGTGGGCGGTGTTCCGCCGCACGAGCGATACGCGCCACGACGGCACCACGGGTGTGCAGGAGAGCCCGGGCGAGACCTTTGAGCTGATCGACTCCGGCGACCACAAGCTCGGCGAGGTGCCAGTCGTCGCGATCTACAACGACACGCCGGAGCCCGGGCACCTGCTCGCGCATACCGAAATGCTCGACGTCGCGCGCATCGCGCAGACGGTCTACAACATCGACAGCGAGGCGCGCGAGATCGAGCGCAAGTGTGCCCTCTTCCTCGCGATCCCGGTGAAGAACACCGATTCGTTCAGCGAGAAGAAGGCGATCATCTCCACGGAGAACGCCCTGCTGTTCGACGGCGAGGCCGGCGCGCCGCAGTGGATTTCGCCGGACCTCGGCATCCTCGAAAACCTCACGACGCGCCGCGAGGCGAAGAAGCTCGACGCCTACAAGATGGCCGGCCTCGGCGCGATCGCGGCGACGACCGACACCGTATCGACGGCCAGCGGCTACCACGCCGAGGTGGAGTTCCAGAAGACGGAGCGCCGCATCGCTCGCCACGCTTCGATGCTCGAGGCGGCCGAGAAGCGCCTGGCACGCCTCTACCTGAAGTTCTACGGGATCGACTCCGACCAGGAGGCCGACCTGTTCTCCATCACGTACCCGCGCGACTACGGCGTCCGCGACATGGAAGCCCTCGTGCTCCGGACAAAGGAAATCCTCGGCCTGAACCTCGGCGAGAAGTGGGACCAGCGCACGCTCGAGAAGCTGGCGAAGGCGCAGTTCCCGCGCATGAGCGACGAGGAGATCGCCGAGATGGTGGAGGACGCCGTCACCGAGCGCAGCGCGGCGAAGAAACAGCAGCAGGAGCTCGAGCGCGTCAAGAGCATGGCCGCCGTTCTCACGCGGCCCCAGCCTGGCCCCGGCGCCGCAGCCGAGGGCAAGGGCCCGCAACCGAAGCCCGGCCAGAAGGCTCCGCCGGCGAAGGCGGAGAAGCCCGACCCGAAGAAGCCCGAAAAGAAGAAGGTGGCGGCCTAACCGCCGGCGAGGAGGATCACCATGTTCACCATCACGCTCGGACGCAGAGACGCCAAGGGGCGGTTTCGCTTTTCGCAGCTCAACCTCGAGGACGGCATCACGTGGGAGCAAATGCTCGAGGATCTGAACCTCAGCTCCGAAGAAAGCGGCGAGGTGTACTACTGCGCGTCCGGCGACTCGCACACGTCGCGCAACCCCGCGACGGGCGACGAGAGCCCCGGCTTCGGGACGGTGTACACGTTCGTCCCGACCGGCGTGGCGATGGCCGACCCGGCGCAGGGCGCGACACTCCTGCTCAACCCGCCCGACAACGGCGACCCGCTCGTCGTGCAGCCGCATCCGGGCGGACGGTTCGACGCGCGGGCGATCGACAAGGTGGTTTCCGGGGTGAACGTCATCGGCGCGCCTGGCCGCGTCGGATCGTATTTCCTCTCGCTGCAGGACGTCGTGCTCGTCGGCACTACGCTCGCCGAATGGGCGCTGCAGCCGGGCGCGTTCGCCGGCGGCACCGTCACGATCGAGAATCCGGGCACCACGGCGATCGACCTGGCCGAAGTGGCGATCGCCGCGAACAAGGTGGGCGCCGGGTGGGCCGAGTGGGTGGTGTCGGCGACGGACGGGACGGACTTCTTCGTCGCGTCGTACGTCGGCCACTTCGTCGCCACGAACAAGGCCGGGACGATCGTCTCGGCGGTCAAGAGCCACGCGGCGCTCGACCTCGAGGCGGCCAGCGGCGGCGCGACCCCGATCACGGCGCCAGCGTCGCTGTCGAACGGCGCGAACAAGGTCACGTTCCGCGTGACGCCATCGGCCGCCACGCCCGCGCTCACGTCGATCACGGTGGCGTTCCGTATCTACGACCGTCTCGGCAACACGGTCACGCCGATCTCGCACGGCGAGGTGTTCGAAGAGTAAAAATGAATCCGCCGGCGGGGAGACTGTCCGGCGCAATTGAAGGAGGGACCATGTTCAAGTTTCGAGCTCTGCTCATCGCGCTCATCGCGCTCATCGCATTCCCCGTCGTCGTCCAGGCGCAGGAGGACGTGCAGGCCACGCGGCTGACGTTCGTCACCGGGAAGAAGCCGGCGGCGACGTACTGCCGCCCCGGCACGCTGACCCTGTGGTTTGACGGCACGGCGTTCCGCTCGGGAACGAAGTCGGACTGCACCACGTGGCCGGACTTCCGCCGCGCGCCGATCGTTGTGTCGATCCCGATCAAGCTGTCGAAGGTCGCGAACGGCGACGTCCTGACCAACTACACGCCGGGGTTCGCCGGCAAGATCACGAAGGTGGCGTTCGCGATCACCGACCCGGTCACGACCGCGGCGAAGGCGACCACGCTGAACCTCGAGATCGGCACGACCGACGTGACGGGAGGCGCGATCGCGCTGACGAGCGCCAACAGCACGCCGCTCGGTGCGGTGATCGCCGGCACGGCCATCACGGCGGCGAACACGTTCACGGCGTCGAGCACGATCTCGGTGGAAGCGTCGTCGACCACGGCGTTCGTCGAGGGCGAGGGCGTTCTGCTCATCACGATCGAGTCGTCGCCGGCGTACCCGTAGGTGCCGATCGGCGCTTGACGGCGCTCCGCGTCGACGGTACTGTAGCGACCAAACAACGCGCGACGCAGTTTCACCCGATCCTGCATCAACCGTTTGCGACGGGCGGCCTCCTAACCGGGGCCGCCCGTCGTGCTTCCGAGGTTCTACTTCTCGGGCTGCGGCGCGACGATCTCCACGCGCCGCGGCGTCACGTACGTGGTCTCGTTCGGCGCGGGCGCGTGCTCCTTCGCCCACGCTTCTGCATCGTCGGCGGACTTGAAGATCCCGTAGTGGTAGATGCGGCCGCAGCGCGAGCCGACGCCGGTCTCCACAACGACGATCCAGCATTCCTCCGATGCGGCGAACGGGTTCCCGCCTCCGCAAGCGTAGACGGCAGTGGCGAGAGAGAGGACGAGGACAGCAAGGGCGATCAGTCGGATTTTCATGGGGTGCTGCTCCTTTCGATATGAAAGACACCAGCACCCCGGAAATGTGGCGCAGCTCCTACGCGACCACCTTCCTCCGGTTCATGATCCGCACGACGACCAGGACGAACGCCAGCGAGAGCAGGAACATCACCGGCGTCGTCCAGACGCCAAGTAGGTCGACGATCGGCTTCATGGCGCCCGTGAAGAGCAGCAACGCGCCGCCGCCGGCGCACGTGCCGGCGAGTAGCAGGAACGGCAGGACGCAGCACGCGCCGCATCCGCCGCGGACGCCGGTGCCGACGCCGTGGGTGACATAGACGGGGATCGGTTGTTCGCTCATCAGTTCCTCAGAAGAAAAATCGCAGCTTGAACAGGTCCATGGCGACGCCCTGCTGTTGGAGCTGGCGCACGATGCTGTTCCGCACAAAGTCCACGCGCTTGCGCCGCGGCGGCTGCAGGTTGCGGTGATGCGTCACGAAGTCGATCGCCGCGATGACGATCTCGAAGGCGTACTGCTGCGCCAGAACGCCGAACAGCGGCGGCGTCTCCGGGTTCGGGTGGTTGTCGGCCGTCGCACCGCACACGTCGGCCAGTCGACGCGCGGCGCGGTAGATGTTCAGGCGCTCGCCGGGGCTCATGTGTTTCACGGCCTCGAGGAGCGCGGCGTCGTCGCCGGCGACGGCCTGGCGCATCGCATCGGTAGCTGCTCGGGCAAGGGCGTCCGCGTAGGGCGCGACGGTCATCGCGTCGCTCCGAGCTCGGGATACTCCTCGATTCGACCGCCCTGGCCGCTCCGCACAGGCCACGCGACTCCGACGCACGTGGAGCCTGTCGCGCAAAGCGCGCAGGTTTCCGGGTCAGGCTCGTCGGTCGCGGTGGTGCACAGAATGAACTTCGGGCCTGTCGGGACGCGGCTGACGTGTACGCGGATATTCGTCCACGTCGCGCCCGGGCTGATCGCGCTGCGTAGCGTTGCCATCGTCTTCTGCACGGTGTCGAGCGTCGCCGCGTGGGCGTCGACAGCGTTGCGCGCGATGGCATTCGCCTCGTCGACGAGAGCTACCCACTTCGCCCACCAGACCGGCGCGCGAAGCGCCTGCATGGCAAGGTAGAAGGCGGCGGCGGCAAAGATGAGCCACTTCCATCCGCCGGTCGGCTGCGCGAGCGCGAGCAGCGCGATTTCACACACCACGACGATCAGCGCGTCGAGCAAGCGCCGCCGGCGGCTGTAGCGAGGTGTCGGATTCACATAGGGGGAGGGCGTCACGGGCGAGCTCCTTTCATTTGCGCGACCAGTTCGGCGAACCGCTTCCGGTTGCGCGGAGCCGTGCGCTTACCTTCGTTGTTGGGGCGTCCCGCGGCTTCCCACAGCGCGCGTGCGCGATCGTAGTGACCTTGGGCCTTATCGAACTGCCGCTGCGTCGGACGCATGCCGTCGAGCGCGCCGGGGTGAATCCGCTCGAGCTCAATCTCCCACTGTGAGGGCTCGGCGTCGGCTGCGTTCATGTCGCCGCGCACGCGGCGCAGATTGCCGCGAGCCTGCGTGAATTCGTGGTGGATGCGCAGCGGGTGAGTCCGCGGCAGCTTGTACCACGGTGTCGGTTTCGGATCAGCCACGGCGCGATCTCCGCTTCCCTTCCTGCTGCGCCTCGGCCGCGGCTTCGCCCTTCGCGCCCCAACGCGCGAGCGCGGCCTTGCGCGCGCGTTCGCTGCGCTCGGGCAGCGATAGCTTCGCTGCGCTGGCGCGTCCGGCTTTCGAGCTGATCTCCTGGTGCTTGTTCATTCGGGGCATCGTCGTCTCCTTCAATTCGCGCGATCGTGAGGCGTGTTGTGGTCGGTGATGCAGTCGCGCGGCGTGATGACTTCCTCGCCGTGCGGGCAGTAGAAAACGTGATCGTGTCCGGTCGGCTCGAGCCCTTCCGCGAGCGCGTGCAGATCGGCTCCATGGTTGACGTGCAGGAACGGCTGCGAGCAGTGCCGGCAGAGGATGGCCTGCGCGAGCACGCTGATGCGCTTGTCCTCCTCGTCCTCGCACCGCGACTGCATCTCGTCGGCGAAGGCGGCGACGTAGAGCCACAGGAGCGCGACGCGATCAAGTGCTGTGAGTTCGTCCCCTACCCCCTTCGGACGCGCGTCGGCGTGGAGCACGCGGCCGACGTCATCGAGGGCCCACGTCTGAAGGAGCGGCGCAAGCTCGCTCATGAGCGGTTGCGGGTAGTAGCGCGAGGCGCGCGCCTCGGCGGCCTCGCGGATTCCGGTCTCGACCTCGCTGGTGTTCAGAATGCGCGCGATCATGCGATCCTCCAGTGACGGGGCGACTGCCCGTCGTTGCTGATAAAGCCGCGGCGGCGGAGTTTCGCGAGGGCCGATCCAACGCGCTGCGGCGTCACTGCATCAGCGGAGCCGACATAGGTGACGGCCACGCGGCGCAGTTCGCGGGTGATGTCCGCGCAGGTCATGCCGCTCGTCTTGTAGAAGCCGCGCGCGTCCTTCAGGACGTTGCGAACCAACTGCTCGAAACCCGGGATGAGACGGTGGGCCGGCTTCGGGAAGCATGAGAACTGGGGGGAGGTGCGCTGCATCGTCGTTTCCATGCCCCCAATGTAATGCTTACCGGTTAGCATGTCAAGTGGGAACTTGGAAACCCGTGAACCGGGCTGCCGCGGCCGCGTCATCGTCGGTCTCAAAGAAGCGGCATGTGTCGCACCGCTCGACATGCGCGGGCGTGCCCTCGGGCTCGTCGGCGAGGTTCATGAAGACGAAGCCGCGCCAGTCGCACTCCTCGCACCCAGGACGCAGCACCACGACCTCGACGTCCACGACGCCGTATCCGGCGCTCAGGTCGTGGATCGAGTCGTCGTCGAGACGCGCGAGCAGGGAGTTCTCCGACAGATCAAGCTGCAGCACGGTTCCCATGCGGTGATAGTCCTCGTCGAGCAGCACGTCGCCGACGCGAATTTCGCGCACGCTGATGTGGTGGATTTCCATCGCGCCCTCGGGCGTGAAGGCGTGGCCGCTGGACACGTCGGCGTGCCGGAGGTTGTTCGCGTCGAACTCGGGCTCGTGGCAGATGCCGCAGAAGCGATCGGTGGTCGTCGTCATCGTCGTCTCCTCAGTTCGCGGGCTCATAGACGTGATGGCCGCGGATGTAGGGCGCCTGATGGATGTTGCCGGTGGACTGCGCGCCGCAGCGGCAGGGGACGTAGGTGGCGCGAGCGGCGGCGAGCGCCTTCGCGCGGGCTTCCGCCTCGGTGGTCTCGTCGTCGGTGAGGTGCTGGCGCTGTTCGATGTCGAGGAGATCGTTCAGCAGCCGCTCCGCATCCGCGGCGTCCGACCACGTGATGTGCGCCGTCATGCCGGCGGCTTCGAACTGCTGCGCCGAGAGGCGGGCCTGCATGATTTGAATGAGACCGAGGGCATCGGCGATGTGAGTGAGGGTGGCGGTTTTTGCGTCTGGCTTCTTCGTCGTTTCCATGCTCACAATGTATGCTAACCGGTAAGCATTGTCAAGATGGGACGGAAGAAATGTATTCGACGTGATGTAGAATGCGCGGCGGGAAGGAGGGCGGCCATGAAAACGTACACCGCCATCGTCGCGACCCTGACGCTTGCGGGCGTCGGAGTCATCATCGTTTATGGAAGGAGATTCATGAAGACCTTCGAAGAGTTCCGCCAGGTCGTCGATCAGGAGACCACGCGCATCGCCGGCGTCGTCGAAAAGCTGCTGGAGAAGGCCAACACCCCGCAGGGCCTCTCCGACGAGGAGAAGGCCGAGGCCGAGGCTACCGTCGCGCGTCTGCGCGCGATCGGCGCCGACCCGGACAATCCCGTTCCCGATGCGCCGCCCGCCGGCGGCGATGCGAACCCCAACCCCGGCACCACCGAGCCCACCGAGTAGCACGCGCCACCCGCCCAACGACCCGCCGAGCGCCCGGGTTCGCGCAGTCCCTCATGCGCGGCCCGGGCGTTCGTGCGTTCGTCGTGGTGTAGAATGGCGCGCGGAGGTTCAATAGATGGCAAACCCGACACCCCTGCGATGGATCGACCAGCGCAAGACGGAGCGCGGCACCTCGTTCGACATCATGCGGCCGATGGTCTACGCCATGCCGCTCACCGCGCCGATTGAGGGCGAGCGCGCACGTGGCAACACCGTCGAATTTGAGTGCGGCGGATGCCGTGCGGCGCATGCGCTCGTCGGCCAGGAGAACAAGGCGAAGTTCGCGATCGACCGACACAACATCGCCAACTCGCTCGCGGTGGCGGCTGCGGCGGCGATCGAGCACGTGACCGGCCACAACTTCGGCGGCACGGTGTGGACGACCGTCGAGCTGCAGCCGGAACTGACCGGCACCGCCTTCGGCGCGGTCCTGCTGCGCGGCTACCGCGCGGAGGGCTCCACGTCATGAGGTTCCGCGCACACCGCGGCGGCCTCGATGAAGCCCTCAAGACGCAGCGCGACGTGAACACGTGGCCCGAGTTGATCGCCGCGGTTCGCGATGAGCTGAGCGGATGGCTCAAGTTCAACGATTCCGATGTGTGGATCGAGCCGTACGCCGGCGACGACGACCGCATTGGGTGGAAAGACGTCTACATCGTCATGGTCTCGGGGTGGCATGTGCCGGCGGGATTCGTCGAGTACGGCGAGGCGTTCCGAGGCCACGTGCGGAGGACATCATGACGTTCACCGGAGCATGGGAGCCCGTAGGCGATCCGATCAACCTCACCGAGCGCCAAGCGGTGCCTGGGGGATGGCTCGTGCGCGTGTGGGCGGCGAACATCTACGGCGACTCGCCGCTCGCGCAGGTGACGGGCATTGCCGGCAAGCCGGTCGTGGTCGGCGTCTCCGTGACGTTCGTTCCTGACGCCGGCTACCACTGGAAGATCGAACCGCCGAGCGAGGAGCAAACTGCATGAACTATCTGCGCGTGAAGCGCGTCGAGCTGACGATCGAGTACGACGACGGCACGACGTTCACCAGCGAGCTCACGAACCTGACGAGCCTCGAGACCGAAGCTCGCCGCGACATGGGCAGCACCCCGGGCGTCTTCACTGGTCCACTCATGGGACGCATCGTCATCGAGGGCCGTCTGCGTTCGGAGGTGCGGCGCGATCGTGATGGGCGCGACATCATTGGCGCCACGCCGTTGATAGAAGCCGGCAATCCCGCACTCGCGGCGGCCGAGGAGGTGGAGCGTTGAGCGCGGAGAGGATCGCCGAGCTGCGCGCGGCCATGGTGAACGATCGCGTGAAGTTCGCCGGCGAGCGGAACGCCTACACGATTCAGGCGCGATCGGAGCGGTTCATCGTCTGCACGAAGCCGTTCCCGTTGCGGCGGACGGTCATCTACACAATCGTCGACCTGCAGGAGCTCGTGCGTGGCCCGGAAAACCTGACGTTCGGCGCGGGCGCCGAGACGCCCGCGCACTGCGAACGGATGGTCGACCGGTTAGAAGGACGCGGACGCGATTTTCCCACCGAGGTTTCCCGGCGGAATCGCGTGCCGCTTGTAGTCGATCGAGTCATCTACCTGGGAGCACATCCATGAGCTACGACCGCACGTACGTTCCGGAACCCGGCACCAAGTACACCGCCGCGCAGGCGCGCGAGCTCGCCGCGATGCTCGAGGGCGACGAGAAGCGGCAGGACGGCGAAGGCCGCGACATCATCTACATCGGCAACGGCGAGACCGACGTCCTCATCGCGACGCTGTGGGACTATGCGGCGCGCGTCGAAGCGGCGGAGGCGAAGCGGCGACGCGAGATCGAGGCCAAGCAAGCGGCCGAGCGCGGGATCGTCATCGAAAGCATGACGGTCGTCGAAGGGCTCGTGACGGAGATGGATCTCGAGCTGCCGGTCGACCACCTGCCCGACCTGACGGAGATGGTCAACCGCGGCGGGCTCGCCCTGCCAGGCGCACGCGGGATCGTGTTCGCGCTCGTCGATTCGCCGCAGCTCCGAAGCTACGGCCGCGTCGGCGTCTCGCTCGTCATCAATCACATCTTCATGAAGGGGCACCCATGACGTTCACTCCGTTCGATCCTGGCGCCGAGGCGCGCGAGCGCCGCATGGAGGCGCAATCCAACCGAGGCGCAGACGCCGCATGGTTGTACTCGCAACGCGATCGAATGAGCGGCCGCACTACGCGCACGGTCCTTCGTTCGTTGGAGCCGATTTCAGAGCATCGGCTCGTCTACTTCATCGCGGACACCTACGTCATCGCGGACATGCTGCGCAAAGCGGCGATTCAGGATGCTCGCGCGCTCGGCCTCGAGATCGATACATCGCGCATTCGGATCACTACGCTGCGCGAGTGGTACGACCACAAAGGCTACGGGCTCGACGGCGACGAACTGCGTGTGTTCGTCGACCACACCGCCGGCGGCGACGAGGAGGCAACACGCGCATACGAGTTCGCCGTTGGCGCACGTCAGGCGCCACCGCCCCCCGCGCCGGCACGACGCAGAAGGCCGAAGCACGGGACGGCCGCTATCACGCTGACCAGCGCGGCGTTCCTTTTGGCGGCGACGTTCAGCGGCGACGTTACGAGCACCATGGGCGGGTTCATGCTGTGCTCCGTGCTCTGTAGCGTGTGGGCCGGTATTCGCGAATTCCGCGAAGCCCGTCTCGCCGTCTCTCGGCCAACATGATCCGCTCGCGCGACTACGACCGCCGGAACGGCTTCGAACCCGGGGAGCCGCGGTACGATGTTCGTCACGGCACGCACCTCGTCGATCCGAAGGCCGAGCGGTACGGCTACGGAGACCGCGAGTGGATCGGCATGACGGACGGCGATCGTCTCCTCGGCCGGGCGTGCGTCTGGACCGATGGCCTGAGCGTGTGCGCCGGCGAGCGCGACGCGTGGGTGTGGCGGAAGCTCGAGCACGAGCAGTTCGACGACATCGGCGAGCCCCGGACATCGGAGTTTTTCAGCACGCTCTGGCGCGCCTACTTCACGTGCGGCTGTGAATCGCTGCGCTACCGCATGCACCCGCCGGAGGAGTGGCCCGCGCTGAACGATCTGATGGGCGGACGGTCGACGGCGGTGCCGCGTGGCTTCATCCGCCGCACGGTGCTCTCCGGGCCGTGCGCGCTGCATCGCGCGATGCGCGACGAGTGGTCGCGCCACTGGGCGCGCATTCGCCAGAATCACGAGAAGCGGTTCGCCCTGGCGCTATACCTCACGCAGCCGATTCTCCGCGAGGTGTTTGGGATGAAGGAGCCCGAGGATGTCGAGCCGTACATCCGCGGCCCGTGGCCGCCCTTCGATCCGGAGGATGACGCCGAGCCCGAGGAAGCGCGCCCGTGAGTGTTCCGTGGCAGTGCCCGTGCTGCGGCATCATTTGGGCGCCTGGCATGGCCTTCTGTCACTGGTGCTCGCCGCTCGGGCAGATCGACGAAAACGTGCGGCAGTTCCACGACTGCCCGACGTTCGGCCGCCAGGTCGACACCATGTTCGCGACGATGATGCGCGACGTCCCGACGATCAAGCCCGAATACAAGGTGCCGCCGCGGCCCGACATCAAGCGGCGAGAGGAGTGAAGATGGAGGCGGTGCAGGTCTACGTCACCCCCGAGTTTTTTGATGGCACGTGTCCCTATCCGGTCGCGGCGCTGTGGATCGATGGTGCGCTGTTCGACACCTACCCGTGCGGCATCGTTCGCAAGCGCGTGAAGTGGCTGCCGCTGTGGCTCCCCTTCAACGCGCGCTACGACTTCTCCATTTACGCGCAACTCGCGTGCGTGAAGCGGCTGCGTGAGCTCGGCGAGGAACTGCGGACGCACATGCACGGCGCGATTCGTCGTGATGTAGAATGCCACGCATGAAAAAGCTGGCGATCGGCGACCCTGAACAGAACGGCGCGACTCTCCCCCTGAAGATGCTCGAGCTCCGAAGCGTGACGCTCGGCAGCTCGGGATCCGGCAAGACGACCGGCGGCCGCGTGCTCGCCGAGGAGTGTTACGAGCAGGGCGTGCCGTTCGGCGTGATCGACCTCAAAGGCGACTGGTGGGGATTGAAGTCGAGCGCGGACGGCAAGTCAGCCGGCATCCCGGTCGTCATCTTCGGCGGCGATCATGCGGACCTTCCGCTCGACGAGCGCGGCGGCGCGGCGCTCGCTGAAATCGTCGTCGACATCCGGCAGCCGTTCATCATCGACCTGGAGAATCTGTCGCGCGCAAAGCAGTGCACGTTCCTCGCTGACTTCTTCGACCGTCTCTACGACGTGAACCGCGAACCGCTCGTGCTGTTCTGCGATGAGGTGGACCGATACGCGCCGCAGAAGTCGATGACGGCGGAGGCCATCAAATCGCTCTCGGCGACGGAAGACCTTGCGAAGCGCGGCCGCAAGCACGGGATCTTCCCGAAGTTCATCACGCAGCGAAACGCCTCGCTGAACAAGAACGTGGCCGAGCTGTGCGACGTGGCGATGGTCTACCGCACCTCCGGGCCGAACGATCAGGAGGCGGTGTCGAATTGGTTCAAGACGAAGGCGACGAAGGACCAGCTCACGAGCGTGATGGCCGTCCTCGCCGGCCTCGAGACCGGCACCGCCGTCGTGTGCAGCGCGCATCCGTCCGTGCGCACGTTCGAAACGATCGCGTTCCGCGAGCCCCGCACCTTCGACTCCTCGGCCACGCCGGAGATCGGCCGCACGGTCATCAAACCGAAGGCGATGGCTTCGGCGGACCTCGACGCGCTGCGCGAGCGCATGGCCGCGACGATCGAGCGGATGAAGGAGAACGATCCGAAGGAGCTGCAGCGCCGAGTGAAGGAGCTCGAGGCCGCGGCGAAAAAGGCCGGCGGCATGCCGACCGAACAGCAGCGCGCTCTCCTCGAGGAAGCCCGCGCCGCCCGCGTGGCGGCTGAGCGAGAAGTTGAGCAGCTACGCGCCAGCATCCGCGACCTGCGCGCGCGACTGAAGAACATCCGCGCGCACGCGGTGGCAATCGAGGAGGCGTCCGCGCTGGACGGTGAGGAGCCGAAAGCGGCCGCGCCACGCACGTTCTTCCTGAACGAGCAGCATGAGAGCCGTGGTCGGAAGTCGGCGCCGGCGCCGATCGTCCACAAGATGCCCGCCGCGAAGGTCGTGAAGGCGGCACCGCCGGCGGCGGTCTCGTCGAACGGTTTCCAGCCGAACGGTTCTCAGCAGCGAGTACTCGACGCGATCGCGTGGTGGGCGTCGATCGGCGTGCCGGAGCCGAGCCGTGCGGCCGTGGGCTTCGTCGCCAAGATCAAGCCGACCGGCGGCCACTTCAGCAACACCGTTGGACCGCTGAACACGCACGGCCTGACCTTCGCGCCGCGCGACGGCTTCATCGCGCTCACGCCCGCCGGCGAGGGGCATGCGAATCATCCGGACACGCCGCCGACGCTGGCCGAGTACCACGCCGCCATCCGGTCGATTCTGAAGACGGGCGCGTCGATCAAGATGTTCGATGCGATCGTCGAGCACGGGCCCGGCGAAATGACCGTGGCCGAGGTGGGCGAGGCCACCAACATCGACCCCACCGGCGGGCACTTCAGCAACTCCATCGGCCCGCTCGGCACCCTCGGGATCATCACCCGAGGCGCCGGCATGGTGCGCCCGACCGAGCTGCTGTTCCCGCCGCACCTTTCGTGAAGGCGACCGACATGACCCATTCCGCAACCTGCATCTCCTGCGAAGCGCCGCTCCCGGGCCCGCATGTCGAGGGCTGCCCGATGTCGCTGTCGACCGGCGGCGCGAACATCCAACAGCCGCGCAACGTGTACCACGACGCGCAGCAGCGGTATCTCCACGATCCGCAGTTCCACGCAGCGTGCGAGACCATGGTGGCGATCGCGCTGCAGGGCGGCTTCACGCCTGGCGAGTTGCGGGACATCGCCTTCACTGCATCGCTGCTGATCGAGCAACGGTATGCGCGGCCGTTTTTCGTGCAGAGGCGCCCGACGTGAACGGCATGATGCCGAAAGAACGGCTGGACCTCATACGTGCCCACGAAGGCGACTACGGGCCCGTCCGCGAACTGCTCGACTACATCGACACGCTGCACAAGCGGCAGACGGCGCTCCACCGCCGGCTACAGAAGGCCGAGGGCGCCGCCGCGCGCGCGCAACGCAAGCCGATCGACACGTGGAGCTCGCGCGAGCGGCAGCAGGAGGCGGCAGAGCGCGATCGCGGTATGGCAGCCATCGGAAAGGCTGCCGCCCGCGAGAGGGAGCGCGACACGTGAGCCGATCGCCACGCCGCAAGGCGCTGAAGGCGCTGCGCCTCGAGCGAAAGCAGGTCCGCCGCGAGGGTGACGCATACCGCGCGCAGCTCCTCCGCCAGATGAACGACTGGCTCGAGATGCACATGGCGGAGCTCCGCGAGGTGCGCGAGACGTTCGCGCCTCAATTGGAACGGCTCATCTCCGTTCGGATCGGCATGCCGCACAAGGTCGCGGTGCCGCACACCATCCCCAGGCATCGCGGGATCGACTCGGCGCCGGCAGTCGCGGAGGTGTTCAGCACGTATGACCTCGACACCCGCGAACTGCTGCGCCTCTGTATCGACATGCCGCGCGAGCTGATTCTCTACCTGTTCAACAAAGACGCTGAGTCCTGGCGCATCGCCGAACGCGAGCTGCAGCACGCCGCGACAAGGCTCGTGCGCGAACTGATGAAGATGGCCTTCACTGGGAGACTCGAGCAATGAAACCCCTGCACATCACAAAGATCGATCACGAGCACCGCGCCGATCCACGCATCCGCGGCATGTGCATCGGCTGCGAATGGCGAGGCCCGTGGCGCCGGTCGGCCGCCAAGGTCGACGAGGACCGGAAGCGCCACCACGACGAGATCACGGCGGCCACGTGATGAGCGATCCGACGACCGAACGCCGTTGCGACGACTGCTCGCAATGCGAGGGTGCGCGCATCCACCGCGACACCACGCTCCGGCACTTTCACCTCTTCTCGATTCCGCTGATGGAGCGGCCCGCGAGCGACTTTCCCGAGGGGTGGCCGCCGGGTTTTGAAGCGGTGATGTGTCCTCCTCGCCGGCACCTCGTGCAGACGGTCGTCGGCCAGCGCGCCGGCAAGCGCCGCGACGCCGAAGCCGCGCAGAAGGCGCACGAGCACGACATGGAGCTCATCAGGCGCCAGGCGTGGAAATGGGTGCAGGAGGAAGAGCAGCGAGAAGCCCAAGGCGACGCGCCGCTCGCGGACTGATGGCGATCCGCACGCTGACCTTCGTGGCGATGAACAGCTTCGCCGTCTGGTGCGACACGTGCGCGGACGCGATCCCTTTCAGCGCGTTCGACGACGTCGAGGTGATGAAGTCCGCGCTGCGCGTTCACGCGGCCGACGAGCACGGGCAAGACGTCGGCTTCTTCCGCGCGATCGCGCCAGGCGCAGACGCCGCCGAACTGCGCATCGAATTCGTCTGCGGTTCCCGTCGTCTGCGGCGGGCGTACCATAGGCGAAATGAACAGTGAGGAATCGCGCCGCGCGGCCAACGCCGCGATCGCTGCCGGTTCGGATGAGGAAGTCGACGCAGTCGTCGGCGGCGTCGTCCGGGGCGTGCGCGAGTTCGTCGCGCTCATTCGTTGCGGCCGCCGTGACTGCACGTACGCCGGCGAGCACATGATGCCGCTGCGCGATCGCATCCACGCAAGCGAGTGGATCGGGATGGCTGTGCTCCTGCATCCGACGACGCCGAACCTCCGCGTCGAGCTGCGCCGGTTGACGTAGATTCGTCATTGCGTATAATGGCCCGCGCCGGCCCGGCTTCCCGCAAAGGTGGCGCGTTCCCGTTGCAAGACGCAGCGCGCAAAGCTGGCGCCGAACCCGAGGCCGGCGCAAAATCGAAGGAGGAACGATGGAACCGACGACCACCACCATCACCGAGGCGCTGGCCGAGGTGAAGCTGATCGGAAAGAAGATCGGCAAGAAACAGGAGTTCATCCTCACCTATCTGCTGCGCGGCGCGATGGTGAAAGACCCGCTCGAGAAGGACGGCGGTTCCGAGACGATCGTCGCTCGCGAGATGCAGGCGATTCGTGACCTCGAGGAGCGCGTCGTGAAGATTCGCACGGCGATCGCGCACGCGAACGCCACCGCGCAGCTCACGATCGGGACGACCACGCGCACCGTGTCGGAGTGGCTGACCTGGCGCCGCGACGTCGCGCCGATCGAGAAGAAGCTCCTCGGCGACATCGTGGCCCGCGTCAACGCCGCGCGTGAACAGGCGCGCCGCGCCACCGGGAAGCTCACGAGCGACGCCGCGGCGGCCGAACCGTCCGACATCCTCGTGAACCTCAGCGAAGTCGAGATCCAGACCCGCGTGGAGGCGATCGAGGAAGTGCTCGGCCGTCTCGACGGGTTGCTCTCCCTGCACAACGCTCGCACCACCATCACGCTCAACTAGCTCAGGATTGCCTTCGGCGGCGAAGTGAGAGAACGACAGCGGATCAAGGCGCCCTCGCCTTTCTCGGTCAGGGGGCACATGCTTGCGGAGCATGCGCAGCGGTTCAAACCCGCACGAGCTAACACGCTCAACGCTCAGAAGTTGAAAGGTACGAACGATGACAAGCTCAGTGCTCATGCTTCAAAGCTCGGTAAAACCCGCCATTTGACTGGCCGCGGCGGAAACGTCGCGGAGGCGCCCACCGTTGCCGGCGCCTTCTCAGGTCGGCGGCTGCTGTTCGGAGGCATGTTTTGAGCGGGCGCGTCCTCGAGATGCGCACAAACGCGGAGGGCGGCGTCCGGATCATTGAGGATGCGAGCGTCGGCCCGCCGGATGTGGAGGATGTCGTACGCCGGTACGGCATCCGCCCGACATCCATGGCGGTCTACTACGACGGCTCGGGCATCGCCAAAACAGAGCTGCACTTCGATCCGCCGGCGAGGCCGTTCACGCCCACGATCCCCGGACGCTTTCAACCGCCGATCGGCCCGTCTCTCGCCGAGGCGATGGAGAACTTCGGCTCCGGAGTGCTCAACGGGTTGCGCACGCAGCTCCGCAACGAACGGATGATCCGCAAGGCGTACGAGATGGGCGCGACCGTGCGATCGAACGCGAAGCCCGAGCAGTGGACGTGCGGCCGCTGCGTGCTCGACTGGCCCGACGAGTCGCCGGTCTGTCTGATGTGCGGCAACACCGCGGTTGCGCGGCATGTCCCGCCGCAGTCGATCCGTATCCCCGCGCTTCCGCCAATGGGTGAGACGCGCGCCGTGCGCGTCGCGATCGACGGGAAAGTCGTGGGCGAGGTGCCGGTCGGCTCCTTTCTGGTGCTGAACGAAGGACCGACGCACGAACTGTCCGGCGTCACGATCGGCCACGGGTACGAGCTCGAGGCCGAGGAAGTCGCGCCGGCGCCGGTCTACGGCTTCGGCGTCTCGCCGGACGGTCTCACCGTGGATCCCGCACCGTTCGGAGCGTTGCCCGCGCCGCTGGCGAAGGCGAAGCCCGAGACGTGGGCCGAGAGTTACGAGACCATGTTCCGCATGCTCGGCAACGCTCGCGCCCTCGAGGCCATGGGCGTGCCGGAACCTTCACGCCCGTACCGACACACCTTCCGAGTGAGGTAGCGCATGCCGCTCGTCCGCGAGTTCGTCGTCACCCGCGACGCCGACAACCGAGTCACCGAATTGCTCGTGCGCTTCTACGGTGGCGGCGAAATCACCATTCCCACCACCGGCACGGCCGTCACCATGGGCCGGCTGTTCGCGAAGCCGCGCACGCTCGTCGACGTCGTGGCCTCGTTCCCGGCGGACGCACCGGACATCTCCGACGTCACGCTCACGGCGCTCTGCAGGTTTTGCCACCGGCCCGTGACCATCGGCGCGGACGTCACGAGCGTCGTCAATTCGCCGGTGTACTGCGCGCGGCCCGACTGCAAAGAGCTCGGGGAAGAGCTGGCGCGGCAGGCGGTCGCGGGGTGATCCGGATGGACGATCGGCGCCTCTGCTCGCTCGCGCTGTGGCTCTACCACCTCGGCCTTGCGTGCTTGACGTGGGTGACGGGCTTCATGGCGATCGTCGCCGTGTCCGCGCTCTGGCGCGGTGGTGATGGCCCGATCGGCACGGGGCTCGTCGTCGTGGCGTGGCTCGTGACCGTCCTTCCGGCCTGGCGTGAGGTGATCGCTCTCCGGCGCGACCTGTTCAGGGCTCGGTCATGAGGGAGAAGAAGGGAGGCGACGGCCCCCTGACGCCGCCCGCGCGCCCTCACCGTAAATACGGTGCGAATTCGGTGACGGTGTTCCATCGGGATCGTCGGCAGCGTCGAGAGCTGATCTTCGACGAGGCGAAGTCGATCCCGGCCGAAGTCGTTGAGCGCGTGCGACATAACCTCGACGGAGGGGCAGAGCAGACGTGGAAGCCGCTCGGGCCGCGGCGGGGCGATGACTGGTTTGCTCGAGCGTTCGGCATGACGCCACCGCCAGCGGAGGGCCGCTGCCGCTACTGCGGGCGCTTCATGGCGCGCGACGAGGTGTATCCGCCGGAGTTCCCGCGGGAGTGCCCGCGCGCGCCGCTCGGCCGCTGCGTCGCCACCAACTGACCGCCACTTTTCGCCGGCGCCAGTGTCTTCTAGAGCATGGCAAAACCGACGAAAGAAACTGCCCCTCTGCCCACCGTCCGCCGTCGCCGCGAGGTTCAGGACCGCGGGATGAGCGACCTGGAACGGAAGCGCCGCCGTGAGCACGCGCGCCGCGAGCTGAGAGACCATCAGCAGACGTGCGCGACGTGCAGCCCGCGCAAGCCGTGCAGCATCGCCCTCGCGCACGCGGACGCGATCGACCGCTACCGGGACTGACCTTCCGCCGCTGTAGTCGCTGGCCCGCCGGGATTGGAGACCTCGGCGGGCCGTTCGTTTTGCCCCTTGACAATGCTTACCGGTTAGCATACATTGTGAGCATGGAAACGACGAACGCAGTAGCGCAGCCCTCCTCCCACGCCATCCCGACCGCTCCCGTGCGCATCGTGAAGCGTTGCGCGTCCACCATCGCGGTCGGCGATCAGATCATGCCGCCGGCGCGCGAACTGCGCCTCTGGCTCCGCCGCAATCTCGCCGAGAAGGGCATGACCGAGGCCGAGGCCATCATGACCGTGACGGAGGTGAAGCAAGGCGCCCCGGACAAGCGCGGCCCGTGGCTCCTCGTCACGGCCTTCATGCCCGATGCGTGGTATGCCGAGTGCCCGAGCGGCCCGTACCCGTGGACGTTCCACATCCGCCCTGACACGCTGTGGCCGGTGGTCGTCGGAGGTGCGCGGTGAACGCGCCGAAGATGGTCCCCGTCTACCGCGGCAAGCGCGCGCGAACGCTCGTCGGACACCTGCTGATGTTCTGGTGCAACTCGGCGGGCCGGTACGTGAGCATTCCGGGCGCCTCCTACTTCGTGCCGGCGGTGCAGCAGTGAGCGCCCCGAAGCACGTTCGCACGCACCGCTTCGACGCCGACACGCTCTACGTGCAGGACACGGGGATCATCAAGTGCGGCGCCCACGTCGGAACGGAAGCCACGTACACGCCCGAGCGGTGGGACGCCCTGACGTCCGCCGAGATCGAGAAGATGGAGCTCGCGTGCGAGGACACGCGCTGCGCTAGGAAGGAACGGAGCTGACCATGAACCTCTACGCGCCCAACGGCAAGATCATCAACGGCACGCTCGAGCGTCTTGAAGGCGTCGCCATCATCGACGAAGTCGTGACGCTCGGCGACGGGCCCCTCCTCCCCGCCGACGCGATCAAGTGGGAAGGCATAACGGAGATCGACTGGGACTCGCAGAAGACGGCGACGGCGCAGGAGTCCGGCCGCATTTTCGTCGACGAGGAGGGCGGACGCTGGCCCGAGTCAGCGGTCGTCCGTGCTACGCGCGAGCGCATCGCAGGAGGCCACCAGTGAAGGAGTTCAGCGTCCCCGTCATCTTCACCGTCGACCGCGGCGTCGAGCACCAGGACGAGGCGAACCGCCGCGTCATCGCCGCCCTCGGCGCCACCATCGGCAACGGCCTGGCCGACGACGACGGCATCGACTGGCGCGTCGCGAAAAGCGTCTCCATGGAGGGTGATGGCGTCCTTGTCGCCAAGGTCACGACGCCGGCGGAACTGATCGAAGCGTTGGACGGCCTGCACACGCTCGCACTCGACAAGCTGCCGGACACGGTCGTTGCGCCGTTCGTCGATCTGCTCGAGCGCACGATCCGCGAAGCGTTGCAACTCGCGGCGATCAAGAGGCCGACGTCATGAGCGACCCGCGCAACCCGAAGCGACCGGAAGGCCCGGAGGGCGACTCCTGGGCCATTTGCCGCGGCTGCATGCGCGGCGCACCGCACGTGCGCGACATCCGCCACAAAAAGCATTGCCGCGGCCGCGCTCTGCCAGAGCTCACGGTGTTCACGGTCGACGACGTCGACATGCCCGACGCGCTGAAGCCCGAGCACGCGCTGAAGCCCGACACGCTGCGCCGCATCGCCGAGGGCATCCGCCGATACAGGGGGCGTCTCTGATGCTGCCGCCGCTCCGCGATCTCATCGCCGGCGCCGTCGAGGACGCAGCGCGCTACCGGCAGCATGCGAAGGCCGCGCGACAGCTCGCGCGCACCACGCGCAACCCCGTCGAGCGGATCATGGCGCGCGGCCGTGTCGCCGAGTACGTGGCCGAGGCGAAGAAGCGCGACGCCTACGCCGCGGAGCTGCGTGCGCAGGCCGGGAAGGGAAAGGCGAGGCGGTGAGCGGCGGTCAGCTCGAGCTGCAGTTTCACAAACGGCCGAAGCGCGTTCGCGGCGCGAAGCCGCTCGCGAAGGGCGCCCGAATGCGCATCATCGAAACGCCCGACATGACGTCGTGGTCGCGCGCGGACGTCGGCGTCGTCGGGACGATCGGCGATCCCTACCCGATGAAGGACCGCTATGGCCGCCGCGGCGCGCGCGACGTCATCGGCTACTACTACTTTTTCCCCGACGACGGGCAGAAGCCGTGGAGGCACAGCGACGAGCCGATCGCCGTCACATCGTTGCAGGTCGAACCGGTGGAGATCGAGCCGTGACACCGCGCCGGTGGGAGGCGCGCCTCGTCAACGGCGGCCGCACGATCGTCGGCACGCGCGGCCACTACCTCGGCCACCACGTGGGCCGCTTCCCGACGCTCGGCGCCTACGTCCTCGAGGCCGAGGCGGAGCCGTTCTGGCACTGGACGCTCGTGTGGCTGTACGCCGGCGCGTTCCAAGGCTCCATCTCCGTCGCCGCTTGGCCGACGCACTCGGTGAACGCGCTGCAGCGCGTCGTGAGGCCGTGGGAGTTCGACGCCCGCCCTCTGCCGCCGGAGGCGCACGATGCGTGACGCCAGACAGCGCGCGCCGAAATGGGAGCAATGCCGCAAGTGCGGCCGCGGCGCCAGGCGCCTCGACGCGATCGCGCACGCGCCTCATTGCCCGACGATGACGGCCGTGCACGAGATGGCCGAGATGCCGCTGCCGACGTCCTCGGCGCAGACGCTCGAGGCGAAGGTGTGGGCGTGGCTCGAGTCCGGGCCCATGATGGACATCCACGCCGATCTCGACGTGCTGCCGTGCATTCGTGCCGCCGGCTGCTCGCTCAGCGACGCGATCGACGCGCTGATGGCCGACCGCTTCGGCCCGATCGCGCGCATGTTCGACCGCGTGCTCGTCGTGGCCGGACGGCCGCTGCGCCGTTGACACCCATTCGGCGTGACGTATACTCGCTCCACGTCGCGTAAGCCGGCATGACGGAGCGCGACTTGGGGGAGGTCGCGGGTTCGAATCCCGTCCCCGGCTCCGCCGGGGTAGTCGCGGCGGGAAAGTCTGACGGAAACTCTCGACTCTTTCCGTCACACCTGACGGAACGCGCGAAGTCCCGGGCCCCTTTGCTACGCTCGCCGCATGTCGTCAGCGGCCAAGGCGTTCCAGCGCCGGATCCTCGAGCACGTCGAGGAAGTCGAGTACGTGAAGGAGCACGCCAGGCGCGTCGCCGAGACGGTCATCGCCCGCGTCGACGTCCGCGAGCTCGCGCAGAACAGCGCCGGCGTCGTCGAGCGGATCATCGCCACCCTGCTCGCGGAACTCGGCCCCGCATCTCGCCGCCTCGCCACGCTGTCGGCCACCTACGCCGTCTTCCTCGGCTTGCCGAAGCTGACCGCGGCGCAGGTCCGGCAGCTCGCCGAGGAGGCGTCGACGAAGTTCTTCGCGTTCGCTTCGCCGGCGATGACCGACGCAGGGCTGCAGGTGAGCTCGCGCATCAACGACATGGTGGCCGCCGGCGTCGATCCTGCCGGCGTGAACGCCGCCCTGAGCTCGAGGGAAGGCCCGCGCGCGCTGATGGTCCCCCTCGCCGCGGTGACGAAGCGCGTCTCGGCGAGCTGGATGCAGTTCGTCGATCGAGACATCAACGACGCCGCGGTGTCGCTGGCCGTCGATCCCCCAAAGACGCGCGCCCGCGACCGCGTATTCGGGGAGAAAATCTTCTCCTTCGTCGTCGACGCCCGCCCGTTCACGTGGATCGCCGTCATGGACGGCCACACGTGCGACGGCGAGTTCCCCTTCGCTTGCGCGCCACGCCACGGCCAGCGCCGGACGCTGATCGAGTGGCGGTACCACGGTCTGCCGGGCTCGCCGGTGCTCGTCTGCTCGATGCACGCTCCTCGAGGCGCTTCCCCCTGCCGGTGCGTCCTGGCGAGCCCGAAAGACCTCGAGGCGATCGAGGCGCTGGAAGCGATCGACGCGGCCGACGCGATCAAGCGCGGCAAGGCCCGCGCGCGACGCTGACCGACCCTCGGTTTCCCTAGGAAAACCAAGGTCCGGCTCGGCCTTTCCGCAGACGGGCCGCCCGCTCAGTCCGTTCTATGTAATGTCGAATGAGCGGCTTACGGCCTCGGTGTCGCGGAATCGTGGCACTTGACTTTTCGAATGCCAACCTGCGCACCATGGGCGAAATCGCGGCCGAGCCTGGGGTTCGGCCATCGTCCAAAAGCGGTTCCAAAACTCGGAGGCAATTGCATGCAGCGTTTCCACGTGCGCTCGGGCTGGGCCCATTTCCGCGCAACCATGGCTGAGCCGTTTTCCGGTCGTCGTTCCAGCACTCAGTTCTTCGAACCCCTGTGCATCGACGATCCGAACGCCGGCGGCGGTGGGGGCGGTGGTGGGGGCGGCAACGACGGCGGCGGGAACAATGGCGGCGACGGTGGGGCCGGCGGCGCTGGTGGCGGCAATGCAGACGACGAGGCGGCAAAGAAGGCCGCCGAGGACCGGAAGCTCGCTGCGGAAGCGGCCGGGTGGCGCACGAAGTATCGGGATGAGCAGAAGAAATTCGGCGATTTCCAGACTTCCGCCACGGCGCAAATTGATGCGCTGAAGGCCGAACTCGAGGAGATGAAGTCGCGCGGCAATGGCAACGGCAACGGGAACCCCCAGCCTGGCGCCAACGGCCAACCCGCGATCGAAACCCACCCCGAGTTCGTGAAGATGCAGCGCCAGCTCACCGAAGTGACGAAGTCGCTGACGGCCGAGCGCGAAACCCTCGCGAAAGAGCGTGCGACGCTCAAAAACGAGAAGATTCAGCGCGCGGTCGGCGAGGTGGCCGGCGAGGGCAAGTTCCTCCTGCCGACCATCTTCCGCAAGGTGCTGGCCGAGAAGGTCGACATCGCCGCGGACGGCGCCCTCGTCATGAGGGTTCCCAACGAAGTCGGCGGCACCGATGAAGTGCCGTTCACCCTCGACAACGTCCTCAAGTACCGCCCGATCGACGAGTTCGACAGCTTCCTGCCGTCGAACGGTTCCAACGGTTCCGGCAACAACGGCGGCGGCAGCGGCAAGGGCCGTCAGAACGACGGTATCGACTGGGCGAAGGTCGAAGGCCCCGGAATGGACCTCGACTACATCCAGAAGAACGCGCAGAAGATCGCCGCCGCAAGGCTCGCACGACAGCAGTAACCAAGATCATTGCCGCAAGGGCTCAGCAGGGCTGAGGCAATGGGGCGCTGATCTCCAACTAGCACAAACAGTTAGGAGACAACGCAGATGGCTAACCAGTTCGACAAAATCGCGAGCGATATCACCTTCTTCGGTACGCTCGTCCTCGCGCAGCTCCGTCAGCAGCTCGCGCTCGTCAATCGCGTCAACACCGACTACAAGGGCGCTTCCTCGGCGGCCGGTCGGAAGATCAGCATCCCCGTGGTCGAGATGTCCGGCAGCGCGCAGACGCGCGGCATCGGCGGCGGCGTCACCCGCAACAGCGGTAAGGCGACGGCCGTCGAGGTGGTGATGCAGCAGATCACCTACTCGTGGGAGCTCGACAACCTCGAGGAGACGTTCTCCAACGTCAACACCGTCCTCGAGATGGCGCAGCGCGCCGCGATCAAGATGGCGGACGGCGTCGACGCGCTGCTCACCGGCCTCTGGCCGCTGATCCCGTATCGCGTCGGCCCGCTCGACGGCTCGGGTCTCTTCAACCCGACCGACAAGGTGAAGGCGTTCGCTCAGGCCCGCAAGGCCCTGAAGGACAACCTCGCCCCGACCGACCGTCTGTTCATGATCCTCGGCACCACCGAGGAGCTGAACCTCACCACGCTCGACATCTACACCCAGGCGCAGCAGTCGGGCGATCCGACGCAGCTTCGCACGGGTGCACTCAAGCCGATCATGGGCGTGCAGCCGTACGCCTCGCAGGCCGTGCCGACGAACATCACGTTCACGCCGGCCGACAACACCGGCTGGAACACCCCGACCACCTCGGGCGTGAACGCCATCGGCGCGACGACGCTGAACGTGGCCGGTCTCGCCAATGGCGCGACCATCACCAAGGGCAGCATCTTCACCATCGCCGGCGGCGGCACCATGCCGAACGGTCAGCCGCAGCCGTATTCGGTCACGGCCGACGTCGTCGCCAGCGGCGGCGGCGCCGCGGCGCTTCCGATCTCGCCCGCGCTGAAGGCGGCGCCGGCGAACGGTGCGACGATCACGCCGGTGGCCTACACCGGCACCCACTCCATCAACCTCATCGCGGACCCGAGCGCGTATCTGTTCGTCGTTCGTCCGCAGGCCGCGGTTCCTCCGGGCGCCGGCGTCCTGCAGATGGACTTCACCGACCCCGTGTCGCAGCTCACCTTCCGTCTGTCGATCGAGGCGAACATCGCCCGCGACAACGCTGCGGGCCGCGCGTACACCACCGTGTGGACGCTCGACCTGCTCGCCGGCGCGAACATCGTTCGTCCGGAGCTGGCGGTGCGCGCCGAGGGCGAGGCGTAGTCGGTTGTTCTCTCGTTCACATAGTCGCTTTGGGCACGGCGGGGCTAACACCCCCGCCGTCGCTTTTTCCGGAGGCGGCCGATGAAGCGGCCGATGACCGACACGTGGCCGGAGCGCATCTACGTCGCCGCGCGCGGCGAGTGCGTCTTCACGTCCGTGCACGATGCCGACTCCGGCGTCTCACTCCCGAACACCCAACGCGTCGACCTGTCGATCGGCTGCGAGGGGTTCATCACGGCCACCGTCACGGCGCTCCGCGTCGACGCCGAGGGCCAGATCGAAATCGACGTCGACGAGCAACGCGCGGCGACATTCACCCGCACCTTCATCGTGCAGCCATTCGAGCAGTTCGGCTTCACGTGCGAGCCCGCGGAAACCCCGGAGGCCACCGATGAGCAGTGATCCGCAGACCACCCACGCCGGCGCTACGCCTGGCACGAAGCCCGAGCTCTCGCTCTCGTCGCGAGCGTTGGATCTCATCCTCGAGTACGAGGGTTTCGACCGCGGCGGGTGGCCTGGTGGCGCCTCGGGCATCACGATCGGCTACGGCTACGACCTCGGCTACCACACGCTCGGTGAGTTCGCGAAGGACTGGCGCACGCACCTGAGCATCAACGACTACCAGAAGCTCCGCGCGTGCGTCGGCATCAAAGGCACGCGCGCGCAGGCCCGTTCGCGCATCCTCAGCGGCATCAAGATCAGCCGCGAGGCCGCACGAGCGGTGTTCGCGAGCGCGTCGATTCCGAAGGCGATCACGGCGACACTCGCCGCGTTCCCTGGCGTCGAGAAGCTGCCGGCCGACGCCGCCGGCGCGCTCATCTCGCTCGTGTTCAACCGCGGCGGGCGTCTTTCGGACAACGATCCTCGGTTGCAGGAACGCCGCGAAATGCGCGCGATCCGCGCGGCCGTGGCGGCGGGCGACCTGATGGAGATCGCGATGCAGCTCCGCTCCATGGTTCGTCTGTGGGAGGGGAAGGGCCTGGGTGGCCTCATTCGCCGGCGCGAGGCCGAGGCCGCCCTCGTCGAATCCTGCATCGAGGGCGCGCCCGGCGCCCCTTCCACCACACCCGCCAAGGCCACGGGCGCCGCGGCGAAATAACGGAGGTTCCATGCGTCACCTGACCCGCACCGTTCTCCTTCTTCTCACGCTTCTCACCCTGGCCGGCTGTTTCGCCTCGAGCGGATCGACGCCGGCGCCGGTGGTGACGCCGCCCGACACCGCGACGTCGCCGGCGGACGAGATGAGCAAGCTGCCGGACCTGCTCAAAATCACCACGCCCGAGCAAGCCGAGGACGTCTTCTTCTCCATCGTCAAGATCGTGAAGAAGACGAGCGACGCCGTCGAGGCCGAGCCGATCAAGACGCCGGCCGACGAGAAGGCGCACAAGGCCGTGAAGGATGCCGTCCGCACCTTCAAAGCCGCGGCCCGTACCGTCTATCCCGCGATCGAGCTGTGGCGAAGCGTCGGCGATCGCGCCACTTGGGACCGCGAGGCGCCGAAGTTCCTCGCCGCCGCGGTCAAAGTCGCAACGGAGGTGAAGTAGCCATGCCGAAGCTGAGCATTTCCGATCCGACCGTCCGCGCAGTGCTCGTGAAGGCGCTGAAGATCGGCGTCAAGACGTTCGTCCCCGGCGGGGGCGCCATCGTCGCCGGCGCTGAGGCGTTGTGGGAGGCGTACCGCGACGCGCTGATGAACGAGTTCAGCGTGCCCGTCGAGGAGCGCGCCGCGCTGCTCGAGTGGATCGCCACCGACGACGAGTAGACCGCCATCACCGTCCACCACTGACCGGGGCGGCCTCGCCTGATGCGCTGGCCGCCGCCGGATCCCGACTTCTACAGGAGGTTTTTCATGAGCGAAACAGCCACGATCCTACCGGGCGAGCAGCGCCCGATGGTGTGGATGTACATGCCGCCGGACGGGACGCCGATGCCGTGTCTGGCCGACAAAGTCGCCTACGCGCGCGGCCTCGGATACGAGGAATGCAACCCGCCCGACGCGGAGCGTAAGCCCGTCAGCGACGTCATCCCCGAGGAGACCGCCGCCGACCACGAGGAGCGCGTCGCGCGCGAGCTCGAGGAGCGGCAGGCCGCCGTGGCCGAGCAGCTTGCGGCGATCGGCGTGGTGCGGCCGCCGAACATCGGCTGCGCCGACTGCGGCGGTTCTGGACTTTGCCCGAAAGGCGCCGTTGCGCCGTGCTGGACGTGTTATCCCGAGGCCCGCGAGGCCGCTGAAGCCGCGGCGAAGGGCCCCAACCTCGAGGACGACTCGCCCACGCTCGGCGGCAGCGACAACGGCGACGTGATCGACGGCCTGCCGGCCGACACGACCACGATCACCGTCACCGGGACCGGATTCGAGCCCACGAACACCGTGAAGCTCGACACGACGACTCCGCGGAGCTGCAATATGGCCGGCTGCAAGGGCCTCTGCGGAATCTGCCCGCCACCGAAGAAGGTCACGGTGCGCGCGGGGCGTGAGCTGAACAAGAATCGCCGCGCCCTCGGCCTCGACCCTCTCAAGATCGTCGACGGCGTCGTGAAAGGCGGTGCGTGATGCAGGAGCCGACCATCACCACGCCCGTCATCATGGGCGTCGACCCGGCGGGACCGGAGGGCGATCGCACCGTCGTCCGCGCCTTTCCGCGTGCTGCTGTAGAGCAGCTATCCGGCATCTCGGGAGATGCTGAAGAGCAGCCGATTGACAGCCAAACGGCTGCCGATCGGATCAACAGCAGCCTCCCGCCCGTCCAGGCGAAGCGGCCGAATGTCGCGCTCATGAAGAAGTGGAGCGCCGACCCGGTCAAGTTCGCGCACGACATCGGCGTGAAGCTCGACCGCGAGGAAGCGAAGGTTCTCCGGCGCGCGATGCGCGGCGACATGCCCACCGGACGCCGGAAGAAGGACATCCTCGAGGCGGTGCGCGTGAAGATCGAAAACGCGCTGCAGCGCATCCACGAAGCCGACACCGCCGGAACGCTCGTGCGTCCCCAGGCCGTGCCGTCGCTCGAGCCGGAGGTGTCCGATGGCGGCGAGTGAGCTGACGATCGACGTCTCCGGGCAGCTTCGCGAGTGGTACGACAACCCGATCGCCTTCACCGAGGCGCTGATCCTCGGCCGACCGATGAACCGCCACGAGATGCGCGTGGTCAACGCGTTGTTTTCCGCCGGGCATGAGACACCCGACCCCGCGCGCGACATCATGGAGTATCTGAAGCCCCAGGCGTTGCGGATCGTCGCGGCGCTCGGCCTGAACACCGACTCCGGCCGCCGGCGACGCCGGAAGGCCGGCCATCTCGAGACGTTGCGCGCGTTTCGCCAGCAGCCCGACATCTACCCGGCGCTCCGCTATGAGCACCGGTGGATTCGCTCGCGCTGCGGCTTCTGCCGCGCGCTGTACGCCTCGGAAACGTTCATCAGCTTCGTGCAGCTCATGACCGGACGCCGGATGTACGTGCTCGAGCGCGAGGACGTGCTCGACTGCGGCCACCCGTCCGCCTTGCTGTACCCCGTGGAGTGGGAGCGCGATGGCCGGCCGGTCCCCTGCGCCAGCAAGGGCGCGTGAGATCGAACCGGAGCGCCGGCGCGAGCTCGTCGAGCACGTCCGGCGCCGCGCTTTCGAGCGCATCGGCTCCGATTTCGAGATTACCGACTCGCGGTACGACGAACTGCGCCGGCGGTGCCGTGAGCGCCGCGGGCGCCATGTCGGCGGTCGTGGCACGGGGGAGATTTGGCGCCTCGTCGTGTGGGGTGGCGTCGTCCTCTACGCCATCTTCGTCCGGGCCGATGACGAGCTCGTGACCCTTGTAAGCGAGGAGATGTTTCGGGAAAACTGGGTTGCGACGTATCCGTCCAACGGCCGCAGCAGGAAGTGAGGAACGACCATGGCGCTCACCAGCGAGCAGATCGACGTCATTCGACGGCAGTACATCCGCGACCTTTGGAAGCCGGCGGTGCCCAACGTCTCGCCGGCGGAAGGGCTGTCGCACTTCAACCTCGCGAACAAGCGGGCGTTCATCAGCGACGAAGGGCTGCATGCGAAGGCGGACCAAGTCAGCCGCGCGTTTCGCGATGAGCTCTCCGGCGTGTACGAGGACGAGTACTCCCGCCTGACGCGCGGCGGCGTTTCCGAGTCGGTGGCCGAGACCGACGCGACCGCGCTGCAAAACGACGCCTTCTATCGGCTCATCCGAGCTGCCGTGTACGAGGACATGATGCTCGATGCCGGCTACGTCGGCTCCATCGCCGACAACGACCAGCGCACCGCCCTGTTCAAGACGTGGGAGAAACAGATCATCCGCGATCGCCAGTTCACGCGCCAGCGCACGACGCCGGCGCTGCGATCGCTGCCGCTCGAGCGGTTCTGAGGTGCGCCATGCCGTTCGGAGTCACGACCACATTCACGGGCAACGCCGGCGGGAAGCTGCGCGATCTTGCGCGCCGTATCGTCGAGACGCGGCCGCTCGTCGACGCGGCCACGCTCCGCGCGAGCGAGTCCATGAAGCGGAACATCCAGCAGTCGCGGAGCCCGGAGGGCGAGCCGTACGCGCCGCTCTCCGAATTCACGCTGCAGAACCGAACCGGCGACAGCATGATCCCCCTGAAGGACACGCTGATGCTGTTCCACAGCATTCATCCGGAAACGCGCAGCGATGTCACTGGGTGGGCTGGGCCCCTCGGCCTCGACGCGTACTACTACGCCTACCAGAATCAGGGTACGAGCAAACGCGGCAACTTCCGCAAGGGCGAGACGGTGACGCCTGGCATCAAAGCCCGGCCGTTCATCGGCATCCGCGATGAGGATTTGCCGGGCTACCAGGAAGACGCCGCGCGCTTCGTGCGCGCCGTGCTGCTCGTGACCGCCGGGAGATTCAACTGATGCCGTCCTATCCGATCGTCGATCCCGATGCGTTCCTCACGGTGAACCGTCTCGCCATCTTGCAGCTCCTCCGCGAGATTCCGTACCTCGACCCGACGCAGGGCGGCACGCTGACGTTCGTCACCGACCCGCGGACCTCGTTCGACTGGACGACATACACGCCGCCGGCGATGGTGCTGGCGCCGCGCGGTTCCGTGCTCGGCCACGCCGAGAGCAAACAGCAGGACGGGTGCGTTTTCGAGGAGGACTTGCAGTGGGCGCTGTTCGTGGTCGGGCGCAACTACGCGCTCGACGGCAGCGGCGTCGCCGACATCGCGCCAGGCGAGCCGACCGTCGAGGTGATGCTCCACCACGCGCGGATCGCACTCTACGGCCGCGTGGCGATGCTCTCGCCGCGGGCTGTGAAGGTCATGCCGGCCAACCCGCCGTTTTCCTCGCTCCCTCTCGAGCCGACGCGCGTGGTCTATCAGATGAACATCCGCACGAATTGGCTCATCCAGGGCCCGGTGCCGTGATCCGACTTCCGCACGTCCGACAGGAGGATCGGTGGGGCTGCACGATCGCCGTGGTGGCAATGGTCACAGGGTGGAGCTATCGGGACGTCCGCGCGCTGTTCCCCACAAGCGTCGCTGAGCGCGAAGGTCTGATGCTGTGGGAGGTGTTCCAGACGTTCGCATGGTTCGGCTACGCGCTGCGTGTGTTCGGCCAGCAGAAATATGCCTTCTGGCCGGAGTGCGAGCGAGCTGCCGCCGGCGAGCCGTTCGCCGACGTGCACGTGTGCGAGGTTGTCGATTTCGAGGGCGCGGACGGCCATCATCTCGTCGTAATGCTCGCTGATGGCTCCGTGCTCGATCCGCTCCGCGAGCAGCCGCGCCGATTGTCGGACTATCACGCCGTCGTGTACGTCGCGGGCGTCTATCCGATCGACCCGCGGCCAGCGCCATGACGCACTCCATCATCATCAGCGAGTCCACGCCGTTCATCCTGGCCGACACGTGGTGCGGGCCGCGCTACATCGGCCGGCGACGGTGCTTCGCGTGTGGAGCTCGAGCACGGCGACGCCACCGCGTGACGCTAGTGCTGGTGCATCTCGCGACGCTGGACGTAGCACCCGCGTACGTGCAGCCGCGGCGCTGGCCGGTCTGCTGGCGGTGCGCCCGCGAGCTCCGGTAGCTCCTCGTCGATCGGCTGCTGCGCGGCGTGAATAATTCGGCGCATAAAATGCGCGCGAAAAGACACGGTGCTAAGCATTCTGCGAGGTAAGCCTTTCCGGTGCAGTGGTTTCAGCATGCCGTGGCCACGCCGCGCTGCAGTGAATCAATCCGCCGTGCGGAGGCGAACCGCGACGATGACTCCGGCAGCTTCGTACGCTCTGCGCCGGATTTCACGCTGATGCTCCTCGAGGGCGCGGATGACCTCCTCGTCGGGCAGTCGGAACACGAGCCCGGAGACAGGATCGGCGTACGGATTGAGGTTCGGCGTGGCGTCGTCGGGCATGTGCGAGATTCTACGCGGGGCGGGCACGGAATCGAACCGTGCACCTCCGCGGCAGAGCCCTCCCGGCATTCACTCCGGCGACCGACCCGCGGAACCGACTGAAGGCCGGCCTCCGACCCACTGGAGACGACCACCCCGCGCCGATTCTACGTGTTCGCGATGCGCACGCGCGTGCTGTCGAACAGCTTGAACGAGGTATCCCCGACGTGCGCGCAGGTCGCGCCCCAAATGATGTGCACGCGCGTCACCTTGCCGATCGGTTCGTCCCGATCGTTGAGGAGCGTGTCGCCGGGGTGGAGCTCGTCGGGCGAGATGGAGATCGCGCGGTGCGCGGTTGCACCCCTGGCAGCGGGAGCTCGCCACGCTGGCGCGCGGCGGCCACAGCCTGTCCCATACGCGACGTCGACGGCGCAGTCGCGCAGTCGCGGCAGATGCCGTCCAGAAACTCCTGATTCGTGCTGTGGGCGATCATGCCCGGCAGATTGCCGGCGGGGCACTCGCGACAGAGCGCCAAGAGATCGGCGATGTTCAGGGTGTAGCCGAGGACTTGCTTGCGGGGGGCGGCGGCCTTCGTCGTGTTTTCCATGCGCCCAATGTAATGCTAACCGGTAAGCATGTCAAGGGGGCGGGTGTAGAATCTCCGCAGTCAAGTCGAGACCCGAAGCACCTGCAGCACCCAGTCACGTCAAGTTCAGGAGGCACCATGGACAACACCACCGGAAACACCGGCGCCGAGGGCGCCGTGGCCGGAAACACCGGCACCACCTTCCGCATCCCGGGCACTGTCGAAGTCACCTCGCCCAACACCTTCAGCATCGGCACTCCCGGCAACGGGCCGACCATGTCGCTCGACGGGACGCCCGTCGACTTCAGTCTGTTCGACGCGCGGCTGTTCGCGCTGCGCGAGCTGAAGGATTACACCGCGCACCTCGTTGGCGGTCTACTGACGATCATGGAGGCGGTCGTCACCGACGCGAAGCAACTCACGGCCGTGAAATCGCTCGTGAAGCGCGAAGTGTGGGAGGCGCACTACGAGGAGGCGTTGCGGTGGGCGCAGCGCCAGGCGGAGATCGAATTCAAAGCACTCGCCGCCTGGGACGCCTATCGCAGCACCGAGGAGGCGTCACGAAGCGCGTCCGGCGGCCCGCACCCCGTCGCGCCGCAGTCGTGGGCCGACGTCGTCACCGATCGCTTCATCGGCGTGAACGCCGCGTGGAACGTCTTCCCGTTCAGCCGCAACGGCGCGCCCGCGCCGATCGACGAGCGATTCCCCGACGCTGTGTCGCGGTAATCACATAGCCGTCACATAAAACCCGCTCGACTTGACCGCGGGCCGGCGCGTGGCCGGCCCGCACCTTTCCTCAGCGCGCGGCGCTCGCCAGGTCGGCGACGTCGTACCACGTGAACGGCCAGACGCTACAGAACACGTAGCGGACATGCCGCTCGCGCGCGAGCGCGTCGAAGCACAAGGCGCACAGCTCGTGCTCGCCCCATTCCGGCGTGGCGACGGCGTCCCAACATGCCCGCGTGACCGTGTAGCCGATGACGATGGGGCGCTCGCATCGTTCGCAGAGCTCCGGAAGGGCCAGCGGGAGGACCGTGACCTGCGTCCGCTCGCACTCCTCGAGCTGTTGCATGAACTTCTGGAACTCCGCGCGGGCATCTTCGTCCCAGTCGAGCCACGCGGCGAAGCGGTAGACGATCTCAGTGAGGGCTTTTCGGATTTTTCTCATGCGATGGAAGACACGGAAGCGGCCGAATGGTGGCGGCGCGGACGATGGCGCCCCTCAGATAGTGACGTTCGCCGCTGATCCGTTTCAGCCGGACTGTTCCACGTGGAACACGCGCGCGTGCGCGCGCGCGGAGGGCCCAACTTGACGAATTGCGCAAGTTGCCGGTTTAGCGTTCGAAGCGGTCAACACGTTGACCATTCGGGCCAAATGTAAACAGGCGCTTTACAGCTTTACATCGGCTCTGCGCAAATAACTATCGGATTTCGGCCCGGAAAAGTTGCGTGGTTTCTCACTTTTTGCGTGAAGCGCCGCGCGCCCGCGAACCGCCTGCACCAGCGCCTTCACTCCGGCGCGGCCTACGGGTCTACCGCTTGGTGGGTTCCGTCATGGCGTCCCGGCCCAACGTCGCACGCCGCGCGCGGCGCGATCGCATTGTAGTGGCGGGACTTGCGAAGTCTCCCCGCCTTTGTGCGACGCTGGCAGAGTCAACGACGCTTCTGAACCTGACGGCAGGGCCGCTCGGTTCACTGGGGGGCGTTGGAAAGTAGCCGCGAGAGCTCGTCGAGCGTGGGGGCGCGACACGAGAGCGAGCGGCGGAACGGTCCAACAACTCATTTTCAGTGAAGGAGTTCCACCATGCCGCCTTACGGTCAGGGAACGAGCGAATCGCTCACTCTCGGCTTCGAAAACGGCTTCAAGACGATGCCCAACGCGCCGGTCACCGGCGACAAGGTGCCCGTCACGAGCCCGAACATCCGCCCCGAGCGGAACAAGTTCACCTCCAACGCACTCACCGGCTCCCATGAGCCCCGGCCGATCGTCTTCGGGAAGGTCGGCGTCTCCGGTTCGTTCGGTCTCGAGTGCAATCCCGCTTCGCTGATGCCGGTCTGCAAGGGCCTGTTCGGCGGCGTCCGCAGCAGCGGCGTCTCCGGCGTCTTTGCCGTCGAGTACTACCTCTCGACGATGCTGCCGATGTTCATCCAGCAGAGCCACGCCGACATCAATCAGTATCTCCTCTGGAACGGCATCTACCTCGGCTCGACCACGTGGCAGTTCGGGTCCGAAGGTCTGATGGAGTGCACGGTCAACGTCATGGGCGCGAAGCAGTCCGTCTTCAGCGCCACGCAGATCGGCGGCACCGTCACCGACCGCACCGGCTATGAGCCGTTCTCCTACCTCCTCGTCCGCATCAAACAGGGCGGGACGGTCATCGGCTATTCGCAGGCCGTCGAGCTCACGATCGATCGGAAGCTCGGCAAGGCGATGGCCCAGGACCAGACGAACGAGGTGGCCGTCGTCTTCTCGGAAGTCGCCGAGATCATGGGCAAGATGACGGCGCTGTTTCAGGACGCCACGCTCCTGAACCTCGCGCTGTCGGGCGCGGAAACGTCGCTCGAAATCTGGCTCCCGAGCATCAACGGCTTCGGCCTGCTCGTCGAGCTGCCCACCATCAAGTTCCGCCCGCCCGCGGTCGTCACGAACGGCACGGGCCTCGTCACGCAGGAGCTGGAGTTCGACGTCTACGGGAAGGCCGGCGTGAGCCTGCACCCGGGCCGCGTGCGCTCCAACTACATCAGCGGATCCACCACCGCGCTCGACACGCTCACCCTCGTCATCGCCGTCGACGGCGGCGCCGATCAGACGGTGACGTTCGCGAACCCGGCCGACGTGAACGCCGTCGTCACGCAGATCAACGCGCAGACGACCGGCCTGACGGCGAGCCTCGACCGCGCGGCGACGGACACCACCGCCGGCGTGATCCGCATCGAGTCGGACACGAAGGGCACGACGTCGAGTGTCGTGGTGAAGGCCGCGTCGACCGCGGACGTGATCCTCGGCTTCGACAACGCCGTCCACTCGGGTCTCGACGGCAAATCCATCCTCGTCACCATTCTCACGCCGGTCGCGGCGTAAGGAGCCCCGCGGGCGGTGCTCACCACACCGCCCGCAAAAAATCTGAAGGAGAGAACGAAAGCATCATGGATATTCGCAACGCAATCGTCACCACCCCCGGCCGCACGCGCATCGTTCACCCGCTGTCCGACCCGAAGAAGGTTCACCCGCGCTTTCTCGACCCCGAGTTCTTCGTCGAGGTGAAGGAGGAATCCAACACCGCGACGGCGCGCCGGTGGGACCTCTTCAAGTTCAATCCGAACAACCTGAAGGACAAGCGGTACGCCGAGAAGCAGATGAAGGTGGCCGAGCAGTCCGTGCAGGATCTCGTCGTCAACTTCGGCGGCCTGTTCAACGCCGGCGAGCCGATCGCGTGCAACCCGGAAGGGCGCGCGCTGCTCACCCGCGCATCGGTGGAGTGCTTCGTCCAGGACGAGGACGAGGACGAGACGGTGAAGACCGCGGTCGGCAAGGTCGGCGACGACGAGCCGGAAGACGAACGCGAGGAAGCCCTCGACCTCGAGGAGCGTGAGACCGAGTGGAAGTCGCTGTGGGTGCTCACGCAGGAAGCGATCGCCGATCAGAAGAAGGAAGAAGCGGGAAACTCGACGCGCTCGTAGCCTACTTTTTCGGGGAGCCGGTGTCGGGCGGACAACGGCAATCCCCAGGCAAGAGCGCATGTGATCTTTGCCGCCTACGTGGTCTCGAGGCCGGGTTGCCGAAGAAGGACAACCCGGCCGAACAGATTTGTTTCGCAAACCGCGCGGCAGGGCCGGGCGGCTGTATCAACCCGGAGCCGACCGTTCACTTCCGCCTTGCGGGGACGTGGGCCGTCGTGGGGCTTGTGCAGCAGGGCTATCGCGCTGACGGGATGACCGGGCGTTTTGAGCGGCCGTCATGGGCCGACATCGAGACGATAGCGCGGGGCTGCGGCGAGCCCTGGGACGAGACCACGATCGCGCGCCTGACGAAGTGGCTCGCCGGCTTCGATGATCGGTTGCCGAAGCCGAAGTCCAAAGGAGCCGCGCGATGAAAAAGACGGTTGCCACGCTCGTCATGCTGATCGCTGGCGCCTTCGCCGCGCTCGTCCTCGCCGACGAGCCGGCGCCGGCGCCCTCGCGTCCTGTCATTCCGATCGCCAAGGCGAAGAAGGGCTGCACGTTCCGTGTGGGCGGGCTGCGCAACTCCGTCTATTACGAAGCGGCGTACATCGTCGCGAAGCGCCTCATGCCGATCGGCGAGCCGGACGAGTTCTGGATCGTCTTCCCGAATCGCGAGCAGGACCGCGACGAGTCGGGCCACCTCCGGACGAACAACGTCAGCGCCGATCGCGTGCTGTTCATGAGCCCCAAAGACGGGCCGGTGATCGTGCTGCGCGATGGCCTGAAGTGCAAGTGCCCGCCGGCGCTGTGGGGAGCTGCGAGCGGAGTGAGCGCGGAGCACTGAGATGGACATCGTCCAGGGCGTACGGATTGAGGTGTCCACCCGCGGTGCGGATCGCATCGCGCAGGTGGGGCGTCAGATCGACGATCTGACCGGGAAGCTGTCGAAGCTGAACGGAGCCTCTCTGTCCGGACTGAACGGCGCGCTCAACGCCGCGGCGCAGGCCGCCGCCGGCATTCTCAAGACGGTCACGAAGGTCTCCGAAGACGTTGCGCGCTCAACCTCGCGCATGACGCAGCAGGCCGTGCGCGAGGCGCAGACGTCCGCGAAGGAGCGCGCGCGGCAGGAGACGATCGTCGCGAAGGAGGCCGAGCGCACCGCCAAGTTGCAGGAGGCGGCGGCGCAGCGCGCGGCGAAGGAACAGGAGCGCGCGTCCGCGCGAGCTGCCAAGGCCGCCGAGCAAGCGGCGAAACAGGCGGAGGCGGCGGAGTGGCGGAAGCTGCTCGCCGCAGAGCGTGTCGCGCAGCGCCAGGCGCGCGCGGCGGAGGAAGCCGCGGCCGCGGTGAAGAAGGCCGCCGATGCCGCCGCACGTGAGCAGGAGAAGGCCGCGAAGAAGGCCGCCGACATCATCGAGCGCGAGGCCGCGCGAGCTGCCAAAGCTGCGGCCAAAGAGGCGGAGAAACAGAAGAAGGCCGCCGAGGAGATGGCGAAGGCCACGGCGGCCGCCGCGCGATCGCTCGGCAACACCACCGCCGGCAAAGGAACGCCCGGAGGCCGCGACGCGATCGCGGAGATGGGCCTCTCCATCAAACAGCTTCAGAGCATGAGCCCGACGAAGGCGTTCAACGAAGTGAAGAACGCCATCATGCAGATCAGCGATCCGACGCAGCGCGCGTCCATGGCGATCCGCATCTTCGGCGACGAGGGCCGGCGCCTCGGCCCGCAGCTCGAGTTCGGCGTGAAGGAACTCAAGATCCTCGACGCGGCCGCGCGCAAGGCGAAGGAGCCCGTCGACGAGCTGGCCGATGCGCTGAAGCGTCTCGGTAAATCCACGAACGACCTCGAAAAGCTCGAGGCGCTACGCACGCTCGGGCTCAACCCCGAGCAGATCATCAAAGGCAAGCCGGAAGCGGCGCTCGTCGCCATTCAGATGGCGCTCCGCGGAGTGAAAGACCCCGCGCAGCGCGCGCAACTCGCCATCGCTCTGCTCGGCCAGGCCGGCAAAAAAATGGCCGACGAGATGAATCAGGGAAGCGCCATCCTGAAGTTCTTCGGGCAGGTGCTCGGCGGCCTGTTCCCGGGACTCATCGGCGGAAACATCCTCGCGAACCTGCTGACGATGGCGATTCTCAAAGTCATCGACGCGGTGAAGTGGCTCGCCGACAAGATGATCGAGGCCGTGAAGATGGGAGTTACCTACAACTCCTTCCTTCGCGAGACGGAGCTCGGCATCGCTTCGCTCGTCATGACGTACGGCAAGTGGATCGACGCGCAGGGCAACGTCGTCGCCTCCACGCGGGCGTTCGCGCTTTCGCAGGTGCTCGCGAAGGACGTGCTCGAGCAGGCCCGCGTCGCCGCGCTCGAGACCACGGCCACGTTCCCCGAGATGACGCGCGCGCTTCAGGAGGGCATGGGGCCCGCGCTGCAGGCCGGTCTCAATCCGGACAACATCGTCAAGTTCACCCAGGCGATGACGCAGGCCGCCGGCGCGATCGGGCTACCGTTCGATCAGCTCGGGCAGGAAATCCGCGGCGTGCTCGAGTTCGACCTCTCCCGCAACAGCCGCATCGCGCGAATGCTGTTTCAGGGCATGGGCAAGAGCGCGGATGAACTGCGAAACCAGTTCAACGCGATGACCGCCTCGGCCAAGTTCGACTACCTCATGGAGAAGCTGAAGGCGTTCAGCGCCGCCGGCGAAGCCCTCGCCCGCACTCCGAAGGGCGCGATGTCGAACCTGAAGGACGCCATCGAGCAGATGATGGGCGAGGGCACCACGCAGCTCACGAAGGACTTCACCGAAGCGGTGCTGCAGCTTTCCCAGTCCTTCCTCATCACCGGAACGAACGGAAAGAAGGCGTTCGATCCGACGCTCATCCAGGCCATCAAAGACGCCTACAAGGCGGTCGACGAGTTCGGCATGCAGCTCCTCGACCTCGCGGAGACGTGGGCGGCGCTGAACGGCCAGTCGATCAAATTCGAAGGCGAGACCACGTTCGAACGTCTTGCCGACGCCGTCCGCCAGGTCACGCACGACCTGCGCGAGCTGATGGCGATGTACAAGGAATTCAAAGAGCTCGGGCCGATCGAGCGCGCGATGCCGTGGGCGCCGCTGACTGCCGCGAAGCGCGGCGAACAGCGCGTGGCGGAGGAGGACGAGTGGCTGAAGGGCATCGCCGATCCGAACGTCGCGAAATACATCGCGCAGCACATGGAGTCGGAGGATGACCGGAAGTGGATTCGCGACAACATCGGCTGGCTGAAGAAGTTTCAGGCCGGGAACATGCCGGAGCCCGCGGAAGGCGCCGGATTCAACACGAGCGACGTTCCGGATATGTACCTGCCGGCGGGCAAGCCGGACAACGCCGAGACGGCGCAGAAGATCCTCGTCACGCAAAAGCAGGTCGAGGCCGCGCAGATTCAGGCGCAGCTCGCCGGCACCGGCAACGCGCTCGCGCGTGAGCGGCTGCAACTCGAAATCGGCATCCTGAACGCTTCCGAAAAGCTCGCGAAGTCGAAGATCGACATCGAGAAGGCCGAGGGCTCGACGGCGCAGAAGGCCGCCATGACGGCGCTCGCGCAGCAGATGGCCGACGCCGAGAAGACGCAGGCGCGGCGCGGGTACGAGCTCGCCACCGAGCGCATCGCGAAACAGGAGGCCGACCAGGTTGCGGCGCAGCGCGAGCAGCTTGACCTGCTGCGGCAGCAGCTCGGCACCGCCGGCGAGCTCAGTGCGCTCGTCAAAGAGCGCGTCGACCACGACGCACGGCTCGCGTCGATTGAGGCCGAGCGCCAGGCGCAGCGCCGTTCGATCGACCCGTACGCCGGAAACAAGGTGGAGCTCGAAAACCTCGCCGACGAGACGGCGCGGGTGAAGGTGCTTCAGGCCGAGCAGCAGCATCATGCCGTCCTCGAGGCCATCACACGCGAGATCGCCACGCAGACCGCCACGCTCGAGCGCCAGGCGGCGCAGGCCGAGAAGAACGTCGAGGTGACGCGCGCTCAGGTCGAGGCCGAGCGTCTGCGCTCGCGCGAGATTCAGACCGTGGCAGACGTGCAGCGCATCGCGCAGGCCGATCGGCTCGCGGCGGAGGCGGAGTTTCAGGCGCGTCGCGTAGAGCTCGAGGCGCAGGCCGAGCAGCAGATCGCCGAACAGCGCGCGACCGCCATGGCCTCGCTCAAGCGCCTCATGACCGGCAACGGCACGGCCGAGGACATCGCGTCGATCAAAACGGCGCAGGAGCGCATCGCGGCCATCCAGCGGACGACCGCGGCGACGATCGCCGCCGACCGCGCGAAGCTCGAGGGGCAAATTTCGAAGATCGTGATCGACGCGGAGACGAACCGCATCAAGGTCACGAATCAGCTCCGCGGCAATCAGCGCGCGCAGCAGCTCGCGCAGGCGTACTCGGAAGCACAGACGCTCGCCGAGGTGATGCGGGCGACGGCGGCGGAGGCGCAGGGCGCCGCGAACATGGGCCTCGCCGTCACCGCCGGCGCCGTCGCCACGGCCGCCGCGGCTTCAGCCGCGGTGTTCAAAGCAGAGCTGGAGAAGCTGCTCAAGCTCCTCGACAAGATTTCGTCCTGGTGGCAGACGTTCGCGCAGAACATGGCGAACGCCGTGGGGACCGCCTTCGACACGCTCTCTCGCGGCGGGAAGTTGTCCGACGTTTTCAAAGCGATCGGGGACAGCTTCCGCACCACCATGATCGACGCCGTTCAGGCGTGGATCAACGACTACACGTCGAAGCTCGCATTCGCAGCCGAGGGCAAGGATTCGAACGGCAACGTCATCGAGTCCGGCGCCGGCGCCATGGGGAGCAAAGAGCAGAAGGGCGCGCTCGCGAAAATGGGCGCCGCCCAGGTCGCGCAGGCCGGCTTCAGCGGCTACGCGGCGGGCCGCGGCAACGGTCAGGCCACGATGAGCGCGGCGCTCGCGGCGTTCGGCACGTACGCGTCGACGGGCAACATCTACGTGGCGATCGCCGCGGCCATCGCTTCGCTCATCGGCTCCGCGCTCAGCGCCCAGGCGAAACAGAAAGACTACAAGTGGGGGATGCCGACGTTCGGCGCAAACGGGCGCGTCGACGTGTACGCGAATAAGAACATTCTCGACAGCGAGCGGGAGATGATGGTCTCCAAGTTCCAGAACGCGGTGAACGATAACTGGAACTCCTGGGTGAACATCCTCCTGAAGCTCCCGGGCGCGAACATCCCCAACATCAGCAAACTCGTGCCCACGGCGAACGATCCCATTCGCTACGTGCAGGAGCGGCCGTCCGCGAACTTCATGAAGCACTGGGACGAGTATCTTGCGAACGACCTCCCCAAATACATCGCCGGCAAGTTCAAAGACTCGCTGAAGGAAGCGTTCACCGGCGCGATGGAGTCGCTGACCCGCGGCCCGATCACGGCGGACGTGAAGAAGGCGCTCGGTGCCCAGTTTGAAAAGTTCTGGACGGAGGCGGAACGGCTCGACCAGTCGACGCGGAAACAGTTCTGGTCCGACATGGCGGACGGCTTCGTGGCCTTCGCCAATGCGGCGCGCCGCATGGAGAACGTGAACAAGGCGCTCCGGAACCTCGGGCAGACCCGCTTCGATGAGAACGGCGATTTCAAGATCAGCGGCGACTCGGATTTCGTGTCGTGGCTGAAGGCCGGCACGCAGGGCATCTACGACCAGGCGCGCGCCATGGTCAACCTCACCGGGCCGGAGCGCGTCGCGGCGTTCAAAGCCCTCGGCCAGTCCGTCGAGGGCGTGACGAAGGCTCTCAGCGAGTACATCGCCCACATCGCCGACGTGCTGCGCCAGCTCAAACAGTCGTTCCACGACGCGCGGTATCAGATGGACCTCCACCGCGCCGGCGAAGTGCGCGACGCGAACGGCAACGTGATCCACGAAGCCGACCGCAACGCCATGGCCCGCATCATGGAGGCCGAATACAACCGCCTGATGAACCGCATCAACAATGCGGCGGCGCTCGGGCTGACGGCTGACGAAGTTGCGGCGGACACGCAGCGCGCGATGTCGATCCTCAACGACATCTACATGCTCGACCCGACCGAGGCGGCCTATGAGTGGTGGCTCGCGCAGATGGCGGCGCTCGAGGCCGCGAGCACCGCGGCACTTCAGGAGCTCGGCGACCTTGCCCGCGATGCGGTCACGGCACTGATCGAGTCGCTGCAGCCGTTCGTGGATTGGTTCAACGGGCTGCCGGTGGACCTCGCCGCGGCGCAGGCGCTCCTCACCGGTCCCGCCGGCGCGTTCGCGGGCTTCGCCGAGGCGCTGGCCGACCTCACCGAGCGCGTGAAGGAAACGCTGCCGCCGGGCGGCGGTACGACTCCTCCCGGTGGCGGTATTGATCCTCCCGGGCGCGATGACGACGACGGCGTGCGCCATCAGAACCTCTCGACGGGCGGCGGGTTCACGGCGATGTCGTCGGCTGCGGTCGTCGATAACTCGGGTGGCGACACCTACAACTTCTACTTTGGAAACGTCTACGGCGTCGACGAGCTGCAGCAGGTCGTCACCGATGCCGTGCAGTCGGTCGCGCGGAACAACCCCAACAAGCTCCGGAGGGACTGGTAATGCTCGCACTCGAGCTCATCGCATGGCTTCTCGCCGCGTATGTCGTGACGTCGGCGTTCGAATACTTTCCGCACCGGTGGGTGATGCACAGTCGGCAGCTCGCGCGCCGTGTCGGCTCTGCGCGTCTAGCCGAGGAGTTCGAATCGCACGCGACGCTCCACCATGGACGATTCTTCGGCCCGCGCTCGTTCACCACGTGCGCCGACCCGGCCGCGCGGTACGTGTCGATCGACACCGGCGCGCTCTACATGCTCGGAAAGACGTGGTGGGTGTGGCTGCCGCTGGCTGCGGTGTCGCTCATCGGCGCCGGCGTGCTCGCCGCCTTCTTCGCCGCGCATGGCGCGCTCTGGACGGCGGTCCATCGCGAGATGCACTACCCGAGCGGCCGCTGGTTTGCGCGGTCGTCCGCCTATCGCTTCTGGCACCGCTATCACGAGACGCATCACGACCGTCACGGCACGAACTTCAACGTGCTTTGCCCGGGCTTCGACCACCTGTTCGGGACGTACGGAGGGCTCGCGTAGATGCGCAGCGTCACGGGGCTCAACGGGCAGCACACCGCCGGCGAAAACAACGCGCCGGTGTCGCTCGTCGCGCTCGAGATTCCGGATAACCCGTTCTACATCACCGACATCGATGACGAGTTCGGAGACATCTTCCTGAACCGCACGACCGGCGCGATGCAGAACGTGTGGGCGGACGGCTTCACGCAGTTCGTGCCGCATGCCGGCCTGCGCGTGCCCGCCTTCTCGCTGACGGATCAGACGATTCAGGACGACCTCACGATCTCGCTGGCGAACGAAAACCGCGCGTGGTTTCAGGTGCTCGCGGAGAACGCCTACCGCGATGCACTCGTGACGGTGTGGCAGGGGCAGCTCAACGTCGCGCCGATCGCGATGGTGCCCGAGGCCATGGCCTTCGCGCCTGGCACCGTGAAGATGTACGTCGGCCGCATCTCCGGAAACATGAACGTGACGCGCGAGGTGGTGACGATCCTCGTGAAGCCGCACGTCGTGCCGTTCACGGTGACGATCCCCTACCGCATCCACGACGCGACCACGTTCCGCCGCATGCCCAAAGCCGGCCGCAAGCTCACGTGGGGCTACACGGAAAGGACGGAGTAGCGATGCCGCGCAACTACATCCCCGCCTTTCCCGACATCCGCGGCCAGCGGTACGAGCGCGTCCTCATCAGCGAGACGCAGACCTCGCCGCTCGACACGGCGGCCGACCTGCGCGGCATCACCGGCAGCGTCATCACCTCCGGCGCCGAGGGTGAGGTGCGCACGCCGACCGTCCGCCGCTACCGCTTCCGCCTCGGGTGGGACTATCTGACCACCGAGGAGGCCGTCGACGTCGAGTACGCCGCGGTGGAGCTCTGCGCCGATGGCAACGGCGTTTGCCCGTTCATCGAGTGGGAACCGACGTCGGAGCTCGAGTATCCGGGCGATCTGTTCGCGCTGTGGCCTGGAAAGGTCACGGGCGCCACGCCGTACGTCGGGCCGTTTCACTGGTGGGACTTCGACCCCGCGTACGTGTCGATCGTCCCGGCGCTCGGCGAAGATCCCGTGTTCGCCACGCTGACGTCGGACGACACGTGGCTCGGGAACATCCCCACGTTCAGCGTCGCTGCGCCGGCGCACGCGCGGTACTACGCGACGCTCTATGCGCCCCTGTTCCATGCGCCGCGGCGCATTCGTCTCGTGACGATCGAGCCGGGCACGTACATCCGTGACAAGTCGAAGATTCCCGATCGTTGGGCGGTGAGCGTGACGCTCGTCGAGAAGGAGACCGGCATCGCGCCGGGCTACGCACGATGAGCGCATTTCCTGACATCACGCCGGCGTCCATGAACGTCGGAAGCCGGTACCGCGCCGTGCCGCTGTGGGGCCCGCGCTCGGTGCTCAGCCGCGGCGGGGCGCAGTTCACGGCCTTCCGGAAGTTCCGGCGGCCGCGCTATGCCTTTGAGCTCGCGTGGACGCATCTCGAGCTCGCGACCGCGCGCGAGATCGCGCAGCACATCACCGATCAGCACGTGACGCTGCTGCCGTTCGATTGGTTCGACTGGTATCCGTTCTGGTGGCGCTCGGTGTTCGTCGGCATCGGCGACGGCGCGACGACGCAGTGGGTGCTCCCCGCGAAGGACGTCACCGACGTGACGATCTATGTGGGCGGCGCGACGTCCGCCGGCGGCACCGACCGCACGTTCATCGGCGGCAATCAGCTTTTCCGAATCGGGCCGAATTTCGAGGACGGCGTCTCGCTCTTTGCGCCGCCCGCGCTCGGCCGCCCGATTTGGGCCTACTTCCGCGGCCGTCGCCGCTGGAACGTGACGATCGAGGCCGACATGCAGGGCGCGATGACGCGCGATCTCGAGACGGGCACCTACGCGGTCTCGATGCGCCTGATGCAGACGAAGCCGGCGCCGGCGGGGGTGGTGTAGGCCATGGCGTTCAACGACCGTTTCCGCCGCAACCCCGACCCGCCGGAGCCCGGCCCGGGCGGCATCGCCACGCGCCGCGGCGGCGTCGACCCGGCCAACGTCATCCGCCGGAACATCTACGCTGTCAATCCGCGGCCGTGGATTCCCGGCGCCGGACCTCCGGCCGCCACGCCGACGCAGCGGACGTTCCACGATCCGCGCGAGTACACGGGCACGTTCAGCGCGGCGGGGCTGCCGATCGACATTGCGCTCGGCCGATGCCTTCAGCCGGTCACGAAACTGATCTATGAGGAGTCGTGGAACAACTTCACGACGCTCACATGGATCGTCTCGCTTTGTGAGGGCCCGATTCAGTCGATTCAGCCGGTCGTCGACGACAAACCGCTGCGTCTCGTCTCGGGCAGCTTCACGAATCCGAACGGCACGAAGTTCGTCGACGAGTCGGGCTTCATCCAGGTCTATTGCTACGACGGCTCGCAAACCTCGCTCGCGTCGTCGGGCCTCGGCTCGTTCGATCCGCTCGCGGCCGCGGAGGAGGTGCACACCGGCCTCGCGCTGGCCGTCGTGTTCATCACGTTCGACCCCGAGAAGATGAACACCGCGCCGAACATGACGTGGATTCTCGAGGGCTACCGCCTCTGCAAAGACCCCGTCGACGGCGTGCAGCGTTACTCGCCCTATCCGGCGGTGCATGCGCGCGAGCTGCTGGTGAACAAGACGTGGGGCATTCAGATGCCCGACGACACGCTCCACCTCGACGACCACCTGACGAACCTCGGCGGGTGGGGCCGCGCGCGCAACGACTGCGCGATCGCCATCTTCCCGCCGAAGCCGTCGAACCCCGTGACCCTCGCCAACGGCGGCGCCGGCAGCATCCCTGCCGGGAGCTACTACTACACCTTCACCAGCGTGACCGGCGACGGCATCGAGACGCTGGAATCGCCGGTCTCGAGCGTCATCACGTTCGGCACGGCGAGCCGCGTCACCGTCACCGTTCCCGCCGGCGGCGCGGGAACGAGCTCGCGCAACATCTACCGCAACGCCGTGAGCGGTGTGCAGACGCCGCGCTACCTCGTCGGCACGATCGCGAACAACACCGCGGGCGCGACCCTCAGCGACAACACGCCGAACACGGTGCTGCTCGCGAATGGAGCCACGGCGCCCGTCGTCGCGCCGCGGCCGGAGCGGTATGTCTCGGGAATCCTCATCTCGCGCCAGGCGAACGGGCAGGACTGGCTGGACACGATCCTCGCGCACTTCGCGGGGAAGGTCACGATGGACAACGGGCGCTATCAGTGCCGCGTCGATCAGAAGCTCGACGCCGGCTACACGCCGATGGTCCTCCGCGACGAGATGCACGACGACGGGACGAACGTCCTGCCGGCGAACGTCGATCCGCTCACCGTCGAGGTGTGGCGCAAGGATGAGACGGAACTGTTCAACGTAGTCACCATCAACTACCTCGACAGCAACAACAACTTTCAGCCGGCCAGCATCACGATCAAGCGCGACAAGGTGAAGGCGCTCCTCGAGCGGCCGCGCGTGGCGACGTACGAACTGCCGGGATGCCCGGACAAGAATCAGGCACTCCGCATCGGCACGCTCTATCTGAACCGCGCGTGGGATGACCTGCTGTGGCGCATCCGCGGCGATCGCTCGGTGCTCGCTCTGCAGCCCGGTCTGGACGTCGCCGAACTGCGCATCGGCGGCCTCGTGTTCGATGGTCGCGCGCTGAAGCTCTCCACGGACGGCGACGCCTTCATGCTCGAGGGCGAGGAGTATCACGAGGAGAGCTACGCGGAGCTCGTCCAGAACGAGGACACGCCGATCGGCACGACGATCCCCGACCCGAGCTCGACGCCGCCGAACCCGACGAACTGCAACGTGCAGGAGGTGCCCGCCGAGGACGGCAGCGGCGCCGGCGCCTACTTCCTCGTGACCTTCACGCCGGGGCTCACCCCGTACTACCGCTCCACGCGCGTCGTCGTGAACGACGGCCTGAACACGTATGTGGCGGCCGAGCAGGAGAACGGCCCGGTGCCGATCCGGAACCTGCGCCGCGGCTTCCCGCACCTCATCACGCTCTACACGCTGACCGATCGCGGTACGCGCATCTCGACGGGCGTCACGCTCGGCCCGATCACGCCGCAGCTCCTCGGCCCCATCGTGCCGGACGTCCTGAACCTGGCCGCGCCGTTCGACACGCACGAGCGCCGCGGCACCATCACGTGCACGCTGCCGCCGTACGTCGGCATCGACCACATCGAGGTTTTCGACAACTTCGGGAACCCCGTCGTGCCGCCGCGTATCGCATCGGTGCCCGCGTCGACCGTCTCGACCGGCGCGCCGATCGACCTCAAAGCGTTCATCCACGGCGACGGCTACGCGAACGATCAGGTGTTTTCGATCATCGTGAAGGTCGTCAACTCGTTCGGCGACAAGTCGCCGGGCATCCCGATTTCGTGGACGATCAAACAGAACGGCACCGCGGCGTACACGGTCGGCTTCGATCCGCGCGACGTCACGTTCGACGGCTCCGCGGTGTGGGTGGCGAATCACAACGGCGGGAACGTTCAGCGGATCAAGCGATCGACCGGAACGGTGGATCTGACGGTGAACGTCGGCTCGAAGCCGTACGGCATCCTCTACGAGAGCGGCCGCATTTGGGTGGCGAACTATGGCTCCGACACCGTGACGTACATGAACACGGACGGCTCGAGCGTCGGCACTCTGAGCCTCGCCGCCGGCGACGGGCCTCTCGGGCTGATCGCCTACACCAACAGCACGGGCGAGCGGCGCATCGTCGTGAGCTGCCACAAGACGAACCGCGTGAAGATCATCGACCCCGTGGGCCTGTCGGTGACGGGCACGGTCATCAACGTCGGACGGAAGCCGTGTTTCATGTACGTCGTCGACGTCAACGGCGAAGCGCGCCGGTACGTCGCGAACTATCTCGATAACACGGTCAGCGTCATCTTCGGCTCTGCGGTCATCGCCACCATCCCGGTCGGACAGGGACCGTTCGGCATCACTTACGACGGCTCGCGCCTGTGGGTGTGCAACTACGCCGACTCTTCGCTCACGCTGATCGACCCAGTGACGAATTCGGTCATCGCGACCATCCCGCTCGGCACGCGCACGGGCCCCACCGATGCCTCGTACGTCGACGGCTACGTGTGGGTGACGGAGGCCCAGGCGCGCCAGGTCACGCGCGTGAACACCGCGACGCTGCGGCCGACCGCGCACGACCCGATGCCGTCCTCGCCGCGTTCGATCATGTACGACGGCACCGACCTCTGGATGCCGCTGAATCTGAACGCCTCGAGCAGCGTTGTGCCCGTGACGGTCACGAACCCCGCGCCTGGCGGCGGCACGTCCGCCCCCGTGAACTTCACCATCCTCGGCGTCGATCCGTCGCCGCTGCCGACGTAGAGAGGATTTCTAGAAATGCCGCCGACCATCAGCAGCATCACGCCGAACAGCAAGCCCCAGGGCTCGGGCTCGTTCGTGCTCACCTGCCAGGGCTCGGGTTTCATCCGCAAGGATTTCGACAACCCGCTGCCGGACGGCGGATGGACCTTCATCCGCGTCGACGGGATCATCTTCGACGGCACCTACTACCCGGTCGACCCCTCGACCCGCACCGGCACGAGCTGTAGCGCGACCATCCCGGCATCCGAGGTTGCGACGCCCGGCAGCTACAACGTCCGCGTCGAGATGGAGGACGGCGAGCAGTCGAACGCCGTGACGTTCACCGTCACCGCGAACCTGCCGGTGCTGACCAGTGTCACGCCGACCTCGGTGACGAGCCCCGCATCCGCCACGATCGTCTGCAACGGTAGCAACTTCACCGCGTCGAGCGTCATCCGCGTCGACGGTGTGGCGATCGGAACGACGTTTGTGAGCTCGACGCAGCTTCAGAGCTCGAGCGCGTACAGCTTCAGCGGCCCGGGCGGCACGCACGCCGTGACCGTCTTCATCTCCGGCGTCGGCGAGTCGGAAGGTCGCACGATCACGAAGAACAACCCGCTGCCGACCATCAGCGCGTTTTCGCCGAACGTGAAGACGTGCGGCGACGCCGATTTCACGCTGACGATCACCGGCACCGGCTACAACGCGGACACGCGAGCTGCGTGGAATGGCTCCTACCGCGACACGGTGGTCGTGAGCGCGACGCAGCTTCAGGTGTCGATCCGACAGACGGACCTTGCGAGCGCCGGATCCCCGGTCATCGGTGTCATCAACCCGGCGCCCGGCGGCGGCACCGCGCGCAACGACCAGGCGCCGAACATCGTGGCGTTCACGATCAACAACCCGGCCCCGATCATCACCGAGATTTCGCCGACCACTGCCACGGCCGGAACTGGCCCCGTGACCATCAGCGTCCGCGGCAGCCGGTTCGTCGGTGGCACCGGGAAGACGGTCATTCGGTGGAACGGCGTCGATCAGCCCACCACGGTCATCGACAACGGTGGTTTCGAGTGCACGTTCGTCGCGACGCAGGCGATGCTCGCGCAGCCCGGCTCCTTCACCATTGCGGCATTCAATGGATCGCCCGCCGGCGGGCTGTCGAATTCCAAGACGTTCAACGTCACCGGCGGCGTCCCGGTCCTGAATTCGATCGACCCGTCGTCGGTGCCGGTCGCGAGCTCGACGACGATCACTCTGCGCGGAAGCGGCTTCGCGCCCGATCACACCGTGCGTCTCGAGGGCGTCGTCGTGGCGTCCGACTGGGACAGCACCTCGCGAATTCAGGTCAACCTGACGCCGGCAATGATCCCGACGCCCGGGACGTACGACGTCAAAGTCACGAACAACGGCGCGAACGGGGGCACCTCGGCCACGCGCTCGTTCCAAGCGGCGAACGGCGTGCCGGTGCTGACGAGCATCAACGTCACCACCAAAACGGTCGGCGACGCGGCGTTCACGCTCACTCTCACCGGTTCGGGCTTCATCAACGGCGCCAGCTCGGGGGCGGTGAACGGCGCTGCGCGCGCGACGACGTTCGTGAGTTCGACGTCGCTTCAGATCATCATCACCGCGGCGGACCTCTCCACCGGCGGAACGCTCTCCATCACCGTCGTCACCGCGGCGCCTGGCGGCGGCACGAGCGCCGCGCGCACGCTCACGATCAACTACCCCGTCCCGACCGTCAGCTCGTTCGATTCGGCGAACATCGTCATCGGCTCGCCCGACACGACCGTCGCCATTAACGGGACCGGCTTCGGGACCGGGACGCTGGTGAAGATCGGCGCCGCGACCCTCGCGACGACCTTCGTCAACTCGACGCGCGTCACGGCCGTCGTGCCGGCGGCGAACCTCACCGCGATCGCGACGCTGTCGCTCTCGGTAGTGAACCCGACCCCCGGCGGTGGTACCGCGGCGTGCCCGCCGCTCAACGTCGTCAACCCGACGCCCGCCATCACCTCGCTTTCGCCGACGAACGTGAATGCGGGATCCGGCGCCTTCACGCTGACGATCAACGGCACGGGCTTCCGCTCGGGCGTCTCATCGGCGTTCCTCAACGGATCGGCGCGCACGACGACGTTCATGAGCGCGACGCAACTGCAGATGGCCGTGAACGCGAACGACGTCACGGCCTCGGGCACGCTCTCCATCACGGTCGTCAACACGGGGCCCGGCGGCGGTACGTCGGCGCCGGCGCCGTTCTTCGTCGGCGCGGTGAACCCCGTTCCGACCGTCTCGAGCATGTCGCCGTCGAACCGCAACGCCGGCGAGGTAGCGCCGCTCATCACGATCACGGGCACGAACTTCCTTCCGTCGTCGGTCGTGCGGTGGGAGGGTGGGGACCGCGTCACCACGTACGTCAGCGCGACGCAGTTGAAGGCGCAGCTCCTTCAGAGCGACATGGCCGTCGCCGGCACGTACATCGTCCAAGTGTTCAATCCGCCTCCGGGCGGTGGCCTCTCGGGCTCGCAGGGCTTCGTCGTCAACGCGGTAAATCAGCCCCCGGAGATCACGGGTCTGTCGCCGGCATCGGCCGCCACCGGCGGCGCGCAGTTCACGCTGACGATCAACGGCCTGCACTTCCTCGCGACGACGACGGTGAAGCTCACCGACGCGATCGGCCAGGTCTACAACCCGACCGTGACCTTCGTGAACTCGACGAAGATCACGGTGCTGGTGCCGAACACGGCGCTCATCAACGCCGGGAACGTCATCGTGGCCGTCACGAACCCCACACCCGGCGGCGGTACCGTCTCGTCTGTCCTGAAGGTTCAGACGGGCAATCCGGTCCCGTCGATCATCAACGTTTCGCCGTCGACGGTGGTGGTGGGCGCCGCGGATACCACGATCACGATCACCGGCGCCGGCTTCTACGCGGGATCGGTCGTCCGGGCCAACGGCACGAACCTCACCACCACGTTCGTCAACTCGTCGACGCTCACGGCCACGATGACGGCCGCGCTCGCGGCCACGGTCGGCATCCTCTCCATCACCGTCTTCAACACGACGCCCGGCGGCGGCACGTCGAACGCGGTGGCCTTCGCCGTCCTCTCGCCGACGAACCCCATTCCGGAGATCGACTCGCTGTCGCCGGATCAGGTCGTGCGCGGGATCGCGCAGTTCCTCCTGACGATTTTGGGGAGGAACTTCATCCCGACCAGCTCGGCCGCCATCAACGGCACGGCAAAAACGACCACCTACGTCTCGCCCACGCGCGTCGACGCCACCATTCCGGCGGCCGACGTCGCGCTCGCGCCTGGCGGCATCGCCCGCGTGAATCCGCGCGCGCACAGCGAGACGGTCTCGCACAACGCGCAGGCCGTGCGCGCGTTCGCCGCGGGCAGCGTCGAGGCGCCGGCCATGACGATCGGGCCGAACGAAACGAAAACCGGATGGCACTCGCCCGAGGAGGGCGTGTGGGAGTTCGTGTCGAACACGAAGCCCCAAGTGCGGATCGGCCCGTCCGGAACGGTGGGCGAGGCGGCCGACTTCACGAACCTGACGGCGGCGGAGTTCATCACGCGGAACACCATCACCGCGCTGCTCGGCTTCTTCGAGCGCGGCCGTGGCTTCGGCCTCGGCGAGTGGGTGAACGAGCCGTATCACGCTTCGAAGTTCACGGGCGACTCGGACGCGACGTGGAACCTCGGCGGCGGCGCCGACATGATCGACTACAGCTACATGATGATCGGTGAGACCATGTGGGTGTCGGTCGACGTGCGCGACTCGACGATCACGACGAACGCGCCGGTGGAGCTCTACGTCTCCATCCCTCTCGGGCTCAAATCCGCGCGCACGCAGTACGGCGTCGGCTACTGGCGTGACTCCACGACGCCCGCAGGGACGAAGCACCTCCTGCATCTCGAGACCGCCGGCACCGCGATCATCATCCGCAAGGAAGACGGCGGCGCGTGGCCGACGACCACGACCGGCCTGAACGTCGGCTTCGTGTTCATGTTCGCCGTGGAGCTCGAGGCCCCGATCCTCTCGGTGGGCCCGTCCATCTCGTCGATTACGCCGGCGTCGGTCACGGTCGGGAGCGCGGAATTCACGCTGCAGATCGTCGGACACAACTTCTCGCAGGCGGCGACGTGCATCCTGACGGACGCGAACGCGGCCAACTACACGCCGACCGTCACGTGGGTGACTTCGCAGCGCCTCACGATTCAGGTGCCGCCGGCGGCGGTGCTGACCGAGGGCACGGTCACGGTGGCGATCACGAACCCGGCGCCGATCGAGGCCGACGACCCGGCGGGCGGCACGGCGACGAAGAACCTCACCGTGGAGCCGCAGTTGTAGGAGGGGAGGTGCGCTACGCGCGGCGGCGTGCCACGCGAGCGCGCTTCTTCTGCGCGAACTCGCTCTCGAGCTGCGTCATGGCGCGGGCGAGCGTGCCGGGGTGTTCGATCGTCCCGCCGAGCTCCCACCGCGAGATCGTCGCCAGCGGGATCGGCTTCCCCGGAGGCCCGAGCAGTTCGCCGAGCTCCTTCTGCGTCATGTGCTCGTGCTCGCCGCACGTGCACGGCAGGGCTTCGCGGCGCCGCTTCAGTTCCGGGCCGTCGATCGTGTTCACGTGGCGAACCGCTCGACGTCGGGATGGCGTGGCGTGCGCGGTGGCATCAATTGCCGTCATCGTTGTCTCCTCGCTGCGCTTCATCTCGGCGCAGAGTATAGCCGACGTGACACGCACATTCGACACCATGTAGAACCGCGCCCGTTGCCCGGATAATTCGTCATAGCGTAGAATGGTGCCCATGGAAACGACGATCCGAACGCTTGACATGCTAACCGGTAAGCATTACATTGCCGGTATGCAAACCGACGTGACGATCATCTCCCCCGATCTCATCCGCATCGAGCCGACCACCGCTCTCCCGCGCTACCGCTGGATCTGCGCGTCGTATCAGTCGGCCGCCGCGAGCGCGCAGCGCGCAGCGGATGAGAATCGCCGCCCCACGTTCGTCATCCCGCAGACGATGTGGACGCCTTGCGGCTACCGCCCGATGTGGCTCATGGCCGACATGCTCGACGAGGCCGAGTTCACAGCCTTCATGCACGAACAGGGCGACATCGAGCAGTTCACGCCGACGCCCGGCCTCAACGAACGTTACTGCGAGTCGTGCGGGCAGATCGTCGTGAAGACGACGCTCGGCGGACGCTCGCGCGACGCCGTGACCTACATGAGCCGCAACAGCACGCTCGCGCCGTACGCGCCGCATTGGAGCTGGAGGAGCATGCACACGCCGGAGAACTGCCATGCGTGGACACTGTTCTTTGTGCGCGAGCGGCGCGCCGCGGTGATCGGGTACGACGGAGCCGAGTGATGAACGAGCACGCAAACGAAGCCATCAACTGCCACCAGGGAGCCGACTGCAAGTGCAGTCGCCGCGGAGATGCTGCGCCGACCTACCGCAGCATCGTCATCACGCCTGACGGCGACGTCCGCGTGGAGGGCGTAACGCTTGAGGCGTGGCCCGACCCCGCGACGTTCATCGTGCATGCGGGGAACCGTTGCCTCCACGTGACGATCTCCGCGCACGTCTCGCGGCCATTGAAGGCGGAAGCGTGATCGACGAAAACGAGTACTACTTGCTCGCCGAGCCACCGCCGCACGTCTGCAATGACTGCGGCGCCGCTTTCGATCCGCGTGACGAAGGGGAGATCGACGCGCACCGGGACGAGCACTGGCACGAGTGGCTGCGCGCGCAGTGTCCGATCGACCACGATCTGAACATGCTGCGTCGCCTCATCGAGCACCACGGATATGAGCACGGACTGATGATCGCCGGCGTGCGCCCTTGGCCGCCGCGCGAAACCGACGACGAGGAGGAGGTTCCGTTTTGAAGGCGATCGAGGACTATCCGCGGGTGTTTCCCCGCATTCAACCCGGCACACGCGGCATCGCCGCGGTGATCCACCAGACGCTCTCCGCCGAGGACGCGGAACGGGCGCGCGCGAAAACGATCCTCCCGGTGGAGGAGGGCGAAAGCGTCGCGCTCACGATCGGCGGCCGTTGTTTCATGACGGACATCGGCTTCGAACGCTCCTCGTGTTTGGAGCTCGCACAGAATGCGCGCGGCCGCGTGCTCATCGCCGGCCTTGGCCTCGGGATGGTGCTCCCGCCACTCCTCGAGGACGACGACGTCGAATCCGTGCTGATCGTCGAGAAGGTGCCCGACGTCATCGGCCTCATCGCGCCGCACTATGAGCATCCGAAGCTGAGCATTGCCCGCGGCGACATCCTCACGTGGCGGCCACGCGACGGCGAGACGTTCGACGCCATCTACTTCGATATCTGGCCGTTGCTCACGCCCATGAACCTCGTGCAGATGGCCTATCTCCACCGCGCGTTCCGGCCGTACTTGGCCGCGGACGGGTGGATGGCCTCATGGGGACGGCAGCATCTCACCGCCACAGTGAACGAGACCGCGCGCACGTCCGATCAGCAGGGCTACCGCCGGCTGCAGCGCATCCTCGAGCGTTTGGAAGGGATGCCGCTCGACCAGGCCCACGCGATCGCAACGGCGGATCCGGTTCACCGCTCATGCGGCACGGACGTTCTGCTGCCGATCGACGACGGCCCGCGGGTGGCGTTCGCGTGCTCCGGCGAGGACATGCAGACCGCGTGAAACGAGTGAGGGGCCGGCGCCCGATGCCGACCCCTCGTGACGCCCGACAAACGTACCGCGATCAGTGAGGAAGAGGAGGACTCTGATGGTATCACCGAAACGCAACACCATCCGCCGCTTGCTGCACCGCCTGTCCCTATACCTGTGGCCGCAAACTGTCGCCGATGTCGCGCCAGCACAGCAGATGAGGGCCCGCGCCGCGATCCTGGCCGGGCTACCGCGGCAGGGTGGCCGATGAGCGACGAGCTGCGGCGCCGCGCGCAGGTCCGCGCGCTTCAATTTCTCGGGCCCGATGCGGATGACGATCGAATCCGCGAGCTCACGCGCGTGCTCGTCGACTTCGTGCACGAGGCGCTGGTGGGCGACATCGGCGACGGGCCGTTCATCCATTGGCTCAACGTCAGGCCGCCGCTCGGGCAGAGGCGCTTCGCCGCTGTCGCGTGTGGCCGCACGTTCAACCTGACGAAGCGCGAGGGCCGCTTCTCGGTGAACGAGTTCCTGAAGTTCGTCACGTGCCCGAAGTGCCGCACCATCGCTGTCCTCGGCGCCGAGGAGGAAGCCCGTTCCGACTCGAGCTCCACCGCCGAAACGGACGGCGAAGCGTTGCAGGATCATTCGTCATAGCGTAGAATCGTCCGCCGGAGGAATCACATGGAAAATACCGACACGAAGCCGCGCACGGGCGGCGCGCCGGTGATCGACGTGCCGAGCAGCGCGAGCGTTCCCGCAGTGCGCAACGCACAGCCCGTGCGGCACATCGAACCGGACATGGATGCCGAGATCGACGCAAAGCTCGGCCTCATGCCGGAGGTGCCCGAGACGACCGGTCACGAGGTGACGGTCTCGCCGCATTTCAAGATCGCCACACCGTTCCCAAAAGAGGTGCTGGACGCCCTCCGATTGTTTCGCAATATCCCTGACGAAATGATCGACATAAAACCGAACGGGCAAATCTACCTGAGCAACCGCTTCGCCTCGGAAATCTTCGACGAGGTGTTCGGGATCGGTGGATGGGGGCTGCTGCCGGGACGGTCGATTACCGAGCGGAAGGTGATGAAGCGCGGCACCACCGCGGAATACGAAATCATCACCTATTACCAGACGTGGAAGGCGTACGCCTTGGGGCAGTACATTCGCGACGTATCCGGCGCCGGCGTCTACTTCAGCAACAACCCGGAGATGAACTTCAGCGACGCCGTCGAGGCCGCGGAGTCGTACGCCATCAACCGCCTCGCGAAGCGCCTGGGCATCGGCCGGAACCTGCGCGATCCGATCTTCGCCGCCGAGTGGGTGGCGAAATACGCGTTCGAAGATCCCGCCGTCACGTCGAAGGACAAGTGGAAGAAACGCCCCGCCGCTGGCGGCGTGCCCGTGCCGCCGTCCGGTTCCCGTTCGTGGACGGCTGCGCTCGTGAAGCTGTTCGTCCCCGTGGTCGGCGAGGATGCCGCGCAGCTCGCCGACGCCCTCGAGAAGCTGACGACGAAGGCGTGGGGGATCGACCGCGCCTCGCGCTCGTTCCGCGACCTGAAGAATCACGAGAGCTACGAACTGTGCCGACGCATCGCCGCCGGCGAGCTCGCGGTCCCGACGATCGCACCGAGACGTACCTCCGACGCGAAGCACGCGCAGGAAGTGGCGAAATGGCCGCCCGCGCGCCGAGACGAGTGGCAGTCCGTGCACGAGGGCGAAGGCGCCGTCCCGTGCACGCAGGCCGGCTGCAAGGCGTGCCGGTGGGACGAGTGGGAGATGGGCGCGCAGGCGAACGTGCAGGTAGCCGAGGAGCCCGCGGCAACCGAGATGCGCACGCTCAACGATGCCGAAATCGTGAAGGCCATGGGGCCCGCGCCGTCGCCGGAGATTGTCGAGCAGGCGCGCGACGCTGGCCGACGCGCAGACGCGGAGATCGCCACGTCGAAACCGGTCTGCGGCGAGTGCGCTGGCGAAGGATGCGCGATGTGTGCGCCTGGCGCTGGCGACGATGAGGACATTCCGGCGACCGGCGATCGCAAGGCCGTCGAAAGCGTGATGATCGGCACACTGTGCCCGAAGCCGGGACATGGCCGCTACACGGGGCTGTTCTGCCCGCCCTGCGAAGATCCCTCGCTGCTCGACGACGCCGCGGCAGCGTTGCGTGAGGAAACGGAGCGTGAGCAGAAATGACCGAACCTGTGAAGTGGGAAAAGATCGCGAACAACCACGGCAGCATGTACCGCGCCGAGGTGCCCGGTGGGTGGCTCGTGCGCTACGACAACGACGTAACCGCGCCATGGTTCGACGGTCAGCGGAACGCCTCGTACGACACCGTCTCGACGATGACGTTCCTACCGGACGCGAATCACCAGTGGAACGCCGAGGTGATCGCTTGACGGCGGTCGTTGTCCTCGACCGTCTTCACAGGCAGCGCGAGATCGCCGCGTGGTGCGTGCAGGCATTCGGTGCCGGCCACGCGGCGTCCGTTCCTCAGCGTGCCGTTCGGCTGCTGGAGGAGGTGCTGGAAGCGTGTCAGGCCGCCGGCGTCGATCCGGACATGGCGCACCGCCTCGTCGACTTCGTCTATGCGCGGCCGTGCGGGGACATCACGAAGGAGCTCGGCGGCGTGGGCGTCACGCTGCTCGCGCTGGCCGAAGCGTGCGGCGTCGACGCCGACGTCGAGGAGGTGCGCGAGATTCGCCGAGTGATGGCGAAGCCGCTTGCCGAGATGACAGCACGCAACGAAGCGAAGAACGCGGCAGGCTTCGCCGTGGCTGGCGGTGCGCAATGACGGCAGCCGCACAGCTCCCGTGGGAAACCGAGGCGCAGCAACTCCGCATCCTCGGCCTGCATCGATCGAGACTTCGCCCGGGCGAGATCGGCGTCGACCTGTTCGCCGGCGGAGGCGGGTACTCGGAAGGCTATCAGTGGGCGGTCGGCATGCCGCCGGCGGTCGCGGTGAATCACGACGCCAACGCGATCGCGATGCACACGCTCAATCACCCCGAGTCCGAACACTTCCTCGAGGATGTCTTTCACGTCGATCCTCTGCTCGCGGTTCGCGGGCGCCTCGTCGGGGTGCTGCACGGCAGTCCTGACTGCACGCACTTCAGCCGGGCCAAGGGCTCGGTGCCGAAGTCGAAGAAGATTCGCGGCCTCGCCTGGGCGATCGTTCGGTGGGCGGCCGAAGTCTCGCCGCGCATCCTTTCGCTCGAAAACGTCGAGGAGTTCATCACTTGGGGCCCGCTGCACGACACCCACAGCGGCGGATGCCGCGGCAAGGTGGACGAGTCGTGCCCGACGTACCGGAAGGGCTGCCACTTCGGCACGCCGATCAAAGCGCGCGCCGGCGAGACGTTCCGCGCGTTCGTGGCCTGCCTCACCACCGGCCTCGAGGCGGGGCATCCGGCGTATGAGGACATGCACTTCGCGCTCGTCGGCGATCCTCCGGAGCCGTGCAAGCGCCACGTGCTGCGCCGCCGGCGGAACTGCGCGGCCTGCATCGCGGTCGCAACGTCCGACTATCCCCGCATGCCGCTCGACCGCTACGCCGCGATCGTGGCGAAGTGCCAGGCCGGCCTCGGGTATGAGATCGAGTGGCGCACGCTGCGCGCGAGCTACTTCGGCGCGCCGACCTCGAGGAAGCGTCTCTACGTCGTCGGCCGCCGCGATGGCGAGCGTCCGCGGTGGCCGCTGCCGACGCACGGCCCCAAAGCGTACAAGCCCGAGCTCACGGCCGCGGACTGCATCAACTGGGCGGACCTCGGCGTTTCCATCTTCCTCACCGCCGAGGAGGCGCGCGCGTACGGCGTGAAACGCCCTCTGGCCGAGGCGACGCAGCGGCGCATCGCAGAGGGGATCCGGCGCTTCGTCCTGAACAACCCGAAGCCGTTCCTCGTCCCGTACCACAGCGCCAGGCGCCCCGATGAGACGCCGCGTGTGCACGACGTCGGCGACCCGCTCGCGACGCAGACGACGGAGAACCGCTTTGCAGTCGTCACGCCGACGCTGATGAGCAACAACACAAACAACGCGCCGCACTCGGTGGAGGAACCGCTCGGCGCGATCACGACGGGAAACCGGCACTTCGCCGTGGCCCCCATGCTCACGCCGGCGCACTCGCACGGGTGGGACCGCGCCGGCGGCCCGAGCTGGCCGGTGGATCAGCCGGTCGGGACGGTCGTCGGGAAGGACGGGAAGGCGCTCGTCGCTCCGCAGCTCCTCAACGTCACGCATGGCGGCCGCATCGAGCCCGCCGACGAGCCGTTCAAAACGATCACGGCCGCGCACCGCGGCGAGAAGGCATTGATCGCGCCGGTGCTGACCCGGACGGCGCACGGCGAAGAAGGTCCGAACGGATCGAAGCGGTGGGGCAAGGGCGCGCACGAGATCGACGAGCCCGTGCCGACCGTTACCGGATCGAACGACTTCGCGCTCGTCGCGCCGACGCTCATCCAGACGAGCTACGGCGAGCGGGAGGGGCAGTCGCCGCGCGTGCTCGACCTGCACGAACCGCTCGGCACCGTCGTCGCCGGCGGCGTGAAGCATGGCCTCGTCGACACGCTACTCGCCCGCGAGGAGGACGTCGCGGCGTTCCTCGTCCGCAACAACACCGGCATGAACGCCCGCGATCTGACGGAGGTAATGCCGACCGTCTGCGCGCGCGAGACCATGTCGCTCGGCCTGGCGCACCTGACGAAGTTCAACACGGGCAGCGTCGGGCAGCCGATCGATCAGCCGGTGCCGACGATCACCGCCGGCGACGGATCGAAGCGGCCCGCCGGCGCCGCCCACGGTCTCGGCGTCGTCACCGCGCACGTCGTCACGCACAACGGGCAGTCGATCGGCGCGGCGGCCGACGCGCCGGTTCCGACCGTCACCGCTGGCGGCATGGGACACCAGGGCGTCATCGCCACGCACATGCTCGGCGTCGAGCCGTGCCCCGACGACGACGGGGAGACGCGGTGGCACGTCCCGACCGGCTACTGCGTCAACGCGGACGGCCTCCGCGAGTACGTGCGGCTGCAGGAGATCGAGGCCGCGGAGCTCGCGGCGGCGATCCACGTGACGAAGTTCAACGGGACGTCCGAAGCCGGAGCGCCCATCGACGAGCCGTTGCACACAGTGACGAGCGGCGGCAACCGCGGCGGCGGGCATCACGGCGTGGCCGCGGTGCATCTCGCGAAGTATTACGGCTCCGACGAACACGGCCAAGCGGCCGATGAACCGCTGCACACCATCCCGACCGTCGACCGTTTCGCGCTCGTCGCCGCGTTCCTCCGCAAGTTCGATGTGATCGACGACGACCGGCCGTACGTCACGGTCACGATCGAGGGCGAGACGTTCATCCTCTACGACATCGCCATGCGCATGCTTCAGCCGCGCGAGCTGGCGCGCGCGCAGGGCTTCCCCGACACCTACCAGCTCATCGGCACGAAGTCTCAGCAGGTCGCGCGCATCGGAAACAGCGTGTGCCCGCACGTCGCTGCAGCAATCGTTCGCGCGAACCTCGACAGCGAGGAGGAAGTGTGGAACTGACGAACATCCTGACCGAAGAAAGCGGCGAATACGTCCGCGGCATGCAGACGACCGTGCTGCCGTTCACGTGGTCGGAGGAGTGGATGGTGCCGCCCGTGCGCATTCCGGGCGATCCCGATGTCTGCGAGTTCTTCTTCCCGCTCCTCAACGGCACGAACAACGTCGTCGGGTGCAAGCTCTCCTCGGCGAGCCGGAACGCCGGCGTTCACTTCTTCGTGCCGGTGAACCGAGTGTGGGCCGTGCGCGTCCGCGTCTGCGCCATCCACGCCGCGGTGCTGCGCCGCCTCTGCACTCCCGACATCGGTGTCGCGCTTTGCAACGTGTCGATCGACGGCCAGGCGGAACCGTGCGGACGCCCGTGGGACGACATCTACCACGGTCCCGAGGAACTGTGCGCGGCGTGCCGGGTGAAGACGCCCGGCCATGATCCCGACCGGCATCACGACTTTTCGTAAGGAGGCCACCCGTGAAAGCGTTCCAGTACGTCAACGGCTCGCACCGCCGCGTCGTTCATGAGGACGAGATTCTGCCGTCGCTCAACGGGCCGGACGGCGCCAATGTCCAGAAGGTGCTCGCGCTCGAGCTCAAAGAATCCGTGACGTTTCCGAGCGGCGCGACGTGGACGCGCGTCGAGGATGACGCACCGAAGCTCCACACGATCGTTTGCAACCGCCGCACGACCACGCCCTGCAAGTATTGCAATGCGCCCCACACGAAGCTCTGCGACTACCCGGTCGAGCGGAACGGCAAGGCCGGCACGTGCGATATCCCGATGTGTGATCGCTGCGCGCAGCGCGGCGGCGCGAACATCGACTACTGCCGCCCGCACGCGAAGATGATGCGCACGGGCGGAGCTGCTGCGAGATGAAGGAGGAGACCGATGCAGTTCACCGATGAACAGATCAGAGCCGCGGCGGCCGCCATCGCCAACGCGCGCGCGGGGCGGCGCGGAGCGCCGCCCGTCAGCAACGTGCTCGACATTCTGAAGGGCCTGCAAGGCGCAGCGACGGGCGGATCGCTCTACGACGAGGTGATGGACGACGCGCGCGTGGCGCTCGAGGCCGCGGCACAGGCGCTCACCGATCAGCGCCAGGCGGCCGCGAATGCGTTCCCTCTACCGCACATCATCAAAGTCGCGCGCATCCCCACCGCCGAGCTCCTGCGCGATCGTGGTGGCCGCGGGCGGGTGTTCGACGCCTTCGTCACGATGGTCGGCGAGTCGGTGAGCGGAGATCACCCGCTCCTCCGGCTGCCGGCTGACAATCCCGAGGGCGGCGCGCCGCTCGAGCTGACCCTCATCCTTCATCCGCCGTTTCCGAAGGCCGACGCCGAGGAGGACCGCTCTCAATGAAGCAACAGGACACCGTCCCCGTCATGGCGAACATCGTTCCGTGGAACGAGGCCATTCTCCGCGGCATCCGAACGTTCAAGACGCTCCATTTCAATTGGTCGTACCGCGGCCCTCTCGTGCTCTACAACAGCCACGGCGATCCTGACGCCGACGACATCGTCTACGGCGCCACGCACGACATCAAGATCGACCTGCAGAGCCGCGGGTTCATCGTCGGCGTCGTCGACGTGGTCGACTGCGTCGATGCACGCGAGGAGGACGGCCACTGGCACGTCGAGTTGCGCAACCCGCGGCGAGTCGACCCAGTGCCATACAAGCCGACGCGCGGATCGATTCGTATCTCACGCATGCCCCGTTCGTCCGCGCCATGGCTCTGAACTGGGAAGCGATCCGCACCGGCCTGATTGCTCTGCGCATGAGCATCGGTCTGACGCAGAAGGGGCTCGCCGATGCGTGCGGCGTCGGCGAGAAAACCCTGAGCAGCTACGAATCGGGGAAGCGCCTGAAGTCCCTGAAGCTCTGGCAGCTCGAGGCGATCGTCGTGGCATGCGGATCGACGCTCGCCGACTTCTTCGCCGCGATCGCGCAGACGCGAGAGGTTGAGGACGCGGAGATGTCCGATGACGATCTCGACGCGCTGGTCGAGGCGATCGCCGGCGGCGGCGGTTCGTTCTCCTCCTATCCGACGCCACAGAGTTCCTTGAGCCCTCATGCACGGAACGTCATCCACATCGGCCGCCGTCATTCGTCATAGTGTAGAATGGCCGCCATGGTTGTCCGGCCATGGGAACAGCAGCCCCGCCCCCTCACTCGCGCCGAACGTCACGCCTTGGACGTCGGCGTTACGTTCGATGAAGAGAAGCACCTCTACACGCTGAACGGCCGCCGGCTGCTCGGCGTGACGAAGGTGCTGAACCTCGTCGGCTACTACGACTTCAGCAACATCGACCCGATCTATCGTGACCGCGGAAAGGACGCGCACAGCGCCGTGCACTACGCGATGGAGGGTGATCTCGACCGCGCGCACCTCGAGGCCGCCGCCGAGCGCGGCGCCATGAACCTGATTCCGTACGTCGACGCCGCCGAGAAGTTCGTGCTGGAAAACGACATCGAGATCATCCACCCGGAGGCGATCCTGGTGGCGGCGAAGATCGGATTCGCCGGTAAGGCCGACGCCTTCGGATTCGTGCGGAAGCGCCGATCGCTCTGTGTGTTTGACTGGAAGCTCGGCGATCTGATCGACGCGTACGGCATCCAGCTCGCCGCGTACAAGCTGGCGTGGTGGGAGATGTCGAAGGAGCTCGTCGCTCACCGCTACTGCGTGAAGCTCCTGCCGGATGGCAACTACAAGGTCCGTGAGTATCCGATGCGCGAGGCCGCGCGCGACGAGCGGCGCTTCCTCGACGCGGTCGGCGTCGTGAACACGCGGCTGGAACTCGGCACCCTGAAACCTGCCGAGGTGTGGGCGGAGGCGGCGTAATTGGTGCCTAACTGGTGCCTAACATGGTTGCGTTCCGCATTCGTCATAGCGTAGAATGCGAGCATCACCGACAAACGAAGGGAGTGGACATATGGACGGTTCCGACACTGCACAAGATGTTGTGCAGGCCACCATCATCGAAACGCCGGAGGAGTTGCGGCAGGAAATCGTCGCCGTCACCACGGAAGCGCGTGGGCTAGTGGTGACGAACGATGAACAGCTCGCGAAGGCGGATGCCATCCGTGCGCGCGCGAAGAAGGTCATCACCGCCATCCAGGGCATCTACAAAGAGCCGAAAGCGGACAAGCGCAAGGAATGGCTCGACGTAGTGGCCGAGGAAAACTTCATGCTCGCGGCGCCTACGGAGGTTGTCACGGCGTGCGACGGCGTGATGAAGCCGTATCTGCGCGAGCAGGAGATCGCGGCGGAGAAGGAGCGCAAGCGCCTCGAGGACGAAGCGCGGCGCGAAGCCGAGGACCGGCGCCGACAGGAAGCCGAAGCCGCGCGGCGCGAAGCCGAGGAGCGCGCACAGCAGGAACGTGAGGAAGCTGAGCGTCGCGCCGAGGACCAGAAGCGCGTGGCCGCCGAACTGGCCCGGAAGATCGAGGAAGAGGCGCTGCAGCGTGCGGACGAGCTCGAGCGCGCCGGGAAGAAAGACGAGGCCGCGGCCGTCCTCCGCGATGCCGAGCAGCGCCGCGACAACGTGCTCGATGAAGCGAAGGAGGTGGTCGACCAGGTGAAGAAGGACGCCGAGGACGTGGCCGCGCGTACCGAAGCTGAGGGCCGTGCGATCGCGGAGGAGATCGCGAGCGCGCCCGTGCAGCGCATGCACGTCGCTGCGCCGGCGGCCCCGCGCATGGCATCGTCGTCGGCCGCCAAAACATACAAGTGCGACCGGGTGAAGGCCGTGCGTCCGGAGAACAAGCTCCGCATGCTCAAATTCATCGTCTCGGAGGCCGAGCGCGGCAACTGGGGACCGATGGCTTGGGTGGATCACAACTTCGGGCGGATCGACAGCGCGGCGCGCGACTCAAAAGAGATGTTCCCGGCAGAGGAGACCAGTGGTCTCGATGTCGGTCTCGACGTCGGCATCCGCAGCAAGAGCACAAAGGCGGTCCCGTCATGAGCGCGCACACCGCTGCGATGCTGTTCATTCTCCGCGAGCACTTCGGCTCCCGGCGTCTGATGCCGGGCTGCCGACATCGGATCGGCGATGCCTTCGAAAACGTGAAGGTGTCGATCGCACGTGACCGGAACGGCGGCCAGCGATTCCGTTTCCGCTGCCGGAAGTGCTCCAACGCCGGGTCCGCACTCGCCATGCAACGCCTACGCGCGCGTCTCGCTCGGGCGGTGCCGAGATGAAGTCGCTACTCTCCGCCGCGTTGCGTCTCGTCGATCGAGAGACCGCGCACGAGCCCGAAGCAAACGGGTTTCAGATCGAGTGCCCCGATGGCCTGATGGTCTATCGCGACGAGACCGGAGCGCCGCTGCCAGGCGTGGAGTTCGACGAGTACGGCACGCCGATCGCCGGCGGCGAGTTCATTCCTTGCGGGCGGCAGGTCGTTCACAACGGCTGCTGCCCGCGCTGTGGTGGTCGGAGTTGGATTCCCGCAGCTCCCGCCGCGACCTCACCCATGGATCTCCGCACGAAGCTCGAGCAGCTACGAAACGAGCGTACGGCCGAAGCGGAGAAAACGGCGGCGTTGATCGCCGCGAAATTCGATTGACGAAAGGACATTCGACGTCACGTGCAACGCTGTGGAAATCTTGCGGATCGACCTGCTGAAAAAGGCTCAACGGACCCGAGCCTGTGTAAATCCTCTTTCCTCTCCGCATCTTTTCCGCGCAGTTTTCCGCAGCTACACCGCCCGCCTAACGTCCGCAGTTTCACAGCGTTATACGTGGCGTCGAATGGTTTTCCACAACGGATGCTAACCACTACTACCTCTACAAGAGAGAAAGAATCTATTTCTCAGGAGACGGAAGGGACCGTCGCCACTGTGGAAATCGACCCCTCGCGGCCATGGATGCTCCTGAAGAATTGCGCCGACTGCGGCACGCCCGTTCTGCTCGTGAAGCGTGGGCGCTTCTGCAAGCTGTGCCGCTTCAAGCCTGGCAACCGGAAACCAGTGAATCGGCGGCGGTACATCATCACGCCGGCGATCGAGCAGAAGATCCGCGACGAGTTCGTGCCGAATGAGACGGGGTGCGCCGAGCGTCTGGCGAAGGAGCTCGGGTGGCATGTCGAATACCTGCGCGGTCGTGCACGCGCGCTCGGCCTGACCCGGCCGGCTTCGCCGTGGACGGCGATCGAGTGCAAGGTACTCGACGAATACGCCGGCAAGCGATCGGCGAAGTGGATCGCCGAGCAGATCAACAGCACCGTGAAGGGCGCAAACCGGAGCCCGTCTCAGGTCGAGGAGAAGATGCGCCGCATGGGCCTCGAGGTGGCGGTCAAGAGCGGCGACTACAACGCCGCGCAGCTCGCGCAGTGCTTCGGCGTAGCAGGCCACACGGTCGAGACGTGGATCGCGAAGGAGTGGCTGAAGGCTGAGCGGTCGGAGATCGCCAACGGCATGCGGTTCCCCTGGGTGATTCACGAGGCCGACGTCGTGCGGTTCATCTTCACGCACCCGCGCGCGTTCGTGCTGCGCAAGGTGGATCAGACTTGGTTTCTCGACATCATGGCCGAGCATGTGCGCGCGGCCGTGGCAGCAGCCGAACAGAAAAAGGTGGCCTCGCGCAAGGGCCCGCACCGAGCCGTGCGCGTCGATCACACGCGGGAGCGCGCGTGGCTCGCATAAACACGCCGTGCCCGGAGTGCAAGCGCATGTTCGTCGTCGAGCGCGAGGTGTTCCTCGCGTTGCAGCGTGGCGACGCTGAGGCGCTGGCGCTTACGTGCGGCCGTGCGGACTGCGCCGAACTGGCGCGAGCTCTCGCTGAAGCGGCGGAAGCGGCGAAGGCAAAGCCGGCGAGGCGGCAGAAGAAGTTCCCGCCCGAACTGCGCGAGCTCGAGGTGCCGGAGAAGGCGATCCTCTCCGCGTGCCTTCAGTACCTCGCCATCCGCGGCGTGTTCGCCTGGCGCCAGAATCAGGGTGCGATGGAGCAACAGAACCCGCACTATCGACCCGGCTACGGGCGCAAGCCGACGCGGAAAATCCGGTTCGCTCACGTCGACGGCATCAGCGATATCATCGGCACTTACAAAGGCCGGTTCCTCGCAATCGAAACGAAACGAGTCGGCAAAAAGCCGACCGACGATCAACGTGGTTTCCTCGAGCGCATCGACAAAGAAGGCGGCATCGCGATCGTCGCCTACAGCGTCGACGACGTGAAGAACGCGCTCGACGAAGTGGATAAGGGGCTCCGATGAAAGCACGCGCACCGCCGCTCGAGCTCAACGACCACCCGCACACCTTCCACCCCGACAATCGCCCCACGTCAGCGAAGGAGAAACATGGCCGAAGAACACGAACCGTTACCGACGATCGACTTCACGCTGCTCACGCAGACGATCACCGTGAAGGAAGGCGGGCAAACGCTCTCGCTCGCCGAACAACTGGACAACCTCTACCGCCAGGCCGTCGCCGAGGCGCGCTATCACGGCAAGGAGGCGTCCATCACGCTCGAGCTGAAGTTCAAGCCCGGCAGCGGCAATCAGCTCGACATCTTTCCGACCGCGAAATCGAAGCTGCCGATCGCGAAGCCGAACCCGATCCCGCTGTTCGCCAACGACGAGGGCCAAGTGTTCGCAGAAGACCCCTCGCAGCGACCGATCCCGAAAACCGCTCAGTTCCGCACTGTGCGCGGAGGAGATAAATCGAAATGACCGACCTGAGCAAAGACGCAATCCAGCACATTCAGGACACCACGACCGCCGCGAAGCGGCAGGCTCTCATCACGCTCGATGACGGCAGCGGTCGGCGGTTCCTCTACAACGACCGCGATCAGAAATACGACCCGGTCGACCCGTGGGTGAAGAAGGCCGACACGGTGTCGAACATCGAATCGTTCATCGATCTTGTGCTCGCCGAGGCGGCCCGCCGCGACAACGCCACGGGCGAGAAGATGAACGTCATTTTCAGCGACACCGGCGCGGTGCTCATCCCGAACACGGATGACCGTCGCGACCTGTTCACGTACATCCGCAAGCCGAGCATTCACTGGAAGACGCTGACGGACGGTCTCGACAAGGCAATGCCGCATAAGCAGTTCCTCACGTGGCTCGAGTCGCTGCGGCCCATCATCGGAATCGACACCGGCACGGCGGACAAGCCACAGTTCGTCTCGCAGTACGCCGAGATCGCCTCGGCGTTCCGCGTGCTCCGTCTTTCGACGAAGGCGAAGATGCTCTCCGAACCGCTGCTCAACGACGCCGGCACGAAGGGCTCCACGATCGACTTCAAGATCGAGGTTGCCGGAGTCGCCGGCGGC
>Ga0268241_10000002_pt1 | contig 29365 bp, 30 predicted proteins | sample BulsoiAmnAmmetaG_FD_200248 | JGI IMG/M metagenome (GOLD analysis project Ga0268241, IMG submission 200248) | Bulk soil microbial communities from Mexico - Amatitan (Am) metaG (v2) (version 2) | ecosystem: Environmental > Terrestrial > Soil > Agricultural land | place: Mexico: Amatitan, Jalisco...
CAGGCCTCGTCGCAGAACAGGTGCGCCAGGGCGAGGTCGTGGGTGGAGATCACCACCGCGGCGCCGCCCTCGCGCAGCCGCCGCAGCGCGGCCAGCAGCAGCTCCTCGGAGATCCCGTCCACGCCGCTGAACGGCTCGTCGAGCAGCAGCAGCCGGGCCTGCTGGGCGATCGCGCGGGCGAGCAGCACCCGCTGCCGCTGCCCCCCGGACAGCGCGCCGAAGCGGCTCGACGCCTGGTCGGCGAGGCCGACCTCCTCCAGCGCCGCGGCGGCTGCCCGCCGGTCCATCCCGGAGGGCCGCCGCAGCCAGCCGACCCTCGGGTAGCGGCCCATCAGCACGACCTGTGCGGCGGTCACCGGGAAGTCGCGGTCGAGGGTCTCCGCCTGCGGCACGTAGGCGACCTCGCGCCTGGCCTCGGCCGGGGCGCGCCCGAGCACGGTGATCGAGCCGGCCACCACCGGCAGCAGCCCGAGCACCGCCCTGATCAGGGTGGACTTGCCGGCGCCGTTGGGGCCGATCAGGGCCACCGACTCGCCCGCGCGGACCACGCCGTCGACGCCCTCGACCACCGGGGTGCGCCCGTAGGCCACCGCGGCGTTCCGGATGACCAGCGCCTCGGCGGTCACGTCGACCCCAGGTTCGCCACGATCGTGCGGGTGTTGTGCTCGATCATCTGGAGGTAGGTCGCGCCGTCGGAGCCGGCCGGGCCGAGGGTGTCGCCGTAGAGCGCGCTGGGACCCTCGACGACCTTCACGTGCGCCTCGCCGGCGATCGTCTCGGCGGTCCTGGGCGGCAGCGAGGTCTCGGAGAAGACCGCCTTGACCCCGGTGGCGCGGATCTTGGCGACGATCTCGGCGACGTCCCTGGCGGACAGCTCGGCCGAGGTGTCGAAGCTCGGGATGATCGAGCCGATGAAGTCGAGGTGGTAGCGGTCGATGTAGTAGCCGAAGGCGTCGTGGTTGGTGACCAGCTTGCGGTTGGCCAGGCTGTCGATCTGTCGGGCGACCTCGGCGTCGAGCGCGTCCAGCTTGGCGTCGTAGGCGTCGAGGTTGCGCTGGAACCAGCTCGCGTCGGCGCGGTCGGCGCTGGCCAGCGCCCGCTCGATGGTGGCGACCATCAGCTTGGCGTTGCGCGGGTTCTGCCAGATGTGCGGGTCGCCGGCGGGGTCCTCGGTGCCGCCCTGGCGGATCGGCACGCCCTTGCTGGTGTCCACCGTGGTGCCGTCGAAGCCGGCGCTCTCGACCGTGTCCTGGAGCCAGCGCTCCAGGCCGACGCCGTTGATGATCAGCAGGTCCGCGCGGGCGATCGCGTCGACGTCGGCCGGCGAGGGCTCGTAGTCGTGGGGGTCGACGTTCGGCTTGAGGATGCCGGTGAGCTGGATCCGGTCCCCGCCGATCGCGCGGGTGAAGTCCTGGACCTGCGTGGTGGTGGCGACCACCCTGAGCCTGCCGCCACGGGAGGCCCCGCCCACCGCGCCGCCGGAGGAGCCGCAGCCGGTCAGCGCGGCCGCGACCACGGCGGCGGTGAGCGCGATCAGGAGCCTGCGCACGTCCACTCCCCTCAACCGGTGCTGAGAACCAGAATGACAATCGTTCTCACTTGGAAGACAGAGTCAAGCAGAAGCACCGCCGTGGCGCAAGTGCGCCCATCCCCGGCGGCCGGCCGGCCGCCGGTATCGCGGCACGATGAAAGCTGGCGCGAGGTCGCCGACAGGGCGCTGGCCTTCGTCAAGCGATTCGTCCAACCGACCGATCATCTCCACGATGCAGGAGAACCGCGAGCTGTTCGCTCCGATCCCGCTCCAGGACTGGCGGGACACCAAGGAGACGCTGCACCGCTTCTGCCAGATCGTGGGCAAGCTCCGCCTGGCCGCCAGCGTCCGGCGCAACCACTGGTGGAACGTGCCGTTCCACCTGACCGGCCGCGGCATCACCACCCGGCCGATGGGCCAGGGCGCCGGCGGCCAGGCGTTCACCATCGACTTCGACTTCGTCGACCACCAGCTGCGCGTGCAGACCGCCGACGGCGACACCTCGGCGTTCGCGCTCCAGGGACAGTCGGTCGCCTCGTTCCACCGCGAGCTGATGGAGACGCTGGCGGCCCTGGACATCCCGGTGCGGATCGCCATCCCCAGACCCTTCGACCTGCCCGACGCCGGCCGCCCGTTCGCCGAGGACACCGAGCACGCCAGCTACGACCCGGCCTGGGTGACCCGCTACTGGCGGGTGCTCGGCCAGGCCAACCTGGTGCTGGAGGAGTTCGCCGCGCGGTTCGACGGCAAGGTCAGCCCGGTGCACCACTTCTGGCACACCTTCGACATCGCCCACACGCGCTTCTCCGACCGCCGGGTCGACCTGCCGCCGCAGACCGACCCGGTGACCCGCGAGGCCTACTCGCGCGAGGTGATCAGCTTCGGCTTATGGTTCGGCGACGACGCCTTCCCCGAGCCGGCCTTCTACAGCTACACCGCGCCGGAGCCGCCCGGGCTGGCGGACCAGCCGCTGCGGCCCGAGGCTGCCGGCTGGGCGGCGCGCGACGGCAGCCACCTGGCCGTGCTGCGCTACGACGACGCCCGCGCCGCCGCCGACCCCCGCGCCGCGGTGCTCGACTTCTACGAGAGCGCCTACCAGGCCGGCGCCCGGCTCGCCGGTTGGGACGTCGAGCGCCTGACCTCGCCCGGCGGTATCACCGACCCGGTGCTGCTGCGGGAACGGCGCTAGCCGGCCCGCGCGCCCGCCCGCATCCGCGCGGCACGGGAAATTACAACGGTGTTATTCTCCGGAGCGAGGAGGAGGTGCCATGCCCCCGACCGCCCTGTCGACAGCTCCGTCCGGGATCAGCACCGGGAAGGCGGCTCGCGCGCGGCGCATCCGGCGGCTGTACCTCGCGCTGGTCGGCGCCTTCCTGCTGCTCGGCCTGTTCAACGTGTTCGGCTCGCGCACCGCAACGGTGGGGACCACCGGCGGCGGCTACACCATGCGGCTGCGCTACCCGCAGATCACCAGGTCGAGCCTGCCGGTCCAGTGGCAGCTGCTGCTCACCCATCCCGGCGGGTTCGCCGGGCCGGTCAGCGTGGCGGTGCCGATCGACTACTTCAACCTGTTCGACTTCAACAACTTCTACCCCACGCCCGACTCCACCGTGAACCAGGGCGGTCTGGTGGTGATGACCTTCCCGCAGCCGACCGGCGACACCCTCGACGTGCTGCTCGACGCCAGGACCCAGGCGGGGCTGCGGGCCGGCAGGCACGCCACCACCGCCATCCTCGACCGGCAGGGACGCCCGCTGGTCCAGGTCCGCTACCGGACGCTGGTGCTGCCCTGATGCAGATCGTCATCCGCGCGGTGGTGCTCTACTTCTTCCTCTGGTTCCTGACCCGCGCCATGGGCAAGAAGGAGCTGGCGCAGCTCTCGGTCTTCGAGACCATCCTGGCGGTGACCATCGGCGACCTGGTCCAGCAGGGCGTCACCCAGGAGGACGTGTCGGTCACCGGGGCGATGCTGGCCGTGGGAACCTTCGGGATCCTGATCCTGATCTTCTCCTTCGTCTCCTACCGGTCTCCCAGGGCGCGCCCGGCGATCCAGGGCATCCCGGTGGTGGTGGTCCGCGACGGCGCGCCGGTCGAGCGGACGATGGCCTACGAGCGGATCACTCTGGAGGAGATCAAGGACGCCGCCCGGGGCCAGGGCATCGCCGACCTCCACGAGGTCCGGCTGGGCATCCTCGAGCCGGGCGGCACCTTCTCCTTCCTGTGCGCTTCGGACGGCGGCGCCGAGCGCGGCTGAGCCGTCTGGTTTGTCGGCAAGCGTCACGGGTGACTCAGGGGAAGCCGGCAGCCATCATCAAGGGAGGGCCATCGTGGAGCTCGACAAGAACCAGATCCTCGACTTCCTGCGGGAGCAGGGGCAGTCGGACAAGGTCAGCCAGGCGGAGCAGGAGCTTCCCGACCACGTCGACACCGACCAGCACGCCGACCTGCTGCAGCGCTTCGGCATCAACCCGCAGGAGCTGATGCAGAAGTTCATGGGCCGCGGCGGGATCCCGAGCCTGTAGACGCGCGGGCGCCCCGCCGGCTGCACGGCCGGCGGGGCGCCCGCATCTGAGGCTACGCGGGCACGGCGACCCGGTCCGGGACCTGGGTGACCGGGGCGTCCCAGTCGATCCGGTAGTCGAACTGCCAGGCCATCTTCTCGGGCTTGGCCAGCAGCTTCATGGCCAGCGGCATGACCAGGTCGCGCAGCACCCTGGCGATGGGGCCGGCGGCCTTGTCGCTGTTGGTGCGCGCGGCCGCAGCGATCACCCGCTCGACCCGCGCGCGGCGCAGCCGCTCGTAGGCGGCGAACGCCTGCTCGTGCGGCAGGTCCCGCAGGCAGCGGGCGAGCTGCACGGCGCTCTCCGCCGCCAGCGAGGCGCCCTGCCCCGAGCTCGGCGAGGTGGCGTGCGCGGCGTCGCCGGCCAGCACCACCCGTCCCCTGCTCCAGGTCGGCACGGTCGGGATGTCCTCCATCGGACCGACGACCAGCAGGTCGGCTGGATCGGTCCGGCGCAGCAGCTCCACCGCCGGGGTGCGGTCGCCGGCGAAGGCCTCGTGCAGCACGCGCAGCCACTCCTCTGCGCTGACCGCCCGAGCCTCGGCCAGGGTCATCGGCTCCTTGCGGGGCAGGTTCACGAACCAGCCGCCGCTGCCGTCCTCGAGCACCTGGTAGCCGAAGAAGGCCCGCTTTCCGAAGCTCATGTGCATCTTGTCGCCGGTGGGGGCGACCCCGCTGTCGCGCAGGCGGCCACCGAAGCTGATCAGGCCGGCGTAGCGGATCTTCGGGGCGCCCGGGTCGATCAGCGACCGCACGGTCGAGCGGATCCCGTCGGCGCCGATCAGGATGTCGGCGCTGGCGTGCGTGCCGTCGGCGAACCGTGCGGTCACGGCGTCGCCACCGTCGGTCAGGCCCTCGAGCCGCCTGCCGTGCTCGATGCGGATGCCCCGGGCGGCCGCCTCGTCGTAGAGCGCCCGGTACAGCTCGGAGCGCCAGACGAACTGCATGGCGGGCAGGCCGGGCGGGGTGCCGAGCTCGGCCAGCCGCCTGCCGTTCCAGCTCTCCATGACGATGCCGGTCATCGGGATGCCGATGCGTCGCACGGCCTCGTCGGCGCCCAGCGCGGCCAGGGCGTTCAGGCCGTTCGGCGCGATGCTCATGCCGCCGCCGACGCCGTCGGCGGTGCTCCGGTACGCCTCGTAGACGCTGGCCTCGATGCCGGCCTTCTGGAGCGCCATGGCCGCCACCGGGCCGGCGATGCCGCCACCGACGATCAGGGCGGTGCGTGTGTCCCTCATGACTCCTGCCTTTCTCCGCCGGCGGGCTCGCCGTGGAACTCGGCCCACTGGCGGCCCCACCCGGCTTGTGGATCGGTGATGCGCTGGATGAACCGCTCGACGAACGACGACTCGGCCTCCAGCAGGGCGAGCCGGTACTCCTCCTCGATCAGGAACAGGCCGGGAACGCCCTTGGCGAGCGAGTCGTCGACCAGCCCGCGGATCTCGGTGCGCTGCCCGGCCAGCCGCTCCAGCCGCCGCCGCAGCAGCTCGACCGCCTCGCTGGGCGGCAGCGCCGCGATCAGCGAGAGCGCGGCCACGAACGCCGGGTACTCGTGCTGGGGGACCTCGACCAGCTCGCGGAGCCAGTCGCGCAGCTCGCGCCGGCCGTCGTCGGTGAGCGCGTAGACCGTGCGCTCCGGCCGCTGCCCCTCGCGGTCGGTCCCCTGCTCGGCGATGAAGCCGGCCCTGGTGAGCTGCTGGACCACCATGTAGAGCGAGCCGTGGTTGAACTTGATGCTCCGCTCGTCGCCGTGGTCGCGCAGGGTGCGGCCCAGCTCGTAGGGGTGCATCGGTCGCTGCGACAGGTACGACAGCACCGCCAGCGCGAGGAGGTTGCTGACTTTGCGTTTGGTGGCCATCTGGTCCTCCGCCGCGCGTGCCGCCGGCTGGGCGGCACGCGCGGTCGACGTGGGTCGGTGATCAGGCGATACGGGTCGGGTCGGTGCGGGTCGGGTCGTCCACCGTCGGGAAGCCGCCCTGCTTGTGGGCCCGGCGCACGTCGGCGAGGTAGTCGCGGGACCACATCGCCGACAGGATCGCGATGCCGCCCCGGCGGACGCGGATCTCGGCGTGGCGCAGCTCGCCGGTGACCACGATGCGGCGGCCGGGGGGAGCGGTCGGGCCGGAGTCCTTGATCGGGCTGCGGCCCACGCGCCGCAGGTCCCAGTCGTCGAGCACCGCGTCGTCGGACACCAGCACCTTGAGCACGGCGTGGTCGAGATCGACGTCGAGATCGACGTCGCCGGCGGGGATGGCGGGCGAGCGGAGGTCGAGCACGGCGTTGCCGCGGTGGGCCCGCACCTGGAACCGGCGCGAGGTGGTCCAGTTGCCGAGTCGCTTGGTCAGCCGCTGGTTGGCCGAGACCCGCACCGGCGCGGCGGGGGCGGGGACGTGCTGCGTGCTGGTCATCGCGGAGCTCCTTCCCGGAGTGCTTCCCTGTGGTCGACGCCAAGTATCCACTCCCGAATAGTCAGTGTCAACTATTTGGAAGTGGATACTTCGCGGAACCTGTGTGAGCGGGCCAAGGGGCTGTGAGCAGGGCCAAGGGGCGCGGGCTGGCGGCGGCGTGGACCGGCAGGGACGGATCGCCCGTAGAGTGGCGGTGACCGGTCCGGCGGGGAGGCGAGCATGGCCAGGCGCAGGAGGCGCGGGGACAAGGCGGCGCTGGCCGCGCTGCGCAAGGCCGACCCGGTGATCGCCGCGATGATCGACGCCAACCCGGACTTCGAGCCGGACACCTGGCTGGCGCAACTGCCCAAGATGGACGCCTTCGGCGTGCTGGTCTTCCAGGTGATCGGCCAGCAGCTCTCGGTCGCGGTCACCAGGGTCATCCTCGGCCGCCTGATGGACCTGTTCGGCGGCGCCCTCCCCTCGCCGGCGCAGCTCCTGGCCGCCGACCCCGAGCGCATCCGCGCGGCCGGCCTGTCGCGCCGCAAGGTGCAGACCCTGCGCGACCTGGCCGAGCGGTTCGTCGACGGCCGGCTGGACGCCGCCGAGCTGGAGCGGCTGCCCGACGAGGAGGTCATCGCGCGCCTGGTGGCCGTGCCCGGCATCGGCCGCTGGACCGCCGAGGGCTTCCTGGCGGTCGCCCTGCACCGCGAGGACGTCGTGCTCGCCGGCGACCTGGCGCTGCGCAAGGCTATCCAGCGCGCCTACAACCTCGACCACCTGCCCACCGAGCCGGAGGTCATGCGAATTGCCGAGGCCTGGCGGCCATATCGCAGCCTGGCGGTGAAATACCTCTTCGCATCCGTCTACACCGGCAATTGATTATGCGGTCATTCTGGGAATCATCGGCACAAGCGGGGCTGAAGGCTCGGATCGGGCATTTCTGGGCTTGATTTGTTGCTCGGCCGTGTGAGAAATTCCCCCCTCCGCCATGTATTCCCACCATTTCCCCTGCCCTCAGCCGCCAGGCGCCGCACGCGAGCGCCTGGCCGGTGACGCCTTGCGCGGCGACGCGCGGACGTGATGGCGGGCCGACGGTGGCTGCTGGACCAGCCCGACGAAGAGCCCGGCAGCGTCGCTCGGCCGTACACCGTCACACGGGGCCGGACCCGCCCGCGTAACGACCAGGAAATCGAATTCGAGACGTTGGTCTGGGTCACCGGCTCGGCGGCGACCTCGCCGATGGTCATGAGCGTCCATTGGCGCCAGGCGGTCGAGCTGTGCCGCCAGGTCGTGTCGCTGGCCGAGGTGGCCGCGCGCATGGGCCTGCCCATCGGGGTCGCCCGCGTGCTGATCTGCGACATGGCCGACGCCGGGCTGGTGCGGCTCCAGCGGCCGGCGCACGCGGGCCGAGGTTCCGAGGTCGCGCTCCTCGAGAGGGTTCTGGATGGCCTCCGCCAGCTGTAGCTCCCCCCGACTCCGATCCACGAAGGGACCCGACACGTGAGCAAGCGACGCAACCGGTGGCACTCGATCCAGGACCTGCCGATCAGGTCCAAGCAGACGCTGGTGCTGCTGCTCCCCACCGTCGCCCTGCTGGTCCTGGCCGCGCTGCTGACCACCTCGAGCATCAGGAACGGCTCCCAGGCGGGCAGGGTCAGCGCCGCGACCACGCTGGTCGCCAGGGTGACCGACCTGACCCAGGAGCTCCAGGGCGAGCGCGACCTGGTGATGGCCTACGTCGGCGGCAACAAGCACGGCGACCGGGCCGCGCTGGAGACGCAGCGCCGCCGCGTCGACCAGCGCCTCGCCGCCCTGCGCTCGAACCTGAACGACCTCCGGCTGGACGGCTACGGCCAGCTCTTCCAGGCCAAGGTGCGCACGGCCGAGCGCCGCCTGACCGAGCTGGACCGCCAGCGGCGCACGGTCGACTCGACCACCCCGATGTCGCTGGCGGACGTCTCCGGCTACTACGACGACACCATCGGCAACCTGCTGGCGGTCACCGCCGAGGTGCAGAACGAGACCGACAACCGCCAGCTCGCCAGGCGGCTGTCGACGCTGTCCTCGCTGGCCATGGCCAAGGAGTCGGTTTCGGAGAGCCGTGGCTTCCTGAGCGGCGCGCGGGCCCGCGGCGGCTTCCGCGCCGGCGACGCGGAGCGGTTCGCCTCGCTCATCGGCGCCGAGGACACCTGGCTGGCGCAGTTCCGCAACACCGCCGGCAAGCAGGAGCTGGAGCTCTTCCAGGACACGGTGGTCGGCCCGGACATCGAGCGGGTCGCCACGCTGCGCGCCCGTGCGCTCGCCGAGGCTGCCGGCCAGCGGCTCGACATCGACCCGCGCGTCTGGGCGGCGGCGAGCACCACCAAGGTCAACCTGCTGCGCTCGGTCGAGGCGCCGCTGGTGGCCGCCGCCAAGGCCTCCAGCGCCAGCAGCGAGACCACCGCGCAGCGCCAGGCCATCCTGGTGAGCGTGCTGATCGGTCTCGCGCTGGTGGTCTCGATCGGTCTCTCGCTGATCACCGTCCCCCCGATGCTGCGCTCCCTGCGGCGGCTGGAGCAGGCCGCCCTCGAGGTCGCCGAGCACCGCCTGCCGAGCGTGGTCGAGCGGCTGGCGACCGCCGACGCCGGCAACCAGGTGGAGCTCGGCCAGCTCGACACCCGCATCCCGGTGCGCAGCCGCGACGAGATCGGCCGGGTCACCAGGGCGTTCAACTCGGTCCACGAGGTGGCCGTACGGGTCGCCGGCGAGCAGGCCGCGCTCAGGCAGAGCATCGCCGACCTGTTCCTGAACCTCGCGCGCCGCAGCCAGTCCCTGATCGACCGGCAGCTCAAGATGATCGACGAGCTGGAGCGCGAGGAGCCGGACCCGGACGCGCTCGACCGGCTCTTCCAGCTCGACCACCTGGCCACCCGGATGCGGCGCAACGCCGAGGACCTGATCGTGCTGTCCGGCGCGAACCCGCCGCGGCGCTGGTCGCGCCCGGTGCCGCTGGCCGAGGTCGTCCACGGCGCGATCGGCGAGGTGGAGGAGTACACCCGCGTCGAGCCGCTGGGCCTGGCCGACATCGGCGTCGAGGGTCAGGCGGTCAGCGACGTGGTCCACCTGCTCGCCGAGCTGATCGAGAACGCCACCGCGTTCAGCCAGCCGGACACCAGGGTGACCGTGGCCGGCGAGCCGACCGCCGACGGCTACGTGCTGGAGATCGAGGACGCCGGGATCGGCCTGACCGACGAGAAGCTCGCCGCCGCCAACGAGCGCCTGGAGCGGCCGGCGGCCATCGACCCCGGCCTGTCGCGCCGGCTCGGCCTGTACGTGGTGGCCAGGCTGGCCGCCAGGCACGGCATCAGGGTCCAGCTGCGCCACTCCTGGTGCGGCGGGATCACCGCGCTGGTGAAGCTGCCGCAGGCGCTGCTGGTCGGCGGCGAGGCGGTGATCTTCCCGCCGGGCGACGGCAGCGCGCAGGTCAGCGCGGCCGGCAGGAACACCAGGGTGCACCTGCCGCTGCGCCGTCACGAGCCCGCGAGGGCCCATCCGCCGCTGCCGACGCCGGCGTCCGGCGGGGCCACCCGCACCTGGCCGCGAGGCGACGCCTGATGCCGCCGTCGCTGAGCCGCAGGAGCTTCCTGCGCGGCACGCTGGGCCTCTCCCTCGGAGCGGGGACGGCGGCGCTGCTGGCCGGCTGCGGCGGCGACGCCCCGACCGCCGCCGGCGCCGCCGCCTCGCAGATCGCCACGCCCGACAACCCCGTGCTGTGGCCGATCCGCGCCGACAACCGGCCGATCAAGCCGGGCCTGGAGCCGGAGCGCAACGCCACCCTGCGCCTGTACAACTGGGAGGACTACATCAACGCCGACGTCATCAAGGCGTTCGAGCGCAGGTACAAGCACTACAACGTCAAGGTCGAGGTGTCGACCTTCGACAACGCCTCCGACGCGGTGAGCAACGTCAAGGCGGGCAGGGCCGACTACGACATCCTGTTCGTCACCTACGACCTGCTCGGCCAGCTGGTGCTCGGCGGCCACGTGCGCCCGCTGACCCAGAGCTACGTCCCGAACATCGCCCAGGTCTGGCCGGTCTTCCAGAACCCGTTCTACGACCAGGACTGGCGCTACTCGGTGCCCTACACCGTCTACACCACCGGCATCGGCTGGCGTGCCGACAAGGTGCACGAGGACGTCGCCAAGATGGCCGACCCCTACGAGATCCTGTGGGGCAGCCGCTACCGCAGCAAGGTCGGGGTGCTCGACGAGTACCGCGAGACCATCGGCATGGTGCTGCTGAAGAACGGCATCACCGACCTCAATACCACCCGCCCCAAGCACCTGGAGCTGGTCCGCAGGGACCTGCGGGACCTGGCGCGCACCACCCAGCCGGTGGTCGACGTCAACGCCTACCAGGACCTGCCCACCGGCAAGACCTGGGCGTCGATGGCCTTCTCCGGCGACCTGGTGGCCGCGCCGGAGTACCTGCCCAACGGGTTCAGCGCCGAGGTGCTGCGCTACTGGTTCCCGCTCGACGGGCGCGGCACGGTCGGCAACGACCTCATGACCGTGCTGCGGTCGGGCCGCAACCCGGTGCTGGCGCACCACTTCCTGAATTTCCTGCTGGATTTCGACGTGGCCATGCAAAACCTGGAGTGGAACGGCTTCCAGCCACCGCAGGTGCGGATCGACCCCATCCTGCTGGTCAAGCAGGGCTACATCCCGCGGAACCTGACCACCGCGGTGGTCAGGCAGGAATATTTCGAGACCGGATTTCGCGCGGTCGAGCTGGACCCTGTGGTCGACCGGGCGTGGCACGCCGCCTGGGCCGAGTTCAAGGCGAGGCTGTAGCGGCGCCGCCGGCCGGGCGTCCACGCCCGGTTGGACGCCGGCCGAGGGCTCAGCGGCGGCGGACGCGCTGGGCCTCGGGGCCGCGCTCCACGTCGAGCTCGCGCAGCAGCCGGTCGACGTCGGCGAGCAGGCTGCCCTGGATGTGCCAGAGGTCGCGGTCGTCCCGCGCGTCCACCAGCATCAGCTCGGCCAGTACGTCGCGGTGGGTCCGCGCGATCTCCAGCGCGATCCGCATCGGCACCACGTCCCGCGGCGGGCCGGCGACGTCGGGGGCGACCAGCTCGCCGAAGGCGCCGACGCCCTCGCCGAGCTCGACCAGCAGCCGCCCCAGCGCGGTCAGGATCTCGGGCTCCGGCTGGCCCCGCTCCTCGATGGCCTCGGCCAGGTCGGCGAGGTCGCGGCAGATCGCGCGCACGTCGACCGCGGCGTGCTCCAGGGCGGCCAGCCCGGCGCGCAGGCTCGGGGTCGCCTCCACGAGCCGCCGGCCGCGCGGGTTCAGGCGCAGGCTCTCCTCGCCCCGCGCCAGGGCGGCCTCGGCGGCGCGCAGCGGCGCGTCCAGCTCCTGGGTCCGGCGCACCCAGGCGCGCGCCTGCTCGCTCGACCAGTGCTCGGTCAGCTCCTCCCCCATGGTCCGCAGCAGGTCCGCCAGGTCCTCGGCGAGCTCGCCGATGGCGTTGCCCGCCGGCTGCACGTAGACCGACGGGCCCAGCAGCGCGTTGACCGCGACGCCGGTGGCCGCGCCGATCAGCGTCTCGACGACCCGGGTGATGGCGGCCTGCCCGGTCTGCTCGGTGACAGCCAGCACCAGCATCGCGCTGATCGGCACCTCCAGCGACTGCGGGCCGAGGCGGAGCAGCTGTCCGATCACCAGCGCGGCGAAGATCACGATCCCCAGGCCCCACCAGGTGAGCCCCACGAACCGCGACAGCAGGCCGGCCACCAGCACGCCGGCGACCACGCTGCCGATCCGCTCGATCCCGCTCCTGACCGTCTCGAAGATGGTGATCTGCGCCACCAGCACGGCGGTCAGCGCCGCCAGCAAGGGGATCGGGTCGGTCAGGAACCGCCTGGCCAGCTCATAGGAGAGCACCGCCGCCACGGTGGTCTTCACCGCGCGCCAGGCCAGTGGGGCGCCCCGCCCGCTGTAGCTGCTCCAGGAGGGCCGGCCGATGCGGCGGGCGCGCAGCACCGCCAGGCGCTGGAGCCAGCGTGCCTGATCGCTCACCCGCCGCCGGGCGCGCTCCACCTCCGCGGAGGGGCCGTCCCCGCGGCGGGAGATCCACCGTCTCACCGATCGTGTTCCTCCAGCCGCATGACCTCGAGCAGATGGTAGGCGGGCGGCCGGTGCGGCTGAAGGGCGTGGCAGGTGAGCAGGCGGTCCGGGGCGGCGGTGACGCGGAGGCGCACCAGCCAGCGGCCGGCGGGCCCGCCGAAGCGCACCGCGACCGCGCCGCCCGGCTCGTGCCCGCGCCAGGAGGCCACCAGGTCGTCCAGGCGGATCAGCCCCTCGACGCGGCGCAGGAAGTGCTCGGCCGCCTGCACCACCGGCGGGTAGCAGCAGCGCCCGCGGTAGTGCTCCAGGTCGACCTGGCCGCGTTCGTGGAGCGCCACGGCGCGCGGCGCCTCCAGCGGCCCCAGCCGGCCGTAGTAGACGCCCTCGGGCAGGCAGACGAGGTTGCCGGCGAAGCGGTCGCCGCCGATGTGCGAGACCTCCCAGGCCCGCTCGCCGGCCACCCCGACGAGCGCCTGCGCCAGCGGCCGGCCCCAGGTCGCGCAGCACTGGTCGTGGCGGCCATTGGTGCAGGCCAGATAGACCGACCCGCGCACCCGTTCGCCGAACCCCGCCGGCTCCGCCTGGAGCAGCCCCGCCCAGTCGAGCGCGAGCAGCTGGAGCGGGTCCTCGACGCGGACCTCCTCGAGCCAGCGCGCCCGCCTGCCGGTGTGGGCGACGAAGCAGCGGCGCGGGCCCGGCACGGCACGGCCCGGACGCCGGACGAGCACCACCCGCACGCCGGTGGCGTGGCCGCGCTGGTGCAGGGCCTGGCCGGTGGCCGGGTCGAGGCGGCTCTCCAGCAGCGCGTCGCGCCCCCACGGCCCGGGCTGCTCGATCAGCACCCAGGCGGGCACGCGCGACGCGGTCGCGAACAGCGGCTCGGCCAGGGCTCGGGAGACCGCGCTGCAGGTTGCGTCACGCAACGATGTCGGACTCCAGGAGGCCCTCGCGGAGCAGCCTCCGGATCAGCACCAGCCGGCTGGAAGGGTCGAGCTCTGCGGTGAGGTCGGCGGGCGTGAAGCGGCCGCCGTCGAGCAGCGGCAGCAGCGCCCGCAGCGCGGGCTCGGCCCAGGCCGGGAAGGCCACCCGCCGGTCGCCCAGCTCCAGCACCGGCAGGCCGTCGCCGTCGCGCTGGAGCTGGCAGACCGAGCCGGCGCGGCGCCGGACCACGGTGTCGTCGGCGACGTCGTCGAGCGCCAGCAGCTGCTGGAGCTGCCCGGTGAGGATCGGCGGGCGCGACGACCAGAACCGGTTCGCGATCCCGGCGGCCAGCTCGACGGGATCGAGCTTGCCGAGCCGGCGCTGCACCTCGCCGAGCCGCTCGGCGACCGCGCCGGCGATCGCCGCCGGCTCGTCGGCGAACCCTGGCGGGATGGCCTCGCCGAACGCTGCGTCCTCGAGCGCCTGGGTCACCGCCTGCTGCAGCAGCTCGCGCCACCGGTAGGTGAGCACGCCCACGGTGAGGTGCGCCGACGCGGAGCGCTCGGTCCAGACCGCGTGGGGAAAGCCGAACGGCACGTAGAGGCAGTCGCCAGGCTCCAGGACGACGTCGAGCAGCCGCTCACCGGGGGCCTTGGGGTCGCCCCGCGGGCCTGGCTGGTACACCTCCCAGCGCTTGCGGCCGTGGACCTGGAGCACGAAGACGTCGTGCCCGTCGGCGTGGAGGCCGAGCCCACGTGAGGACGGCGGGGTGACGTAGGCGTTGACCTGCACCGGGTGGGTGAGGCTCAGCTCCAGGTCGCGGCAGAAGCGGGTCAGCGGCAACCAGTAGCGGTGCAGGCTCTGGAGCACCATGGTGGCGCCGCCGGCGAACTCGCGGTAGACCTTGCCGGGATCGACCAGGTCGGCGACCGGCTTGGAGCCGATGCGGCCCGACTTGGTCCAGTCGCCCCGCGGCAGCTCCGTCCCGCCCTTGACCATGCGGAACGCCGGGACGCGCAGCGCCGCGGTCCCGATCAGGCGATCGACGTCGCCGATCGCGAACAGGTCGGCGAAGGCGCCCGGATCGTGCCCGGGCTGGTACAGCGGGGCGCGAGCCCAGTGGTCGTCGAGGAACCGCTCCGGGTCGCCGACGCAGCGCCGCAGCGCGCTACCGGTCGGTGCCGTCGGCATCGCCGCCAAGGCCGCTGTCGGTGGCGTCCTGGCCGTCGGCGTCGGTCCCGTCGGTCCCGTCGGCGTCGCTGCCGGCGCCGCCGCCGCTGTCGGAGGTGTCGGTGCCGTCGACGCCGTCCGCGCGGTCGGTGCCGTCCGCGTCGCCGCCGGAGGAGTCGGTGCCGTCGACCGTGTCGCCGGAGCCCGGGCCGGTGGAGCCGCCCTGCGAGGTGGTCATGTCGTCGTCTCGGAGAGGCGGGTTGTCTGCACTCATCGCAAACCTCCAGCGAAGGACCGGATCGTGACCTGGTCGGCGGGATGGGCATGCCAGGCAAGTGGGAAGCTACCACCGCAGCGACCCGGCTAAGCAGGATTCGAGGTCCGGCCTTCAGCCGGAGTTCAGGAATCGTGGCGAACCATGGCGGACGGGCGACGGAGCAGGCCGGGTGGCCTCGGACGAGTGGGGGTCGGATGGAGCGCGTGGCGGAGGAGGTCGGGCACGCCGGGGAAGGCGAAGCGGGTCCCGCCGCGCCCCGGCGTGGTCGTGGAAGGCGCCGGCTGCTGGTCGCGGCGCTGGCGGCCGTGTGGGTCCTGCTGGCCGCGGCGATCGCCTCGGCGATCCTGCTGGCGGCCCTGCCCGGGGTCGGGGACGCGCAGAGCCGGGTCGCCGCGATCCTCCGGGAGCACGGCGGGCGGAGCGCCGGGCTCCCGCCGCCGAGCCGGGTGGCCGAGTCGGTCGTCGCCGTGGAGGACCGGCGCTTCTACGCCCACCACGGCATCGACCCACAGAGCCTGCTGCGCGTGGCATGGGCCGGCCTGCGCGGCGCCGGCGGCGGCGACCAGGGCGGCAGCACCATCACCCAGCAGCTCGCCAAGCGCGTCTACACCGGCGACCGCGGCGGCGTGATGGTCAAGCTGGCGCAGCTCGGGCTGGCGATCAAGCTCGATCGCCGCTGGTCCAAGGAGCAGATCCTCGGCATGTACCTGGACGCCGCCTACTTCGGCGACGGCCGCTGGGGCGTCGTGCGAGCCAGCGAGGGCTACTTCGGCAAGCCGCCGCAGCGGCTCAGCTGGGCCGAGGCGAGCCTGCTCGCCGGGCTGGTGCAGGCACCGTCCGCCTACGACCCGAGGACGCACCTGGCCGCCGCCGAGCGCCGCCAGCGGCACGTGCTGGACCGGCTGGTCGCCGCCGGCACGCTGAGCCGGGCACAGGCGGACGCCGCGGCCCGCCGAATGGCCGCCGAGGCGAGGCGGCTCGGCTTCACCACCGCGCCCTAGTACGACTCTTTCATGGCAATGGGCTGAAAGGTCACAAGACAGGCTAGACCGGTGGCACCCGGCGATTAGGATATGTGCCGTGGGTGACGCATCGCGACCGGAGCGCTCGGAGTACCCATCGTGCAACGCAGCGCGACCGGAGGTGACCAGGCGATGCGGCGAACCCTCACCATCGTGGCGGTGGCTGGTGCGGCCCTGATCATGGCGATGTCTCCGGCAACCAGCGCGCCACGAACCTCGGCGTCCAGACCGGCGGCGGTCGTCGGCCGCCTGCTGCCCAAGGACTTCAACTTCGACGCTCTTGACGATCTCGCCATCGGCGCCCCGGGCGAGGACGTCGGCGCGATCGCTGACGCCGGCGCGGTCACCGTCGTCTACGGCAAGGACCGGCTGCCCTCACAGACGTTCCGGCAGGGCGCCGGCGGGGTGGCCGGCGGCGCCGAACGCGGCGACCGCTTCGGCGCCGCCGTGGCCAGAGGCTACTTCAACGACTTCAACGAGGACGGCCTCGCTGACCTTGCCGTCGGCGTGCCCGGCGAGGACGTCGGCGGGGTCGTCGACGCCGGCGCGGTCAACATCTTGTACGGGTCGGCGGCGGGGCTGACCGGCGGGCCGCTGCTGAGCGAGTCCCCGCCGAGGGCAGGCGCCCACTTCGGCGCCGCGCTGGCGACCGGCGACTTCAACGGCGACCGCCGCGGCGATCTGGTGGTTGCGGCGCCCGACGAGGCCGTCGGCTCGGCCGCCGGCGCCGGGCAGGTCACGGTCATCTACGGGTCGGGCGACGCCGGGGTGGCCGCCGGCGGCAGGGTGAAGCTGCGCCAGGGCGCCGGCGGCGTGCCCGGCCAAGCCGAGCCGGGCGACCACTTCGGCGCCGCCCTGGCCAGCGGCATCCTCGACACCGACAGCGGCTACAGCGACCTGGCCATCGGCGTCCCCGGGGAGGACGTCGGCGCGACCGCCAACGCCGGGGCGGTCAACCCGCTGGCCGGCTCGGCCGCTGGCCTGCGGGCCGGTCCGCTGCTGCTGCAGGGCCACCCTGAGCCGGGCGATCGGTTCGGGGCCGCGCTGAGCATGGCCTTCTACAAGGCCAGCTACAACCCGGACCTGGCGGTCGGCGCGCCGGGCGAGACGGTCGGCGGCAAGGTGGGTGCTGGAGCGGTCAGCGTCTTCTCGGGCAGCGCCCGCACGCTCGGCCGGGAGCGGCTGCTGTACGAGCGGGCCGACCCTTGGGGGGTGGCGGCGGGCGACGCCTTCGGCGCGGCGCTCGGCTGGAGCGGGGTACTCTTCTCCGACCAGATCGCCGGCAACAGCCTGATCGTCGGCATACCTGGCAGGGACCGGTTCGGCAGCGAGGCTGGCGCGATCTACGGCTGTGGCTACGTCTCCAGCGGTGTACCGGCGGGTCTGGAATGCATCATGTACACCCTGCAGGGCAACGGCGCCGGAGCCGAGCCCGGCGACCGTTTCGGCGCGGCCGTGACCGGCGGGTACTTTGGGCTGTCACCGCTTGGCTGGCACAACTATGACGGCGACGGGTACCTGGACCTCGCCGTTGGCGCCCCCGGCGAAACCGTCAACGGCCAGCGGGCGGCCGGCGCGGTCAGCATCCTGTACGGCTGCTGCCCCGGCCCATACGTGATCGAGCGGCTCATCTACCAGGGTCACGACGGGGTGGGTGGCGTCTCGGAGGCCGGCGACGACTTCGGCGCGGCGCTGGCCTGAGACATCCGACCAGGCCCGTGCCCGACGAGCCGGTGTCGACGCTCACGCCAGGTCCGGCCGGAGCACTAGCCGGTGACCGTCACGGTGCCCTTCATCTGGTTGGGGTGGTACTCGCAGTGGAACTCGTAGGTCCCCGCCGCCGGCACGGTGAAGGTGGCCTTGCCGGTCTCGCCGCCCTCCACGTCCTTGTTGGCCTTGGCCGCCTTGAAGGTGAAGTTGTGCTCCACGCTGTCCTTGTTCTGGATGGTCACGGTGACCTTCTGGCCGGCCTTGAAGCTGAGCTTGGCGGTGTTGAAGGAGATCCCCTGGGCGACCAGCGTGGTGGAGCCCGCGCTCGCGGCGCTCGTCTGGGCGGCGGTGGTGGTCGGCGCGGCGCTGGCCGCGGTGGTGGTCGGCGCGGCCGCCGCCGTGGTCGCGGTCGAGCCGCTCCCGTTCGACGACGAGCTGCAGGCGGCGCCAACCAAAGTAATCGCGCAGAGCGTCGCAAGTACGGCGATCCGACGCGGGTGCATCGCGGCCTCCAATCGCTGATCCGTGTGGATGACAAGCCGAAAACCTGCCGCGCCGGGAAGCGATTCCCCGAAGATTCACCGTCGGGCCCCGCAGCCGCTACGGAGCCCTATCAATTCGGACTATTCTGCGCAAATCAATTTCATGAGACGCTTTCATGAGATCAAGATGATTTGCCGGGGACAGGGCCGCTCGCGGCGTGCTCGATTGTGCCCGGCGACCGGTTCAGCGGACCCGGCTGCCGGCGACGCGGTCGCCGTGGGCGGCCGCGACCGCCTCCGGGCGGTCCAGCCGGGTGCCGGCGGCGAACACCTCCGCGAACCGTTCCGCGCCCAGCGCCTCGCGGATCTGGGCGGCCAGCTCGGCCTCCCCGCGCCGGATCATCGGCCAGGCCTGGAGACCCACCCGCCGGCGCAGGCCGTCCGCCGCCCCCGCGAGCAGCGCGGCCCAGTCGGCGTCGCCCTCCATCCACGCCAGCCGTGCGAACCCGGCCAGGCACAGGCTGACGAGCTGGGTGCTGTGGGCCGCCAGGCTCTGGTCCAGCCCCTCGTCGAACAGCCCGCGCGCCTCGTCGAGCCGGCCGCGCGTCAGGGCCAGGGTGCCAAGCTGCGCGCGGGAGGTGGCGGACAGCCAGGGGTTGCGGAACCGCTCCGCCAGCTCGTCCCCCTCGCGCAGGTGGCGCAGCGCGTCGTCGTACCGGCCGAGGGCCGTCTCCAGGGAGCCGAGCGTCAGCGCGGCCGAGGCGGTGCCCAGCAGCTCGTCCTGGCCCTGGAACTCCTCCAGCGAGGCTGACGCCTCGCGGCTGGCACGGTCGAGGTCGCCCACCATGTTCGAGGTCCACGCCATCACCAGCCGGACCGCCGCATGGAGGTAGGGGTCCTCGATCACGTCCAGCAGCGGTTCCAGGCCCCGGCGGGCCGCCAGCGCGGTCGGGTCGTCGCCCACCTCCCTGGCGGTCGCCGCCGCGGTCCACAGCAGCTCGGCGCGCGCCTGCGGATCGAAGGAGCCGGCGGTGGGCAGCAACCGCTCCACCCAGGCGCGGACCTCGCCGAGGTGGTCCCACTGCGACCAGAAGGGCCACAGGACCCGGAAGAGATGGGGCAGCCGCGCGGGGTCGTTGGCCAGGTACCAGTCGACCGTGGCGGCCAGGTTGCCGGCCTCGGCCTCCAGGCGGTCGACCCAGTGGTCCTGACCCGGGTCGTGCAGCGCCTGGCTGACCCCCCGCAGCGGCCCGTCGGCCCGCCCGGCGAGCGCGCAGTAGTGGTCCGCGTGCCGCCGCCGGATCCGTGCGGCGTCGGGCCGGGCCGCCAGCCGCTCGGCGACGAACGCGCGGATCGTCTCCAGCATCCGCGGGCGCGGACCGAGGCTGGTGCGGTCCAGATGCACCAGGCTGTGGCGGGCCAGCACTTCGGTCAGGTCGAGGGCGCGGTCCTCGTCGATGCCGGCGACGTCGGCGACCGCGTCGACGGTCCAGCCGTCGACGAACACCGCGGCGACCTCCAGCAGCGAGCGCTCGTCCTCCTCCAGCAGCCCCACGCTCCACTCGACGGTGGCGCGCAGGGTGTGCTGGCGCTCCGGCAGGTCGACCGCGCCGGTGCCGAGCGCGTCCAGCGAGCGGGACAGCCGCAGCAGCAGCGCCTCGGGGTCGAGCAGCCGCGTGCGGGCCGCGGCCAGCTCGATCGCCAGCGGCAGTCCCTCCAGCAGCCGGCAGATCTCCACCACCGCGGCGGCGTTGTCCTCCGTGAGCGCGAAATCGTGGCGCACCGCGCGCGCCCGGTCGACGAACAGCGCCACCGCCGGCGACCGTTCGAGCTCGGCGAGGGGCGCCTCGGTTGGCAGCGGCAGCGGGGGCACCGGGAACTCCCGCTCGGCCCGCAAGCCGAGCGCCGTCCGGCTGGTGGCCAGGATCGCCACCCCTGGGCAGTTGGCCAGCAACTCGTCCAGGGTGGGGGCGGCGTCGATGATCTGCTCCAGGTTGTCGAGGATGAGCAGCCAGCGCCCCTCGCGGAGCTGCGTGACCAGCGTCTGGAACGGAGCCCCCCCGGCCAGCTCGGCGCGCACCGCCCGGGCGATGCCGACCAGCATCTGGTCTGGCTGGGTGACCGACGCCAGCGGGATGAACACCGTGCCCCCGTCGAACCGGTCCCGGAGCCGCTTGCCCACGGCGATCGCCAGGCGGGTCTTGCCGATGCCGCCCGGTCCGGTCAGCGTCACCAGCCGCACCTCCGGCCGGCCGAGCAGCTCGGCGACCTCGTCGATCTCCCGCTCCCGTCCGAACAGTGAGGTGGCGCCGACGGGCAGCGGGCGTGGGCCGGCCGACCTCCGCGGCGCCGTCAGCGCCGGGTTCCCGGCGCTGACGAACCGTTCGCTCAGCAGCGACGCCAGGTCGTCACGCACCAGTCGGCCCAGCTCGGCCGGCGTGCGGAACCTGCGGTACGAGGTCTCGTCCCTGGCCTGTGCGAGCAGCTCGGCCAGGCGGGGCTCCCGGTCGGGCGCTGGCACCTTGACGTACAGCAGCCGCGGCATCCCCGCCGACAGCCGCAGCTCCTCCTCCAGCCCGGAGACGTCCATGCCCGGATTGACCTGCCCGTAGCGCTGCCAGTACAGCCCGATGAAGATGTCGCTCTGCGCCAGGTAGGCGCGGTACACCTCGCGCGGCGGGTGCGGGCGCGCGCCCGCCTCGAACAGCACCGGCGTCAGCCGCAACGCCGAGACCGCCCGCTCCACCGCCCGCCGCTCCTCGGCGAGCTCACCGAGCGTCGAGCTGATGAACACCCGCAACCGCTGGTCTGGCGTCCGGATCACCACATCCCCCTCGGCGCGCCGGTCATCCCGAGCGAACCAGCTTAACGGCCGAGCAGGCCGGCGGCGTTGTGCCACAGCACCGCCCGCAGCCAGTCGTCTCCGAGCCCGAGGGCGGCCAGGCCGCTGATCTGGCTGGCGAAGGACCGCGGCACCGAGGGAAAGTCCGAGCCGAACAGGATCCGGTCGCCCAGTGGCCCGAGCCGCCGCTCCACGCCCGGCGGGAAGGGCCAGAAGGGCGCCGGCGAGCCGAACACCATCGCGGTGTCGAACCGCAGCGCCGGCGCCGCCTCGGCCAGGTCCAGGAAGTCGGCGAAGTCCGGCGCGCCGAGGTGGGCGACCACCAGCACCAGGTCGGGATGGCGTTCCAGCAGGCCGGCCACCTCCCCGGCGCCGCAGAACCGCTCGCCGCCGGAGCCGTCGGCCACCGCGCCGGCGTGCAGCACGACCGGCACGCGCCTGCTGGCCAGCAGCGGCCAGACCGCGTCGAGCCGAGGGTCGAGGGCGTGGAACTTGCCGACCTGGAGGTGCACCTTGGCGACCGCCCCGCCGGCCGCCAGGGCCCGCTCGACCTCGGCCTCCACGCCGGGCTCCGGGTAGAAGGTGAACGAGCCGATCACCGGTGGATGCGCGGCGGCCAGGGCCAGCGTGTGGTCGTTCAGCCACGCCGCCATGCCGGGCCGGTGGGCGTAGGCCAGGGCGGTGTGGTGGCGTACGCCGAGCTGGGCGAGGGTGGCGAGCCGCTCGGCCTCCCCCGCCCGGTACACGATCGGCCATGGCGGGTCGAGCCGGTCGAAGTGGGCCCAGACCTTCGTCTGCACCCGCTCGGGCATGAAGTGGGTGTGGAGGTCGATGATGCCCGGCAGCCCGAGCGAGGCGACGTAGCCGGCCACCTCCGCGTCGCGCAGGCTCAGGGGGGCGTCCATGGGCCCATGATCGCCGACCGCCGGCGGCCGCACCAGCGCGGCCGCCTGCCCAATCCGGCAGCTTCATTTCGAACAAGTGTTCGACTAGTCTCAGGCGCATGCAGACCTGGGAACGGTACAACCCCGATCGCCACCGCCCGCTCGCGGCCCCCCTGGAGCGCTGCGCGGAGCTGCTCGGCGTCGACCTGGCCACCGTTCGCCGGGCGGCCGCCAACGTCGAGCCGTACATCCGCGCGGACGGCACCAAAGTCTGGAGTCTCATGCAGCTCGAACGGCAGTTCCGGCCGGAGGCCTATGGCCACCGCTGGCCCGGCGGCTACATCACCCGCCGCCGCGGCCCCCGCAGGGCCGACTGAGCCTGGAGTCACGTCTCCTGGCCGAGCAGGACCAGCGCCCAGGCCAGCAGGCCGAACGCGACGGTGGAGGCCGGCGTAACGTCCGGCCCGCGGGCGACAACTCCTCGACGACAGACGCGGTCGTGGGAGGGTGCGGTGGACGAGCGCAGCGACGAGGAGCTGTTGGTCGGGATCGCCACCGGCCCGGGTTTCCTGCCGGAGTTCTACCGGCGCCACGTCGCCAGGGTGACGGGCCTCGGGGTGCGCCGCTTCAGCACGCCAGAGGACGTGGCGGACTTCGTCGCCAACGTGTTCCTGGAGGTCATGCGCACGGCCGGCAGCTACGACCCACGCCGCGGCACCGCCGTCGCCTGGCTGTACGGGCTGGCGGGCCGCGTCGCCGCCGGCCCGGCCGGCGCCACGCCGGCGGCTTCGCCCGATGGTGCTGGCCACCGCCGTCGTGCTGACGCTGCTGGTGGCGGGCGGCGCGAGCGCGGCCGCGGCGATCGTCCTGCGGCCGGACCGGCCCGACAAGCAGCTTCCCCTGGGTACCAAGGCGACTCTTCGGCCAGGTGAGCGGACCGGGATCAAGGGGATGGGCTGCCGGCCCGGCTCGCGGGTGACCATCCGGCTCGACGGTCGCACCCTCGGGACGACCACCGCCGAGGCCACCAGCTCGATCCCCGGTGTGGTGGGCTGGTTCGCGGCCCAGGTCACCATCCCGGCCGGCACCCCGCCCGGCCCGCACACACTCAGCGCCGTCTGCCCGGCGCCACGGGGTGTCGGCCCCTACCTGAAGCAGGATCGCACCACCATCACCGTCGTGCGGTCCTGAGCACGAGCGCCTCGTGGCAACCGCTACGCTTCGCGGTCGAGGATCTCCCGCAGCTCGGCCAGGGACGCCGGGTCCAGCACGCCGGCGGCCCACTCGAGGACCTGGGTATCGCTGGAGCCGCTGGGCACGAACAGGACCTGCATCGTCCAGGGTTCCTTCGGCGGCGTGTGCAACCGCACGGTGCGCAGCAGGGACCGGACCTCGTTCACGTGCTGCTCGCCTCCCCCCACACAACAGCCGGCGAGATTCTCCAGCGTGGCGAGCCCGGCCGCAATGGGCAAACTCGCCGACACCTCGCGGAGCGATCAGGAGGTGCTCTCGAGCTGGCCCCGCTGCTGGAGGACGTACAGCAGCGCGAGCGACGGGATGACCAGCGCCACGGCGGCGCCGAAGACCACGGTGAGCGCCACCAGGGTCGGCGTCGGCGCGGCCGCCTGGCCGATGCGCAGGTGCGTCCCGAGCAGGTAGGGGTACTGCGCCACGCCCCAGCCGGCGACGACGGTGGCGACGGCGATCACCGCCAGCACGCGGGTCAGCCGAGGTGCCGCCCGTCGCAGCAGCACCAGCGCCGCGCCGCCGCTCAGCGCGGAGACGATCACCAGGGGCAGGGCCGGGCCGAGCAGCCGCTCGAACAGGCGGTGGGCGTCGGAGTCCAGGATGGCGATCCCGCCGAGGGCGAGCGCGCCGGCGGCGCCGGCGGCGAGCAGGGCGCGGCGCCGGAACCAGGCCTCGAGGCCGCCGGCGCCGCGGGCATGCGCGTCGCCGGTGAGGAACACGGCCGCGAGGTAGGCGCAGACCACCACCGCCAGCGCGCCGCCGAGCGCCGAGGTCGGGTTGAGCCAGCTCCGCAGCGGGTCGCCGCCACCCTCGGCGGGCACGCGGCCCGAGGCGATCCCGCCGGCCACCGTGCCGAAGAAGAACGGGGTGATCACCGACGACGCCGCGAACGCCGCGCCGGCGACCCGCTGCTCGGCGGTCCGCACGACCACCTTCCGGAAGGCGAACCCCGAGCCCCGCAGGACGATCCCGAGGGCGGCCAGCCCCAGGGGGACGTACAGGGTGGTCATGATGGCGGCGAAGGCCCCGGGGAACGCGGTCCACAGGATCACCAGACAGTAGATCAGCCAGACGTGGTTGGCCTCCCACACGGGGCCGAGCGAGTGGTCGATCAGCTCGCGCGGGTGCCGGCCCGGCTCCGCGCCCCCGGCGGTCAGGTCCCAGAACCCGGCGCCGAAGTCCGCGCCGCCGAACACCGCGTACAGCACCACGCCGGCGAACAGCACCACCGCGATGAAGTTGGTCATCGGCTGCCGACCTCCCGGGCGGCCGGCTGCTCGGGTTGCTCCGGCCCGTAGGGCACCTGGGCCTCGGCGAGGCCAACGGCGCGCCAGCGCCGGCGCAGGAGGCGCAGCACCAGCACGGTGGCGACGCCGATGGCGGCGTAGAGGACCATCGTCCCGGCGAAGAACAGCCAGATGTTGCCGGAGGTGGTGACCGCGTCGCGGGTCAGCAGCAGGCCGACCACGGTCCACGGCTGGCGGCCGACCTCGGTCACCACCCAGCCGGTCTCCAGCGCCACCACCGCCAACAGTCCGCTCACCGCTGCGCAGCGGAAGAACCAGCGGCTGCGCGGCAGGTCGCGCCGGCGCCACCAGACGAGCGCGAACCACAGCGCCAGGCCGAGCAGCAGGAAGGCGCTGCCGACCATCACGTCGAACGACAGGTGCACCGCGCTGACCAGCTCCGGCCGGGGCCGCACCTCGGCGGGGATGGCGTCCAGGCCGCGGATGCGGGTGGAGGGGCTGAAGCCGGCCAGCAGCGACGCGCCGCTCGGCAGGCGCAGCCCGTAGCGCACCTGGCCGTTCGAGGTCAGGATGCCGCCGAGCGTCTCGGGCACGTGGTCGCCGGTGGTGGGCAGCGCCTCGATGGCGGCGAACTTGGCCGGCTCCTTGTGGAAGACCTCGCGGGCCATCACGTCGCCGACGAAGATCTGCGCCGGCATCACCAGCGCCGCGACCACGAACGGGATCAGGAAGCCGACCCGGTGGTAGCGGTCGCGGCGGCCCTTGAGCATGCCGGCCGCGTAGACCCCGGCGATCATGAACCCGGCCACGATGTAGGCGGCCAGCAGCATGTGGATGCTCTCGTACCAGAACGCCCGGTTGAAGAACACCGCCAGCGGCCGCACGTCGGCCACCTGCCCGTTCACCAGGCTGAAGCCGCCGGGCAGGTTCATCCAGCCGTTCGCCGCGACCACCGAGAGGGTCCCGCCCACGCCGGCGAGCGGGACCGGGACGCCGGTCCAGAAGTGCGGCCACGGCCGCAGCCGCCGCCAGCCGTAGATGTAGATCGCGACGAAGATCGCCTCGAGGAAGAAGAAGATCCCCTCGACCGCGAACGGGATGCCGTAGGCGGCGCCGAACCTGCCCATCAGCCGCGGCCACAGCAGCCCGAGCTCGAAGGACAGCACCGTGCCGGAGACGGCGCCGACCGCGAACAGCACCGCCGCCACCATGGACCAGCGCTCGGCGAGCAGCATCGCGTCGCCGTCCCGGTGCCGGATGCCGCGGTAGTTGGCCAGCAGCATGAGGAAGGTGAAGGCCACCCCGAACGGCACCAGGATGATGTGGAACCCCAGCGTGAGGGCCATCTGCTGGCGCGCGGGGAGCAGCTGGGCCGGCCCGCCGGCGGCCAGCGCCGGCCAGAGGCTGGTGAGGGTCATGCCACTGGCTTCCTCGGGCCACGGTCCGCAAACCGGGACCGCGGCTGCCGGAGGGTGGAGCGGCAGGTACTGTCCGGGGGGCTCAGCGGGAGTAGAACTCGACCACCAGCCGCTCGTCGCAGACGACCGGGATCTCGGGGCGCTCCGGCAGGCGCACCAGCCGGGCCCTGAGCGCCTCGGTGTCGACCTCCAGGTAGTCGGGGACCGTGGCGGCGTACTCCCCGGTCGCGGCGATCGCGAACGGGGCCTTGGACTTGCTCGCGGCGGCAATCTCGATGACGTCGCCCGGACTGACGTGGAACGACGGCCGGTCCACCCGGCGGCCGTTGACGGTGACGTGGCCGTGGGTCACGGCCTGCCGGGCCTGGTAGATCGTCCGGCTGAAGCCGGCCCGCAGGGTCAGCGCGTCCAGCCGCGTCTCGAGGTCCACCAGCAGCGCCTCGCCGGTGCTGCCGCCGCTGCGCACCGCCCCGCCCATCGCCAGGCGCAGCTGCGCCTCGCTGAGGTCGTACTGGGCGCGCAGCCGCTGCTTCTCCAGCAGCCGCGTCTTGTAGTCCGACGTGCGCCTGCGCTGCCGGCCGTGCTCGCCCGGCGGGTACGGACGCCGCTCCAGGTGCCGGCCGGCCTTGGGCGTCAGCGGGATGCCGAGCGCACGGCTCAACCGGACCTTCGACCTGGTCCTGCTCAAATGCCTCACCTCCTCTCGTGGTCGAACACAGGCCTACCAACAGCCCAACGGACCAGCCGCGCCGATATTCCGGTTCACGGTGCCGGCTTGGCCAGCGCCTCCTCGGCCCAGCGGAGCAGCTGCGGTGGCGGGATCGCACCGACCTGCCTGGCGACCTCCTTGCCGTCGCGCAGCAGCAGCACGGTGGGGATCCCCTGGACGCCGAGCCGGTCGGCCACCCTCGGCGCCTCGTCCACGTTGACCTTGACCGCCTTGAGGCGCCCGGCGAGCCGCTCGGAGATCTGCTGGACGCCCGGCTCGACGATCCGGCAGGGCCCGCACCAGGGCGCCCACAGGTCGAGCAGGACCGGCAGGGTCGAGCGGGTGACGACCTCCTCGTAGTCGCCGTCGCCGGCGGCGGTCAGCCACGGCAGCGGCGTGTGGCAGGCCGCGCAGCGCGGGACGCCGTTCGCCGCCGACGGCACCCGGTTTCGCTTCCCGCAGTTGGTGCAGGGGATGATCTTGTCCATGGGTGTTCACCCGGCTCGTCTCGCCACTCCCTGGTGGGCTTCCACCGCCAAGCTAGTCCCAACGGTCGGGAGGGTTCCACGATCGCCGATGACAGCCGGCATCCTTCAGCGCGACATCGGCGCGGTGCTCGGCTGCTCCCAGATGCACGTGTCGCGGCTGCTCCGTCAGGCGCTCCGGCGCATGCGGGAGCGACTCCGGCCCTGACCAGCTTCGCGCCGGATTGGTGGACTATGTGCGCCCCGGCTGGGTAGCCGGGAGGCCGGATGACCATCTCGACACCAAAGGGGGAGCACGTGGCATTCCAGGTGACCGACGTCCAGAAGGCGCTCAAGGGCATGGACTATCCAGCCAGCCCGGAGGATCTGGCCGCCAGGGCCGAGAGCAATGGCGCCCCGCGCGACCTGGTCGAGACGCTGGGGGGCCTGCGCAAGAAGAACTTCGACGGCCCCAGCGCCGTGATGCGGGAGCTCAAGGGGCAGCTGACTGGGTCACGCTGAACCTAGGGCGCGCCGTCGGCCCATGACGCGAACGGTGCTGATCAACGTCGGTCCCTGGCTGCCGGTTCCGCCACGGGGCTACGGCGGCATCGAGCACGTCGTCGCGTCGCTGATTCCGGAGCTCCGCCGGCGGGGCTATCGCGTCGTGCTGGCGACGGTCGAGGAGAGCGCCATCGAGGTGGACGAGAAGCTCTGGGTCCACCGCAAGGGCCAGTTCGAACGGCTGGGCGAGCCCTACGGGCAGGTGATGGGTCTGGTGCACGCGCACATGCACCAGGTCCTGGAGCGGATCGTGGGCCGGGGCGACATCGACCTGGTGCACGACCATCTCGAGGTGGTCGGGCCGAGCATGCTGGCGCTGCTCGGCAAGGCCTGCCCGCCGACGCTCCAGACGCTGCACTGGGACCTGAGCAAGCACGTCGAGTTCTACCAGCGGTTCGACGGCGGCGGGCGGATCTTCTTCAACGGCGTGTCCGACCGGCAGCTGGACGACGCCCCGGCCAACCTGCGCGCGCAGACGCTGGGAGCGGTCCCGCTGGCCGTCGAGCCGGAGGACTACCAGCTCCAGACCACCAAGCAGCCGTACTTCGTCACGCTCGGCCGGTTCACCCGCGTCAAGGGACAGGACGTGGCGGCCAGGTCCTGCAAGGAGCTGGGGCTGGAGCTGCGCATGGCCGGACCGGTGGCGGCGGCGCCCGATCCCGAGCGGCTCGCCGCCGAGCTCGAGGACCCGTACAGCCCGCTGTGGGCCAACGCCGACCTGCGCTGGTACCTGGATCGGGTGCGCCCCTACGAGGACGGCGAGCGGATCCGCTGGATCGGCTCGGTCGACGGCAAGGCCAAGAAGGCGCTGCTGGGCGGCGCGCTGGCGCTGCTCGCCCCGGTCGGCTGGAACGAGCCGGGGGCCACCGCCGCGATCGAGTCGCTGGCCTGCGGGACGCCGGTGATCGCCATGCGGCGCGGCGCGTTCGCCTCGATCGTGGAGCATGGCGTGACCGGCTTCCTCGCCGACGACGAACGGGAGTTCGCCGACTACCTGCCGCGGGCGGCCGAGATCGACCCGGTCGCCTGCCGGCGCTCGGTGGAACGGCGCTTCTCCGCCGCGGCGATGGGCGCCGCCTACGCCGCGCTGTACGACGAGGTGGTCGACGCGGCGCACCGGCGCCCGAGCGGCTCGCTCAAACCTCGAAGACCGCCTGGAGCACCTGCCGCTCGCGCTCCGCGACCTCGCGGAGCAGAGACGGTGCCGCATCGAGCGGCACCACGTCGCTGATCAGGTGCTTGCGGATGGCGTCGCCCTCGGCAGCCAGCAGGCCGAGCGTCTCCCCGGCCAGCCGCCGGCGGTCCCAGGAGCCCTCCAGCCCGCGCGGCACCCGGGCGATCTGCGCGCAGCGGATCGCCAGGCCGTTGTGGTGGAACTCCTCGCCGAGCCGGACGTCTCCGGCGCCGTCGGTGTAGAACGCCAGGTCCACCACGGTGCCCTGGGGCCGAGCCACCTGGAGTGCGGTGGCCAGGGCGAAGGTGCGCCCGCGGCACTGGAGCACGACGTCGGCGCCGTGGTCGCCGGGGCCGTGCCGCCAGCGGGTCTTGAGGGTGGTCCCCGGGTCCTCCTCCTCGTCGAGGGCTCCGAGGCCCAGGGCCTCCGCCACCGCCCGACGACGCGGGTCGGGGTCGATCACCACGACCTCCTGGGCGCCGTGCTCGACCGCGAGCAGGGCGCAGAGCAGCCCGATGACGCCGGCGCCGACCACGGCGATGCGGCGTCCCGCGACGCCGTCGGCCAGGCTCGACGGGGCCGGGCCCACCGCGTCGGCGGCGGCGTGCAGCAGTCCGTTGGCGCAGATCGGGCCGAGGTGGGCCACG
>Ga0268241_10000003_pt1 | contig 26873 bp, 27 predicted proteins | sample BulsoiAmnAmmetaG_FD_200248 | JGI IMG/M metagenome (GOLD analysis project Ga0268241, IMG submission 200248) | Bulk soil microbial communities from Mexico - Amatitan (Am) metaG (v2) (version 2) | ecosystem: Environmental > Terrestrial > Soil > Agricultural land | place: Mexico: Amatitan, Jalisco...
GGCCACCTCGGTGGCGCGGCGGCGCTCGGCGACGTCGAGCAGCACGCCCTCGCCGGTGGTGCCGAGCACGAACAGGGCGTCGACGCCGCGCCCGGCCTGGAAGTCGACCAGCTCGCGCAGGGCCGGCTCGTCGACCGCGCCGTCCCCGCGGAAGGGCGTGACCAGCGCGCAGACGATGCCAGCCGGCGCCTCCATGCCGCTACGCCACGGCGAACAGGTCCAGCAGGCGCTCGGCCTGGTCCTTGGCCGCCGGCCGGAGGATCGGCAGCCGCACGCCCACGTCGCGGTACTGCTGCACCTTCTGCTTGACCTGCTCTGGCGTCCCGCTGGCGGTCATGCCACGGATGTAGGAGTCGGGCACGGCCTCGATCAGGGCCTGCTTGCCGCCCTGGCGCCAGGCCTCCTCGAACTTCGGGAAGTCGTCCGGGTGGAAGTACGGCTCGCCGACGCGCATCTTCGGGCCGGCGATGAAGGGAAGCTGGATCGGGTCGAGCTTGCTGGCGACCTCCCAGCGCATCGCGTCCAGCGCGGTCGCCTCGTCGTCGGCCACCGAGCAGTTGATCAGCTGCGCGACCTCGAAGCTGTCCCAGTCGCGGCCCGACTCCTCCACCGCCTCCCGCACGATCTTGAGCGCGTTGGCGGAGTACTCCGGCGAGCAGACGGCGTTGAGCAGCACGCCGTCGCCGATCGCGCCGGCGATGCGCAGGCCCTTGCGGCTGGTGGCCGGCACGAACATCGGCAGGTGCCTGCGCGGGGGCTCGAAGCCGAGCTCCACGTCCTTGAACTTCACCAGCTCGCCGTCGTAGGAGACGTTGCCGCCGGCGAGGATGAGCCGCATCGACTCGATCCACTCCCGCAGCGCCACCCCGGGGTCGGCGGGCTCCAGGCCGTGCCGCTTGGCGTGCGTGCTGGTGCACGAGCCGGGCGCCAGCATCAGCCGGCCGCCCGACAGCTCGTCCAGGGACGCGGCGGTCTGCGCCATCACCAGCGGACTGCGCAGGCGGACGATCTGCGTGCAGCCGATGGTGAGCCGCTCGGTCGCCAGCGCGATGGCGCTCAGGGAGCTGACCGAGTCGCGCATCAGCTCGATGGTCTCGGAGAAGAAGCCGATCTCGTAGCCTCGCTCCTCCGCCTCGCGCATCCAGTGCGCCATGTCGCGGCCGTCCATGGCGGGGTCGTAGCCGACAGCGAAACCGATGCGCTCCATGTGCGGCCCCGTCCTTTCCCATTGCGCGAAGCAATCGTGGGGAAACTATCTTAGCGTTTAGATACCTTACCGGTCCGGGTGCGTCAAGGCGTGCGCCGGCCTGGCTGACGTAGAATGTCTTCATGTCGAGCGATCAGGATGGAACCGGCGCGGCGGGCGCGCCCTCCCCGGATCACGTCGATCACATCCTGGATCAGTGGAGCCGCCAGCGGCCCGAGCTCGACGTCTCGCCGATGGGCATCATCGGCCGCATGTCCCGGCTCTCCCGCTTCCTGGAGCAGTCCATCGCCGAGGTGCTCGGCAGGTACGGGCTCAACGAGCCGCAGTTCGCCGTCCTGGCCGCCCTGCGGCGGGCCGGCCCGCCGCACTGCCTGTCCCCCACCGACCTCTACAACTCACTGCTGGTCTCCAGCGGCGCGATGACCAACCGGCTGCGGCGGCTCGAGGTCGCCGGCCTGGTGAAGCGGATGCCCGACCCTGACGACGGCCGTGGCCTGCTGGTGGCCCTGACCGCCAAGGGGCACCGGGTGATCGACGAGGCGGTCGACGCGCACACCGCCAACGAGCACCGGCTGCTGGCCGCGCTCGTCCCGTCGGACCGCGAGTTGCTCACCCACCTGTTGCGACGGCTGCTGCTGCAGTTCGAGGACCATCTGGAGCCGACCGCGTCGCGCCAGCCGACGGTCCACCAGGGGCTCAGCGGGCGCTCCAGCCCCCGTCGATCCGCAGGTGCTGGCCGGTGACGTAGGCGGCGGCCGGAGAGGCCAGGAAGGTGACGGCGCCGACCACGTCCGCGGGCTCGCCGACCCTTCCGAGCGGCGTGTTGCCGAGCACGTAGTCGCGGTTGGCCGGCTGGTCGAGCCAGGCGCTGTTGAGGTCGGTGCGCACGTAGCCCGGGCCGACGGCGTTGACGCGGACCGCCGGCGCCCAGCGGACCGCCAGGCCACGGGTCAGCTGGAGCAGCGCGGCCTTGCTCGCCTGGTAGCTGAGCGAGGCCCGGGTGACGTGCTCGCCGGCGACCGACGCGAGATTCACGATGCTGCCGCCGCCGGTCGCGAGCATGCGAGCGCCGATCGCCTGCGTCAGGAAGAAGGGACCGCGCAGGTTGACGGCGAAGGTCCGGTCCCAGTCCTCGGGCACGACCACCGGCGGGTCGGTCCGCACGATCACCCCGGCGACGTTGACGAGCACGTCCACCCGACCGCTCCAGCTCCACGCCTGGTCCGCCACCGCCTCCAGGCCAGCGGCGTCGGCGAGATCAGCCGGCAGCGCGAGGTAGCGTCGCCCGATGGCGGCCACCTCGCCGCCCAGGTCGTCCAGCGGCTGCTTGCCGCGCGCCAGACCGATGACGTCGCAGCCGGCCCGCGCCAGCCCCAGCGCGATCGCCCTGCCGATTCCGCGGCTCGCCCCGGTCACCAGCGCGGTGGAACCGCTGAGATCAACCTCCCACGTCACGGCGCCTCCCGGGATGGCCGGTCCGCGGCGGTCGCGGCCTCGCCGCCGGCAACGGTCGCGGCCTCGCCGCCCGCAAGGTATCTTCAGGTTGAGATTGTAACCTGGGCGTCCCGGCGACGGGAGGGGTGATGGGACGGTGACAGAGCGCTGGGTGGGCCGCTCGGTGCGGCGCGTGGAGGACGACCGGCTGCTGCGCGGCGGCGGGCGCTTCGTGGCCGACCTGTCCCGCCCAGGGCAGCTGCACGCCCACTTCGTCCGCAGTCCGCTGGCGCGGGCCCGCATCGCCGGCATCGACGCGAGCAAAGCGCTCGAGCTGCCCGGCGTGGCCGGCGTCTACACCCACGAGCATGTGCCCGCCGGGCCGATGCCGCCGTTCCTGTGGGACTCGCCGCCGGCCAAGCTGGTCGGCGCGCTTCAGCCGGAGCTGCGACCCTGCCACCCGCCGCTGCTGCCCGCCGACGAGGCACGCTTCGCCGGCCAGGCCGTCGCCGTCCTGCTGGCCACCGACCGCTACCTCGCGGAGGACGCCGCCGAGCTGGTCGAGGTCGACTACCAGCCGCTGGAGGCCGTGACCGACGCGCGGGCGGCGCTGGAGCGGCATGCGCCGGTGCTCCACGGCGGCTGGGACTCGAACGTCGCCGTCCGGTTCGAGGTGCGCAAGGGCGACGCCGCCGCGGCGCTGGATCACGCCGACCTGGTCGTCAGGGAGCGCTTCGAGGTCCAGCGCCAGGCCGGCCTGCCGCTCGAGACCCGCGGGGCGCTGGCGGAATGGGACGGCGCCACCCTGACGCTGTGGTCGTCCACGCAGAACGCGCACCCGCTGCGCCGGGCGATGAGCCGTGTGGCCGGCCTGGATCCCGAGAAGGTCCGGGTGGTCGCGCCGGACGTCGGCGGCGGCTTCGGCGTCAAGGGCGTGCTGTACCCCGAGGACCTGCTGGTCGGGCTGCTGGCGCTGCGCACGGGCCGGCCGGTCAAGTGGGTCGAGGACCGGGCCGAGCACCTGCGGAGCGCCATCCACGCCCGCGAGCAGGTCCACCAGGTCGAGCTGGGCGTGACCGGCGACGGCAGGATCGTCGCCCTGCGCGACCACATCGTGGTCGACTGCGGCGCCTTCAACCCGCTCGGGCTGGTGATCCCGTACAACACCATCGCCCACCTGATGGGCCCGTACCGCGTCCCGCACCTGGAGGCGGTGGCCACCGGCGTCATCACCAACAAGACGCCCACCGCGCCGTACCGGGGCGCCGGCCGCCCGGAGGCGGTGTTCGCCGTGGAGCGCGCGCTGGAGCTGGCCGCCCGCGCGCTGGGCGCCGACCCGCTCGAGCTGCGCCTGCGGAACCTGGTGCGCCCCGACGAGATGCCGTTCGCCGCCGGCATCCCCTACCGCGACGGCGAGCCGCTGGTGCTCGACGGCGGCGACTACCCGCGCGCGCTGCGCCGCGCCGCCGAGCTGGTCGACTACGCCGGCGTGCGCGCGGCGGGCGTCGAGGCGGGTCGCCGGCGGGTCGGCGTGGGTCTCGCCTGCTACGTCGAGGGGACGGGCATCGGCCCGTTCGAGGGGGCCGCCGTCGCGGTCGGGCCCGACGGTCGGGTCACGGTGCGGACCGGCGCCTGCTCGCAGGGCCAGGGGCACGCCACCGTGCTCGCCCAGGTCTGCGCCGACCACCTCGGCGTGGCCCCTGAGGACGTGACCGTGGTCGGCGGCGACACCGCCGGGATCGACCGCGGGTGGGGCACGGTGGCCTCCAGAAGCGCGGTGGTCGCGGGCAGCGCCGTCGCCGCCGCGGCCGCGGCCGTGCGCGAGCGGGTCCTGGAGGTCGCCGGCGACCTGCTCGAGGCGGCCCCGGCCGATCTCCGGGTCGATGCAGGCCGGGTGGTGACCGCCGGCGCGCCCGAGCGGGGTCTCGGCCTCGGCGAGGTGGCCAGGGCGGCAGCCGGCGGCGGCGGCGCGCTGGCCGCCACGGAGTACTTCGAGCCGCCGACGGTCACCTGGGCCAACGGCGCCCACGCCGCGGTGGTGGAGGTCGATCGGGACACCGGCGAGGTGCGCGTGCTCCGCTACGGCGTGGTGCACGACTGCGGCAGGGTGATCAACCCGGTGATCGTCGACGGTCAGGTGCGAGGCGGCGTGGCGCAGGGCATCGGCGGCGCGTTGTACGAGGAGCTGAGCTACGACGAGGAGGGGCAGCTCACCTCCGGCACGCTCGCCGACTACCTGGTGCCGACCGCCGGCGAGGTGCCGAGGATCGACCTCGAGCACCTGGAGACGCCGTCGCCGCTGAACCCGCTGGGCCTCAGAGGCGTCGGCGAGGGCGGCGCCATCCCGGGTCCGGCCGTCATCGCCAACGCGGTCGAGCACGCCTTGCGTGGCAGCGGGTCGAGGCCCGGTGGGCAGGATCCCGTCATCCGCCGAACGCCGCTGAGCCCCGCCCACGTCCGCTCCCTCATCGAGGGCTGAGCTCGACCGCGGCGACAGCCCGGGCCGGTTGGTCCTCGGGTCCGCTCACGGTCGCCGTTCCAGCGGGATCCGCCGCTGGCCGCCCGCGGCCAGCTCGATCTCCTGGTCGCGGACGAGGATCTTGATCGGCGACGCGGGCCCGGGACGGGAGCGCAGGCGCATCTCGTCCTCGGCCAGCTCGACCTGGATCCGGTGACCCCGGTAATGGACGCTGAAGGTCAGCTGCTTGACCTCGGTCGGCAACGCGGGGTCGAACCGGAGCACCCGCCCGCGGGCGCGCATCCCGGTCAGGCAGCGCTGCACGATGTCGACCGTGCCGGCCATCGCCCCGAGGTGGATGCCCTCGGCGGTGGTGCCGCCCTGGACGTCAGCGACGTCGCTCTCCAGCGCGCGCAGCAGGAACTGCCAGGCCTCCTCTGGCTGGTAGCGCGCCAGCACCCAGGCGCTCACCACCCCGCTGAGGGTGGACCCGTGCGAGGTCCGCTCCAGGTGGTACGTCACGGTCCGAGCGAGCTGGTCGGAGGTCACCTCGTACCCCAGGCCGCCGAGCAGCCCACACAGCTCGTCGCGGGACAGCAGGAACAGCAGCATCAGCACGTCGGCCTGCTTGGAGACCTTGTAGCGGTTGGTGCTGTCCCCCTCGGACTCGAGCAGCCTGTCGAGCCGCTGGATGTTGCCGTACCGGGCCCGATATCCCTCCCAGTCGAACTCCTGGAGCCGCTCGTAGCCTTCGAACTGGCTGAGCACGCCGTCGGCATGGAAGACGACCTTCATCTTGCCCGCGATGTCGCGCCAGCGGTCCAGCTCGTCGTCGCGAATGGCCAGCTCCTGCACGAACTCCTGGCGGTAGTGCGGCGGCAGCTCGTGCAACGCCTCGAGCGCCCGCTGCAGCACCCACACCGCCATGACGTTCGTATAGGTGTTGTTGTCGAGCCCAGGCCGGTCCCGGTCGGGATAGCCCTCGTGGTACTCGTCGGGGCCCATGACGCCGAGGATCTCGTAGCGGCCCTCGTCGGCGTTGAAGGTCGCGAGGCTGGCCCAGAACCGCGCGATCTCGATCAACAGCTCGGCGCCGACGAACCGCAGGAAGCCCATGCTCCCGGTGACCATGTAGTGCTGCCAGACGTTGTAGGCGATCGCGATGTTGACGTGTCGTTGCAGCTGGGAGTTGTCGGGCAGCCAGCGCCCCGACCTGGGGTTGAGGTGCACCGTCTGGGCCTCCTCGCGGCCGTCGCTGCCGCTCTGCCAGGGGAACATCGCCCCCTGGTAACCGGCCGCCCGCGCCGCGGCCCTGGCCGCGCCGAGGCGAGCGTGCCGGTAGTCGAGCCTTGCCCTGGCCAGGGTCGGCCGCTGGAAGTTGAGGAAGGGGAAGATGAACAGCTCGTCCCAGAAGATGTGACCGCGGTAGGCCTCCCCGTGCCAGCCGCGCGCGGGCACGCCGACGTCCAGATGCGTCGTCTGGGGTGAGACGGTCTGGAGCAGGTGGAAGATGTGCAGGTGCAGGACCGTCTCGGTCCATTCGTTGGCGCTGTCCAGCTGAATGTGGAAGCGGTTCCACAAGGTGGCCCAGGCGGCGGTGTGCCGCGCCAGAAGCTCCTCGAAGCCGTGCGCGCGCCGCGCCGCCTCGCGGGCGGCGAGGCCACTCTCGGAGATCGCCCGGTCCCGCGAGGTGTACAGCGCGACCACCTTCTCCACCGTCACCGGCCGCTGTTGCTCCAGGTGCAGTGTGAGGGCGTGGGCGACGAATCGGTGCCCGCTGACCAGGCGCCGGTCGGCGTCGGCCACCTGGCCGTCCCGCAGCAGCCTGGTGCGGGCCGCCAGCGCGACCCGCACCCGCGACTGGACGGTCTCCACCTGCAGGCCGACCGTCTCCTGGTCGACCTCCGCGACCTCGGGGTCCCGCAGATGATGGGGGTTGAGGTCGCGGTAGCGGCTCACGCCCGCGTTGACCACGCCGCCGTCCAGCCCTGAGCGCACCTCCAGGTCGCCCGACCAGTTCTCGGCCGTGAAGGTGGTCTCCAAGCCGGCCAGGTGCTCGTCCTTCATGCTGACCAGCCGGCGCTGGACCACGTGGCTGCGGCGGCCGTCCCGGTCCTTGAAGCGCAGGTGCCTGGTGAGCGTCCCGTCGTGCAGGTCCAACTCCAGGCGGTGCTCCAGAAGCTCGGCCGCCCCGGTGTCGAACCACTCCCCGCCGGCGATCCGGAAGGAGAGCGGCAGCCAGTTCGGAAGGTTGACCAGATCCTCGTTCTCGACCTCGCGGCCGGCGATGTCGGTGACGGCGCGGTCGTACAGCCCGGCCACATAGGTGCCCGGATAGTGGACTCCGTCGGCATGGGCCTCAGGCAACGCCCCCCTGGTCACGAAGTAGCCGTTGCCAAGCGCGCACAGCGCCTCGCGCAGCCCCTGCCTGGCGGGGTCGAAGCCGTCGTAGACCAGCGTCCAGACGCTCGGCGGCCGTTCGGTGTACCGCCCCCGAAGCTCCGCGGCGGCCCGCCGCTCCCGCAGGCGGCCTTCGGCGAGCCCATGCGGCGAAACGTCGTCCAGGGTGGTCACCACCAGGTCGGCGCCCGCCTCGGCCAGCAGGTCCTGGTCGCCCATGCGGGCGACGCCAAGGCCTGCCATCCCGCCCGCCTTGGCGGCCTGAATCCCGCTGGAGGCGTCCTCCACCACGAAGCAGCCGCTCGGGGGAACGCCCAGCTCCCCGGCGGCGGTGAGGAAGATCGTCGGGTCCGGCTTGCCGCGCGGGAAGTCCCGCCCGGAGATGTCGGCGTCGAACAGGTCCTCCAGGGTCATCCCGGGACGGACGAAGTCGTAGTCCAGCCGCTGCTCGGCGGCGAAGGTGTCCAGCCGGATCCGCTCCAGGAAGAGCCTGGCGTTCTTGGACGATGAGGCAGCCGCCACCGGGATGCCCATCGCCTTGACGGCCAGGATGAATCGCAGCGCGTCGGGGAAGGCCACGAAGCGGCCCTGGTCGATCAGCTTCACGATGTGCTGCTGCTTGGCCGCCGCATACCGCTCGACCCGCTGCTCGACGTCGGGGACGTGGAAGTGCTCCAGCGCGGCCCGGGCTCCCGCCATCCGCGGCTTGCCCGCCATCACCTGCTGGTACACCGCGGGGGTGAACCGCTGGGGCGTATAGCCGCTCTGCCCGGCCACGTCGCGCCAGTCGCCCTCCATCAGCTCCTTCAGCGCCTCGCGCCAGGCCAGCTCGTGTGGCGAGTCGACCAGCACACCGTCCACGTCGAAGATGCCGCCTTGGTACGCCATCACCGTCTCGTCTCCCCCATCTGGAACGGCGTCTCGGCATGCTCACTCGCCGGTAGGAAGCTCCTCATGACCGCCGAACTCCTTGCGCATCGCCGACAGCAGCTTGTCGGCGAAGTCCGCCTGCCCGCGTGAGGCGAACCGCTCGTACAGCGCGGTGGTGAGCACGTGGGCGGGAACGCCGGTCTCCACCGCCGCGGCCACCGTCCAGCGGCCCTCACCCGAGTCGGACACCCGGCCGCTGAGCCCGGCCACCTGTGGGTCCTGGAGCAGGGCGTGGGCGGTCAGGTCGAGCAACCAGGAACTGACCACGCTGCCCCGCCGCCACACCTCGGCGACAGCGGCGGCGTCGATGTCGTAGCGGTAGAACTCGGGGTCGCGCAGCGGCGCCGTCTCGGCGCTCGCCGCCTGCTGGCGGGCGCCGACGTTGGCCTGGCGGAGGATGTTGAAGCCCTCCGCGTAGGCGGCCATGATCCCGTACTCGACGCCGTTGTGAACCATCTTCACGAAATGGCCGGCGCCGGCCGGGCCGCAGTGCAGGTAGCCGTGCTCGGCGGGGCCCGGCTCGCCCTCCCTGCCAGGGGTTCGCGGCGCCGCCTCGAGCCCGGGCGCGAGCGCACGGAAGATTGGGTCAAGCCGGCGAACGACCTCGGCCTCGCCGCCGATCATCAGGCAGAAGCCCCGGTCCAGGCCGAACACCCCGCCGCTGGTGCCGACGTCCAGGTAGTGGACGCCCCTGGCTCCGAGCGTCTCCGCGCGGCGCACGTCGTCGCGGTAGTAGGAGTTGCCGCCGTCGATCACCACGTCGTCGGGCTCCAGCCGCTCGGCCAGCTCCGCCACCGTCTGGCCCGCGACCCCGGCTGGCACCATCACCCAGGCGGCCCGCGGCGGAGCCAGCTTGGCGGCCAGGTCGTCCAGGGACGCTGCGCCGACCGCTCCTTCGGCCTCGAGCTGCCTCACGGACGCCGGGTTGAGATCGAAGACGACGCACTGGTGGCCACCCCGAAGCAGCCGCCGGACCAGGTTGGCGCCCATGCGGCCCAGGCCGATCATGCCGAGCTCCATCGATTTCCCTCACCTTCGGATGGCAAGCGCTTCCACTTTTCCAGTCCTTCCCGCCCAGCACCTCGACAACCGGCCGTACGGAGCTCGCCGGACGCCGAGGCCGGCCAGGTGTCGCCAAATGGCGACTCGTGGACGACTCGCCACGAATGCGCTGATCAGGCGCTACCGCGGCGCGAAGAACGGAAGGCGGTTCATGCCTTGGTCGCGGTCGTCTCCGGCGAGGCGGCAGCGGGGGCGGGATCGGACCAGCCGCCGTCGCCGACCAGCTGGTCGGCTTCTGGCGGGCCCCAGCTCCCCGCGTCGTACTCGTACAGGGGCGTGACGTCGTCGCCGACGACCGGGTCGACGACCCGCCACTCGGCCTCCACGGTGTCCTGGCGGGCGAACAGGTCGGTCTGGCCGTTCATGGCGTCGCCCAGCAGCCGCTCATAGGGCGGCCGGCCCTCGGGCGGCCGGTTGGCGAGCTCCAGCTCGACGTCCTCACCGATCAGCTGGTCACCGCCGACCTTGATCCGCAACCCCAGGGCGATGCGGACATCGGGTCCCAGGCGCAGGCGCAGGTGGTTGGACCGGGCGGGAACCAGCTCCCCGAACACCTCCAGCGGCGGCCGGTGGAACTCCACCATGACCTCGGTGGCGGTGACCGGCAGGCGCTTGCCGGCGCGGATGTAGAACGGCACGTCCGCCCACCGCCAGCTGTCGATGGCGAGCTTGGCGGCCACGTAGGTCTCCACCCCGGAGTCGGGCGCCACGCCGGGCTCGTCGCGGTAGCCGCGGTACTGGCCGCGGACCACGCTGGCGCGGTCCAGCGGCCGGATCGCCCTGAGCAGTTGGGCCTGCTGCTCGCGGACAGGGTCGGAGGCGTTGCGCGACGGGGGCTCCATCGCCAGCAGGGCGAGCACCTGGAGGAGGTGGTTCTGCAAGACGTCGCGGATCGCCCCGGCCTCCTCGTAGAACTTGCCGCGGCTCTGCACGCCGAACTCCTCGGCCATGGTGATCTGCACCGCGCGCACGTGGCCGGCGTTCCAGATCGGCTCCAGCAGCGCGTTGGCGAACCGCAGGTAGAGCAGGTTCTGGACCGGTTCCTTGCCGAGGAAATGGTCCATGCGGAAGATATCGTGCTCCGACAGGTGACGGTGCAGCACCTGGTTGAGCTCCCGAGCCGAGGCGAGGTCGCGGCCGAACGGCTTCTCCACGATCACCCTGGCGCCCTCGATGCAGCCGCACCCGGCCAGCCCCTCGATCACCGGGGTGAACATGCTGGGCGGGATGGCCAGGTAGTGCAGCGGCCGCTTGGCGTCACCGAGCGCCTTGCGCAGCCGCTGGAACGTCTTCGGGTCGGTGTAGTCCCCGTCGATGTAGCCGAGCAGGGACGACAGCTTGGCGAACGCCTCCTCGTCGACCTCGCCGTGGCGCTCCAGGCTCTCACGCGCCCGTGCCCGTAGCCGCTCCAGGTCCCAGCCGGACCTGGCCACCCCGATGATCGGGACGTCCAGGCGGTGGCGCTGGAGCAGGCCCTGCAGCGCCGGGAAGATCTGCTTGTACGCCAGGTCGCCGGTCGCTCCGAAAAAGACGATCGCGTCGGACTGCTCGTGGCTGATCGCGGTCCTCCTTGGCGCGGGACACCCAGACGAGCATGATCGCACGCGCCGTGGCGGGCGAACCATCGCGCCCGGTGACCTCGCCGCCGAACGGGTGCGGACCCCAGACGCCGGTGCCGTCGGACCTGGACCTTCGGCCCGGGAGGGGCCGGACCTTCGCCCATACGCCGGCGCGGCTCGCCAGGCCAGCCTTGGCGGGACGACCGGACACGGCCGTCGAGCGCATCGGGCGCCAACGCCAGGAGAGGTGACGGATCGTGCGGGATGCCCGCTGGCAGGAGCTGACCAAGGACGAGTGCTTCCGCCTGCTGGCCGGCAAGCATCTGGGCCGCGTGGTGCTGGTGGACGAGCGTGGTCCGCTGGCGCTGCCGGTCAACTTCCTGCTGGACCAGCACACCGTGCTGTTCCGCAGTGACGAGGGAACCAAGCTCGACGTGGCCGTCCGCGGCGGACAGGTCGCGTTCCAGGTCGACGGCGTGGACGAGGCGACCCGCACCGGGTGGAGCGTCCTGGTCCGCGGAGAGGCGACCAGGGTCACCGATCCCGACGAGCTGGCGCGCGTGCGGCGGCTGCCGCTGTACCCGTGGGCGCCGGGCGGCAAAGGTCACTATCTCCGCATCCTGCCCTCGTCGCTGACCGGGCGGCGGATCGCGCTGCCCGAGGCACCGTCGAACTGGTGGGGCTAGCACCGAGCCGGCCACTGCCGCCGGCCTTGACCACCGAGGTTCCGCAATGGGAACGGACATCGACCGGGAGGCCTTCGGCGAGGCCGACGACGCCGCCTTCCTGCAGCGGTTGGAGCACTGCCTGTCGACGCTTGGCGCACTGCTGCAGCGCCCCGGTTTCGGGATGGGCCCCGCCACGCTGGGCGCCGAGCTGGAGCTGTCCCTGGTCGACGGCGCGGCCAGGCCACTGGACCACAATCAGGCCGTCCGCGCCGCCGCGGACGACGCCCGCGTCACCGTGGAGCTGGACCGGTTCAACCTGGAACTGAACGCCACGCCGACACCGCTGGCTGGTAGGCCGTTTGCCACGCTGGACGAGGAGCTGCGCCGGCTGCTTGGACGCGTCGCGGACGCCGCCCAGGCGCATGGCGGCCGTCCGGTGCTGGTCGGGATCCTGCCCACACTGCGCCGAGCCGACCTGGGCGCCCGGGCCATCAGCGACCTGCCGCGCTACCGCGCGCTCAACCACCGCCTGCGAGGGCTGCGCCACGACGCCTTCCGCCTGCGGATCGCCGGTGCCGACCCGTTGGAGCTGGCCAGCGACGACGTGGCCCTGGAGGGTGCGGCCACCTCCTTCCAGGTCCATCTGCGGGTCGACCCGGCCGACTTCACGCGCACCTACAATGCGGTCCAGGCGGCCACCGCGCCGGTGCTGGCCGTGGCCGGCAATTCCCCCACCCTGCTCGGCCACCGGCTGTGGGAAGAGACCCGGATCCCCCTGTGCAAGCAGTCGATCGACGATCGCGATGGCCGTGGCCCGCGCCGCGGGCTTGCCCGCGTGGGGTTTGGGACCGGGTGGCTGCGGGGCGGGCCACTGGAGCTGTTCGCCGAGGGCGTGCGGCTGCACCAGCCGCTGCTGCCGGTGCTCGGCGACCACGACCCGCTTGCGGGCCTGGAGGAGGGACACCCGCCGCCGTTGGAGGAGCTGCGACTGCACCAGGGCACCGTGTGGCGCTGGAACCGGGCGGTCTACGACCCGGCCGCTGGTGGCCATCTCCGCATCGAGATGCGAGCTCTGCCCGCCGGCCCCACCGTGACCGACATGCTCGCCAACGCCGCCCTGCTCATCGGGCTGTCGCTGTGGCTGGCCGCGCAGGACCCCTCGTGGACCTATGCCCTGTCGTTCGAGCGCGCCGAGCACAACTTCTACCGCGCGGCGCAACACGGCCTGGCAGCCGAGCTGGTCTGGCCGCTTGGCCACGCCGGCCGGGTTGGCACGCGGACCGCCGCCGAGCTCGTGGCCGAGCTGCTGCCCGCCGCACGGGACGGCCTGGTCCGCGCGGGGGTGGTGGCGGCCGAGGCCGATCGCCTGCTCGGGGTGATCGCGGCCAGGGTCGCGACCGGGCAGACCGGTGCGGTGTGGCAGCGTAGGACGCTGGCCGCCCTGGAGCCGCGGCTTGGCCGGGAGCGCGCGCTGGCGGCGATGCTGCAGCGCTACCTGGACTACGGGGCCAGCGACCAGCCAGTTCATTCCTGGCCCACCGGCCCGTGAGCGGCCACCGATGACCAGCACTCCCTCGCGCCGGGACCCGGGTCCCCCAGCGGGCCGGACGTGTGGACCTCCCCGGATGGCCTCGGTGGCGCCATGTTGAGCTGGAAGGGCCCCGCAGCGCGGAGGTGAGCAGATGAACACGTTGGTGGTCTACGACTCCAAGTTCGGCAACACCGAACGCGTCGCGCGGGTGATCGCGGAGCGGCTCCAGCGGCACGGCGCCGTCGAGCTGACCACCGCCGACCGGGCTCCGCTGACCATCTCCAGGGCATTGGACCTGGTGGTCGTGGGCGGACCGACGCAAGGACACGGTGTCTCGCCGGCCTTGCGAACCTGGCTCCAGGCGGTCGAGCCGGTCGACGGCGTCCGAGCGGCGGCCTTCGACACCCGCTTCGCCAAGCCACGCTGGCTGACGGGTTCGGCCGGGCAGGTGATCGCGCGGCGGCTCGGCCGGCTCGGCTTCCGCATGGTCCGCGACCCGGAGAGCTTCTTCGTCGCGCACACCGACGGCCCGCTGCTCGACCGTGAACCGGAGCGCGCCACCGACTGGGCGGCCACGCTGGCCAACGAGCTCATCACGGCGGCGTCCTTCCTCCGTTGAAGGGGGGACCGATGGAACGCCTGACCGCGGCTGATCTCAGCATGGTGTGGCCGGAGGACTTCGGCTGGCCGCAGGACATCGGCGCGCTCGCCGTCCTCGACGGTTCGGGCCTGCTGGACGCGAACGGCCGGTTGCCCATCGAGGATCTTCGCGACCGGATCGACAGCAGGCTGCACCTGCTCCCGCGGTTCCGGCAGCTCCTGCACATGCCACGAGCGGGGCTGGGCTGGCCGCTGTGGGTGGATGCTCCCTGCTTCGACGTGGCCGACCACGTCAACGTGCTCCCGCTGGGCCCTTCGGCCGACGAAGGGCAGCTCCTCGCCGCCTGCGCCGAGCTGTTCGAACGACCGCTGGACCGGTCCCGGCCGCTGTGGCGCCTGTGGTTCCTGCCCGGCTTGCCGGACGGACGGATCGGCGTGTTCATGAAGTTGCACCATGCCATCGCCGACGGCATCGCGGGGGTCGCCGCCTTCGGGGCGTTCCTCGACCTCGACGCCGGCGCGCCCACCCCGGCCGCGCCGCCCTGGACGCCGGCGCCGATCCCGTCCGCCCGTGAGCTGTTCGACGACAACCTGCGTCGACGCCTGCAAGGGCTCGATCGCGCGGCCTCGAAGCTGGCCCGTCCGCTCGACGTCGCGCGGCAGGTGCGGCTGGGATGGCCGGCGGTCCGCGAGGCGTTCGCCGAGCAGCGCGCGCCCCGGACCAGCCTCAACCGTCCGATCGGCAGGCGGCGCCGGCTCGCGGTCATCCGGAGCGACCTCGAGCTCGTCAGGCAGATCGCCCATACCCACGGCGGGAAGGTGAACGACGTCCTGCTGGCCGCCGTGGCCGGCGGTCTGCGTGAGCTGCTGCGCAGCCGCGGGGAAGACCTCGACGGGGTCGCCCTGCGGGTGTTCGTGCCGGTGTCGCTGCACAAGGAGCAACCTGGCCAGGCGCGTGGCAACCTCGACGGGGCGATGGTCGTGCCCCTGCCGGTCGGCGAACCCGATCCCGTCCGCCGGTTGCGGCTGATCGCGGCGGAGACCGCGGAGCGGAAGCAGAAGGCGCGACCGCCCGGCGGCACGCTCTTCTGGTGCTCCGCCATCCAGCGCGCGTTCATGCGGCACATGGCTCGGCAGCGCTTCACGAACGGGTACGTCGCCGACGTTCCCGGCCCGCCGGTGCCGCTGTATCTGGCGGGGGCGCCGCTGCTGGAGGTGTTCCCACTGGTGCCCATCATGGGGAACATGACGTTGGGCGTCGGCGCGCTCTCCTACGCGGGCCAGTTCAACATCACCGCGGTGGCCGACCGGGAGGCCTGCCCGGACGTCGCGGTCTTCGCCGGCGGGGCGCGCGCCTCGCTGGACACGCTGGCGCGGTCGGTGCTTGCCCCCACCGCGTGAGCGCGACAATCCCGAGTCGTGGCGGCCCACCTCTCGGCCCGCCGCGCAAACGTCGACGCCCCCGGACCTGGGGCGTCGACGTTGCCGCGGCGGTTGGCCGCAGGCGTGTCAGGCGGGCATGCCGGTTCGCTGGAGGTCGGCTGGGCGGGCCAGCAGCTCCTCGGTCGGCGACACCCGCCGCAGGTGCCAGAAGCCCAGCACGGTCAGCACCAGCATCACGGCGGCCAGCACCAACGAGGCGATGGCGGCGACCAGCGCGATCTGTCCGATCTTCCAGAACGCGTAGGCGTTGAGCAGCAGCCCCCGCAGGGTCTCACCCCGAAACAGCGTCTGCACCTGCCCGGCCAGCTTGGCGTCGCCTGGGTTCTGCAGCGCCTTGCTGCTGACCTGCGCGTAGGTCTGGCCGCCGGCGGCCTCCTTGAGGTGCACGGCGATGAAGTGGTCGGCGTAGGCCTTGGCCTGGGCGCCGTTTGTCAGCTGCTGCCCGGCGTACTGGTTCAGGTAGCGGCCGACCTCCGGCGCCGCCAGCGCCTGGCTGCCCTTGGGCGGGAAGAAGATCTTCTGCGCGGCGAGCTGGTCGTGCACGTTGCCGTTGGCGAAGCTGTAGCCCCAGAACAGCAGCCCGCCCGCCACCAGCAGCACGATCGTGAGCATCATCCCGGTCGATGAGACCAGCAGGTCGAATGTCCGACGACGCATCGTGGGTTCTCCTTGACTTCGGTCGGGCCCTGCGGCCCTCCTGGACGCACCGTATCGGGCTGTGAGCGGATGCCCACCTGCCGAAGGTCCTCGAACACAGGGCCCTTTGGTCCCGCTTCCGGCCCCGTGCGGAGGGTGAGCGGTCCGCGGGAAGGTCCCGACGCGCCCGGGTCCTGGGTCCCTGGGGATGGCGTGCCGCGGACGACACGCTCAGGGAGACGGATCCCGGCTATGGGGAGGACATCATGCGAGCCGTCGTCTACCACGGCCCAGGGGACAAGCGCTGGGAAGAGGTCCCCGACCCCAAGCGCATCGACGACACCGACGCGATCGTGCGCGTCGACACGGTCACCATCTGCGGGACCGACCTGCACATCCTCAAGGGCGACGTCCCACAGGTCGCCCCCGGGCGGATCCTCGGCCACGAGGCGGTCGGGACCATCCTGGAGACCGGCCCCAGCGTCCGCACGGTCCGCGAGGGCGACCGGGTGCTGCTGTCGTGCATCTCCGCCTGCGGGAGCTGCCGCTTCTGCCGCGCCGGGGGACCACGCCGTGCTTTCGCACCAGCAGCACGTGCAGGACGACCAGGACGCCGAGGACCAGGGGCAGCAGCAGGATGTGCCACATGAAGATCTGGCCGAAGTTGAGCACGTTGAAGAAGGCGCCCACGCCGGCGGCGTTGAGGCCGTCCTTGCCCTTCGGAAGCGATCCACTGGGAGGCGAAGTTCTGCTGCGACAGGTAGCCAGTGAACGCCGCGCCGATGGAGGCGACGAATGCGACCGCACCGGTGACCCAGGTCATCTGGCGCTTGCCCCGCCAAGCCGCCATCCAGAACTTGCCCCAGAGGTGGATGACCATGAAGAAGAAGAACAGCTCGGTGCTCCACAGATGCAGGCTGTTGGCGAACAGCCCTACCTTGGAGGTGTGCCACCAGGTCGGGCCCTCCAACGCCAGCCACGCGCCCGAGACAAGCACGACCGCGAAGGCGGCGATGGTCAGGACCCCGAACACGTAGATCCATGAGGCCACGTAGACGGGTTGCCGGTCCGGCAGCAGCCGTTCCGGGGGGAAGGCTCGAACCGCGGCGTCCCGCAGACGCCAGGTCCACATCGGCCTTCCCGTCTTGGCGCTCATGGCGGCCTCCTTCCAGGGAACGGCAGGACCAGCGCGAGGATGAAGACGGCCAGCATCAATGCGATCACCACCAGGTTCGCGACCGAGATCACGAACCATCCCCAGTGGATGGTGTGGGCGGGATGATCCAGGTGGACGAGCGCGCCGAGCAGCGCTCCTGTCCGACCTCCCGCGATGCCGGCAGACATGCTCGCCTCCCTCGGCAGGTTCCGCACTTGAGATCGAGCATCACCGCGCGGTAGCAGGAGCGACCGGCCAAGGGGCCCGTCTTGGACGTGACCCATGGCCCAAAGCCAGCGACAGGCTCACGAACCTCTCACATAGGAGCCCCTGGTCTCTAGCCGCCGGAGGCCGGCAACGAGACGCTGACCAGTGGTATGAGGCAATGCCGTCTTCGGGCTGGGGTGAAGCGCCATGACTGCGAACACGTCTCCGACGACAACGCTGCGCCGGCGCCGGCCGATCGGCGCGGCGCTCTGGTTCCTCTGGATGGTGTTCCTGCCATGGATACTGGGAACGGCCGTGTGGACGAACTCGTGGCCGGGCAGCCTCCGCATCCTGGTCGGCTGCTTCGTCATCGGATGGACGATCGCGTCGATCCCGCGGGCGAGGCAGGCGGACAAGCCCTGATCGAGGCCGGACCGGTCAGGCGGCGGCTCGAGATCAGGGCCGAACGCCGGAATGGCCGCCGTAGCGATGGCTGAGGTCCACACCGCCGGCAGCGGCCCAGAACCCGCTGGATCAGTTTCCGCGAGGCTGGCGATCTGGATCCTCTGAGCTTCGGCGGGCGATCCTTTCTGCCAGATGACTCTCTCATTCAAGCCTCATCGGGCCCAGAACCATACTTGCGGACACGCCGTACCGGGAGATGCCTCGGCAGCGTCCAAGCAAGGAAGTCGTCATGGCGTGGATGGCCAAGGTCGCCTCGGCCCAGGAGCGCCGCCGGCACTACCGCGAGAACATGCGGCTCGGGTTCGACGCGCTGAGCGACCTCTACTACACCTACTGGGGCGAGTTTTTTCACCTTGCCCTGTTCGAGCCTGGTGACGATCAGGCTGACCTTGCCGCCGCCTACCAGCGCACCCACGAGCGCTATCTGGAGGCGGTCGACGGCGCCGCGGCACGGCGCATCCTCGATGTGGCCTGCGGTGGCGGCGCGCTCTCGGCTTGGCTGGCCGACCACACCGATGCGGAGGTGGTCGGCGTCGATCTGTCGGGCAGTCAGCTCACGCATGCCCGGCGCTGGATCGCGGACGGACGCCGTCCCAACCTGCGCTTCGTCCGGCACGACGTCATGCACCTCGATGAGCTCGCCGAGCAGCCATTTGATGCCGCGCTCTGCCTGGACGCTGCCTGCTACCTGCCCGACCGAGCGGCCGCGCTCTGCGGGATCGCGACCCGCCTGCGGCCGGGAGGCAGGTTGCTGCTGGTCGACTGGTGCCAGGTGGAGCACGCCACCCCGATGCAACGGAACTGATCCTGGAGCCGCTGTGCCGCTACTGGGCGATCGCCGACCTGGCGACCGTCGCAAGCTACCGCCGCGCGTTTGCGACTGCGGGCCTGCGCATCCGCCGAGTCGACGACCTGTCCGAGGCCGTGGTGCCCAATTGGGAGCGCGGTTACCGGGCGGCGCTGCGCGCGCTCGCCGAGCCGATCCGGCTCGGTGAGCTGTTGCGCCTGGCCGCCGTGACCGTCAAGCGCGGCGCTGTGGCGGTCCAGGCGGCCAAGGACCAATTCCAGGTTGCGTTGCTCGCTCGAGCGGCGGCGGATTCCGGGCTCCTGCGCTACGTGAGCGTTCTCGCCGAACGAAGAACGGGTGAGCGGTGACGGCGTACTGAACCGGCGAGTTCGGGGTGGGGCCGGTGCTGGCCGCCAAACTGCTGGGCAAGGTCGGCGATGTGCGTCGGTTCCCGACCAAGCATCACTTCGCCCCCACACCGGCACGGCGCCGCTGGAGGCCTCAAGCGGCCAGGTCGTCCGCCATCGGCTGTCACGGGCCGGCGACCGCTGCGGTCTACCGGTGCCTGGTCGCCGATCGGCGCGAACAGCTGCACCCGGTGGTCGCCAGCGGCTGATCACCTTCGGTTTGGTTCCGCTGTACTCCGTCCTGCGCCGCGCCGGCCCATCGGTCTCCTGACCGCCTCACCTCGCAGGTTGAGTGGTCTCGCCCACCGGCCCGTGCTCAACGGGTGCTTTGAACCGCGGGTGGACGTCATACAACTCCACGGTGCCCGCGTTGGGATCCAAGCACCCCTCCACCGTCACCATGGGCGCCAGCAGCCACAACAACCACGCCAATGCCGCCAGCAGCCGGCCAGCAAGCAGCATCGACGGATGGTACGAAACGCCTGCTCACAGCGCGAATCCGAGTTTCCGCGCCCCACAGGGTGAGCTGGGCTAGGGGCAGCCGGTGGGCAAGAGCTCTGGGGACGCTTCAGGCCCGGGACCATTGCCCACCTCAGCGTGAGGCGTTTGGCCATGGCCACCGGCACCGGCGGGCCGGACCATCGAATCGCCCGGCCGGGCAGCCGGTGAACCGATGAGAGGAGGGCGATCATGGTCGAATGCCCGCGCTGCGGCAACGTGGCTGAGTACGTGGCCGGCGAAGCGTTCGTGCTGGTGTGGTGCGGCTCTTGTGTCGACCTCATCGAGGTCGGCGACCTCGTCCTCCAACCGGCGTTCTCCACAGCCGAGGATGACCTGGCCGCGATCCGCTGACCGCCGTGTGATCCAGGCGAGGAGGCATCCAATGAGACTCCTGCGTCCACGACAAGCTCCCAAAGCGCGGCCGCTCGTGTTCCGGCGATGCCCCGGCTGCGACTACGACTTCGCGACCGACACCGGCAGCAAAGCGTGCGGCTGGTACGCCTGCCCCTACCTGCCGGAGGAGCTGAAGGTCACCTGCCCAGACTGCAACTACAACTTCGCCACCGGCGAGGGCACGCCGTGGTGCGGGGAGCCGCCAGGCTGCCGCTGGGCGGCCGAAGGCTATCAGCACGCCGAGAACGCCCGCCGGTTCCAGTCTGAACAAGGCTGAGCATCTCGCTGGAAGGAGGATCACCCCGGGGTGGCGTGGCCCCTCCCAGCGTGATGCGTACCGTAGGGTGAGATCGCTTGGCACCGTGGGCGGCGCCAGCCGATCCTGGGTGGGCGTCGTGGGCTGGGTGGCCCTGCGGCGTGGGGGCAGCTCGGTCCCCCGGATGAGCGCCACCGCGTGCAGCACGATATGGCCGCCGATAGTTGCACCGAGCGCCGAGCCGCCTTGCCAGACGGCCAGCATCGGCAGGATCGACAGCAGCATGCCCTCGGCGGCGCCATAGACCAGGCCCTCCCAGACCAGCCGGCCCTAAAAGGGTCTTGGGTGTTGGGTTGACGTAGGGTGCGCCGAGCTTTGGCGACGGCACCGGTTGGGCCTTGGCTCGTCGGCTCCTGGTCTGTTGGTCAGCTTGCCGCGAACTGTGTGACTGCCGTCAGGAACCGCTCCAGGTGTGAGGGGAACTCGGGGTGGGGTGGCTCGGGGCAGCCGGGCACCTCCCTGGCGTGTGGCACCCGGCGTAGCAGCGCGTCGACGGTGCGGCGCTGGTGGACCCGATTCTCGGGGACTGACGGAAGCGCGCCGACCGGCAGCTGCAGAGTGGCCAGCTCGGCATCGGTGACGCCACGAAGGGTCTGGCCGACCAACAGCCCGTCGATGACCTGGGAGCAGGCGCCGAGCTCCACCAGGTCGCCGCGGACCCGCGCATCGACAACCGGGTCCCCGGCGCTGGGCGGCCAGGCCAGCAGGAGCCGCTGGATGCGGTCAGGCCGCAGCAGGGCAAGACGGACGGCCACCGAGCAGCCGTTGGATCCGGCCACCAGGGTCACCGGCCGGTCGGGCAAGGTTGGCGCCAGATGGTCGGCCTCGGCCGCCCAGCTGGGCGCGCGAGCGGGCCGGTTGGGCGCCAGCACCTCCAGTCCACGTCGCTGCAGCCCGGCGACGATGCCGGGCGTTGCCCAGAACCGCTCGGCGTCCATGCCGTCTTCCCACAGGCCGCCGTGGACCAGCACCAGGGTGGTCATGGCCAGCATCGTGTCGCCCCCCCGTGGCGGTGGCAACGTCGGGTTGGACGGGCGCTGTGCCGCAGGCGGCCGAGGTGCGGCGGTTGACCGCCCAGGACCACTGGGCGCCAGCAGGCACCTTCCCGTTCGCGGTGAACCCACCGTTGGGCTAAACCCACCGTTGGGCTAAAAAGGACTTTGGGGTGTCGGGTTGAGGGACGCGCGGGCCGAGTTGGAGCTGGACACCTCGATGGGTGAGGATCACGGGCATGCCAACCATGCCTCGCCGCCCTGCCGCACAACAAGAACGCCACCGCCTGGAGGCGCGCCGGCTGCGCGCGGCCGAGCTGTTGGCTGCCGGCGTCCGCCAAGCCGAGGTCGCCCGCCAGCTCGGCGTCTCCCCCTCAGGCCGTCAGCGTCTGGCACCGCCGCTTCAAGGCCGGTGGCACGCAGGCACTGTGTAGCAAGGGTCCAGCGGCCCGGCGCCACGGCTGTCCGACCAGCAGCTCGCCACCGTCGAGCAGGCCCTGCTGAAGGGTCCCACGGCCAACGGCTTCACCGGCGAGCTGTGGACCCTGGACCGCATCGCCGTGGTGATCGAGCGGCTGACCGGCGTGCGGCACCACCCCGCACACGTGTGGGCGCTGCTGCACTACCGGCTCGGCTGGAGCGTGCAGCGCCCGCTGCGCCGGGCCGCCGAGCGCGACCAGGCCGCCATCGACCGCTGGGTCGCCGACCGCTGGCCACAGATCAAGCGAAACGCCCAACGGCGCAGAGCCTGCCTGGTCTTTTTCGACGAGTCTGCGCTCAGCCTGACGCCCAACGTGCGCCGTAGCTGGGCGCCGCGTGGTCAGCCGCCGGTGCTGGTGCACCCGTTCAACTGGAAGAAGGCCTCGATGGCCGCCGCGATCTGCTACGGCGTCAAAGGTGGCGGCGCCCAGGTCTGCTTTCACGTCCAAGCCGGCAACTACGACACCGGCACGCTGATCGGCGTGCTTGGCGAGCTGCGCAGATTCCTTGGTGGGCAGAAAGCCACGCTGCTGTGGGCGGGCTGCCCGCCCATCGCAGCACCGCCATGCGCGACTGGCTTGCCACCCAACGGTCCTGGCTAGTGGCCGAGAGGCTGCCCGCCTACGCGCCCGAGCTCAACCCAGTTGAGGGCCTGTGGTCCAATCTGAAGGCGGTGGAGCTGGCCAACCTTTGCTTCCCGACCCTGGCCGGGATGATCGAGCAAGCCCATCTTGGGATCGAACGGGTCCGTCGCACACCCCATCTGGCCTACTCGTTCTTGCGCCACACGGGCTTGTCGGTCGCATGAGGCTCAGCACCCAATCGCTGGTCGCCGATGCCACGAGAAGCCATTGGATCGGGGTTGGATCGGCCGGCGAACACATGTCCCGTCTCAGCGGAGCTGCTGTGGTTCATGCGGGCGCCCCGCCGATGCTGCTTCGGGATCGCCCCCCTGTGGATAGTGGTCCGTCCCAAGGCCACGCTCCGTGGCGCTACGGGTTGGCGCTCCCGCCATGGGGAGCGCGGTCGGCAAGCACCGACCAGCCACGCTGCCGGAACTCCGATGCCAGCAAGTCCATGAACACCGCGTCGTAGCGGCGACCCATGGTCACCCCCGCGCCACGGCGGCGGCCCACCTCGCGGAACCCGACCTTGGTATAGACCCGGATGGCCCGCTGGTTCCACGCGGCGGTCGCCAGCATGATGTTATGCAGGCCCAGCATGGTGAAGCCCCAGTCCAGCGTGAGCAGGGTCGCCTCAGTGCCAAGCCCCTGGCCGCGCCGCTCGCCAAGGTGGATGCCGAACTCGGCGGTGCCGTTGCGGTGGTCGATGCCAGCCAGCGTGCTCCAGCCGACCAGGGCCTGGTCGGTGCGGTCGTAGACGGTGAAGTCCAGGCAGTCGGGCTTGCCGCTGCGGCCGACCACGCGGTCGCGCTCTGCCTCCAGCGTGAAGGGGATGACCCTGCCGTTGCCGTTGGCCACCTCCAGGTCGTTCTCCCAGGCCTGGTAGGTCGGGATGAGGTCGGACCGCAGCGGCCCCAGCGCCACCCGCTCGCCCTCGACCACAAACCCCGGCTGCTCATCCATCTCAACCGCCCCTGTTGATGATCTCGCCGTCCCGCGATGGCCGCGCCGAGTATCCCGCAAGGCCGTGCACCAGGGGCACAGGCCGACTGGAGCGCTCGGTGGCCTGTCGAGTTTCCGTCTTGGCGGAGCAGACAAAGCGGACACCGACCGGGATCTCCCGACCCAGCGCAGCTTCACTGGGGCGATTCGCCGCCACAGGCGTCCCGCTAAGTCTCCCCCGCGCAGGTCAGGGCATTGTTGTCAGAGCAGATTCAACGGGACAGGACAACACAAGAGTCGATTAGGACAGGTCTATGTCCGAGGTCGGCTACGGTCCCGGCCATCAACCCAACACCCAAGACCCTTTTAGGTGAGCGCTTCAAGGTATCCCGCAACACGGTGTGCCTTGCGCTCGGGTTGCTCGCCAATGAGGGAACCATCACCAGTACGTCCGGCCGGGGCACCTTCGTTCGAGACCGGACCGAGGCTGCACCACGTCGACTGGGACCGGAATCAAGGAACCGCTCGTTAACGTGGACGCCTTCCAGGACCCTTCGCTGGTCAGCTGGCCGAGGAGCACCGTGGTCGGGCGAAACGGCGAAACGGCGGCGGCCTATTGCACGTTCTTTCTGTATGGGAGGTTGCACGCGGCTGAGGAGCTGCGCGCGAGGTCGTAGCTGCGGAGTGGATTGCAGGTCGGGTACTTCGCCAGCGGTGGAAGGGGGGTGCGGGCTGGGTCCGGAGCCAACGATGGTCACGTCCACAGCCAGCCTGTTTTGCGGGAGGACGTATGCGAGCAAGCATTCGAATAGCGCTTTTGTTGGTGACCCTTCTCATCCTCTTCCTCGTCGTGCAACTCCCGCCGGCAGGCGCGACGCACGGCGGCGACACTCGCGTCTCTATCGGCAGCCCGTCCAGTCCGTTTTCCCAGAACAAGCAGAACGAGCCGGCGGTCGCCGTCGACCAGGCCCACCCGAACATTCTGGCCGCCGGGGCCAACGACAACATCGACATGGAGGCCTGCAACGCCGGCGACGACACCACCTGCCCATTCACCCCTGGCGTTGGGGTCTCCGGGATCTACTTCTCGTTTGACTCGGGCGACCATTGGGTGCAGCCCACCTACTCCGGCTACAGCGCCAGAACGGGTGTCGGCGGCAGCTGCCTTGGGCAGGTCGGCCCTGACCCCGGCTGTGTGCCGCTCACCCCTCAGCAGGGCGGCCGGATCGGCACGCTGCCGTGGTACTACGAACATGGCGTGGTCTCTGATGGGGACCCGGCGGTGGCTTTCGGCCCACGCCCGGACGCGCAGGGCAGGTTCTCGTGGGCGAACGGCTCGCGGCTGTACTACGCCAACCTGACGTCGAACTTCTCCGCCAAGCGCAGCGAGGCCGGCTTCAAGGGTGTGGAGGCGATCGGCGTCTCGCGCACCGACAATGTGGCGGCCGCGGCGGCGGGGGGCGCCAGCGGCAAGGCGGCGTGGAAGTCGCCGGTGCTGATCACCGGCAGCCAAAGTGCGGCGGCGTTTGCTGACAAGGAGCAGATCTGGGCCGACAACGCCGCCTCCAGCCGCTTCTTCGGCAACGCCTACGTCTGCTTCGCCCGCTACGTGGGCGGCCCCAGCGCAGGGTCCAACGCCCACACCCTTGATGTGGCAAGGTCGACCAACGGCGGCGACAGCTGGTCCAAGCTCACCCTGGTCAACATTCCCGGCTCCTCCTCCGGCAAGTTCGCCCTGGTCAGTGGGCACAGTGGCTGCACGGTCCGGACCGACGCCAGCGGCACCGTGTACGTGTTCTGGCTGGGCTGGGACCAGCAGCTCAAGCAGCAGGGTATCTACATGGCTCGGTCCTTTACTGGCGGCGCCAGCTTTGAGCCGCCGCGGCGGCTGTTCCTGGCCGTGCACACCGGCATCGTGGACCCCGTGCTGGCCCGCACCACCATGGACGGCATCGCAGGCGCCAGAAGCGACCTGTCCGACGCGCCCAGCATCGACATCGCCAATGGCGCGCCCACCGGCACCGGGGCCACCAACCAGATCGTGCTCACCTGGGTGGACGGCCGCGACGGCCTCAACAATGAGCATGTCTTCTTCACCACCTCCACCAACCGCGGCGCCACGTGGACACCACTTCGTAGGGTGGAAGAGCAGATCGGTCATCCCTCGGATCGGGGCTACTACTCCGCGCCCGCTATCTCGCCTGACGGCCGCGACGTCTATCTGGTCTACAACGCGTTCACCGAGCCCTACAAACCAAGCACCATCGGGGCCGCCAACGACCGACCCCTGGTCGGGGTCGTGACCCATGCCGACGTGGCCGCCAACCGGGCCGTCGGGGCCTTCTCGCAGCTGCATCGCAGTCCGCCGGGGGACGCTCGAGGCTCCAGCCAAAACGACCTGACCGCCGAGTTCCTGGGTGACTACGTGTATGCGGCGGCGACCAACGGCTACGGCGCCGCGGTCTGGAACGACGTGCGACGCGCCGCCGACTGCCCGGCCATCGACGCCTGGCGGATGGCGCTGCGCACCGGGGCGTCGGTCCCCACACCAGCCCCCCAGCAGGACTGCCCCGCCACCTTCGGCAACTCCGACATCTTCGGCGGCTCCTATGCCGACCCCACCACTCCCTAACGTCGACCGGTCAAGAGGGGAGGGGCGCCCGGGGGCGCCCCTCCGGCCTCCTGCATCGTGGTTCGATCCAGCGCGGACGATGCCGTGTCGCCGACCAGCTTGCCTGTGACGCGCAAGTGAACCGGAGCTGCGAGAGCTTCCGGCCTCCAGCCACGGTTTGCACGTCTTAAAGACTTTTGCGATCTAGGGTGACTGTTGCTACCACAGGTCGAGTCCGGAATGACGAAGAAACGCATACGGCAGATGCGGCGTGCGGCGAACCCGCTCGATGCCACGCTGGGCAGCGCCGATGACCTCCTCCAACGTGTCGCCAGCAAGGTAGGCCAGCTCGCCACCCCCGCCCTTGAGATGGCTCCACAGCGCCTCGGTCGGGTTGAGCTCCGGGGCATACCCAGGCAGCCGCTCGGCCACCAGCCAGTGACGCTGGCTAGCGATGAACGCCCGCATCTTGTTGCTGCGGTGAGCGGGCAGCCCATCCCACAGCAGGGTCGCCTTCTGCCCACCCAGAAAGCGCCGCAACTCCTGCAGCACGCCGATCAGCCGCTCGGTGTTGTAGCTGCCCGGCTGAACATGGAATGCCAACCGGCAGCCGCCACCCGCCGAGCCAAAGCACAACGCGGCGGCGATCGAGGCGCGCTGCCAGTTGAAGTGGTGGGCCAGCACCGGGGTGTGACCCTTGGGCGCCCAGGTGGAGCGCACGATCGGGGTCAGCGAGATCCCGGACTCGTCGAAGAAGCAGATGACCGCACCCCGGCGCCTGGCGTTTTTTTGACCCTGGGCCAGTCGCGGGCGACCCACTGGCGGATCGCCTGCTGGTTGCGCTCGCTGGCGCGGCGGGCGGGGCGCTGCAGGCTCCAGCCGAGCTGGTGGCGCAGCAGCCGCCAGACGTGGGCGGGGTGGTGGCGCACCCCGGTGGTGCGCCAGATGACCTCGGCGATGCGGCCCAGGGTCCACAGGTCGGTGTCGAAGCCGTGAGCCTTGGCGCCCTGCAGCAGCACCTGCTCGACGGTGGCCAGTCGGGCCACCGAAAGGTTGGGAGTGCGG
>Ga0268241_10000004_pt1 | contig 22746 bp, 18 predicted proteins | sample BulsoiAmnAmmetaG_FD_200248 | JGI IMG/M metagenome (GOLD analysis project Ga0268241, IMG submission 200248) | Bulk soil microbial communities from Mexico - Amatitan (Am) metaG (v2) (version 2) | ecosystem: Environmental > Terrestrial > Soil > Agricultural land | place: Mexico: Amatitan, Jalisco...
GCGTGGTCAAGGTCGACCGCAACGATCTCCAGCCGGCGGCGCTCGGGCTGAAGGTGCCGCTCCAGGTCGGCCAGATGGCTGTGGCGATCGGCAGCCCCTTCGGGCTCGAGGGCAGCGTCACCTCCGGCGTCGTCAGCGCGGTCAACCGCAGCCTGCCCAACCCGGACAACGGCTCGGTGCTCGAGGTCCTGCAGACCGACGCGCCGATCAACCCCGGCAACTCCGGCGGCGCCCTGGCTGACCGCGAGGCCAGGGTCATCGGCATCAACGACTCGATCCGCTCGGAGTCGGGCGGCAACGAGGGCATCGGCTTCGCGATCCCGATCGACATCGCCGCGGCCTCGGCCGCCCGGATCGTGAACGGGCAGGCGACCGACTCGGGCTACCTCGGGGTGAGTGGCACCGACCCGGCCATCGGCAGGGCCGGCGCGCTGGTGAACGAGGTGGCCGGCGGTGGTCCCGCGGCCAAGGCCGGGCTCCAGGTCGGCGACCTGATCATCAGTGTCAACGGCAAGGGCGTGCAGAGCATGGACGACCTGGCAGCGCAGATCCGGCTCCTCGGACCGGGCCAGAAGGTGCAGCTCGGAGTGGTCCGAGGTGGTCAGCAACAGACCATCACAGCGACGTTGACAAAGCGGCCAAACGAATGATGAGATGTGGCCCACAGTCAGTAGCCCACACGGACTAGACAGTGCCGACCGAGTCTGGTAGTTTGGCCGGTAACGATTTGGAATCAAGGCCAGCACGAACCGGAATGACCGGCGTACTGTTTGAAGACGCGAACACGGAACTGATTCAGAGCGGCGCTGGGGGGCGCTCATCAGGATCACTTCCGCCCGCATGACGGCCGGGGCCGTCGAGCCTCGGCCGGGAGGACACGGGAGGCGCGGGAAGCACGTTCGCGACGCGACGGCCGCGCCGTCCGGCTGTGAGGACCGGTGGTTGGGGGACTGCCGGGACCCCGCCGGGCGGCAGGCCGTCTTTTTGGGCCGATCCGGTCCGCCGGCGCGTCTGTATTGAAGTTGATTTTCCCGCTATTTTGGCTATTTCCCCGCGCGGATAACTCCTTTCCCGCTTCGTGTCCCGCGCCTGGGGGACGCAATCCGTAGTCCCCTAGGCACCGCCCCGAATCGCCACTACGGCGGCCGCCCTGCCCACAGCCCCCGGTTGGCCACCCGCGCCTCCTCGACCAGATCGCGGAACAGCCCGGCGTAGCTCACGTCGGGCGGGATGGTGATCAGCCGCGCGTAGCCCTCGGCCGCCAGCAGCGCGTTCCAGAAGGTCCCGTCGGGCAGCCAGACGTAGGCGAGCAGCCGCCCGTAGCGGTCGCGCGGCTCGACGTCGCCCTCCAGGCGGACGGTGCGGTCGGAGAGCATGCGCTTGGCGAAGCCCGATGCCTCCCTGCCATACGGCTGCACCGGCCGGTCGGGGTCCACCGTCTCCGGTGTGTCGACGCCGATCAGGCGGATGCGCTCGCTCCGCCCGGCGACCGCGGCGACGAAGGTGTCACCGTCCACCACCCGCTCGACCCGCGCCGCGACCGCCTCGGGCGGCGCCGGCGGCCAGGACGCCCGCTCGGCCGGAGTGGTCGCCAGCCGCGGCGCCTGCCCCGGCCGGCAGCCGGCCAGCAGCAGGACGGCGAGGATCGCGGCCAGCATGGACAGCCAGATCCGCGCGACCCGGGCGCCGGGTCGCGTCGCAGTCCGGTCCGGCCGTGCCGGCGGTCGCGGGTCGTTCGTGGCGGACATGCGCGGAGCATAGAGACCGCCGGAAGCCGTCGTCCCGGGCTGTCCACACCCCCCGCGAAGCCCCTTGCGGCGCGGGGACCGCGCCTCCGGCAGCATGGCCGAGCTCTGATTGACAAGGGGGGTGTGGACGACCCGCAACGGCCGTCCCGGGCGGTCGTTAGGATCGGGGCATGACGAATGGGCTCGGCGGTCTCACCGCCCCACAGCACGCGCAGCCGGATCGCGGTGGCGACCCGGCCGGCGCCGCGCGGGCAAACGGCTCGCCGGCGACCGCCGCCTTGCCGGACGGCTCCCCCGCGGCGATCGCCGCGAGCCTGCCACCGGGCAACGTGGTCGCGCTCGGCGGCCCCGGCAGCGGCAAGACGGCCCTGCTCGAGGCGGCCATGTACGAGCTGGCGGCCGGGCCCGGCGGCGCCGCGCTGTTCGTCACCTCGAGCCGGCAGGCGGCGGTCGCGTCCACCGCGCGGCTGCTCGCGCACGTCGAGCGCGCCGCCGGTGGCGCGCTGAGCTGCGTGACCTGGCACGCCTTCGCCCGCGGCCTGGTCACCAGCCACGCGGACCTGCTGCCCTACCGCGGCGAGCCGCGCCCGCTCAGCGGTCCGGAGCAGTGGTCGCTGGTCCGCGAGCTGCTGCTCCAGGATCCCCCGATGGTGCGCTGGGGCGACCTCGATTCGCTGGTCCAGACGCGGGCGTTCACCGACGAGCTGGCCGAGTTCGTGCTCGCCTGCGAGCGGCGGCTGATCGACCCCGCGGAGCTGGCCGAGCGGGCGGTCTCCCAGAACCGCCCGGCCTGGCGGCCCGCCGCGGACTTCCTCGCCGGCTATCTCGGCCACCTGGCGCTCGCCGACCTGGTCGACCAGGCGGGCATGGTCGTGCAGGCGGGCGACCTGCTCGAGGACCACGCGGAGCTGCGGGCCGACACGGTCGCACAGGTCCGCACCGTGCTGGTCGACGAGGCGCAGGAGCTGGACCCAGCGCAGTTCCGCCTGCTGGAGCTGCTGGCCGACGGCGGCGCGCGGGTGATCATGGCCGGCGATCCGGCTGGCACCACCGAGGCCCACCGGGGCGCGCCGCCAGGGAGCCTGGTCGAGCGGTCCGCCCGGCTGGGTGCCCGGATGGTCCTCCTCGAGCACAGCCGGAGGCTGGGCGGTCGTGGGCTCGACGCGGTGCGGCGGCTCCAGGCGGCCGGCCCCCATCCCGCCGCGCCACTCCGCGGCGGCGGGGTGACCAGCGTCGACGCCGCCCATTTCCCGGGACCGGCGGAAGAGGCCGACGCCATCGCCCGGCTGCTGCGGAGCGCCCATCACCGCGACGGCCTGCCCTACAGCCGGATGGCCGTGCTGCTGCCCGGGCCTCGCCAGCTGACCGGACCGGTCCGGCGGGCGCTGGAGCGCCGCGGCGTGCCATACCGGTTGGGCGCCGGCGACCGCCAGCTCCTCCACGAGCCGATCGTGCGGCACGTGCTCGACCTGTTCCGTCTCGCGCTGGAGCCCAGCCGCGTGGACGAGCTGCTGCCGCCGCTGCTCACCTCCCCGCTCGGCGGACTCGACGCGCGGGAGCTCCGCGCGCTGCGACGCGCCGCCGTGCTCGCCGACCGCTCGCTGGCCGAGCACGTCGAGGCGACCGGTGAGGAGCTCGGCGTCGAGGAAGGGATCGCCGACCGGGTGGCCGCCCTCCGCGGCCTGCTCGAGCAGGCGACCCGCTGGGCCGCCGAGCTGGAGGCTGACCGCTGCTTCTGGGAGCTGTGGTGCGCCGCTCCGGTGTTCTCCGAGCTGGTGGCCCGTGCGGAGCGGCATCCGGAGGACGCCGGCGTCGCCCGGCAGCTCGACGCGCTGACCTCGCTCTCGCGGGCGCTGGGGCTGTTCGTGGACGGCCGGCCGACCGCGACCATGCGCTCCTACCTGGACGTGGTCGAGCGGGCCGATTTCGCCAGCGACCCGTGGCTGCCGGCCTCGCTCGCCAGGTCCGACGCGGTGGCGTTGCTGTCGCTGCACGCCGCCAAGGGGCAGGAGTTCGACCTGGTGGTGGTGTCGGGCTGCATGGAAGGGTCGCTGCCCCGGACCGCCTGGCCAGAGGGCGTGTTCGAAGCGTGGCGGCTCGACGGCGACCTCGACCCGGTGGCGCGGGCCAGGGCGATCCTCGAGTCGGAACGGCGCCGCTTCACGCTCGCGGCGAGCCGGGCCAGGGACCGGGTGGTGTTCACCTCGTCCAGGTCCGAAGGGCGCGGTGAGCCGTCCCGTTTCATCGCCGAGCTCGGCCTGGATCCATCGGCGGAGAGCGTCGCCGGGGACCCCGCGCCGCTCGGCGTGCTGGAGGCCGCCGGCGCGCTCCGGCGGATCGCGGGCGACCAGTCGCGACCGGCGGCCGAGCGCCTCGCGGCGGTCACCACGCTGGCGGCCATGCAGGGCGTCGACCCATCCACCTGGTGGTGGCGGCGCGACTGGACGGTCGATCCGGAGCCGATCACCGCCGAGGGCCGGCTGCGCACGTCCTACTCGCGGATCCGCGCCTACGAGGACTGCCACCTGCGCTACTTCTACTCCAGCGTGGCCGGCCTGGACGACCGCAGCTCGTACCAGATGGCCTTCGGCAAGCTGATGCACACGATCTTCGAGCTGGCCGCCAAAGGCGAGATCGCCGGCGAGCCCGCCGCGCTCAAGGCCGCCTACCGGGAACGGTTCGACCCGGCCTGGTTCCCCTCCCGGGCCATCGCCCACCAGTACTGGCGCGACGGCATGGCCATGCTCGAGCTGTGGCACAACAGCGAAGCCAAGCAGGCCAGGCAGGCGCTGCGCTTCGAGGTCGCCTTCGAGATGGAGGTCGCCGGGCACCTCCTCCGCGGGCGCATCGACCGGGTCGACCGCGCCGAGGGCGGCATCGTCCTGCTCGACTACAAGACCGCCAGGCACCCCGCCACCGAGGAGGAGGCGCGCAGGGACCTCCAGCTCGCCATCTACTACCTGGCGGCGCTGCGCGACCCCGAGCTGGCCGAGCTGGGGGCGCCCGTCGAGATGCAGCTCGTATATCCCGCCCAGCCGCGCATGGGCCGCTTCACGCGGGTCAGCCAGCGACCCGAGCCGGACCATCCGCGGCTGGTCGAGCGGCGCCTCACCCCGCTGCTGGAGGGCGCCGCCTCGGAGGCGTTCGACCCGAGCCCGCACGCCGACTGCCGCTTCTGCGCCTTCAAGGTCATCTGCCCCATGTGGCCCCAGGGAGAGGACCTGCTCGCCCCGGTGCAGCCTCCGGCAACCGAACCCGTGCCGGTCGCGCCGGAGGCACGGCCGTGAGCGCCGGGACCGCGGCGCCGGTCGCCACCGCGACCGCCAGCATCCGCAGGGCGCTGAAGGACCGTGAGCCGACCTCGGAGCAGTGGGCGGCGATCACGGCGCCGCTCGGCCCGGTCCACGTGGTCGCCGGCGCCGGCTCCGGCAAGACCGCCGTGATGGCCGCGCGGATCGTCTACCTGATCGAGCAGGTCAGGGTGCCGCCGTCGGCGATCCTAGCGCTGACCTTCACCAACAAGGCCGCCACCGAGCTGGAGGAGCGCGTCCGCGACGCCCTGGCGGTCGGAGGGGTCGTTCCCGCGGGCCAGGCGCCGCCGGCGGGACCGACCGGGGCCGCGGCCACCGGCGCCGGGGAAGAGGACGGGCTCCTGCCAGCCGGCAGTCCGCCCGCGGACCAGGTGGCGGTGCACACCTACCACGCGTTCGCGGCGGACCTCGTCAAGGTGCACGGCGTGCGGGTCGGCGTGGAGCCGGACGCGGACCTGCTGAGCGAGGCGCAGCAGTACCAGATCCTGCTGGGGCTGCTGGACGGCGAGCGCTTCGAGCACCTGCACGTCCGCACGGCGGGAGCGATCATCCGCAAGACGCTGGAGCTGGCCGCCGCCTGCGCCGACCACCTCGTCGAGCCGTCGGTCGTCGCCGAGCACGCCCGGCGGCTGCAGGCGGCCGCGGACGCCGGCGAGCGCATGCCCGACTGGCAGGTGCAGGCCGCCAGGGAGCGGGTCGAGCTGACCCGGCTGGTCCAGCGCTACACCGAGGAGAAGCGCCGCCGCAGCCGGATCGACTTCGGCGACCAGGTCGCCCGGGCCTTCGAGCTGGTCGACCGCTACGACGACCTCGCCGCCGAGCTGCGCACCCGCTACCCGCACGTGCTGCTCGACGAGTACCAGGACACCAACATCGCACAGCGCCGGCTGATCCAGGTGCTCTGCCCGCCGGGCTCCTCGATCATGGCGGTCGGCGACGCCCGCCAGGCGATCTACGCCTTCCGCGGCGCGACCATGTACAACCTGCTGTCCTTCGGGGAGCACTTCAAGCCCCCGGGCACCCGGACCCCGGCGCCGCTGCCGCTGTCGACCAACTTCCGCTCGGGCAGGCGGATCCTCGCGCTGGCCAACTCGGCGATCGACGCCATCCCGGAGGAGCGGCGCGGCGGCAACCCGCTGGTCGCCCAGGCGGGCGCCGGCGAGGGCGAGGTCCGCGCGGCGCTGCTCTCCGATCAGCTGGTCGAGGCCGACTTCGTCGCCGGACAGCTCACCGCCGCGCACGAGCGTGGCCTCGACGACGGCAGCTACCCGGACTGGCGCGACATGGCGGTGCTGGTCCGCTCCAAGCGACTGCTCGGCCCGCTGCGCGAGGCGCTGGAGCGGCGCGACGTGCCGGTCGAGGTCGTTGGCCTGTCGGGGTTGCTGGAGACGCCCGAGATCGTCGACCTCATCTCGGTGCTGCGGGTGATCGCCGAGCCGGGCGACAACGTGGCGCTCGCCCGGCTGCTGCTCGGACCGCGGTGGCGCATCGGCTACCGCCACCTGGTGCGGCTCGCCCGCTGGGCCTCGCGGCACAACTGGGGTCTCAAGGACGTGCTCCCCGGCGAGGATCCCGACCCCGGGGACGTGTCGTTCGCGCTGTCCGAGGCGCTGGACCACCTGGGCGAGGTCGAGGGCCTGGACGACGAGGCCAGGTCCCGCCTCGAGGCGTTCCGCATCGAGCTGCGCGGCCTGCGGCGGCGGTCGGACGCGCCGCTGCTCGACCTCGCCCAGACCGTGCTGGAGCGGACCGGCGTGTGGGCCGAGCTGGAGGCGTCGGCCGACCGGCGGGCGGTCTCGGCGCGGCAGAACCTGGCGGCCTTCCTCGACCGGGTGGCCGCCTTCGCGCCGGTCGAGGGCAACCCGTCGCTGCCGGCCTTCCTGGCCTACCTGGACGCGGTCGAGGACGCCTCCGAGCCGGTCGAGGCGACCCAGCCGGCGCGGGCCGACTCGGTCAAGCTGATGACCGTCCACATGGCCAAGGGGCTGGAGTTCCCCGTGGTGGCGGTCGCCGGGCTGGCCGCAGGCACCACCAGGGACGGCTCCCTCAAGCACGGCATCTTCCCGGACGTGCGCGTGGTCGACCCGCGCCGCGCCCAAGGCTTCCCCTACGAGCTGCGCGAGGACGCCGCCCACCTGCCGAAGTTCGCGGGCGACGCCAAGGCGTTCCGGGCCCAGCTCGACGAGCGCGCCATGGAGGACGAGCGCCGCCTGCTGTACGTGGCGCTGACCAGGGCCAAGCGGTTGCTGGTGCTGACCGCCGCCTGGTGGTACCGCGGCTCCGAGAAGACCCCCAAGGGGCCGAGCCCGTTCTGGCGCGAGGCGGCCGAGCATCCGGCGGTGACCGTGGTCGCCCAGGCGGCCAAGCCGGAGGCCAGCCCGCTGACCGCGGCGCTGCGCGCCAAGGTGCGCTGGCCGCAGCCGGCAAGACGGCCCGAGGAGCTGGAGGACCCGCTGCTTCCCGAGGGGGTCGGCGCGGCCGTCGAGCTGGCGCGGCGGGACCCGGACGCCGTCGTCCGGCGGCTGCCCGCCAGCGAGGTGGACGCCTACGACGCCGCGGTCGAGGCGGGGCGGCACCTGATCGACGCGTCCAACGGCGAGGCGCTCGCGCCGCCGCTGCCGCCCAGGGTGCTCTCGGTCACGCAGGTGCTGACCTATGCGCGCTGCCCGCGCGACTTCTACTGGACGGTCGTGCGGCCGTTGCCGTCGCCGCCCAGGCCGGCCGCCCGGCTCGGCTCGGTCGTCCACCGGCTGCTCGAGCGGCGGGCGCGGAGCCTGCCGGACCTGGTCGACCTCGACGGGCTCGGCGGCGACCTGCCCGCGGGGGTCGCCGAGCCCGTCGAGGTCGCGCGGGCGAAACGCAACTTCGCCGCCACCCGCTACGCGCAGCTGCCGCCGCCGGAGGCCGAGGTCGGCGTGGTCCTGCGGATCGGGCCCTGGGCCGTGCGGGGGCGCATCGACGCGATCTTCCGCGGCGACGACGGGATCGAGCTGGTCGACTGGAAGACCGGGCGGCGGCCGGAGTCGAACCCGCTCGGGCTCGACCAGCTCGGCGTCTACGCCCTCGCGCTGCGCGAGCTCGGCCAGCTGCCCGGCGACCGCTGCGTCACCGCCTACTGCTACCTCGGCGGCGACGCCCCGGAGATCGACCCGTTCGACTGGGGCCCCGACGACCTCGACCGCCAGCGCGACACCCTGGAGACCGTCCTGGCCGCCCTCGACCGCGGCGAATTCGACCGCCGCTGCCGCCTCCCCACCTGCCGAACATGCCGCGGCAGTTGAGGAGACTTACCGCGCGTTGAGCCTTGTGGCGGTCGGCGTGCCGAAGCGCTTGGCGATCAGCTGCTTGAGGCCGTGGGGGAAGCTCTCGCGGGCGGCGAGGTGGGAAGGGATGAGCTGGCGCTGGGCCTGGGCGTCGCCGGAGAAGGCGGCGATGCAGAGCTCGGGCTCGGCGTTGGCCAGGGCCAGGATGGCGCCCGTGCAGCCGAGCGGGCCGGCGAGGGCGAGGATCGGGGCGGCGCCGACGTAGAGCCAGCCCTGGAAGACCTCGAGCTCGCGCAGCAGGCGCTCGGGGTCGCCGGCAGAGTCCTTGAGGCCGCGGACGGGCAGCTCGGGGAGCACCTCGACCGGCAGCCCGGGGAGCGACACCTGCGGGAAGTGGTAGGCGAGCACGGGCAGGTCGCCGGCGGCGTCGGCGATCGCCTGGTAGTAGACGCGCGGGTCGTGCGCTCCGGGCGGTGCCAGGGCCAGCACCGCGTCCGCACCGTGGTCGCGGGCGTCGCGGGTGAGCGCCACCGCCTGCCGCACGGACGGCGCGCCGGTGCCCTGGAGCACCGGGGTGCTGGCCGGGACGGCTGCGCGCACGGCCTCGAGCAGGGCGATCCGCTCCTCCGGCGACAGGCTGGCGGCCTCGCCGGTGGAACCGGCCACGACCACCGCCTGGAGGCCCAGCTCGACCAGGGCCCTGGCGTGGTCGCCGGTGGCCTTGGCGTCGACCTCGCCGTCGTCGTCGAAGAAGGTCGCCAGCGCGACCCCGACACCAGTGAAGATGGGCTCGTCCACACGTATCGCCTCGCCCTCGCATGCCGTATGCGTCCGCACGAGCGTAGCGTGGCGCCCCGCCGCGGCGCCCCACCCGAGGGGTTTGCCTGCTCGCGACCGCCTCGATAAGCTATCTCAAGGAAACATCTATGTTTCCAAAGTACGTTCCGCGGGATTCCCGTGGAGAGGCGGCGCGGCGTGGAGGGCGGCCCGGACGGGGCCACCTCCACGGAAGGACCCATGGAGAGAACCTCCAGGGAGCAACGCGGTGGTGACCGGGGAGGACCAGCCATGTCGATGGTCGAGGAGCAACGTGGCGGCACGCGGGAACGGATTCTCGTGCTGCTGCGGCGCCACGGGCGCCTGTCCGCACCCAAGCTCGCGGACCTGCTGGGAGTGACCCCGGTCGGGGTGCGCCGCCACCTCGCGCTGCTTGAGCGCGACGGGCTGGTGACCGCCGAGCTCTCGCGGCCCAAGCGGGGGCGGCCGACGGCGGTGTACCGGCTGACCGACGCCGGGCTCGAGCGCTTCCCGCGCCGCTACGACGAGGTCGCGCTGGAGGCGCTGGCGTTCCTCAAGCGGCAGGACCCCTCGGTGCTCTCCCAGTTCCTGGCCTGGCGCAACGAGCGGCTGGCCGCCAACTACGCCGACCGCGTGGAAGGGGCTACCCTGGCGGAGCGCGCCAGGGCGCTCGCCGACGTCCTGAGCGAGCAGGGCTTCATGGCGGAGGTCGAGCCCACCCCCGAGGGGCTGCGCCTCTGCCAGCACAACTGCACGGTCGAGCACCTCGCGACCGAGCTGCCCGACCTCTGCACGTCCGAGGCCAAGCTGTTCGAGCGGCTGCTGGGCACGCCGGTCGAGCGCGAGGCCACGATCGTGGACGGAGGTGTCCGCTGCGTCACCCAGGTTCACCTGGACGAGCGGACGAAAGGAACCAGGAGCGCGCCGAGCCGAAGCAAACGCCGCGGCACCAGCGCGTCCCGCCCACAAACGCCAGCAAGGAGCGAAGCCTGATGGTCACCGACGCCCGAGACCTGACGCAGACTCCGGAGCGGATCAACCCGGTCCCGGAGAACGTCGACCTGGGTGCCTACAAGTACGGATGGCACGACAAGGTCACCTCGGTCTTCGAGCCCAAGCGCGGTCTCTCCCACGAGGTCGTGGAAGAGATCTCGCAGATGAAGAACGAGCCGGACTGGATGCGGCAGTTCCGCCACCGGGCGCTCGACTACTTCTACCGCCGGCCGATGCCGCAGTGGGGCGGTGACCTGTCGAAGATCGACTTCGACAACATCTTCTACTTCCTCCGCGCCACCGAGAAGCAGGCCGCGTCCTGGGACGAGCTGCCGGCCGACATCAAGAGCACCTATGACAGGCTCGGCATCCCCGAGGCCGAGAAGCAGCGCCTGATCGCCGGCGTCGCCGCGCAGTACGAGAGCGAGGTCGTCTACCACAAGGTGCGCGAGGACCTCGAGGCGCAGGGCGTCATCTTCCTCGACACCGACACCGCGCTGCGCGAGCACGAGGACCTCTTCCGCGAGCACTGGGCCACGGTGATCCCCGCCAACGACAACAAGTTCGCCGCGCTGAACTCGGCGGTCTGGTCGGGCGGGTCGTTCATCTGGATCCCAGAGGGCGTCCACGTCGAGATCCCGCTGCAGGCCTACTTCCGGATCAATTCTCAGAACATGGGCCAGTTCGAGCGGACGCTGATCATCGCGGAGCCCGGCTCGAGCGTGCACTACGTCGAGGGCTGCACCGCGCCGATCTACTCCTCGGACTCGCTGCACTCGGCGGTGGTGGAGATCATCGTCAAGCCGCACGCCAAGGTCCGCTACACGACCATCCAGAACTGGTCGAACAACGTCTACAACCTGGTGACCAAGCGGGCCGCGGCCTACGAGGGCGCCACCATGGAGTGGATCGACGGCAACATCGGCTCCAAGCTCACCATGAAGTACCCGGCAGTGCTGCTGCTCGGCCCGCACGCCCACGGCGAGATCCTGTCGGTGGCGTTCGCCGGCGACGGCCAGCACCAGGACGCCGGCGCCAAGCTGACCTTCGCCGCGCCGGAGACCACCGGCCAGATCGTCTCCAAGTCGATCTCGCGCGACGGCGGCCGCACCTCCTACCGCGGCCTGATCAAGGTCGAGGAGGGCGCGGAGAGCGTCAAGGCGAACGTGCGCTGCGACGCGCTGCTGCTCGACGAGGAGTCCCGCTCGGACACCTACCCCTACAACGACGTGAAGGAGGAGGACGTCACCCTCGGTCACGAGGCCACTGTCTCGAAGATCGGTGACGACCAGCTCTTCTACCTCCAGTCGCGGGGGCTGTCCGAGGCGGAGGCGATCGCGATGATCGTGCGCGGCTTCATCGAGCCGATCTCCAAGGAGCTGCCGATGGAGTACGCGCTCGAGCTGAACCGGCTGGTCTCGCTGCAGATGGAAGGGGCGGTCGGGTAAGCGTGGCGGCGATCGACGACATCCCGTTCAAGGGCCTCGACCAGGCGGCCGTGACCGCCTGGTCGGAGGCGCTCGGCGACCCCGAGTGGTTCCGCGCGCGGCGGCTGGAGGCCCTGGCCGCGCTGGAGAAGCTGGAGCGGCCGACCGGCCGCGAGGAGCCCTGGCGCTTCACCAACCCGCGCGCGGCCGGGCTCGACCGGGCGCGGATCATCCGCGGCGGCGCGCAGCCCGGCGCGCCTGAGGAGCTCAGCCCCGGCCACGGCAAGGCCTCCTCCGGCGGCGGCTCCGGCGCCGGCACCGAGCTGGAGCCCGGCGGCCTGATCGCCATGGCCGACGGCGCCCAGACCGGCCGGCCCAAGCTCGCGGCCGACCTGGCCGAGCGCGGCGTGCTGCTTACCGACCTGGCGACCGCGCTGCGCGAGCACGCCGACCTGGTCGAGCCGCGCCTGCTGGTGGCGGCGGCGCCGTTCGACGAGGACTGGTTCCTGGCGCTGCACGCCACGCTGGTCAGCGCGGGCGCGTTCCTGTACGTGCCGCGCGGCGTCGAGGTCGAGCTGCCGATCGGCGCGGTCTACCGCCGCACCCGCTCGGGCGCGACCTTCGCCCACACGCTGGTGGTGGTCGAGGACGACGCGGCGCTCACCCTGGTGCAGGAGCACGGCTCGCCCGAGGAGCTGGACGGCCGCGCCTTCCACCACGGCGTGACCGAGCTGTTCGTCGGCGAGCGCGCCAGCGTGCAGCACCTCACCCTGCAGGAGTGGGGCAGCGAGCAGGTCACCCACTTCGGCGTGCAGCGCGCCCTGGTCGCGCGCGAGGGCCGCTACCGCTCGCTGCTGGTCACCCTCGGCGGCGGGGTGGTGCGCATCGCGCCGGACGCCCGGCTGTCCGAGGGCTCCGAAGCCGACTTCCTCGGCGCCGCCTTCGCGGACGAGGGCCAGCGCTTCGAGCACCGCGCCACGGTCACCCACGCGGAGCCGTTCGCCCGCTCGACCCTGCTCTACAAGGCCGGCCTGCTGGGCGGCTCGCGCAACATCTTCAACGGCAACCTGATCATCAGCCCAGGGGCCCGCGGCAGCGACGCCGCCCAGACGATGCGCAACCTGGTGCTCTCCAGGCACGCGCACGCCGAGGCCAACCCCTTCCTCGAGATCCTCAACTCCGACGTGCGCGCGGCCCACGCGGCCGCCACCGGCCGGGTCGACGACCTGCACCTGTTCTACCTCCAGTCGCGCGGGATCCCGCGCGAGCAGGCCCGCCGCCTGGTGGTCTTCGGCTTCTTCGAGGAGGTGCTCGAGCAGGTGTCGGTGCCGGCGGTGCGGCGGCGCCTCGAGGCGGCCCTGGAGGCGGAGCTGGCCAGGGAGGTGGCCGCCTGATGCCATTCGTGCGCCTGGCCTCGCTCGCCGAGCTGGAGGTCGACCGCGGGCACCGCGTCGAGCTGTCCGACGACGGCGAGATCGCGGTGGCGCTGGTGCGCACCGGCGACGGGGTCTACGCCACCGAGGACCGTTGCAGCCACGAGGACTACCCGCTGTCGGAGGGCTGGGTCGAGGACCACACCCTGGAGTGCGCCCTGCACGGCAGCCGTTTCGACCTGAAGTCAGGGGAGCCGGACAGCCCGCCGGCGGTGCGGCCGGTGCGGGTCTTCCCGGTGCGCCTCGAGGGCGAGGACGTGCTGGTCGACCTGCCCGACGACTGGGCGGAGCTGGCCGCGACCCTGGAAGTGACCTGAACCCGTACAGGACGGAGAGCATGAGCGACGACGCCACCCTGCTGATCGAGGACCTCCACGTGAGCGTGGACGACAAGGAGATCCTCCACGGCCTGAACCTCAAGGTGGAGCCCGGCAAGGTCCACGCCCTGATGGGCCCCAACGGCTCCGGGAAGTCGACCCTGGCCTACGCGCTGGCCGGCCACCCCCGCTACCGGGTCACCGGCGGCAGCGCCACCTTCAAGGGCGACGACGTGCTGAGCCTGACACCGGACGAGCGCGCGCGGCTGGGCATCTTCCTGGCGATGCAGTACCCGGTCGAGGTGCCCGGCGTGTCGGTGACCAACTTCCTGCGCACCGCGGTCAACGCGGTCCGCGGCGAGGACGTGCCGGTCCGCCAGTTCGCCAAGGACCTGCGCGAGCAGATGCGGCTGCTCGAGATGGACCCGAAGTTCGCCGAGCGGAGCCTCAACGAGGGCTTCTCCGGCGGCGAGAAGAAGCGCCACGAGATCCTCCAGATGGCGCTGCTGCGCCCGCAGCTCGCCATCCTCGACGAGACCGACTCGGGTCTGGACATCGACGCGCTCAAGGTCGTCAGCGAGGGCGTGAACCGCCTGCGCGGCCCGGAGCTCGGCGTGCTGCTGATCACCCACTACACCCGCATCCTGCGCTACATCGCCCCCGACCACGTCCACGTGATGGTGGGGGGCAGGATCGTGGAGTCCGGCGGTCCCGAGCTCGCCGAGGAGCTCGAGGAGCACGGCTACGAGCGCTGGCGCGTCACCGCCGACGCGGACGAGCAGATCACCTGAGGCTGCGACGGTCCAAGGAGGCCTACCTTCACGATGACGACCACCATCGGCACACCCGCCGGCGGGCCACCACCCGCGCCACTCGACCCGGCGGAGCTCCGGCGCGACTTCCCGATCCTGAGCCGGGAGATGAACGGCCGGCGGCTGGTCTACCTGGACTCGGCCAACACCAGCCAGAAGCCCCGCCAGGTGCTCGAGGCGATGGACGACTACTACTCGCGGCACAACGCCAACGTGCACCGGGCGGTGTACGCGCTGTCGGAGGAGTCCACCCGCCTGTTCGAGGAGTCCAGGGACGTGGTCGCTCGCTTCGCCGGCGCCGACCGCCGGGCCACGGTGTTCACCAAGAACATCACCGAGGCGATCAACCTGGTCGCCTACGCCTGGGGCCTGCGCAACCTCCGCGAGGGCGACGAGATCCTCTTCACCGAGATGGAGCACCACGCCAACCTGGTCTCCTGGCAGGTGGTCGCCAAGCTGACCGGGGCTCGCGTGCGGGCGATCCCGGTGACCGACGGGTTCCGGCTCGACCTCGACGCGCTCGACCGGCTGCTCAATGAGCGCACCCGGATGGTGGCCGTCTCGGCCATGTCCAACGTGCTCGGCACCGTCAACCCGGTGCGCGAGATCGCCGAGCGGGCGCACGCGGTCGGCGCGCTGGTGCTGGCCGACGCCGCCCAGGCGGTGCCGCACGTCGGCGTCAAGCTGGACGACCTGGGCGCGGACTTCATGGGCTTCACCGGCCACAAGATGCTCGGCCCGCTCGGCATCGGCGTGCTGGTGGCGCGGCCCGAGCTGCTCGACTCGATGGAGCCCTTCCTGGCCGGCGGCGAGATGATCCGCGACGTCACCCTGGAGAGCTCCACCTTCAACGACATCCCCTGGCGCTTCGAGGCGGGCACCCCCAACGTCGCCGAGGCGGTCGGCCTGGCCGCCGCGGTGCGCTACCTCGAGGCGCTCGGCATGGACCGCGTCCGCGCCCACGAGCGGCTGCTCACCGCCCACCTGCTCGACCGCCTGTCCGAGATCGAGGCCGTGCGCGTGCTCGGCCCGGCGGACCTGGAACAACGGGGCGGCGTGGTGTCGTTCATCCTGGGGGAGGTGCACCCGCACGACGTCGCGCAGGTGCTCGACGCCGAGGGGATCGCGGTCCGCGCCGGCGACCACTGCGCCAAGCCGCTGCATCGCCGCTTCGGCCTCGGCGCCTCGACGCGCGCCTCGGTGTACCTCTACAACACGACCGACGAGGTGGACGCGCTGGCCACCGCCCTGGACAAGGCCCAGCGCATGTTCGCGTAGCGAGGGGAAGGCATCGTTGAGCCTCGAAGAGCTGTACCAGGAGATCATCCTCGACCACTACAGGAAGCCGCGCCATCCGGGCCGGCTCGAGGGTGACCACGTCGAGGTGCGGCACTACAATCCGGTCTGCGGCGACGAGCTGACGGTCGGGTTGCGGCTGGACGGCGAGCGGGTTGGCGACATCGCGGTCCAGGGCAGCGGCTGCTCGATCTCGCAGGCGGCCGCCTCGGTGATGAGCGAGCAGGTGCTCGGGCGCCCGGTCGCCGACGCGCTCGAGGCCGCCGAGAGCTTCCGCCGCCTGATGCACGGCGAGGAAGAGCCCGACGAGGAGCTGCTCGGCGACGGCGTCGCCTTCGCCGGCGTGGCCAAGTACCCCGTGCGGGTCAAGTGCGCGCTGCTCGGCTGGATGGCGTTCAAGGACGCGGTCGTCCGCGCGACCGACGGGCTCGAGGGCGGCGAGACGATCCACCAGGAGGACGGCGACGCGGCCGCGGCCGCCAAGCGGCAGCGGCTCACCGGAGAGGTATGAAAGGACGCACCACGATGGCGACCGAGTCACAGGTACTGGATGCGATGATGCAGGTCGAGGACCCCGAGCTCGGGGTCAACGTGGTCGACCTGGGCCTCATCTACGGCGTCGACTTCTCCGACGAGGGCCACAAGGTCCGGCTCGACATGACGCTCACCACGGCCGCCTGCCCGCTCACCGACATGATCGAGGGCGCCACCAACGCCGCGCTGGTGGGTCTGGACGGCATCCAGGAGGTCGAGATCAACTGGATCTGGTCGCCCCCCTGGACGCCGGACCGCATGACCGAGGACGGCAGGATGGCGCTGCGGTCGATGGGCTTCGCGATCTGAGCGTCCCCGCGACGCCACGCCCATCCAGGACACGAACGAAGGAACCAACACCATGGCACTGCCAGCACTGGTCGAGCCGGCGGGGGAACTGTCGCGCGACGAGGTCTTCCGCTACTCGCGCCACCTGATCATCCCCGACGTGGCGATGGACGGGCAGAAGCGGCTGAAGAACGCCAGCGTCCTGCTGATCGGGGCCGGGGGCCTCGGCTCGCCCAACGCCATGTACCTCGCCGCCGCCGGCGTCGGCCACATCGGCATCGTCGACTTCGACGACGTCGACGCCTCCAACCTCCAGCGGCAGGTGATCCACGGCACATCGGACATCGGCCGCCCCAAGCTGGACAGCGCGCGGGACAAGATCAACGAGATCAACCCGTACGTCGAGGTCACCCTGCACGAGACCCGCCTGACCTCCGAGAACGCCCGCGAGATCATCGGCCGCTACGACCTGATCGTCGACGGCTCCGACAACTTCCCCACCCGCTACCTGGTCAACGACGCCTGCGTGCTGGAGAACAAGCCCTACGTGTGGGGCTCGATCTACCGCTTCGACGGGCAGGCGAGCGTCTTCTGGGCGGAGCACGGCCCCTGCTACCGCTGCCTCTACCCGGAGCCGCCCCCGCCGGGCATGGTCCCCTCCTGCGCCGAGGGCGGCGTGCTGGGCGTGCTCTGCGCCACCGTCGGCTCGGTGCAGGCCAACGAGGCGGTCAAGCTGATCACCGGCATCGGCGACCCGCTGGTCGGCCGGCTGCTGATCTACGACGCGCTGGAAATGTCCTTCAAGGACATCCGCGTGCGCAAGGACCCGGAGTGCCCGGTCTGCGGCAAGAACCCGACGGTCACCGAGCTGATCGACTACGAGGAGTTCTGCGGCGTCGTCTCGGACGAGGCCCAGGCGGCCGCGGCCGGCTCCACCCTGACCCCGGCGGAGCTCAAGCAGCTCATGGACGAGGGCAGGAAGCTGGAGCTGATCGACGTGCGGGAGCCGGCCGAGTGGCAGATCAACCGGCTGCCCGGCGCCAAGCTGATCCCGCTCGGCGAGCTGCCGAGCCGGCTGACCGAGCTGCCCCAGACCGACCCGGTGGTGGTCTACTGCAAGACCGGCGGTCGCTCCGCCGAGGCGCTCGCGCTGCTGAAGCAGTCCGGGTTCTCCACCGCCAGGCACCTCGGCGGCGGCATCGTCGCCTGGGTGAAGACGGTCGACCGCAGCATGGCGGAGTACTGACGGAGTCGGTGCGTCGCGACCGGGCCCGGGGAGCTCCCCGGGCCCGACGCGTTGGCGCCGGCGGCGGCCCGGGCCGCTTGGCGCCGCGGGCCCTGGCCACCCGGGCGCCGACCCGCCCCCGCGGTGCGTGACTTCTTTCCAACTTCTTTCGAATATTCGCTTGACCCCGGGAGCGCCTCTCTGCCAGGGTTGCAAGCGGCGCCCGATGGAGCGCCTCCGTCGAATGCCAGGCATCCGGTCTGGACCGAGGCGGGGGAATCATCGTCCGCCAGTTCGGTTGGGTCAACGCGGTGAGGTGCCGCAGTCCCGAGGAGGTATGAGGCTTGTGAGTTTCCGGCTCACTGCCGTGTATCAGGTCCCGCTTGCGCAGCGTCTGCGCGCCGGGATCGATGCCGGCGTGTGCCCGAAGCCGGGCCCGCGCTCCGCCGGACCGCGTCATCTTGCTGAGTCGACCGGCGCGCGCGTGATCTTTGCCGGCACGAACGGCACAAACGGTCCGGCCTTCGCGGCCTCGCGACCAAGGGAGGCATCAGGGTAGCCATGCTTCCCGGAGCGGACTCCCGAGTCGGCTCCAAGAAACCGCGAAGGCCGTGGGCGAACCCCACGGCCTTTCTGTTGCCGCCAGAGAGATCGACCGCATCGCGAACAGACCAACGAAGGAGCGACCCGACCATGCAGATCCTGGAGCTGGTTCCGCCTGACGGGGTGTTGCCCTGCGTTGAGGAGGGCCCCGAGCTCTACTTCTCCGAGTCCCCTCGCGAGCTGGAGCGGGCCAAGCACCTCTGCCGGCCTTGTCCCCTGCGCGCCTCCTGCCTCGACGGCGCCAAGCAGCGCCACGAGCCATGGGGTGTCTGGGGTGGAGAGGTGTTCGTGGACGGGCATCCCGTCCCGTTCAAGCGATCACGGGGCCGTCCCCGCAAGCACCCCGTCCCGATCACCGTCAACGCACAGCAGGCCGAGGCCTGCTGATGATCCCGGGCCGTCATGCATGAGCTGAGCCGGATCCCGAGCCGGCACCGACGACCCGCCCAGGTCGAGCTGCGACCCCAGAGCCATTGGCACACCGGCTCTGGGGTCGTGGCATTTCGGGGCTGAACCCGGCCGTCCAGCGGGCCGAAGTGCCCGGGTCCGGTGGCCCAGGAAGTTATCCACAGATGAGATGTTCTGGCTTTCTGCGAGGGTTCCGGGGTGGCAGGCTGCCGGTGCTTCCCCGTCCCCCAGCGAAGGGAACTCCCTTGCCGACCCTCGAGCCGACCTCCATCTCGTACGGCGGACTGCTGACCCGCCTGGAGATTCTCGTCAACCTGGTCGCCGATCGCCGTGGGCTCGCCCTCGATCCGTACGGCCGGCTGGCCCCCGCCGAGCAGCGGCTGCTCGCCCGGGTCCTGGACCTGGACCAGACACCCGGACCGCCCTCCCGTGACCTCGCGGCGGTCGAGCTGCTCCGGGGCCTCGCCGAGGCGGTCGGGCTGCTGCGTGACCGCGGCGCCCGGGTCGAGGCGACCACCCTCCGCCACCCGTGGGCGCAGCTCGACCCCAAGCTCCGCGCCGGGCTCGTGTACGCCGCGTGGTGCCACCGCGTCCCCTGGGCCGAGATGCTGCTCGACGCGCCCGAGCGGCAGGTGCGCACCCTGCGGGACTCGCGCTCCAGCGTCCTGCGGCTGCTGTTCGACCTGCCCGCCGGCGTCGACCTCCACCTCGCCGGGTTCGCCGCCACCGTCGCCGGCCGGATCGGCCTGCCCGAGGAGCCGTGGCTGACCCAGGCGATCACCGCTGTGTTCCTCGACCCGCTGGTCGCCCTCGGCGCCGCCGAGCTCGCCCCGCCGCACCCCGCCCCGCCCGGCCGCTGCCGCCTCGGAGCCACCGCCCGCGCCATCGTCGGCTCCGCCCTGATCGCCGCCGGCGAGCCCATCCCCCGGGAGGAGGCCCCGATGAACTGACCCGGACGAGCGTGGCCGTGAGGGCCAAGGCGGCTCCCGCCGCCTCGTTCAATCCAACAGTGAGAGCTGGTCGCCCTGGGGCTCCGGCGGGTCGGTCGTCGGTGGTACCAGCCGGCCCTGCGTCTCCTGTTCGTGCTGGCGCTCGGGCGGCCGCGGCAGGGGATGGCGGCGCTTGGCCGCGCCGACGCGCTCGGCGATCGCCCGCTGGGTCGCCTTGGGCGCGTTCGAGCCGCGGTACATGCGCCGGTAGCCCTCGACCAGCTCGGGGTACTCCCGCTCGAGCCAGGGCATGAACTCCTCCTTCACGCCCGGCCGGAGGTGCAGGGTGATCGGCGAGACGTGGCTCGCGCCCGCGTCCGCCGCCGCCCGCACGACCTCGCGGAGCTGCTCGGGCGAGTCCGAGATCCCCGGCAGGATCGGCGCCACCAGCACGCCGGTGGGCACCCCGGCGCTGTTCAGCCGCTTGACCGCGTCCATCCGCGCGCGGGGGTGCGGCGTGCCCGGCTCGCTGCGCTTCCAGACCTCCTCGTCCAGCGTGCCGATCGACAGGTTGGCGGTGAACCCCGCGCTGTCGACCAGGTCGGTGAACAGGTCGAGGTCGCGCAGCAGCAGTGGCGACTTGGTCAGGATCGAGCAGGGGTTGGCGTAGTCGCGCATGGCCTCCAGCACGCCCCTGGTCAGCCGGTAGCGGCCCTCGCAGCGCTGGTACGGATCGGTGTTGGTGCCCATCGCCACGTGGGCGCCCTTCCAGCTGCGCCTGCGCAGCTCCCGCCGCAGCACCTCCGGCGCGTTGACCTTCACCACGATCTTGCGCTCGAAGTCCTCACCCGCCCCCATGTTGAGGTAGGTGTGGCTCGGGCGGGCGAAGCAGTTGTGACTGACGACGCCGTTGGCGATGAAGTCGCCCGTCCCGGTGGTGATGTCGTACATCGGGAGGTCGATGCCCAGCGGCTCGATCGAGGTGACCCGCAGCGGCGCGTCGTTCTTGATGGCCTGCCCCTGGATCGTGCGCTTGCGCGTGATCGCCGGGTCCACCGTGTGGAAGAAGCGCAGGTGCTGCCGCACGCCCCCCAGCAGCCGCACGGAGATGAGCGGCTCCCGCCGCTCCGGCCTCGCCGGCGTCTCGATGACAAAGGGAAAGGCGAATCTTCGTAGGCACGAGCTGATCTGCGCGATGATGGTCTCGTCGCTGTTGGAGATGCGCAGGACTCCGCCGGAGTAGCTTCCCTCGGCGTCGAAGATGCCGGCGAGAAATCCCTTGCGCCATTCGTCGGACACCCACCGCGGCCAGCCCACGATCTCCTTGATGGTCGCCACAGGTTGCTGTGCGTCCGCACCGATGGCATGCATCGCCTTGCGTGCGCCGATGGCCTCCTGGAAGACGAATTCCCTCGTCGCCATCCCCATGGCGGCCAAGTAGTTCCTGGTCCTCTGAAGGCCCTGAAGGTCCACCAGAGCCAGGCGGAACCGGTGAACTTCCCCGGGCCCAGTGGCTCGGGTCACGGCAACCGATCCGAGGCACCCACCGCCGCGGATCATGCCGCAGAGATACCCACGGCGGTACTCCGACCCATGGTCAGGCTGCGAAGCGAACTTGCCCGTGCCCAGCAGCTCATTGTTGACGGTCAGATGGGGTCGCCGATTTGGGCCCCACTCGGATCCGGTGACGTACTTCCATCCCCGGCCGGCGGTCAGGAACCGGTGGTCGCCGCTGGCGACCAACTCCGTCCCGTCCTCCAGCGTGACCCGGTACGCGGGCTTCACCGTCGACCAGTGGTCCAGCACCTCGGTGATCGCGTAGCGCCGGTACTTGCCGTCGAATACCGTCCCGTAAACCGCGTCCCCGGTCCGAACGTCGGCCAGCGGCTTCGTGCGGCCGTCCGCAATGAGGATCGGCGCACCGCCCTCCTGGCAGTATACACATGCATGCAAACATCCTCGGTACACATTGATCGTCCACTCGAAGCCGAGGCGGCTGGCTGGCGGGACGCGGTTGAGGATCGACTTTGCCTCGACCTCGTAGAAGGTGATGCCGCGGAACTCGGGCGTGTCGAAGGTGCGGACGGTGGCCGGCGTGTCGAACAGTGGCAAGTCGACCGGTTCCTTCCGCTCTCCGCGCAGGTCACCAAACGTCCGCATGTCGGACAGCCTAGAACACGCGTTCGAGCGTGGCAACGAAGTTTCCGCCGCCGAGCGCGTCGGGCCGCGTTCCTGACGTGGGGCGTTGGACCGGTCAGGCCTGGTCGCTGGCGCCGAAGCCGGTGTTGCCGTCGGCCTCGTAGCGTTCGTTGGTCCTGACGTTCTCGACCATGCGCTCGAGCCGGCGGATCGCCTGGAGCAGCACGCTGATCGGCACCTTGACGTGGTCGGGCACGCAGCCGGCGTGCAGCACCCGCGCGTCGTTGGTCATGAAGACCACCCGGTGGTCGACCGGGCGGTCGCAGATGAGGCATCTGATCCGGTGATGGACCATCGTCGACGACGCGATGATGGTGATCCGGCCCGCGTGCTCGTCCATCAAAGACTTCCGCTTCCTCGCGGCGGGTGCGTCCCGCCCTGATCCTGCCGCCTCTCCGCTGCGGCATCAAGGCTACAGCGAAAGGCCGGGGTCGATACGATCCCCCCAGCAGCGGCGGCCGAGGAGGGTGCCATGACCACGATGTGGAATCAGGCAGCGGAGGCGATGTCGCCGGACCAGCGGGCGGCCGTCCAGACCGAGCGGCTCCGCGCGCTGGTGACGCGGCTGCTCGACTCGAGCTCGCTGTACCAGGAGCGCCTCGGGGTGGCGGGGGTCGAGCGGGGCGAGACCGTCGGCCTGGACGACCTCAGGTCGTTGCCGTTCACCACCAAGCGCGACCTCTGGGACCGCTACCCGTGGGGCATGCTCACCATCCCGCGCGAGCAGGTCGTCCGGGTGCACGGCTCCTCCGGGACCGGCGGGCGGCCGACGCTGGTCGGCTACTCCCGAGGCGACCTGGCGATCTGGGCGGAGGTCTGCGCCCGCTCGCTGGGCTGCGCCGGCGCGACCCCGGGCACGGTGGTGCACGTCGCCTACGGCTACGGGCTGTTCACCGGCGGGCTCGGGCTGCACGGCGGTGCCGAGCTGATGGGCTGCACGGTCGTGCCGGCCTCGTCCGGCCAGAGCGCCAGGCAGGTGGTCCTGCTGCGCGACCTCGGCGCCGAGGTGCTCTGCTGCACGCCCTCCTACGCGGCCCGACTCGGGGAGGTCCTGGTCGAGGAGGGCGTGGGCCTCGGCGAGCTGCGGCTGCGCGCGGGCGTGCTGGGCGCGGAGCCCTGGACGGAGGCGATGCGGGTCAAGATCGAGGGGCTGCTCGGCCTG
>Ga0268241_10000005_pt1 | contig 22447 bp, 20 predicted proteins | sample BulsoiAmnAmmetaG_FD_200248 | JGI IMG/M metagenome (GOLD analysis project Ga0268241, IMG submission 200248) | Bulk soil microbial communities from Mexico - Amatitan (Am) metaG (v2) (version 2) | ecosystem: Environmental > Terrestrial > Soil > Agricultural land | place: Mexico: Amatitan, Jalisco...
ATCCGCAACGGCCAGCCCCCGCCGCCATCGACTCAGGCCGTGCGCGCCAGCCTGGTCGCGGTCCTGCGCGCATGGCGCGTCCAGACCATCCTGGTCGGCCCCATGCGCCACCACGCCACCATGGTCCGCTTCTTCAGCGCGCTGCTCAGACGCCCACCCACCGCCGTGGGTCGCGTGGCCGCCTGGTGGCATGCCGACCAGGCCCTGACCCACCGACCTGTCATCGTCCTGGCCGGTTCGCCGTCAGCGAAGCGTCGGGTGGAGCGAGGTCGGAGCGAAGTTGGCCCGGGTGGGTTGCTCCGCCGCCGCTAGCTTCGGGCCAGAGACGCTGGCGTCCGTTCAGTCGCGTATGTCACCTGCGGCGAGCAGGCGCGCGATCGGGAGGGTCGCCGCGCCCAGCGCGACCGCGTCCCCTCCGAGCTCGCACAGCTCGATCGACGCCTGCTGGAACGGCTGCCGCAGCGCGTGCGCCGCGGCGGCAGGGCCGTCCGCCGTGGACCAGCGTGGTGTGGCCCCCATTTGCCGGCGCTGCTCGACGGAGTCGACGCACGCTGCTCGGCGGCCCCGTTGTCGCCGCCTGGATGAACGGAGGTTCGGCCCCCCGGCGGTCTGCAGCCGGGACGGATCAGGGTTGGGTGGTCGTGGGCTGCTCGTCGACACGAAGCTGATGGACATGCAAGCGGGTCACCTCCAGCTCCTCGATCTTCAGGCGCCGCACGACCGCACGACCGACCGCCAGACGGCCGATCGCCAAGGCGCCCACAGCGCCCGCCCCGACGGCCGCCGCCCCGACCGCGGCCGCCCCGACACGAGCCGCCTGGAGTTGCGCCAGTCCACGCTCCCGCTGGCCCGAGCGGAGCGTTGGCAAGAGACGCGAAAGCTGTCTGCGATTGCGCATGCGTTGGTCCTCCTTTGACCGGCCGACAGATGCCGAGGCAGCACCGTTGCCGCCAGAACTGGTCATCGACGCTTGGTCCAGTGGCCACCTGCGTTGCGATCGGCTCGTGGACATCGCCCAGTTGGATACCGCCCGACTCACAGATACCCGCAAGACGCCAGGACAGCCAGGATCGACAAGGGTCGTTGCGTCGCAACCGCTCACGGCGGGGCGCCACCGCGGCACGCTGCAGCTTGTGTCATCGCGGGTGCTTGCCAGGGCGCCTCGACGCCGATCGGCACTGCCCGTACTCGGGGCCGGCCGACCGCACCCCGCAGGAGTCGCCACCAGCTGGCGGCCCGACCCTGATGTCCTACAACCCCCGGCGACCTGGGCTGTCAACACCGGTGGGGTCCACCTCGGTGGGCCTTCTGACCGGCGGTGAGGGTTCGGCGATGGTGGCGGGGGGCCACATGAGCAGGGTGAGGGCCAGCATGGTCAGGCCGCTCCAGACCAGGGTGCCGCCCCAGACCTCGCCGCTCCAGCCGAGGCCGTGGTCGTTGAGGCCGATGCCGGCGAAGTAGATGCCCCAAAAGAGCACGGGTCCGACGGCGCAGAAGAGCCGCACGCGGCCGATGGTGGAAGGCGACGGGTCGAGCAGCCGCAGCAGCACCGCGACCGCGACCGCGCCGAGCAGGCCCAGCTCGGCCAGGCCGGCGTCCTGGAAGCCCGTGACCGCCTGCATCAGCAGCGACTGCAGCCCGAGCACGACCACGGCCGCGCCGGCGGGCACCTGCCAGCGGCGCAGCAGGAACAGCAGCGGAGCGAACAGGAACACGGTGCTGAGGATGAAGCCGGGGACGCCGGCGATGATGTTCTCGCGATTGACGTAGCCGTACTGCGCGGTGGTGAAGTCCATCTGCAGGAAGGCCTGGCGCCCGAGGCTGACGTCGTTGTCGTAGAGCGGATGCAGGTACATGAAGATGAAGGCGCACAGGCTACCGGCGAGCGCGACCGAGCCGATCGCCGGCAGCAGTCGCAGCAGCCCGGCGCGATGGCCGCGACCGGTGCCCGGGTCGGCCCACTGTGACCGCAGCGGTGCCGTGACGATCAGGAACGCACCGGTGAACAGGCCAAGGTGGGTCGGGCTGAGCAGCGCGCCGACGTCCCGCTCGATCCCGAACGCCAGGTGCCACAGCATGTCGCCCACGCCGGACACCAGAAAGATCGTCACGCCCGCCAGTGCCGGGCCGTAGCCGGCCGGGACGCCCCGGCGGCGCCAGACCGACCAGCAGATCCACGCGGCGGTCGCAGCAAAGCCCGAGTAGAAGACCGCATGCCATGGCGTGAAGAACGTCTCCAACTGTGGCCGCGTGGTGTGTGCCCAGCCGTCCAGGAACAGACCGCCGATCAGCCAGGCCGTCAGGGCCAGGGTCACCAGGTCCTCAGCCCAGGTCATGCGCCTGACCAAGCCGGCATCAGCCGCAGCGGTCCGCGTCAGGATCGAAATCGCCGATCGCATGCCGGCCTCCTCTGACGGTCTCCAAGCCACACTACGACATGCCCAGGGGGTCGGCGCCCCGCCGTGTCTGGGAGGTCAGCCTGGGCCAATGGACCGCTCGATCCCTCCGCAGCATATCCGACGCGTAATCCGCCAGGGTCGGCTCGTCAGCCGTCCAGGGCCGCCAGGTCGAGCCGGCCGAGCCGCCCGGGGTTGGCGAGGATGTCGATCTCGGCGATCCTCCCCTGCCTGACCGTGAAGGCCATGACCGCAAACGGCCGTCCCTCCGCGGTCATGACCACGCCCGCCGCTCCGTTCACCAGCGCCGGCTGCGCCATGCGGGCAAGCCGCGAGAAGCCGCCGGTGGTGAGCACCTGCTCGGCCACGGCCGCCGCGCCGCGCACCACCGAGATGCCCGCCCGGGCGGCGCCGTCCAGGCGGACCACCGCCTCGGGGTCCAGCAGCGCCACCAGCGCGTCGAAGCTACCGTCGCGGGCGGCGGCGAAGAACGCGTCCACGACTTCCCACTGGCGGGCCAGATCGGCGTCGGGCACCGTGTTCGCGCCCTGCACCCGGCGGCGGGCCCGGCTGGCCAGCATCTTGGCCGCGGTCGCCGACCGCCCCACGATCGGGCCGATCTCCTCAAAGGGCACCGCGAACATGTCGTGCAGCACGAACGCCAGCCGCTCGGCGGGCGCCAGCGTGTCCAGCACCACCAGCAGCGCCAGCCCGACCCCCTCGGCCAGCAGCGCCTGCTGCTCGGGGTCGATCGTGTCCTGGCGGCTGATGACCGGCTCAGGCAGGTGCACGCCCAGGGGTTCCTCGCGGCGTGAGGTGCGCGCGCGCAACATGTCCAGGCACTCCCGCGCGACCAGCGTCGTCAGCCAGCCGCCCAGGTTGTGGACCTCGCTGGTGTCGGTGCGGCTGCGGCTGAGCCGCAGCCAGGCTCCCTGGACGGCGTCGTCGGCTTCGGCGAGCGAGCCGAGCATCCGGTAGGCCACCGCCCGCAGGTGAGGGCGGTGGGCCTGGAACCGCTCCGCCAGCCAGTCGCGCTCGTCCATCGTTACCTTCCTCCGTCGCCATCCGACAGAGCAATGTCGAACCAAACCCAGTCGAGGTAACACCCCGTGAGGAGCACGCGATCACGCCCTCACTGACCCACTCTCCAAGAAAGGACGCTCAGTGACCCCGACCCTCGAGGCCCGTGGCCTCACCAAGCACTTCGGCCGGACCCAGGCCCTGGCCGGGCTGGACCTGGTGGCCCAGCCCGGCCGGGTGGTTGCCCTGCTGGGGCCCAACGGTGCGGGCAAGACCACCTTCGTTCGGGCGGTGGCCACCCTGCTGCGCCCGGACGCGGGCAGCCTGCAGGTGACCGGGATCGACGCGCTGCGCCAGCCGGCGTGGGTGCGGCGGGTGATCGGGCTGGCCGGCCAGTTCGCGGCGGTGGAACCGGCCATGACCGGGCGGGAGAACCTGGAGATGGTCGGCCGTCTGTTCGGGCTCAAGCACAAGCAGGCACGGACGGCCGCCAGCGCGGTCCTGGAGCAGATCCAGCTCACCGAGGACGCCGACCGGCTGGTTCGCACCTACTCCGGCGGGATGCGCCGCCGCCTGGACCTGGGCGCCAGCCTGGTCGGGGCGCCCCGCCTGCTGCTGCTGGACGAGCCGACCACGGGCCTTGACCCTGGCAGCCGCATCCAGCTGTGGGGCGCGATCCGCAAGCTGGTCGCCGCCGGCACCGACGTGCTGTTGACCACCCAGTACCTCGACGAGGCCGACCAGCTGGCGGCGGACATCGTCATCATCGACCACGGCAAGGTGATCGCCGCCGGCACGCCGTCGGAGTTGAAGACCCTTGCCGGGGATGACGTGATCGAGGTGCACGTCCGCGACGCCGAGGCGCTGTCGAGCGTGGCGACCGCGCTGTCGACCGTCGGCCGTGACCCCAGGACCGACCTCGCCACCCACCGGGTGTCGGTCGCAGTGGACGACGGCACGCGCCGGTTGATGGAAACCATGCGTGCCCTGGATCACGGCGGCGTCGCCATCGAGGACATCTCGCTGCGGCGCCCCACGCTCGATGAGGTCTTCCTCACCCTCACCGGCAGGTCGGCCGACCCCGCCGATTCCTCGACTGGCCCTGAGGCCGCCTGAACGAACGGAGTTGTCATGGCCAACGCATCTGTGATCACCGGCTCGCCCCTGAGCTCGGCGCGGGACCGGGTCAACTTGGGGGCGAGGTTCTGGCCGAGCGCCGTCGCCGTGGCGCGGCGGACGGTCCGCAAGTTCGTCCGCACGCCGCAGCTCATCGTCCTGGCCACCGTCCAAAGCGCGATCTTCCTGGTCATCTTCCGGTACATCTTCGGCGGCGCCATCAACGCCGGCGGGCTGCCCTACGTCGACTTTCTGGTGCCCGGGTTTGTCACCACCGGCATTCTGTTCGCGGGCATGGGCGCGGCCGCGGGGGTGGCCGAGGACGTCGAGCTGGGCTTGTTCGACCGGCTGCGGTCCCTGCCGATCCCGCGCGCGGCGGTGCTGGCCGGGCGCTGCCTGGCGGACACGGCCCTGGTGACCTGGAGCCTGGTCGTCGGCACGGCCCTGGGGTTTGCCGTCGGGTTCCGCATGCACGGGTCGGTGACCGCCGGCCTGGCCGCCTTCGGGCTGTGCGTGCTGTTCAGCTTCGCCTTCGAGTGGGTCTTCATCACCATCGGGCTGGTCGCAGGCACCGCGCAGGCCGCCCAGGGGATGTCGGTGCTGATGACCCTGCTGGTGTTTGTGTCCAGCGCCTATGTGCCGGTCAGCAGCATGCCGGGCTGGCTGCAGCCCGTCGCGGAGCACCAGCCGGTCACGCAGATGGTCAACGCGGTCCGCGGGCTGGCCGGCGGGCCCCAGGTGGAGGCACTGCTCGACCACACCACCGCGTACTACGTCGGGCTCTCCCTCGTCTGGTCCGCGGCGATCGTGATCGTGTTCGGGTTGGTCGCAGCCGTGCGCTTCTCACGACGCTGAGGCCAAAGGGGATAGGGCGGCCAGCTCTTTCTGCCAGGTCGCTCAAGCGCTCGGCGTCTGGGGGAGGGCGTCCCTTCGTCCACCGCGGTCCGCGCCGGTCGATGGAGCAGAGGGAGCAAGACCATCACTCGGTGAGGACCTTGCGCAGGGTGGTGGCGAAGGCCTCCGGCTCGCCCGTCATGCCGTACTCGCCGCCGAGGAACCCGGCGTGGTGGCCCGGGAAGGTGACGGGCGTCGGCCCGAGGCGCTCGGCCACGGCCACAGCCGCGCGGCCAGGCAGCATCTCGCCGGACTCCGCCCCGACGCCGACGACGATCCGGGTCGACGCCGCGCGGAGCGCGTCGAAATCGTGCCGGTAGGCGTTGCACGACACGATGTTCTGCCCGACGAGCGGGTCGTCCCTGGAGCCATCGTCGGTGGCCGGCAACCCGAACTGGGCGGGATCCGGAGCGGGCTGGTCAGCGAACCCGTCCGGGATCGGGCCCTGGTGGCTGACGAGCGCGATGAACTTGGCCATCGCCGGCCCCAAGCCGCTGCGTTGGTAGGTCGCACGGATGTCCTGGCACGCGGCCAGGACCGCCTCCCGGTCCGGCAGCTCCTGAGAGGCCGGCGGCTCGTGGGCCACCAGCGTCCGGACCTGCTCTGGATGCTTGGCCACCAGGGCCAGCGCGTTCACGGCGCCACCGCTGCTGGCGAAGATATCCACCGGCCCGGCGTCCAGCTCGGAGATCAGCCGGTGCAGATCGTCGGCATGCTCGTCGGGTGTCGACTCAGAGGCGCCGTCGGTCCGCTTGCTGCGCTCCGCCCCGCGGGGATCGTACGTCACGACCGTACGGTCGGTGAAACGCCCGGCCAGCGTGCCGAACCCGGCGGCGCCCATCGGTGACCCGATGAGCAGCAGGACCGGCTCGGTGCTGGAGTCGTTGCTGCGGACGTCGTAGTGCAGCACCGCGCCCGGCACCTCGAGGGTGTGCGTCTTCGGCTCGGTCATGGATGCCCCTTTCAGAGGGTTGTCGATCCGCACCCATACTGACTCGCCACGCCGGCAAGACTCATCGGCCGCCACCGAGCGGCGCCTCCGCAACCAGGTGCTGGCGCTGGACGACGACCAATCACTCCGGGCACAGCGCCGCGCGCTTGGTCCGCGGCAGCTTGGCCACGACGAGCTCGTAGGAATGATCGATCCACTCCGTGACCTCGTCGTCGTCAACCGACCCGTCCAGCGTCACCGTGTTCCAATGCCACTTGTTGAGGTGGTAGCCGGGCCGCACCGCCCGATACGTCGAACGCAGCGCCGTCGCCAGCATGGCGCCGTGACAGACCATCGTCGGCGCCTGGGTGGCAGACACGCCCGCCGATGATGACGTCTGGACCGACCAGCGCGTCCGTGGGAGCGGCCGGCTCAGCGCCGCCAGCAGCGCACGGTCACTGGACTGCAGGCAGGGCCGTGGGTGCTCCGCCGACGAAGGCAAGCGAGGACGGATCGTGACCCTTCGTCAGGCGGTATCTGCTGGTGACGGCCACGATCGACTTCTGACACGCGGACAGCCGCGAGCCGGGACCCACCACCCGGTGCCCGGCTACGACTGGGGCAGCACCTCGATGCCGTGGATGTAGTCGGCCAGCAGGATGTCCGGCTTGCCGTCGCCGGTGAGGTCACCGACCGCAATGCCGCGATGATCGTAGTGGCTGGCGTTGGGCGCGGGCACGCGGGCGCGCTGCTCGCGGCCGAGCAGCCCGTCGGGCCGCTGCAGCAGGACTCCCGCCCACCACCAGCCGCCGTGGGCGGTCACCAGGTCGGTCCGCCCATCGGCGTTCACGTCGGCCAGGACCGCCGGCTCCGGGATGTCGTACACGCCGTAGACGACGGGGTCGTCGAGCCCGCCGGAGTCGTTCTGGTGGTAGACGAGGATCCGGGAGTCGGGATCGTTGGCGTCCATGGTCACGGCCACGTCCGCTCGACCGTCGCCACTCAGGTCGCCGACCGCCATCCCGCCGGTGCCCGCGCCGAGGTCGTGACCCACCGGCGGCGCCCAGCCGCCCCCCGCCGTCTGCTCGTAGACGGAGAAGGAGAAGGTCTGCCGCGCCACGATGTCGGGCAGCCCGTCGCCGTTCACGTCGCCGACCTCGATCTGCCCGTTGCCCTGGGTGCCGACCACGGTCGCGGCTCCGAAGCCGCCGCCGGCCTGGCCGGGGTAGACCGCGATCCCGGCCTGGTCCTCGCGGCTGACCACCAGGTCGTTGTGGCCGTCCCGGTCCACGTCGGCGATGCGCACGTCCACGGCGAGGGAGCCGGTCTCGACCAGGGTGGGCTCGCCCAGCCCGCCGGCACCCTGGAGGAAGACGTCGACCCCGCTGTCGCCGGCCACCGCGACGTCGGTGTCGCCGTCTCCGTCAAGGTCGCCTGTGGCGATCCGCATGGGCGCCCGGAAGCTGGATGCGTGGGTTGGCAGCACCCGCGGAGCCGCCAATGTGTGATCGGGCTGCTGGGCGAGCACCAGCAGCTTGAAGTCCGCGTCCGGGACACCGGCTCCGTGGATACCGGTCGTCATCAGCGCGTCGGCGAGCCCGTCGCCGGTGACGTCGGCGACCGCAGCGCTCGTCAGCCACGAGTCCAAGCCGTAGGGGTACACCTGCGCCGACCCGAAGGAGACCCCGCCGTAGGCGGGGACGGATTCCTGGGCCACCGACGCCGAGGCGCTCGCGCCCAGCTTGGTGGAGTCCTCGCCGCGGTACTCCGCGTAGAAGACGTGCCTGCCGACCGGCACGCCGTAGAGTTGGAAGATCGCCCGGTGGGGTGCCCACAGGCCGCCGAGGTCGATGCGGCCGGCCGAGGCCCCGTCCATGAAGAACTCGACCGAGTCGCCGGTGAACAGCAGGTCGCTCTGATCCACCGCCTCGATGGTGGCGGTGAGGACCACGTTCTGGCCGTCCTCGCTCGGGTTGGGCGACACCGACAGGGTCGTCCGGGTCGGCGCCCCCATCCCCACGTAGAGCACTGCCGAGTCGGCCGTGGCGCCCTGCCCGACGGCGCGAACCTTGTACTGGTACCAGTGTCCGAGCTCAGCCGTCGCGTGGGTGAAATGGGTCGCGGTGGTGCTGCCGAGGACCACCTCGTCGTCCGACGGCAGGACCACGTTGATCACGTCGTAGCGGGAGGCGCCAGCCACCGGGTCCCAGGACAGCTCCATCCCCGAGGCGCCGGCGTTGGCCTTGAAGTTGGACGGCGCGGCCAGCGCCGGCGCGGTGGTGGCGCTGGCCTGCGCCGAGTAGGGCGAGACGCGGTTCTTGTCGGTGCTGGCGACCACGTAGTAATAGGTCGTCGCCGCCTGCAGGCCGTTGTCGGTGAAGGAGAGCGCCGAGGCCGTGCCCACTACCGAGTACGGCCCGCCGCTGGTGGTCGCCCGCAGCACCCGGTAGCCCGACGCGCCCGCCGCGGCGCTCCAGCTGACGGCGATCTGGGAGCGCGACAGCGCTCGCGCCTGCACTCCCGACGGGGGCTGCGGCGCCCGCGCCGCCTTTGCGGGGATGACCAGCGTGGCGACAATCGCCGCCGTCGCGACCAGGACGGTGACAAGGCGACGAAACGCCATCGTGCTCCTCTCCGCTGGGGATCAGGAGGAAACCGATGCGCCGGCGTCTGACGTTACAAGGCGGCCGGGCGAACCAGCGAGCTGCATGAATGAATTTCCGCACTCCACGCGCCCCGCACTGCCGCAGCGCGATGCGTCACTGACGTTCCAGCTGCGTTCTACATCGCAGACAGTGTCTGGCGTGGTGTCGTCGGTGGTGTGACCCGCGGGCGAGGGCGTGCCGCTGCGCTGCGGGCGGGGTGCAGGCTGACTCCACTCAGCGGGCGTTCCTGCAGATCATCCGATGGGCCGGTGTAGCAGCCGGGCAGTAAGCTGGTGGCGGTCCGCGACCGCGAGCTTGCGGAACACGCCGCGCAGGTGGTCCTGCACGGTGCAGGGGGCGATGTGTGCCGCGGCGGCGATCTCGGTGGTTGGCAGGCCCGCGAGCACCAGGGCGGTGATCTCCTGTTCGCGGGGAGTCAGGCCGGCAGCGGCCATGGCCAGCGGGGCGAGCTGGGCCGGTGTCGCGACCGCGAGGGTGATTGCGATCGTGTCGGGTGCGACGGCGCCGTCGAGCCTGTGCGCTTGCACGATCTGCCACCGGCCCGTGGTGTCGAATACCGGCACCGGCGGGCTGGCGGCCCGTTGCCCGCAGGCGGTCAGCCAGGCGGCGAGCGCGGTCACCACCAGCGGCGGGTCGCCGCGCTCCGGGCGGTGGGGCAGGGTCGCGAGCAGCCGGGCGGCCAGTTCCGAGTGCGCCACGGGCTTGTGGGATGCGTCCAGCAGCACGACAGCCTGGCCGGCTTCGGCCTCGGGGCTGCTGGCGGGCGGGCTGGAGGCCAGCGCTGCCTGCACCTCGTGCCGGTGGCGCGCCGCCCAATCCCGCAGCAGCGGCCCGAGCACGGCGGCGTCGGCGCCGGTGAACGGCCGGCTGTCGCTGCCGCGGTACAGCACCAGGTGTCCCCAGCACTTGCCACGTTCAGCGAACGTGGCGCGCAGTTCGTCGCCGACTCCACTGGGGCCCAGCAGTTCGGACCAGCGGCGACACTGCCCCGGATTTCCGCCGGTGGCGGCGAACAGTCGCCCCAGTCCTTTGGTGCGGGCCAGACCACGATAGTCATTGACGTCGCCGGCGCCGTATTCCAGCTCGAATAGCTGCCGCTGAGCGCCTTTCATCGCCGGGTTGACGGCGAGGCCCGTGGTAGGCACGCCGGTTAGCGGATCAGTTGACGACCAGCACCAGCCATCGAATCCGATCACTTGCTTCAGCTCGCGGACGGTCTCCTGCCGAAACGAAGCGGAGTCTAGGCGCGTGCCGGCCAACCGGGTGAGCCGGTCGCGGCAGCGAGTGATCGCCCAGTTCGAGGTCACCTGCCCATTCTCGCCCATCGGGCAGGGCCGCGGATATCCCACCCGCCTGGGATGGTCCCGCCCTGCGATGCCTGACAGGCTGGGACCACGGCCCGCAGACGCCGCCGGAGAGGAGCGTGCATGACCGGAATCGAGACGACGGCGGGGGCCATGGCAGCACAGTACTGAACCGATAGGGAGTCTTTGAGATGCCGCCGAGTTGCGTTCACTTCAACGGCAGTGTCAATTTGCCCGACGCCGAGACCGTCATGCGCGAGATAGCTTCCCGTGTGCCGGCTGGCCTGCGGCGGTTACCCGACGGGGAGACTGGAGACCGCGGGAGCTGGATCTTCTTCCAGCTGCAGAAGTTCCGACAGAGCCCGGCGTTCGTGCCGGATCAGGACGGCGGCAAGCCGGGAGACTTTCAGCGGCTCCCGAAGATACGTCTGGCCGAGGGCATTAGCCCCGACAGCCTGGAATGGCCGGATCTCGGCTACGCCAGCGCATATGCCGAGTCATATGAGATCTTCAGCCGGCTCAGCGCGGATGGAGTCATCCCGCCCGGCGTGCGGTTCCAAGTTGCGTATCCGACACCGCTGGCGCCGGTCAGGTCGTGGATCGCCGCCGGTCACCAGGACGAGCTACTGGGCTCGTATGAGCGCGCGCTGTTCAGCGATCTCCAACAGTTGCTGGCGCTCGTGCCGCATGACCGGATCGCGGTGCAGTGGGATGTGGCCGTGGAGTTCGGCATCCTGGAGGGTGCACGAGGCGCGCCGCCGCCGGGCGCCTTCGATGAGATCGTGGCGGGACTCGCGCGGTGCATCGGCCAGGTTCCCATCCGGGTTCCCGCCGGGATGCATCTTTGCTATGGCGACTACGGCCATCGACACCTCGTTGAGCCAACGTCACTGGCCATGCAGGTGCGGGTGCTGAACGAGGTGTCCGCGGCAGTGTCGCGCGCCATCAGCTTCGCGGCGTTCACCGTTCCCCAGTACCAGCGCGATGCAGACTACTTCGCGCCGCTGCGGGAGCTGCGCGCCGACGAGCGAACCGAGCTGTACTTCGCGGTCGTCCCCTACCACCCCGCCGACCAGGAACCCGGCACGACTGCCAAGCAGATCCGCCTCATCGACCGCTATCTCGCCGAGTCACCAGCCGGGATCGGGGAGTGGGGGATCTGCACCGAGTGCGGCATGGGACGGGTCGAGCGGGAGGAAGTACCGGGACTGCTCGACCTGCATCGCCAGATACTCGCGGCAAATTGATGCCTGCTTTGCGGCCAGATGTGCCTGGTCTGGCCGCAGCCGCCGCCGCGGCTCGCCGGCAACCACGCTGCCCGCGTCAGCCTCGCATGGCTGCCCCCCGCCCCCCTACTGGGCCGCCCTGGGGCCGGTCGGTCCTGGACGCTGCGACGCCGTTCCCCTCCTTGTCAGCGCCGTTCGGGTCGTCGAGACTGAGACGCCAGGACAGGGGCCGACACAAGCCGATTAGCCAGTGCGTCGCTGCGTAGCGGGTACGGCGCTTGCGGCGCAGGCGTCGTCGATGGCGCAGCCGTGGGACGTCAGGAGGTGGCTGATGGAGCTCACCAGCGACAAGGCCTTGTGGATCTACGACCGGATGGTGACCATCCGGGCGTTCGAGGAGCGGGTGGCCAAACTGTTCGCTGACGGCCGCATCCCGGGGTTCGTCCACCTGTACGCCGGCGAGGAGGCCGTGGCCGTCGGCGTGTGCGCGCAGTTGAACGACCGTGACTTCATCACCTCCACCCACCGTGGACACGGGCACTGCATCGCCAAGGGCGTGCCGGTGGCTCCGATGATGGCCGAGCTGTTCGGCCGGGCCGATGGGTGCTGCAAGGGCAAGGGCGGCTCGATGCACATCGCTGACGTCTCGCGCGGGATGCTCGGGGCCAACGGCATCGTGGGCGGAGGTCCGCCGCTTGCCTGCGGGTCGGGGCTGGCCGCCAAGCGCAAGGGCTCGGGCGCGGTGACCGCCTGTTTCTTCGGTGATGGCGCGGCCGAGCAGGGCACCACCCACGAAGCGATGAACCTCGCCGCGATCTGGAAGCTGCCGGTCATTTTCGTGGCCGAGAACAACGGGTTCGCCGAGTCCACACCGGTCGGCTATCACTGCGCGGCCAGCAACATCGCCGACCGCGCGGCTTCCTACAACATCCCGGGCGTGTCCGTCGACGGCTACGACGTGGTCAGCGTCTACGAAGCAGCCGGTGAGGCGGTGGCGCGTGCCCGCCGGGGCGACGGACCAAGCCTCATCGAGGCCAAGACCTGGCGGTACTTCGGCCACTTCGAAGGCGACCAGGTGACCTACCGCACGGCCGAGCAGTCGGCCGCCTATCGCGAGCACGACCCGCTCACCTGGTTCGCCAAGCAGGCCACCGACCGCGGGCTCCTGACGCCCAAGGACCTCGAGGAGGTCACCATGGGCGCAGAGCGCTCGATCGACGAGGCGATCGAGTTCGCCGAGAAGAGCCCGCTGCCGGCACCCGAGGAGACGCTCACCGACGTCTACGTCTCGTACCGCTGACCGGGAGGGTCGAAGACATGGTTGTCGCTACCCGCACCGCCACCTTCCGCGAGGCGATCAACGAGGCCCTGCGTCTGGAGTTGGCTCGCGACCCGGATGTCATCCTCATGGGCGAGGATGTCGCCGGCGGCGCCACCGTCTCCGGCTTCGAGCAGGACGACGCCTGGGGCGGGGTGCTCGGCGTCACCAAGGGCCTGGTCCAGGAGTTCGGCCGCGATCGGGTGCTCGACACCCCGATCTCGGAGTCGGGCTTCATCGGGGCCGCGGTCGGTGCGGCCGCTACCGGCTTGCGCCCGGTCGCCGAACTGATGTTCGTCGATTTCTTCGGCGTGTGCATGGACCAGATCTTCAACCAGGGCGCGAAGCTCCGGTACATGTTCGGCGGCCATGCCAAGGTCCCGATGGTGATCCGCACCATGATCGGGGCGGGCTTCCGCGCCGCCGGCCAGCATTCGGGCTGCCACTACTCGGTATTCACGCACATGCCCGGGCTCAAGACCGTCGTGCCGTCGACCCCCTCGGACGCCAAGGGCCTGCTCGCGGCCTCCATCCGCGACGATGACCCGGTGATCTTCTTCGAGCACAAGCTGCTGTACGACATCACGGGCGAGCTGCCGGAGGGCGACTACGTGGTCAAGCTCGGCACGGCCGACATCAAGCGCGAGGGAGATGGCGCCACGGTCGTGGCCATCGGACGCATGGTCCAGCTTTCGCTGGAAGCGGCCGAGGCCCTGGCAGGCGAGGGCATCGAGGTCGAGATCGTCGACCCCCGCACCCTGTCACCCCTGGACGACGAAGCGATCCTTGCCTCGGTACGCAAGACCGGTCGCCTGGTGGTCGTGGACGAGGACAACCCGCGCTGCTCCATGGCCACCGACATCGCCGCCCTGGTCACCACCCGGGCGTTCGACCACCTCGACGCGCCCCCGCAGCTGGTTACCGCGCCGCACACGCCAGTGCCGTTCTCGCCCGTCCTGGAGGACGTCTACGTTCCGAGCGCGGAACGCATCGCCGAGGCGGTACGCGCGACGTTGTAGGAAGGTCGCCATGATCACCGAAATGCGCATGCCGAAGCTCGGCATGGCGATGAAGAAGGGCGCGGTCACCAAGTGGCTCAAGGTCGAGGGCGACCAGGTGCGTGAGGGCGACGAGCTGTGCGAGCTGGCGACCGAGAAGATCACCGCCACCATCCCCGCGCCGGCCTCGGGCGTGCTCGGCCGTATCGTCGTCCCGGCCAGCAGGGCCGAGCTGCCTGTGGGCGCTCTGCTCGCACTGATCGGCGAACCGGGCGATGCCTTCCCGAGCGCGGAGGACCTGGCTCCGATCGCGACGGCGCCGGCGGCGGCCCCAGCTGTCGTGGCACCACCTGAGGGAGCCAGCGGCGTCGGGGCGGCGCGTGCGCCAGCCGCTGGGGGGGAGGTACTCGCCTCCCCGGCGGCCAAGCGCCGAGCCCGCGAGCTGGGCATTGACATCGCGCAGGTGCCGCCCTCGGCGGCGGGCAAGCGCGTCACGACCGACGACGTGGAGGCGTTCGCCGCCGCCCCGACCACTCCGGCCGCCGCCGGGCGGGTGGTTCCCTTCGAGGGCATTCGCCGGGTCGTGGCCGAGCGGCTGAGCGAGAGCTTGCAGACCATGGCCCAGGTGACGATCTCACGCGAGATCCAGGTCCATGGCCTGGTCGTCCGCCGACAGGAGCTCGCGCCGGGGTTTGAGGCCGCCACCGGCGTCCGCCTGACGTACACCGACCTGCTCGTCGAGGCCGTGGCCAGGTTGCTGCCCGAGCACGCGTTGCTCAATGCGACCCTCACCGACGAGGGCATCGTGGTCGCCGAGGCGGTGCACATGGGGGTGGCGGTGGCGCTCGAGGACGGGCTCATCGTGCCGGTGATCCGAGACGCCGGCACCCGCCCACTGGGCGAGATCGCCCGCGAGCGTGTGCGCCTCTCGGAGAAGGCCCAGGCCGGAACGCTTGCGCTCGACGAGGTCGAGGGCGGGACGTTTACCATCTCCAACCTCGGCGCGTTCGGGGCCGACGCCTTCACCCCGATCGTCAACCCACCCCAGTGCGCAATCCTCGGCGTGGGCCGCATCGTGGACAAGCCGACGGTGGTGGACGGCCGGGTGACCGTCTGCCCCGCGATGTGGCTGTCGCTCACCTTCGACCATCGCATCGTGGACGGCGCGCCCGCGGCCCGGTTCCTGCAGGCGCTGGCCGGACGACTGGCGTGAACACCACAGTCGGCCTGATTGCCAACCCGGCCGCGGGGCGCGACATCCGACGGCTGACCGCGCATGCGTCGATCGTGCCCAACCACGAGAAAGCGGCCGTCGTCCGCCGGGTACTGCACGGACTGGCCGCGGCCGGGGTGGATTTGGTGATGTATCTGGCCGACAACGCCGGGATCGTCGATGCGGCGGTCGGTGGCGCCACGCCGCCGGTGCCGATGGACGCGCTTCCCCACCGGGCGCACGGCCTGGCATCGGACTCCACCGACGCCGCCCGCCTGCTGGCCACGGCGGGTGTGGGCGCGATCGTGACACTGGGCGGCGACGGCACCAACCGGGCGGTGGCCGCCGGGTGCGGCGACGTGCCGCTGGTGGCGATCTCGACAGGGACCAACAACGTCGTTCCGACCATGGTCGACGGCACAGTGGCGGGCTTGGCCGCCGGGCTGGTGGCGGGTGGCGCCGTCGCGGCCGGGCAGGTGGCCCCGCGCACCAAGCGCGTCGAGGTCACCGCGGGCGAGGCCACCGATTTTGCGCTGATCGATGCTGCCGCCTGCGTGGATGCCTTCGTCGGCGCGCGGGCCGTCTGGGACCCAGGGCGCGTCCGAGCCCTGGTGCTGACCCGCGCCGCTCCATGGTCGGTGGGGCTGTCGGCGATCGGCGGCCAATTGGACCCCCTCGGGCCCGACGAGCCAGCCGCGCTGTATGTGGAGCTGGGCCCGGGTCACGAGGTGATGGCAACGATCGCCCCGGGCATGGTCGCCAAGGTGGCGGTGGCTGGCTGGCGGCGCCTGGAGCTCGGTGAGCCGGTGTCGGTTGGCGCGGGGGCACGCACGCTCGCGCTCGACGGCGAGCGCGAGCTGGTGGTGCGCGACAGCTTGGCGACGGCGGCCGTCACCAGCACTGGACCACGCCTGGTCGATATCCGCGCCACGCTGCGGGCCGCGGCGGCCAGCGGCGCGACGCACGGCATCTGGCCGGCCGGCGTGGGACGCCACCACTGAGCTTGCCGGCTTGTCGGGAGGTGGAGACGATCGCTGATCTGGTCGTGGTCGGGGCCGGGCCCGCCGGTGTGGCGGCCGCCCTTGCCGGGCGCCGGGCCGGTGCCCAGGTGGTGCTCATCGAGCGCGGACTTCTCGGCGGGACCTGTGTCCATGCCGGATGCATCCCATCGGCCGCCTACCACACCTCGATCGGGCTGCTCCAGGATCAGCGTGAAGCCGCGGCACTCGGCGTGCGCGCGGAGCGGGCGGTGCTCGACTGGGAGCAGGTACAGACCTGGGCCTCCTCGACGTCCGAGGCGGTCGCGGCCACTGTGCGGAATCGGCTGAGCTACGCGGACGTGGGCATCGAGGACCGCGTCGCCTCGATCGGTGCTGGTGGCGTCGATGGCTACGAAGGCGTGCCAGCGGTCGTGGCCGTGGGTGCCCGCTCGGTGGCGCCCGAGGGCATGATCTCGAACGACGCCGTCATGGGGCTGCCGCAGCCGCCGAAGACGCTCGTGGTGATGGGGGCCGCGCGCTTCTCGCTCGAGTGGGCCGACCTGTTCGCGACCGCCGGCAGCAAGGTCGCGGTGGTCGTCCCCGGCGAGCGCCCGCTGCCAGATGAGGACGCCGACATGGCCGGCTTCCTGCAACTGCAGCTGGAGGAGCGCGGCATCGTGTTCACCAGCGAGCCGTCGGACACGCCGGCCGAAGTGGTGCTCTCCGCGGACACGCGCGAGCCCAACCTCCCCGGCATGGAGGTCGACGCCTTGTGCCAGACCAAGCTGCCGGGGGTGTGGGCGGCTGGAGATGTCACCGGCCCCCGTTGGCTCTCCAACCGGGCCCGGGCCCAAGGCGAGGCGGCCGCCGCCAACGCCCTCGGGGGCTCGGTACGGGTGCGCGAGGAGCGGCTACCGCGCAGCGTCAACACGCGCCCGGAGCTTGCCGCCGTGGGGCTGACCGAGGCCGAGGCGGCCGCCCGCGGCATCGCGGTCGCGGTGGGCTTCGCCGACCTGGCCACGAGCGCGCGAGCAATCACCCTCCACAGGACGGCCGGCGCGCTGAAGCTGGTGGTCGACCCGGAGTTCGGTGAGATCCTTGGGGCCCATATGGTCGGAGTCGGCGCAAGCGAGGTCATCGCGCAGGTTGCCGTCGCCATGCAACTCGAGGCCGACTACCGCGACCTGGTGCGCGTGGCCAACGTCCACCCCACCCTGGCCGAGCTGGTCACCGACGCCGCAGCCTCGATCTAGGCCTCGATCCAGGAGGGTGAGGTCCTCGTCGCGGCGGCTGTTCGCGATCCGGTCAGTCGAACAGCGACGGTTGCTCGCCGCGGTCCGGCGGAAGCCGCGCCGCGGACCATCGGGCCTGGCGCAGGTCGACGCCGTCGCCGGAAGGGGTCATCGGCGTCGCCTCTGCCCGCAGCCGGGTGAGCTGCTGCTCGCGCAGGTGTGGCACTGGCGTGCCGTCGGCGCGCAGCACGCGCCACCAGGGCGTGTCGCCGCCGTGCCGCAGCATGACCTGGCCGACGTCGCGCGCCGTTGGGGCGGGCGCGAGACGGGCCACGTCACCGTAGGAGAGCACTCGCCCGGGCGGGATCCGCCTGACCACGGCGAGCACACGCTCCACCAGGTCGAGGTCCAGGTCGTCGCCGGTGCTCATGGCCTGTCGGCGGCCTGCTCGCTGACACGTCGGGCGGCGAGGCGCCCCCACGCCGGAATCGCGATCCTCTGCAAGCGGCGAGCTGTTCGTCGACGTCCTCCAGTGGGGCCATGGCGATCGTCGCAGGGCTCGAAGTGTAGCGTTCGTCGTTGACCGCTCGCCCGACCGCCAGCTGATCGAGGAAGGTAGGGACACATGCCAGACGTTACAGAGCTGCGGGTCGCCCTGACGATGGCGGACTTCGATGGGGCGCTCGCCTTCTACCGGGATGCGCTTGGGCTGCGGCAGATTGCGGACTGGAGTTCGGACACCGGGCGAGTCGTCCTCCTCGAAGCCGGAAGAGCAACGCTCGAGTTGCTGGACGACGCGCAGGCCGCCACGGTCGACCGGATCGAGGCGGGTCAGCGGGTGTCCGGCACGGTCCGGCTCGCGCTCGAGGTGAGCGATAGCGACTCGATCGCGCGGAGGCTCGTCGCGGCCGGCGCTGAGCAGGTGGCGCCGCCGGTGACCACGCCGTGGGGGGATCGAAACGCTCGGGTCCGCGCCCCTGACGGCATGCAGCTGACGCTCTTTACGGGCCCGTAAGGGTCAGAACCTCGCTTCCCGGGCGCGGGGACGAGCGGGGGCCGTCGACCCACGCACGATCAGCTTCGGCTGCAGGAGCGACAGACGAGCTCGAGGTGGCATGGCACGACGGTTGCGCCTCTTGTGCGGCGTTCTGTTCTCTGTTGAGATCGAGGACGGCTCGACACCTTCGTGTTCCGCGACGGTCTGATCCAGGTCCGGACCGTCCAGTACACCCTGCGGTGTGTCCCCTGACGGAAGGGAGATGGCCATGCGGCAGGACATCGAGTTCGACTCCGAGGGTGTGAGGCTGCGGGGCTGGTTGTACCTGCCCGATGGGGCCACCGGTCCGGTCTCCACCGTGGTCATGGCGCACGGCTTCTCCGCCGTCAAGGAGATGTACCTCGACAGCTTCGCCGAGGCGTTCGCCGGCGGGGGACTGGGAGCGCTGGTGTTCGACAACCGCAACTTCGGCGCCAGCGGCGGCGAGCCCCGGCAGGAGATCGACCCATGGGCACAGGTGCGCGACTACCGCCACGCGATCACCTATGTCCAGACACGCTCGGAGGTCGACGCCGACCGCATCGGCGTGTGGGGAACCAGCTACAGCGGCGGCCACGTACTGGTGCTCGGCGCGATCGACAAGCGCGTCAAGTGCGTCGTCGCCCAGGTCCCGCTGGTCAGCGGGATGCGGAATATCCAGCGGCTGGTGCGCCAGGACTTCCTGGCCCCCAACCGCGCGGCGTTCGACCAGGATCGTGCCGCCCGCTTCCGTGGCGAGGCCCCGGCGATGGTGCCCGTGGTGGACGCCGACCCGCTGGCTGTCTCGGCCCTACCCACCCCCGACTCCTGGGAATGGTTCAGTGAGACCGGCAAGAGCCGGGCGCCGGCGTGGCGGAACGAGGTCACCCTGCGCACCGTCGAGATGCTGATGGAGTACGAGCCAAGCGCCTACCTGGAGCGCATCAGCCCCACCCCGCTGCTGATGGTGGTCGCCGCCGGCGACCACCTGACCCCGACCGACCTGGCGCTGGAGGCCTACCAGCGGGCGCGCGAGCCGAAGAAGCTGGTGCTGCTGCCCGGCGGCCACTTCGACGCCTACGTGAAGGACTTCGACGCGTCCAGCGGCGCGGCTCGCGACTGGTTCCTCGAGCATCTGGGCACGCGCGGGTAGGCCGTGTCAGGAACACGGCCTACCCGCGAGTCCTCAAGAGGTTGCGACTGGTTCTGGCAGGAGCCCCGCCTCGCGGGCGTGCTGCAGCATGGGTGGCTCAGGCCACCACCGCTCGAGTCCGAGGTCGCCGCACACGGCGGTTGCGGCGTTGTAGCCCCCCGCAAGGCTGCCCGGGACACCCGGATGCACCCCGCCACCACCAAGGTAGAGCCCCTCGACGGGCGTCCTGGTGGTGCTGCAGCCCGGATGCGGCCGGTCGGCGAAGGTCTGACCCCGCACCAGCGCGCCCTGGCGCACCGAGCCGTTGCGGGTGGTACGGAAGCGGCGCGCGATGTCGCGTGGGCTGTCGGCGAAGGCGAACAGCAGTCGTGCCTGGTCCAGGCCCGTAGTGTGGCCGACCGCAACATCCCAGCACCGCGACCGGTACTCGCCGCGGAGTCGCTCCCAGGGCCCATCAGGGTGCTGGTAGGGCGCCATGGTCTGGAACCGAAGGGTGTGCAGGGGGCCGTAGGGGCCTGGCGCGGCCTGGGTCGGGTCATGGCGGGTGGTGACGGTGAGGTGGCCCGCGGGGCTTGCGGGAATGCGCCCGCCGCTCACCGTGACCAGGTGCTCGTCAACCGCGGCGGCGTCCTGGAACCCCACGACCTGGAAGAGCGCCCGGCTTGCGTCCTCGTTTGCCAGTTGGGGCGGCTCCCCCTTGATCCCGAAGTGGGCGGTGAACGGGCCGGTGGGATCCAGCCGCCAGGCCTCGGCCGCCTGGCGGATGCCGTCAGGGACGGCGCTGCTGTCGACCAACTCCAGGAAGGTGGTCTTGGGGTCGAGGGTCGAGACGACCGCCCGCGCGGCGAACTCGCGGCCGTCCTGGCAGGCGACTCGGAGCCCGCCGGAGGCTCCGGTCTCGATCAGGCCCACGTCCGCGACTGTTCGGTATTGCGCTCCCGCTCTCACCCCGGCGCGGAACAGCCCGATCGGAAGCGCTTTCGAGCCGCCCATCACCAGCGTGGGGCACAGCAGCCGGCTGAGGGCGAAGGCGCCGATGACGCCGAGCTGCTCGTCGGGTGCGCTGAACCCGACCAAGGCGCACAGGTAGCGCACCAGTCCGGCGGCGCGTTCGTCCTTCAGCGTCTCGGCGAGCCCGGTTGGTGTGAAGCGCGCGAGCTCAAGGACGAGCTTGCCATCACCGTGGTCGAGGGCCTGCTCGACCTGGTCGACCGGCACGGGGGCCGCGAACAGCAGGGGCGGGACAACGCTGTGCGCGGCGTTTAGGAGCTCCCGTAGCTGGTCCAGGCCGCTGCCGTCCCGGTGCACGACCAGGGGCTGCCCGTGCCCTTGAGCGACGAAGGCCGCGGACACCTGCGGCTCGAGCAGGCGGACCCCCAGCCGCTCCAGCTCGAGGTCGGCATACGGCGGCAGGTCGGCGCTGAACGGCAGCCCGAACTGGCAGATGTTGTAGTGGAACGGGGTCGAGTAGTCGTCGGTGAACATGGTGCCGCCCCACTCGAACCGCTTGTCGAGCACCAGCACACTGGCGCCCGCTCGAGCAAGGTAGGCGGCACACGTCAGGCCGTTTGGCCCTCCGCCAACGACGATGACGTCGAAGCGCTGTGCTGCCATGACCATCACCTACCCGCGCCCACCGGAACCCGGCCCAGGGGCTCCAACAGCCGGCCAATGTTGTTCAGGAACCAGGCCACCGGCCGGTGCGTCCACCAGGGCTGGTTGCGGACGCCGAGGTCCTCGGCCACGACCTGGGCGGCGTTGTAGCCAGCGGCCATCCAGGTCAGGCCGAGCGGCCAGACCGAGTTGGACATGTACAGGCCCCTGATCGGCATGCGGTAGGGCATCCGGTCCAGCATCCACTGGTCCTCGGAGAAGTCGCCGCCGAGCACCTGGCCGTACACGGCGGCGGGATTGACCCGCCAGATGTCAACCGGAGTCCACTGGTAGGCGTCGAGGATGCGCTCCTTGAACCCTGGCGCGATGGACTCCATCACGTCGTGGCGGCGTCGCAGCATCTCATCGCGGATCGGACCGTCCCAGGCCTCCGGCCCGCCTTCCTTGCGCAACGGGTAGGGAATCGCCTCCTCACCACGGATCACCCGGTAGCCCTCGGGCGAGACGGCGTTGGGGTCGCACGCGCCGTAGTCCAGGATCTCGATCATGTTGCCGAAGGCGCCCCAGGTGTCGTTGTTGATCATGGCCACGACGTAGTCCTTGGCCGCCTCCCAGGAGTCGTAGGCCCGATACATCAGATGCGCCTTGGTGACCAGCGGGTCGAAGCCGGCCGAGCCCCATGGCATCTCACCGTCGATCAGCCAGGACGTGACCGTGGAGCCCCGTTCGTCCATCTTCCAGTGCTTCATCTTGGCGGCGAGCCGGGAATCCACCAGCCGGATGGTCGGCTCTCCGACCAGCTCCAGAGTCTTCCGCGCGCCGACGTTGGAGATGACCGCGTGGCGCGCCTCGATCCTGGCGCCGGGAAACACGGCCCGGTCGGACAGGATCACCGCGCGGGCCTTGCCGTCCTCGACCTCGATCTCGGCCACCGGACAGTTGGTGAGCATCGTTCCACCGTGGTCGAGGAAGCAGCGGCTCATGGCGTCCACCAGCGCCTCGTTGCCGCCGATCCCCATGGCGGTCGTATAGAACAGGCTGAGCGCCACCGCGAAGGCGCCCTGTCCGCGTGACAGCGGGGCGCCCTGCAGGTGCAGCGCGACCGGGCAGATCAACGTCTGCCGAGCCTTGTCGGACTCGAAGGTCAGCTCGATCAGCTCATAGGCGGTCATGGACGACATGTCCTCGACCGAGCGGCCCATGACATGGCCGCAGAGCTTGAGGACCTGCTCGAACTTCCCGACATCAGGGTGCGGGCTGTAGAAGGCGAGCTCGTTCACCTCGACCATCTTCTCGAGCACCCGGTTCTGGATCTCGAAGACGGTGTCGCCGTCCGCCTTGGAGTGCCGCGAGAAGCTCTGGGCGGTGAGC
>Ga0268241_10000006_pt1 | contig 22341 bp, 20 predicted proteins | sample BulsoiAmnAmmetaG_FD_200248 | JGI IMG/M metagenome (GOLD analysis project Ga0268241, IMG submission 200248) | Bulk soil microbial communities from Mexico - Amatitan (Am) metaG (v2) (version 2) | ecosystem: Environmental > Terrestrial > Soil > Agricultural land | place: Mexico: Amatitan, Jalisco...
CGGCTGGTGCTCGCCAGCCAGGCGGCCCGCGACCTCCTCGACGACCTGGTCGAGGGAGGCGATCTCGACGGCGTGCCGGTCGGCTCGATCGATCCGACGCCCCTGGTCGGTCGGAGCGTTCAGAGCATGTTCACCAGATCCGACTGGTCCGGCTACGCCGCCTCGCCGCCCGCCTCCCGCGGCTCCGGCGACGACATCGTGCACCTTCTGTTCACCTCGGGCTCGACCGGAGCGCCCAAGGGGGTCATGATCACGCACGCCAACGTGGCGAGCTTCATCACCTGGGCCACGGGCTACTTCGGCATGACCGCCAGCGACCGGATCTCGGGACACCCGCCGCTCGTCTTCGACCTGTCCACCTTCGACATCTATGGAACGCTGTCGGTTGGGGCCGAGCTGCACCTGGTGCCGCCGGAGACCAATCTCGCGCCCCACAAGCTCGCCGAGCTCATCCGCTCGTCGCAGCTCACGCAGTGGTTCTCGGTCCCCTCCACGATGACCTACATGGCGAAGTTCGACGCGCTCGGCCGCGGCGACTTCCCGGCGCTGAAGCGCGTGCTGTGGTGCGGGGAGGTGCTCCCCACGCCCACGCTGCTCTATTGGATGGAGCGCCTGCCCGGCGTCCAGTTCACCAACCTCTACGGCCCGACCGAGGCGACCATCGCGAGCAGCTACTACACCATGCCCGAGCTCCCCGGTAGCGAGACGGAGAAGGTCCCGATCGGGATGGCCTGCGCCGGCGAGGAGCTGCTCCTCCTCGATCAGACCCTCAGGCCGGCTCCCGTGGGTGAGATCGCCGACCTCTACATCGCCGGCGCTGGACTGAGCCCGGGCTACTGGCGTGACGAGGAGAAGACGCGCGCGGCCTTTCTTCCCGACCCACGGTCGGATGATCCCACGGCGCGGATCTACAGGACCGGCGACCTCGCCAGGATGACGCCCGACGGGATGTTCCATTTCGTGGGTCGCGCCGACTCGCAGATCAAGAGTCGCGGGTACCGGATCGAGCTCGGCGAGATCGAGGCGGCCCTCAACAGCCTGGCGGGTCTGCGGGAATGCGCCGTGATCGGCGTGCCGACCGGGGACTTCGACAACACCGCCATCTGCTGCGCGTACGCGACGGCCGACGGCACCGGTGCCAGCCATCTCCGCGGGGAGCTGAGAAGGCTGGTGCCCAGCTACATGCTTCCCTCGCGCTGGAAGGAGTTCGACCGCCTGCCCAAGAACTCCAACGGCAAGATCGACCGGGCCATGCTGCGGGGATTGTTCGCGCAGGAGGTCGCGGGGTGACCGCTGACGGCGCCCTCGACGCCCGTATCCGGCGGTTGTTCTCGGAGACGCTGAGCATCGAGGTGGAGTCCACCGACACCGATCTGATCGGCGGGGGGCTGCTGGATTCGCTGGTTCTGGTCGAGTTGCTGGTTCACCTCGAGGAGGAGTTCCAGGTCGACGTCATGGCGGCCGAGCTCGACCCCGAAGATTTCCGCACGATCAGCGCGGTCGCGCAGTTCATCTCACGACTGCAGGGCCAAGCGGTGAAGGCTGGCTGATGGGCGGTCGACGCGGGCTGGCACCGCAACCAAACGGCATGGGTGCGACTGTGGGCCATGCCTCCTTCCGCGAGGCCATGCGGCGGTTCCCCAGCGGCGTGACGATCGTCACCACCGTCGACGGTGCGGGGCGGCGATGGGGCTTCACGGCGAGCGCGTTCGCCTTCGTGTCACGCGAGCCGCCGCAGGTGCTCGTCTGCCTCGACTGCTCGGCGAACTGCCACCCGACCTTCAGCGTGGTCGAGCGGTTCGCCGTCAACATCCTCGGCGCGGAACACGCCGAGCTGGCGCGCCGGTTCGCGACCAAGGGCATCGACAAGTTCGGCCCGGACGCGTTCGAGCTGGGCGAGCTGCGGCTTCCGGTCCTGCGCGACGCCCTGGTCGTCCTCGAATGCCATACCGCCGCCCGCCTGTCCGGCGGTGACCACACGATCCTGCTGGGGGAGGCGGTCTCGACCCGGCTGCAGGCGGGAGCGCCGGCCGTCGTCTACGACCGGCGCTTCTGGAAGCTGGCGGACGCCATGACGACGGGAGCGGGGGAATGGCGGTGATCACCATCTGGCCGCTGACCGACGAGCGGGAGGTGGTGCGGTGGGTGCCGGACGTGCTCCCGTGGGTCCACGAGGCCGGCAACCCCTACTACGACTGGTTCTTCGGAAGCCCTGCCGAAGCGTCGTCGGCACTGGTCGAGTGGATGGTGCGACCCTCCTCGGAGGTCTTCGTCGGGCGGGCGGTCCTGCTCAAGGAAGGAGAGCGGGCGACCGGCGGGTTCATCGCCCTGGATGGCGCGCGGCTGCGGGAGTGCCGCAGGGCGGACGCGGTCGCGGCGATGGGAGCGGCGGGCCGGGGGCGGCGCGAGGAGCTCATCGACCGGATGCGCGCCGCCCGCCGCCTGTTCGCGCCGGTCCCGGATGACGTCTTCTACTTGAGCAAGCTCGGTGTGGCGGCCGCCGCCCGCCGGGCTGGCCGAGGCTCGCAGCTGGTCGGCGCCTACGTCACGCGCGGCGAGACGTTGGGCTTCCGGCGGTTCTGGCTGGACGTGCACGCCGGGAACCTCCCCGCCATCCGCCTGTACCGAGCCGCCGGATTCCGCGTGCGCTCGACGACGGCAGGCGCCGGGGGAGACCTGACCTATCTCCGGATGAGCCTGGAGCTCGAGGATGCCTGAGCGCTAGGGGGGAGCATGCGCATCGGGGTCATTGGTTGCGGATACTGGGGATCGAAGCACCTCCGGGTGTTGCAGAACGTGCAGGACGTCGACCAGATCGTCGCCATCGACGCACGCGAGGACCGGCTGCTCGCCCTGCAACGGTCGTTCTCGTCACTGCCGTCGTTCCGCGACCTCGCCTCGGCCCTCCCGCACGTGGACGCGCTGGTGATCGCGACCCCGCCCGGCACGCACCTGGGCCTGGCGCTGCAGGCGTTGCGTGCCGGCAAGCACGTGCTCGTGGAGAAGCCCATGACCACCAGCACGGCGCACGCGCGCCGCCTGATCGACGAGGCCGAGGCGGCCTCGCTCATCCTGATGGTTGGGCACACCTTCGAGTACAACGCCGCCGTCTGGAAGCTCCGCGACGTGATCACCTCGGGCGAGCTCGGCGACGTCTACTACATCAACACCGCGCGCCTCAACCTCGGGGTCTACCAGAGCGACATCAACGTCATCTGGGATCTCGCGCCGCACGACGTCTCGATCATCAACTACCTGCTCCGCTCCAGGCCCACGACGGTCCAGTCATGGGGCTCCTCCCACGCCCACACCTATCTCGAGGACGTCGCCTACCTGCGGCTGCACTATCCCCAGCTCGGGATCATCGTCCAGATCCACGTGAGCTGGCTGGACCCGTGCAAGGTCCGGCGCATGACCGTGGTCGGCAGCCGGAAGATGGCGGTGTACGACGACCTGGCCGATCAGGAGCGACTGCGGATCTACGACAAGGGCGTCGTGGCGGCGTCCAAGGACGACGCTCTGCACGGCCTGCCCATGTCGTACCGCTACGGCGGCATCGTCTCCCCCTTCATCTCGCTGCAGGAGCCGTTGAGCATCCAGGACCAGCACTTCCTGGAGTGCATTCGTACCGGTCGCCAGCCGCTCACGGACGGCGAGAACGGCCTCGCCGTGATCGAGGTGCTGGAGGCGGCGACGCGTTCGCTGGCCGAAGGCATGCCGGTCGCCCTCGAGGCGGTGCCGGCGTACGGCGACCACAAGGTCCATCGGGTCTACGGGTGAGCCGGCACAGCGCCAGCGAGCGGTCCGAGGCGACGCGGCGGCTCGGCGCGTCGCGAGCAAGCGGGAGCGTGACGATGCAGGGACACACCATGCGGCTGGCGCCTCCGGCGGCGGCGAGCGGCCAGCCGCTCCTGGAGCCGGTCACGCGCGCGCTCGACATCGCCATCGCCGCGCTGGCCCTGGTGGTGCTCGCCCCGCTGCTCGTGGTCGTGGTGGTGCTCGTCCTGACGACGAGCCGCGGACCGGCCCTGTTCCGCCAGGCCCGCGTCGGGCGCCTGGGGCGCCCGTTCGTCATGTACAAGTTCCGCACCATGCGCGTCGGTTGCGACGACCGGATCCATCGCGAGTACGTGACCTCGATGCTGAGCGGCTCGGACCCCCGTCCGTGCCAGTCGAACGGGCTCTTCAAGCTCGAGCGGGACCCGCGGGTCACGCCCGTGGGCGGACTGCTCCGCCGCACCAGCCTGGACGAGCTTCCCCAGCTCTTCAACGTCCTGCGGGGTGAGATGTCGCTGGTCGGCCCCCGCCCCGCCCTGGCGTGGGAGGTGTCGCTGTACGAGCCGCACCACCGGAGGCGGTTCGAGGTGCGACCGGGCATCACCGGGCTCTGGCAGGTGCGGGGCCGCAGCAAGCTGAGCATGCTCGAAGCCCTCGACCTCGACGTCGAGTACGTCACGCGGCGGAGCCTCCGGCTGTACCTGTCCATCCTGGCCATGACCGTGCCGGTCGTGCTGCGTGGAGGGGCCCGATGACCCAGACCGACCGCACCGCCCGCCGCCCGCCGGAGCCGGGCGGCCCGACGACCCGCACCCGCCGGCCGGAGCAGGGCGACGGTATCGCCCCCGGCCTCGTCCGCGTCCGGCTGCGGAGGTTCCTGAGCTTCCGGCTCATCGTGTCGCTCGGGGTGACGCTCGTGGTCGTCTCCGCCGCCACCGCGCTCGCCTTCGACCGCCTCCAGCAGCCGGTCTACGGCGCCCAGGCCGATGTCGTCTTCCAGCCGAGCGGCGAGCTCTCCGACTTCAGGGCGCAACGCGACGTGGGCACGCAGCCGCTGATCCTGCGCAGCCTCGCCGTGATCGGGCCGGTGTCCCAGAGCACCGGCATCCCGGTCGACAAGCTCGAGAAGGCGCTCACGGTCGACCTCCCGAGCCAGAGCGACATCGTACGGATCACGGTTGCCGATCCGGACCGGGCCACCGCCGAGCGGGTGGCCAAGGCGGTCACCGACCAGTACCTGAGCCGCTTCGTGACCTCGGACGTCCCGTCGGTCAACCCGGCCGCCGTCGAGCTCAAGCGCGAGGTGAAGTTCCTGTCGGGCAGCGTCTCGGGGATGCTCAACCGGTTGGACCGGCTGTCCCGCGAGCGGTCGCCCGGGCAGCCGCCGGGCGTCGAGGAGCAGACCCTGCAAGCCGCCTCCACCGTGGCCCTCCAGCGGTTGAGAAATCTGCAGAGCGAGCTGGCCGCCCTGGAGAGCAAGCGGTTCGTCGAACCCAACGTGTCGCTGCTGGTGCCTCCGCACCCGCTGGAGGGTCGGCTCAAGCCGCGGGCAGTGCAGTCACTGGCGGTCGGGATGCTGGCCGGCCTGTTCGCGACGGCCGGCGTCGCGGTGGCGGCGCTGTGGCCGCGCCGGCGCGACCTCCTCCGCGGTGGAGGCGATGGCTCGTGACGGGGACCGCTGAGCACGACCAGGTGGACCCGGCCGGCTTCTCCACGGTGGCGCGCAACTCGATGTCGGTCGCGTTCTGGGTGCTGGTCAGCCGCGTCACCGGCTTCGCCAGGATCGCCGTCATCGCGGCGGTGCTCGGGCCCACCTACCTCGGCAACACCTTCCAGGCGATGAACCAGCTCCCCAACCTGATCATCTACGACCTGCTGATGGGCTCGCTCTTCCTGTCCCTGCTCGTCCCCTCCCTGGTGCCGCACGTCGACGCGCGAGATCCGCGAGGGGTCGAGCGCGTGGCGGGCGCCTTCCTCGGCATGGTCACGCTCGCCTTCCTGGTCGTCGCCATCATGGGGATCCTGGCCGGGCCGCTGCTGCTGCGCCTGTTCGCCCTGGGCGTGAGAGATCCCTCCGCCGCGCTCGCGCAGCAGCGGGTGGGCTGGCTGCTCCTGGTCCTGCTGATGCCCCAGGTGCTGCTCTACGGGGTCGCGACGACCGCGATCGCGGTCATGAACGCCCACGGCCGGTTCGCGCTGGCGTACGCGGCCCCCGCGGTGGAGAACCTGGGGGTCATCGCCACGCTGGGCGTCTACGGGGCGCTCTTTGGGACCGGGACCAGCATCGAGCGTGTCACCCTGGCGCAGGTGCTGGTGCTCGGCCTGGGAGCGACCGCCGCGGTGGTGCTGCATGCGGCCGCGCAGTGGTGGGGGGCCCGCCGCCTGGGGATCCGGCTGCTCCCGCGCGCCGGCTGGCGCGATGCCGAGGTGCGCCAGCTCCTCGGTCGTGCCGTCCCGTCCCTCGGCTACGCGGCTGTCAGGTCACTTCGCCTGTTCGCGGTCCTCGTGGTGGCCAACAGCGTGCCCGGTGGGGTGATTGCGTTCCAGCTCGCGTTCAACTTCCTGGCCCTGTCGCTGGCAGTGGGTGCCTTTCCGGTCAGCGTGGCCGTCCTCCCCGAGCTGGCCCGCCTGCATGTGGAGGGCAGGCTCCACCAGTTTCGGCACCAGGTCGTTCGAGCGATGGCGCTCGTCCACTTCCTCACCGTTCCGGCCGCGGTCGCCTTCATCGTGCTGGCCGGGCGGCTGGCCCACGCCGTCGCGTTCGGCGAGATGGCCGCGACATCCGGTGTGGCCCTGATCGCCGCGGCGTTGATCGGGCTGTCCACGAGCGTCATAGGGGACGCACGATTCGAGGTCGCGTTGCAGGCGTCGTACGCACGCCACAACGCTCGATCACCGTTCTACTCCCAGGCGTTGTGCACGGCGATCGCGCTCGCCGGGATGCTGGTCGCCTTCATGCTCCCACCCGGTGCCTGGGTGCTCCTCGTGCTCGGCCTGGCAATGTCCGCCAGTTCGCTCGCCGCGGGGTGGCATCTGTCGCACCGTGTGATGCGTCGGCTGCCAGAGAGCGGCGAGCGGGCCACGCCGGGGATCCTGCGAGCGCTCGCCGGCGCGGGACTCATGGCGGGGCCCGTCTACCTCGCGACCAGGATGATCCCCACCTCATCGGGTGGTCAGCTGTCCTCCCTGGCCGGTCTGCTGGCCGCAAGTCTGGTGGGAATCACCGTCTACGTGGCCCTGCAGCGCCTGTGGCGATCGCCGGAGCTGCGCACCCTGCTGAGCGCCGCACGTGCGGGCGGTATCCAGGTACGGGGGGGCGCATGCTGAACCAGGCGCCGCTGAGCCGGGCGCGGTCGAGCCCGAGCCTGGCCATGCTCCTCCTTGGAGCGGCTGCCGGCGTCGTGCTCGCGACGATCTCGTTGGGCGCCCTCGCCACGGTGCCCCAGGCGCTGGCGTTGGCCGGCGTGACCGCCGCGATCCTGATCGCGGCGGTCTGCGTCCACCCCCCGCTGGGGGCGTACCTGTTACTGCTCGCCACGCCGTTGATCGCCGGCATGGACCGCGGCATGGCCGTTCCGCTCCTGCGCCCGAGCGAGGCGCTCACCCTGCTGGTCGCGCTCGGGGTGCTGCTCAACGCAAGCATGCGGCTTGTGACCGTCGGGGTGCGGGCCCCGCGGCTCCGGGCGGTCGACGCCACGATCGTGCTCATGGCGGTCACGGGCTCGGTGCTCCCCTTGCTGTGGATGCTGGCCCGGGGCAACCAGGTCACCGCCGACGACCTCCAGTACAGCCTGCTGCTGTGGAAGTGCTATGGGATCTACCTCATCTTCCGAACGGCGATCCGAACCGAGCGGCAGGTCCGCCGGTGCCTGGTGCTCGCGATGGTCAGCGCCAGCATCGTCGGGATCGTCGCGATCCTGCAGTCGCTGAAGCTCTTCGGGGTGCCGGATCTCCTGTCGCGCTACTACGCCCCCTTCGGGGAAGCGGATGCCCTGAAGTTCAACAGGGGCACCTCGACAGTCGCCTCCTCGTTCGCCGTGGCCGACCTGATGGTGATCAACCTTGGAATCGCCGTGGCCCTGCTCGTCCGCGGTAGCCGGCACCGGCTGGTCCTGATCCTGGCGCTGGCGCTGTTCGTCTTCGGCACCGTGGCGTCCGGCCAGTTCTCGGGGGTCATCGGCCTGGTCGTGGGAGTGATGGCGCTCGGGCTGATCACCCGTCGTCCCTGGCGCGTCGCGGCGGTTTCCGTCCCGACCGCTGTCCTTGCTGGCCTGCTGCTCAAGCCGGTCGTGGACCGCCGGCTGAGCGGGTTCGCCACCCTGTCGGGGGTGCCGCAGGGATGGCAGGGACGCCTCAACAACCTCCGGACCTACTTCTGGCCCCAGCTGTTCTCGCACTTTCACTGGGTCCTCGGTGTGCGGCCGTCGGCTCGGATCGACCTCTCCATCACCGGGACGCAGTTCGTCTGGATCGAGAGCGGTCACACGGAGCTGCTCTGGACCGGCGGTATCCCGCTGCTGCTCACCTTCTTCGCCTTCCTTTGGGTGTCGATCCGCACCACCGCCCACATTGCGCGCGCCCGGACCGACGCCTTTGGCGTGGCGGCGGTCGCCAGCTTCGCCAGCCTGGTGGTCCTGGCTGTACTGACGACGTTCGATCCTCACTTGACCACGCGCGGGTCCAGCGACGTGCTGTTCGCCCTGCTCGCTCTGGCGTGCGCCGGCGGTGCGCCGAGCTCGCTCAGGTCGCTGCGAACGAGCGATGGCCCGGCCGTCCCTCGCCAACCAGACGGGATGTATCACCCGAGTGCCCGGAACTAAGGGAAACGACGTCGTGACGTATGCGCGGCTGCTCGGCGGGCGCTCCCAAGCCCAAGCAGCTGCCCCTCCAACTGGCACAAGACTGGCCTATGGATGACAAGACGTATCGCAGCCTCCTCCTGGTTCCCACCTGGGCCGGTCAGGAGAGCTGCGCCGCGCTCGAGCGCATGGCGGCGGTGGGTGCCGCCCCGCGCACGGACTACGTCGAGTTGGCTCGCGCGTTGGGCGCCGAGATCATCGACATGCGGTTCATGACCGAGCGGGCGACCAGGACGGCCCGCATGGTCGCGCGGTGCACGGGAATCTCGCTCGGGCAGGTGGTCGAAGGCTTCCTGCGGCGCGACCGCTGCGGTCACCTGGTCGTCAAGGCCGACCGGCTCGGACTGCCGCTCGCGCTGCTGTTCAAGCTGACGAGGTCACGCCGCGACATGGTGCTGATCTCGGCGTGGCTCTCGCCGCCGAAGAACGCCGTCTTTCTCTGGCCGCTCAAGGCGCACTCGCACATCGGCGAGATCACCAGCTCCAGCAGTGTGCAGCTGGAGGTCGCCGCCAGCCGGCTCGGCGTTCCGCGCGAGAAGCTGCACCACGCCCTCCAGCCGGTGGACGAGCGCTTCTGGCACCCGGTCGACGAGCCGGTGGAGAACATGATCTGCTCGGTCGGCTCCGAGCGGCGTGACTATCCAACCCTGCTCGAGGCGCTTCAGGGGCTCAGGGTGCGGGCCGAGCTGGCGGTCGGGAGCACGGTGCTGCGACCGGCGGGGGACCCCAGCGCCGAGTTCGCCGTGACAAGCCGCCAGACCGCCGGCGGCGCCCTATCGCCGAACGTCCGGGTGCGCCAGCAGGTGAACGCTCAGGACCTGCGCCGCCTCTACGCGCGGTCACGCTTTGTCGTGATCCCGCTCCTGGACGGGGACGTGGACGTGGGCGTGACCTCCATCTGCGAGGCGATGGCCATGGGCAAGGCGGTCGTCGTCACCCGGACGCGGGGGCAGGTGGACGTCATCCGCGACGGGGAACAGGGCATCTACGTGCCGCCCGGTGATCCCAGGGCGCTCCGGGCGGCGCTCGAGTACCTGCTCAGCCATCCGGCCGAGGCCGAGCGTATGGGACGGGTGGGCCGTGCGCTCATCGAGGCCCGCCACAGGCTCGACACCTGGGTCGCGCTGGTGGCCGGTCTGGCCCGCGGCCCGGATCGGCCCCGGGCGACGAGGGCTTCGGCGTGAGCTCCATCCGTCCCCTGGAGAGGGACGACCTCACCGGGGTCGCGAGCCTCTACGAGCGGGTGATGCGATCCGGCTCCCCCACGCCCCCGCCGGGCCTCGGCGCCTATCTCGGCCGCATGGTCCTCGACCACCCGTGGGCTGACCCTGAGCTGCCCTCGCTCGTCTCCACGAGCCGGGATGGCGCCGTCGAGGGCTTCATCGGCTCGCACGTCCGCCGCCTGCGCTTCGACGGCAAGCCCCTGCGCCTGCGCTACAGCGAATGGTTCGTGACCGATCCGGCGGTGCGTGAGCGAGGCGTGGGTGCGCTGCTGCTGCGCAGCTACCTGGCCGGTCCCCAGGACCTGACGATCACCGACACGGCCGCGGGGCCGGTACGGCGCATGTGGGAGAGGCTCGGAGGAATGACCGCCCCCCTCCCCTCGATCGGCTGGGTGCGCTTCTTCCGTCCCTTCCGGTTCGCGAGCGACTACCTGCTCGAGCGTTCCGGGAACCCGTCCTGGAAGCGGGCCGCCCACCCGGTCACCGCGCTGCTGGATGGCGGGACGCGGCGCGTGCCCGCCGTCCGGCTGCAGGTCCAGCGACCTTCCACCCGGGACGAGGAGTTGGTGCCGCGGGCACTCCTCGACCACCTTGCCTGCCTGACCGACGGGCTGCGCCTGCGGCCGGACTACGACAAGGAGTTCCTCGACTGGCTCTTCGCCGAGATGTCGGCGGTGACGAGCAGGGGGGCGCTCGTCCGGCGGCTGGTCAGCGCACCTGACGGCCGCGTCCTCGGGTGGTACGTCGCGTACCTGCCGGCCGGCGGCGTCGGCGAGGTCGTCCAGCTCGTGGCGCCGGATGACGATGTCGACGCGGTACTGGAGCACCTTCTCCATGACGCCTGGCGCAGCGGCGCCACCCTGCTCCGAGGCCGCCTGGAACCCCGGTTGTTCGAGCCGGTCGCACGGCGCCGCTGCTACCTGCGCCCGAGTGGCACGCGAGTGCTGGTCCACGCGCGGGACCCGGAGGTGACGGCGGCGCTGGCACTCGGCCAGGCGCTGCTGACGAAGATGGAGGGCACGTGGTGGATGGGGCACCTCGTCGAGCCGTTCACGTCGAAGGCCCCGTCACCGAGGTGAGCGCGTTGTTCGAGAGCTCGCGGCCGTTCCTGTTCTTCGAGTACTTCAGAGTGCCGTACCGGACCGTCTCCGACCGGCGCCGGCCATGGCCGGAGGGTGAAAGCCGGCACCCCCTGCGAGCCTGCGCCGAGCTGCGCTGGAGGGGCGACGGAGACCGCGGCCGAGCGCTGCGTTGGCCCTCGTTCGAGGGGTCCCGATCGCCGTTCGGGGAGCTGGCACCCGCGGCCCGATACCAGCTCGGCCCCGCCCGCCTCTACGGCCACGTGCTCCCCGACGAGCTCTGTGGGCCGTGGCTGGCCGGGACCGGGACGCATTGGACTCGCTCGACGCCCATATGGGACCGGCGCGGCAACCACGTCGCCTCGGAATGGCGCGGCGACGACGGAAGCGTCTTTCTCCCCTACGACCCGGCGGAGATCATCCAGAACTTCTGGAGCGAGGCCTATCGCACGGCCGGCGGCGGGGGCCTGCACGCCGCGGCCAGGCAACTCGCCCTGGGGGCCTACTACCGCGCCCGTCCGGCCATCCCAAGGGCCGGCCAGATCTGGATGCGCAGGCAGCTCAGCCGGATGCAGGCCCGCGCCCGGTTCCCGCGCTGGCCGGTCGAGCCGTCGCTGCACGACCTCTACGCTCGGCTGTTCCGGCATGTCACCGAGGTGGCGGGCCAGCCGGTCCCGTGGCTGTCGCCCTGGCCGCATGGCCGCAGGTGGGCGCTGGTGCTGACGCATGACGTGGAGACCTCGGTCGGCTACCGGCGTATGCAGCTGCTCAGGGACGTCGAGCTGCGGCACGGCCTGCGGTCCTGCTGGAACTTCGTCCCCAGACGCTACCCGGTGGACGACGCCGCGGTGGAGGCCCTGCGGCGCGACGGCTTCGAGGTGGGCGTGCACGGCTTGTACCACGACGGCCGCGACCTCGAGTCGCTTGCGACCCTGAGCGAGCGCCTGCCGGCGATCCGCCAGTACGCCGACCGCTGGGGCGCGGTCGGCTACCGGTCGCCCGCCACGCACCGCCGCTGGGGATGGATGCCCCTGCTGGGCTTCGAGTACGACTCGTCCTATCCGGACACCGACCCCTTCGAACCCCAGTCGGGCGGCTGCTGCACCTGGCTGCCCTACTTCAACAACGATCTGGTCGAGCTGCCCATGACGGTCCCGCAGGATCACACGGTCTTCGTCATCCTCGCCCAGCGGGACGGGCGGCTCTGGCGGGAGAAGGCCGAGCACGTGCGCAGGCACGGCGGGATGGTGCTGCTGACCACACACCCCGACTACCTGCTCGAGGAGCGCCTGGTCGGCGAGTACCGGGACCTGCTGGAACGGTTCGCCACGGATGCCAGCGGCTGGCGGGCGCTGCCGCGGGACGTCTGCCAGTGGTGGCGCCGCCGGGCGGCATCCCAGCTCGAGCCGACCGCCGCGGGCTGGCGGATCGTCGGGCCGGCGAGCGGTGAGGCCACCGTCACCTACCAGATTCCGGAGTGATGGCGAATCCGCGGACGACGTCCTGGACGGAGGGAGGGTCGACAAGATGCCAGGTGGGAACGGACTGAGCCGCTATCGCGTGGTGGTCAGCCAGGAGCCGTCCGACCTGGAGTGGGACCACTTCGTGGCTGCCGCCGTCGGTGGCGCCTACCAGCAGACCAGCATGTGGGCCCAGGTCAAGGCGACGCTGGGCTGGCGATGCGCGCGCCTCGTGCTCCGCGGGCCACAGGGCATCGTTGCCGGATGCCAGGTACTGCTGCGGCCCGTTCCGTGGCTCGGCGCGATTGCCTACGCTTCCCGCGGTCCCTTGGTCGCCGGCCATGATCCCCGGGCGCTCGAGTCCCTCCTGGAGGCGCTGGACGAGCTGGCGGTCCGGGAGCGGGTCCTGTACCTCAAGGTCCAGCCGCCACCAGGCCGTGGTGACATAGCGGTCGTCCTGCAGGCCCACGGCTTCGTCGAGAGCGCGCTCGACGTCGCCCCCGCCGTCACCGTGCGGGTCGACCTGGGCCGCCCCCCGGAGGCACTGCTCGCCACGATGCGCCGCAACACCAGGACGAACATCCGGAAGGCGCAGCGTCTCGGCGTGCAGATCCGCGAGGGCGGGGAGGCGGACTTGGGGACGTTCACGCGACTGCTCGAGGCCACCGCTCGGCGGCAGGGGTTCTCCGCCCATCCCCAGACGTACTACCAGCGGATGTGGCGCACGTTCGCAGCCCGAGGCCACGCGTGCCTGCTCATCGCCGAGCACGAAGGCGCGGCGCTCTCCAGCAACTTCCTCCTCGGATACGGGGACAGCACGGTCTACAAGGCAGGCGGCTGGTCGGGAACGCGCGGCAACATCCGGCCGAACGAGCTGCTGCACTGGGCCGGCATGCAATGGGGACGGGCGCGAGGGCACCGTTACTACGATTTCGAAGGCTTCGAGCGGTCGATCGGCCAGGCACTTCTCAGCGAGCACCCCCCGGACCTCTCCGCCAACGGGTTGGCGAACTTCAAGCTCGGGTTCGGCGGCGACGTGACGGCCTTCCCCGGAACCTACGACCGCACATACCGGCCGCCGCTGGCCAGCGCGCTCCGCCGCTTCGCGCCGCAGCTCGACCGGCTGATGCCCCTCGCGCACCGAGCGCTCGACACACGGTGGAAGACCCGGCGGAGGAGGTGACCGCATGAGCCGGACCACGGGGGCGATCGTCGTCGGAGGCGACTACCAGGGCCTGGGGATCGTTCGAAGCCTGGGCCGAAGGGGGGTGCCGGTCTGCGTCGTCGACGACGAGCGCTCGATCGCGCGCTTCTCCCGCTTCGCCACCCACGCGGTCGGCGTGGAGAGCCTCCGTGACGAGCGCTGGACGGTCGAGGCGCTGCTGCGGGTCGCCGACCGTCTCGACGTCGAGGGCTGGGTGCTCTATCCCACCCGCGAGGAGACCGTTGCGGCGTTGTCCCACCATCGCCAACGGCTCCTCACGCGGTTCAGGGTGCCGACTCCAGGTTGGGCCTCGGTGCAGTGGGCCTGGGACAAGCGCAAGACCTATACGCTGGCGGGCCAGCTCGGCATCCCGGTCCCACGAACCTGGTACCCGCGGCGGCTGGAGGACCTCCGAGCGGTCGACGCCGCCCCACCGCTGGTGATCAAGCCGGCGATCAAGGAGCACTTCCTCTACGCCACCAAGGTCAAGGCCTGGAAGGTGAACGCCCGGGCCGAGCTTGCCGGCCGCTTCCAGCAGGCGGCGGCCCTGACCGGTCCCGGCGAGGTCATGGTGCAGGAGCTGATCCCGGGCGACGGCGAGCAGCAGTTCGCGTACTGCGCCTTCTTCAAGGAGGGCGGTGCCGTCGGCAGCATGGTCGCCCGCCGGCGCCGCCAGCATCCACCCGAGTTCGGGCGCGCCAGCACCCTGGCCGAGACGACCGAGCTGCCGCTGCTCGAGACCCTGTCCCAGCGCTTCCTCGAAGCGATCGACTACTACGGGCTGGTCGAGCTCGAGTACAAGCTCGATCCGCGTGACGGTCACTACAAGCTGCTGGACGTGAACGCGCGAACCTGGGGCTACCACACCTTGGGGCAGCGCGCCGGCGTCGACTTCCCGTACCTGCTGTTCGCCGATCAGCTGGGGGAGCGAATCGAGCCCAGCCGGGCCCGGGCCGGCGTGCGATGGATCCGCCTGGTCACCGATCTCCCGACAGGGCTGCGGGAGCTGCTCCGCGGCCACCTCCGATGGAGCGCCTACTGGCGGTCGGTGCTGGGAGCCGACGTCGAGTCCGTCTTCAGCCTCGACGACCCGCTGCCGGGCCTTGCTGAGCTGACCCTGCTCCCGTATCTGCTCCTCAAGCGAGGGTTCTAGCATGCTGACGTACCTTCTCATCGGCGTCCTGCTCGCCTGGGCGACCGTCCTGCCGCTGGCGTGGAAGTGGGAGCTCGGCCTGGCCCGAGCGTCGCTGTTCACCCTCAGCGCCGGAGCGCTGGCCTGCCTGGCCGTGGTCGGGCTCGGCAGCCTCCTCGGCCTGTCCGGCATCGTCGTCGCCGTGCTCGTCTGGGCCTTGACCATGACCTGCGCGGTCGCTGTGCTGGCATACCGGTTCTACCGGGACCCGGAGCGCACCGTCCCGATGTCGGAGGGCCTGATCACCAGTCCCGCCGACGGTGAGGTGGTCTACGTCCGTCACGTCCGGGCCGGGGTCCTTCCCGCGGTCAGCAAGCGCGGCCACCAGCGCACGCTCGAGGAGCTGACCCGCACCCCGTTGCGGCACCAGGACGCCGTCGTGCTCGGCATCGGGATGACCTTCCTGGACGTCCACGTGAACCGAGCGCCCATCGCGGGCACCATCACGCTCCGGCGCCACTTCGCCGGGAGCTTCGGGTCCCTCAAGAACCCGGACACGGCGTTCCAGAACGAGCGCCTGACCACGGTCATCGAACGGGACGGCCTCCAGGTCGCCGTGGTCCAGATCGCCTCGCGGCTCGTCCGCCAGATCGTGTCCTTCGTCGAGGAGGGGCAACAGGTCACGCTAGGCCAGCGGATCGGCGTCATCCGCTTCGGCTCACAGGTCGACGTCGTGGTTCCGGCACGCCCGGACCTGGAGGTGCGGGTGCGGCCGGGCATGCGCGTGCGGGCGGGGGAGTCCGCCATCGCCGTCATCCCAGCCAGTCGCGCCAGGGCTTGACGCCGTGACGCCCCCTGACCTGCGCCCCACCCGAGCTGCGGCTCCCCCCGCCCGAGCGTACCCTGCCGGCATGTCCGTCGAGAACCGCGCCGCGGGGCTGGACCCGTCGGTGTTCGTCCATCCCATGGGGCTGTGCGAGAGCGACCGGGTCGGGCCGCGCACCCGCATCTGGGCCTTCGCCCACGTGCTCGAGGGCGCCGAGGTCGGCGCCGACTGCAACCTCGGCGACCACGCCTTCGTCGAGGGCGGCGCCAGGCTCGGCGACCGCGTCACCGTCAAGAACGCCGTGCTGGTCTGGGACCGCGTCACCGTGGAGGACGAGGTCTTCCTGGGGCCGAACATGGTGTTCACCAACGACCTGACGCCACGGGTCGGGTTCCGGAAGGCGCCCGAGCAGCTGGTGCCCACCCTGGTGCGCCGCGGTGCCACCGTCGGCGCGAACGCCACCGTGGTCTGCGGGGTGACCATCGGCCGGCACGCCTTCGTCGCGGCCGGCGCTGTGGTCACCCGCGACGTGCCCGACCACGCGCTGGTGGCCGGCAACCCGGCGCGCCGGATCGGCTGGGTGTGCGCCTGTGGGCGGCGGTTGGACGATGCGCTCGCCTGCGCCTGCGGCCGCCGCTACCGCCTGGACGGGACCTCGGAGCTGGCGCAGGTCGCCGGGCCCGACTGAGCCCTCCAGGAACCCTGGTCGCCGAGCCGGACTGAGGCTCGCCCGGCGGCGGCGCTACGGATGGAAGACCACCGTGCGACGGCCGTGCAGGATGATGCGGGACTCGACCGCGGCCTTCACGGCTTCCGCCAGCACGCGCTTCTCCAGGTCGCGGCCGGCGACGGTCATGGCGGCGACCGAGTGCTGGTGCGTGACCGGCGTGACCGCCTGGGCGATGATCGGACCCTCGTCGAGGTCGGCGGTGACGAAGTGGGCCGTGGCGCCGATGACCTTGACGCCGCGCTCCCAGGCCTGGCGGTACGCGTTGGAGCCCTTGAATGCCGGCAGGAAGCCATGGTGGATGTTGATCATCCGGTTGGCGTAGGCCGCCACGAAATCGCCGGAGAGAATCCGCATGTAGCGGGCGAGCACGACCAGGTCGACTTCGGCGGCGGCGAGCAGCTTCAGCATGACGGCCTCGTGGTCGTCGCCCGGCCCGGAAGGAACGTGCTCAAACGCGACATTGAAGGATTCGGCGACCGGGCGCAGCGTGTCGTGGTTGCCAATGACGATGCGGATATCGGTGGCCAGCTCACCGGCGCGCTGTTTGGTGAGGAGCTCATAGAGACAGGCGGCCTGCTGGCTGACGAGCACGCCGAGCCTTGGCCGTATATCGCGGTCGGTCAGGGCGAATTCTGCCTTCAGGTTGCCGGCCAGCTCACCGAGCCGGCGGCGCAGCTCGCCGAGCGGCCACCTCGACTCCACGATGTCCGCTTCGATGCGCATGAAGAACAGCTCGCCGTCCTCGACGTGCTGCTCCAGCGCCAGAATGTTGCAACCAGCCTCGTAAAGCAATCCGGTGATTCGGGCCACGATGCCCGGCTGGTCCGGACAGGACACCGACAGAATAAACGACTTCATCGCGAGATCATATCAGGGCCAGCCCCACCGATGACCAGAGAAATATCGATCCGGCGCGCACTCCGCGACCCGCGGGTGTCCGCCAGCTTTTCGGTTGCGGGCGCTGCGGATGGGGTCAGGCGGCCCACGGATAAATGCCGAATCAATGAGATGTTGGATATTTGCCGCCGCTGGCGTCAGGCGCAGGGTGATCATCCCTCGCGCCGATCATCGTCTCAGCGCTGTGGAGTGGCCGATGGATGCCCCGTGCCGCTTCCTCGCTCGTCGGAGAGCGCTGAAGGTCACCGTGGTGGTGACGGGGCGAGGAGCAACCATGATCGTCACCCGAGCTCTTCGGGTGCCTGTGTCCGTGGAGTCTGGACCGTGCCTTCGGCCCATCGGTCAGCGGGTTGCGCGCCTGATGCCTAGAGCTATTATACATTGCACTTCTAGGGTTAGTGGGGTCGTCACATGCACATCACCAAGGACCTGGTCGCCGCCTCAGCTACCCCGCTGGTCCTGGGCATCCTCGCCCAGGAGGAGAGCTACGGGTACGCGATCCTCAAGCAGGTCAGCGAGCTGTCCGGAGGGCAACTGGAGTGGAGCGAGGGTCTGCTCTACCCGCTCCTGCACCGCCTGGAGCGGCTCGGCGACGTCGAGTCGTACTGGCGGTCTGCGGACGGCGTTCGCCGACGCAAGTACTACCGCATCACCAAGCAGGGTCGGGCCGAGCTGGCCGAGCAGCGACGTCAGTGGGCCGCTGTCGTGGACGCGCTGTACGGCATCTGGAGCGCCACGTCGGCCGCTCGGACGATCCCGGCTCCGGCATGGGAGGGGTGACGTGACCATCAATCGGGGCACAGATCTGGAGGCCCAGATCGCCGAATGGCGCGCTCACCTGCACCGGCGCCGCGTGCTGGACCGCACCGACGCCGAGGAGCTGGAGGACCACCTGCGCAGCAAGATCGCCGAGCTGACCGAGGCGGGCCTGCACGACGACGAGGCATTCCTCGTCGCGCTCATGCGCATGGGCAGCCTGGACGAGCTGTCGCGGGAGTTCAGCCGCGAGCACTCCGAACGCTTGTGGAAGCAGCTCACGGTCACCGCCGGAGACGATGGCTCCGCGTCCGTCCGCTCGCGTACCGATCTGGGCGTGATGATCGGCTGCGCCGTCGCGGCGGCCGTCGCCATCAAGGTCCCGGCGCTCTTCGGCCTCGACCTGGAAGACGATGCCTTCTTCTACGGGCGCAACCTCAGCCTGTTCGCACTGCCGCCATTGGCTGCCTACTTCGCGTGGCGGCGGCGGACGCCGTTGAGCGTCGTCGGCCTGCTCGCTCTGCTGTTCACCCTCGGCGCGGTGGCGGCCAATGCCTACCCACTGGCCGCCGACGACGACACGGCGCTCCTGACCGCGCTCCACCTGCCGATCGCGCTCTGGCTCGTGGTCGGGGTCGCGTACATGGGCGGTGACTGGCGCTCGGATCGCAAGCGCATGGACTTCATCCGGTTCACCGGCGAGTGGTTCATCTACCTCAACCTGCTGGCATTCGGTGGCGGTGTGCTGATCGGGTTGACCGCCGGCGCCTTCGAAGCGATCGGCCTCAACACACAGACACTGATCACTCAGTGGCTCCTGCCGTGCGGCGCCACGGCGGCGGTGGTCGTTGCCGCCTGGCTGGTCGAGGCGAAGCAGAGCGTCATCGAGAACATGGCTCCGGTCCTGACGCGGGTCTTCACTCCACTCTTCGTGGCGACATTGTTGGCGTTTCTCGGCGCTGCCATCTGGACCAACAGCTGGATCGACATCAAGCGCGAACCGCTGATCATCTTCGACTTCCTGCTGGTCGTGGTGCTCGGCCTCCTGCTGTACACCATCTCGGCGCGGGATCCCGCGGCCCGGCCCGGCATCTTCGACCGGCTCCAGCTGACCCTGGTCGTCAGCGCGCTCCTCATCGACATCCTGGTGCTGCTGGCCATCACCAGCCGGATCACCGAGTGGGGGTTCAGTGCCAACAAGAGCGCGGCCCTGGGCGAGAACCTCATCCTGCTCACCAACCTGGCCTGGTCGGTCTGGCTGATCCTGGGACTCATCCGCGGCTCGATGCCATTCGCGCGCCTGGAACGCTGGCAGACCAACTACATCGTCGTGTACGCGGTGTGGGCCTGGACGGTCGTGTTCGCCTTCCCCCCGCTGTTCGGCTTCGCGTGACCGCGGACGGTGAATGCGTCCTTGACGATCACACCTTGCCGGGCCGCTCGGGACATGCTGGAAAGGTCCGCCCGCTGGCCAGCATGAGCGCACCACCACGGCGTCGTAGCCGTCGACGCTGGCGACCTGCTCTGGAGTCGCGACGGTCGCGTCACAACCGTCGGTCGTGAGCCGCTCGCCGATCCCGCTGGCGATCCCGGCGGTGGAACCGTACCTGCTTGCGGCGACGACGAGCACCCGCATGGGCTCTCCTTTCCCGGCGTCCACCATCGGCAGGGTCCTGCTGGGCCTCCCGGCAGAGAATCTGCTGGCCGGCCCCGGGCCAGGGCGAGGAGTCCCGGCGATGCCGGGCCTCGAGTCGCCGTCGCGCCGCGACCAGCGACCCTGTCCGGTGCGGGCGCTCAGGTCTCCAATTGAGGTGCACGGGCCGGCTCCATTCCTCCGAGGTCACGATCGCCAGCCGAATGGGATCGGGCCGCAGGCGGGAGACGAGATGAGCACGACGATCACCCGGTCACTGGACTTGCGTGGCCTCCCGGATGGGGCGCACCTGGCAATCGCCGCGGTCGCGATGCTGGCGCTACGACCGGGCGAGCTGCTCGAGGTCCTGACCCGCGACCCGCAGGCTCCGCGCGACTTCCCGGTGTGGTGCCGGACGGCGGGCCATCGGCTCGTCAGCCACCAGGTCCATGGGGACGTCCACTACTTCGTCATCGAGCGGAGCGAGCATCCATGAGCTCTCCCACCATCGACGGTCCGGGTCCGCCAGCGCCACCTCCCACCAGCCAGCCCCTGACCCCGCAGGAACCCGCATATCTCAGTCCGTGCGGGTGAGATGCGGAGCTGTGGGGACCGGTGTCAGCGGCAGCGGTGAGAATCGGTCGCGTGGCGCCGGACAATCCCGTGCGAGACTGTCATCGGCGACGAGGACGGCACGGCCATGGGCGAGTACTTCCAGACGATCGTTGACCTGCAGGCCACCGAGGACGAGGCCGGGGAGCTGGGCGCCGCGGTCCTGGCCTGGCTGGTCGATGGCGGCATCGTCGAGGCGACCTGCCAGGACGAGTCGCGTGGTGGGGGCCATGCCCCCGGGCCCCGGTATGCGACGGCGGTGGTCGAGCCCGATGAGGGCCTGCACCGGCTGAGCAACAACGGGATGCACCTCGTCACGGGCAGGACGGTGTTCTACTCGATGGGCGTGGACGCCATCGCCTGCCCTTGGTGCGCGACGGCGGTGGCGTGGGAGCAGCTCAGCGGCGCCGTCGACGAGTGGTATGCGGGCGCGGCGGGCACGCGCGGCTGCGGCGGCTGCGGGCGTGCCATGGGGTTGAACGACTGGCGCTGGCAGCCGCCGTGGGGCTTTGGATATCTGGGGTTTGAATTCTGGAACTGGCCGCCGCTTGCGCAGGGATTCCTCTCCGAGGTGGGACGCCGCCTGGGGCACCGGACCGTGCTTGCAGCAGGCAAGCTGTGAGCAGCGTCACCTGGGTCGGCGTTGCGAGCGAAGCCCCGAAGAGCTCGACGCGAAGGGGTTGAACGCCTCCGTGGTCCATACCGATTTTATGGTCGGCGGGCCCGACGTCACGGTCACCGGCATCCGGCAGGACGGCAGTCGGGTGGTGATCCTGCGCGACGACCGGTGGCAGCTCACCTAGCGCCCCGGGTCGTCTCCCGGTGAGCGAGCCAGAGGCCACAATGCTCCAGCCGCTGTTCCGACGAGCTCACCCCCCGATTCCGGGCCGCCTCCGGGGTTTGGAAGATGCGAGCAGAGCGTTCGCGTTTGCCTTCCTGATAACGGACTTGCCAGCGGGGCTTGGGGCGGCGAGGGGATGTGGCAATCGGCACGATCCAGGCCATGCATCATCTCCGCCGCGTACGAACTCATCAGGAAGCGGGAGTCCGACCCTCCTGATGGATTCCTGATGAGTTCCTGGTGACTGAGGTGAGAGCACATCCGAGTGATCAGTAGGACTTGCGGCTCACACGGCCCTTGCAGGTAAGATCGGAGCCGTGCCCCCCTAGCTCAGTCGGCAGAGCACATCCATGGTAAGGATGGGGTCGCCAGTTCGATTCTGGCGGGGGGCTCCAAGCGAGAAGCGCAGGTCAGGCCGGGTCCAGCACCCGGCCTTCCGCGTCACTAGGGATGCGGTAGCCGGCCGGAAATCGCCGCCTGTCAGCAGATTGTCAGCACGTCACTCCACGTGTCCGGTTGACCGCTCTACGTGGCGTCCGCTTTGGGTAGCTCACGAGGGCGGCCGACCCAGAATGTCGGCAGCATTGAGTGACCGCATTGAGGGTTTCCGCGATGCTCCTCACGTCGAAACTCGGTGGAGCCACCGGCCCAGACGAATGAGGGCGCCAGCGGCCCGGTAGACGTCCCGAACGCGGTGCAGCAGCCCCCGCCAGCGGCGCAGGGCCCATGCGTTGGCCAGATGCCCGATCGACTGCTCCACCAGCGCCCGTAGCCCCGCCTGCAGGCGGTTGAACGCGCGCTGTCCGTCCGTGAGCCGATCCTTGGTGCGCCGGTCCCCGACCGGGGCGTGCCAGTGCTGGCGGGTCTTGGCCATGCTGCGAAACCCGCGGTCCAGCAGGCTGGCGACCTCGACGGCGTCCAGTAGCTCCTCCAACCCTGCCAGCTTGAGGAGCTCGTGCTCGTGGCAGCTGCCCGGCCAGCCGCCATCCACCCACAGCAGGTCGCCCCAGATGGTCGACACCGCCAGGCCTTGGGCGGTGTGGGCGTGCCGTTTGGCGTCGTAGAGCACCTTCTGGTTGGCCCAGCCCCTGGGTCGCTGCACCCGAGTGGCCAGCCCGTCCACCACGACCGCCTCGCCGGATGCGGCCATCTCCGCCAGCCACTGGCGCGGGTCGTCGAGGCCGGTGATGAAGGTCCCGTCAGACTGGCAGTACCCCAGCGCGGCCAGCTCGGGCAGCAGCAGGTTCAGGCTGTCGCCGACCTCGGTCTTGGAGATCCCGACCATGCGGGCGGCGCGCCGGTACGACAGCCC
>Ga0268241_10000007_pt1 | contig 21045 bp, 21 predicted proteins | sample BulsoiAmnAmmetaG_FD_200248 | JGI IMG/M metagenome (GOLD analysis project Ga0268241, IMG submission 200248) | Bulk soil microbial communities from Mexico - Amatitan (Am) metaG (v2) (version 2) | ecosystem: Environmental > Terrestrial > Soil > Agricultural land | place: Mexico: Amatitan, Jalisco...
GCCGGAGCCTGGCCGGTCGGCACGCGGCTGCCGTCCGAGGCGGCGCTGGCCGCCGAGCTGGGCGTGGGCCGCTCGACCATCCGCGAGGCGATCCGCGCTCTGGCCAGCACCGGCATGGTCGAGTCCCGGCAGGGCGCCGGCACCTTCGTCCGCGCCGCCGAGGCCGCCGAGGTGGGGCTCGAGATGCGCCTGCGCCGGGCCGCGGTCCTGGACGTCTACGAGGTCCGCCACGCGCTCGAGTACCAGGCGAGCCGCCTGGCCGCCACCCGCCGCGACGCCGACGACCTCGCCCGCCTCGAGGCCGCCCTCGACCGGCGCCAGGCCGCGCTGGCCGTCGCCAGGGACGCCACCTTCGTCGAGGCCGACCTCGGCTTCCACCAGGCGGTGGTCGAGGCCGCCCACAACCCGATCCTCACCGAGCTGTTCACCAGCATGACCAGCGCCCTGCGCAGCGCCATGTTCGACGTGTTCGACGACCGTGAGCTCAAGGTCGACGCCACGCCCGCGCACCTCGACCTCGCCGCCGCCATCCGTGCCGGCGACGCGGAGGCGGCCGGCGGCGCCACCGGCAGGCACCTGGCGGCCACCATCCGGCAGCTCGAGACGCTGCTTCGCCAGCCAGGGCAGGGCGCCAGGTGAACCGCGCCGGCGTCGCCCTGCTCACCGTCAGCCACACGGTCGACGACATGTACCAGGGCGCCGTGCCCGCCCTGCTGCCGTTCCTGGTGGCCGAGCGCCACTACAGCTACGCGGCGGCCTCCGGGCTGGTGCTGGCCGCCAACCTGCTCAGCTCCGTCGCGCAGCCGGCCTTCGGCGCGATGACCGACCGGTTCCGGCTGTGGTGGCTGGTCGGCGCCGGCCTGAGCGTGGCCGGCATCGGCGTCGGACTCTCCGGCCTGAGCGGCACCTACGAGCTCACCTGGCTGGCGATCGCCCTCTCCGGCCTGGGCGTGGCCGCGTTCCACCCCGAGGCGGCGCGCTCCGCGCGGGTCGCCAGCGCCGGCCGGCAGACGGCCATGAGCTGGTTCGGCTTCGGCGGCAACATCGGCCTGACCGTCGGCCCGCTGATCGTCACGCCCGTGCTGCTCGCCCTCGGCGTGCGCGGGACCGCTGTGCTGGCCGTCCCGGCGATCCTGGTCGGCGCCAGCGTGCTGTTCCTCCAGCCGCGCCTGCTGCCGCGCCCGGCCGCCGCCGGACGCAGGAGCGCCGCGCCCGCCGGCCGCGACGACTGGCCGGCGTTCGCACGGCTCACCGCGGTGATCGTCACCCGCGCGGTGCTGTACTTCGGGCTGAGCTCGTTCCTCGCGCTCTACGTCACCAGGCAGCTCGGTGGCGGCCAGGCGCTGGGGGAGGCCGCGCTGGCGACGTTCCTCGGCTGCGGCGCGCTCGGCACGCTGCTCGGCGGGCACCTCGCCGACCGCTTCGGCCGGCTGCGGGTGCTGCGCCTCGGCTACGTCCTGATGGTGCCGTCGCTCATCGGGCTGGTCGCGGTCGGCAGGCCGTGGGTGTTCGTCTTCATCGTGCTGTCGGCGCTGACCGTCTACCTGCCGTTCGCCATCCAGGTCACGCTGAGCCAGGACCTGCTGCCGAACCGGGTCGGCACCGCGTCCGGGGTGAGCCTGGGGCTGGCGATCACCGCCGGTGGGCTGCTCGCGCCGCTGCTCGGCGCGCTCGCCGACGCCACCAGCCTGCGGACCACCCTGGTCGTGCTGATCGTCCTGCCCGCGCTGGCGCTGCTGTTGTCGACCACGCTGCGCGATCCCCGCGTGGACCGGCAGGCTCCGGCGGAGGCTCCTGTCAGCGGGAGGTCCCCGCAAGGAGCAGCACGAGCTGGGTGAGGTCGAACAGGCCGTGGGCGATGATGATCGGCCACAGCCGCCGCGTGCGGTAGAAGTACCAGGCATAGAGCATGCCCAGGCAGAAGATGGTGAGCGCCGCGCTGGCGCCCTGGTAGAGGTGCAGCACGCCCCACAGCGCGGTCGGCAGCAGCAGGATCACCGGCGTCGGCGCCTTCAGCTGCTCCAGCCGCGTCTGCGCGTAGCCGCGCACCACCACCTCCTCGGTGATCCCGGCGGTGCCGGCGATCACCAGCGCGTCGACCCAGCGGAACCACAGCGGCAGCTCGGTCGGCAGGAAGTCCACCTCCCGCTGCCCGAGCGGTGAGAAGATCCACGCGAGGATCAGCACCAGCACGAAGCTGGCGACCCACAGCCCCAGCCCGACCATGCCGTCGTTGCGCGGGTCGAAGCGGCCCAGCCCGATGCCGCGCATGCCCTCGCCGCTGCGGATCACCAGGTAGGCGATCAGCAGCACCGGCGACCATGACAGGAAGGCGCTGAACAGCCCGCTCACGATCGCCGGCACGAGCTGCTCGGAGCCGCTGGCCTGCGCGTTGTTCCCCACCGCGAGCACCAGCAGGCTCAGCGCGCCCGGCGCGAACGCCAGCACCAGCACCAGCGCGAGCTCGAGCCAGAGCACCCGCGGCGCCGCCGGCGCCGGCGGCAGCGGCTGCCGGTCCGGCCTTTCCGGCCGCCGCCCGCCCGGAGGCGCGGGCGGGGGCGTGGTCGCCTCCCAGCCCGAGCGGTCGCTCTGGCGCTGCTCCTGGTCGAGCCCCGGGCCCCAGCCGTTGCCGCGGCCGTCGCGCCAGCCCTGCTGCTCGCCGTAGGGCGGCCGGTCCGGGTCCTGTGGCGCCTCAGGACGGTCCGGCTGCTCCGACCAGGGCCCCACCCACGAGGGAGCGTCGGGCTCGCCGGGTCCGGACGGTCGTGCCCACGGGTCCGGTTGCGGCGGAACTGGCTGGTCCGGTCGGTCGCTCACGCACGCTCCTGAGGTGTCAGACGAGACTCCCAGCCTACCTCAGCGTGTCGGAAATGCTCGTCTGGCGTGGGTCTTCGGCGGCGGCCGGAGCGCCGCAGTAGGCTGGCCGCCCGTCCCCAGGAGGTCGCCTTCATGGCACCAGGGCCCGATCCGTCCGCGCTCGCCGACCTGCAGGCCGCCAGCTTCGAGCGCGCCAACGAAGCGACCAGGTCGAGCTGGCCACCCGCCCGGAGGATGCCCGGCGAGCAGCTCGACCTGGTCCTGCGGCGCCGCAGGTACGCGGTGGTCGCCTCCACCCGCGCCAACCGGCGTCCGCACGCGACGCCGGTCGCGTTCGTCTGGCACGACGGCGAGGTCTGGCTCCCCGCGGTCGAGGGCGCGGTCCGCGTGCGCAACGTCGAGGCGACCCCCTGGCTGTCCGTGGTCATCACCGAAGGCGACGCGGACGACCACGGCGTCGTCGTCCTGGAGGGCCCCGCGCGCACCCTGCCGCTCGCCGACGCGCCGGCCGGCCTGGCCGACTCGATCGCCGCCAAGGGCGGCGAGTACCCCGACTGGGCCAGCGTCTGGCTGGTCGTCACCCCCTCCCGCCTGCTGTCCTATGCGGCCCCGGGCTGGAAGGCCCCGTAGCCGCGGGTCGGTCCGGACTGGCGCCGGCGCCCGATGCACCGAGGCTCACCTCGCCTGTTGCACCGAGCGGTCGGGGCGGGGAATGGTTGCGGCGCGCCGGGCGGGCGACGCGATGACCCGCACACAGCCGTCGGAGCTGACCAGCTGACCAAGGGAGGCCGCTGTGCCCGATGAGCCCGTCACCCGTGGATACGTCGTCGGCCCTGGCGAGGGGGTGCCAGGCCGAGGCCCCGAGGTCAAGGCCTCCGGCCAGTCGACCGCCGGCAGCCTCACCGTGATCGAGGTGAGCATCGACGGCGGCCCGCCACGACACACCCACACCCACGAGGACGAGAGCTTCTACGTGCTCACCGGAACCTTGGAAGTGGAGTGCGGCGACGACCGGTTCCAGGCCGGGCGGGGGTCGTTCGTGTTCCTGCCTCGCAACCTCCCGCACGTCTTCCGGTCCGTGGGCGGCCGTGCGACAGCGTTGCTGATCGTCACGCCAGGCGGGCTGGACGAGTACTTCGCGGAGCTGTCAGCGGTGTTGCGCGCCCACGCCGACCCGGCGCAGGTGCGCGCGATCCAGCAGCGGTACGGCATCGCCCGGTCGTGACGCGGTCTGAATCTGAGGTGGTCCGCGCCTGGACGTGGACTCGCCCGTAACCGCTACGATGCAGCACCAGGCAGTAAAGCACTCAACGACCTGTTGGCTGTCAACCAGGCTGTCAACCAGGATGGGCAGCGCAAAACCCCAGCTCGGGCGCGTAGCTCAGTCGGTCAGAGCAGCGGACTCATAATCCGCCGGTCGCAGGTTCGAGGCCTGCCGCGCCCACCAGGAACGCCAGCTCAGCGGCCTATACCGCTTGTCTTGCTTGCTCCATGGTCATTCTCTGGTCGTCCTTTCCTCTCAGGAACGGTATGACCAGGAGGTCGCGTAGGTGATCCGCCAGCGTCCCGACCGCGACGGGCTCCAGGTCCAGGTCTACGCCGGCCGCGACCCCCTCACCGGCCGCAAGCGCTACGTCAGCCGCCAGGTGCCGGGCAAAGGTCGGGCAGCCCTGAAGGCGGCCAAGCAGGTCGAGGCCGAGCTGTTGGCCGAGGTCGGCGCCGGTCGTCACCGGGGCTCGCGCGACCGCACTATGGCTGAGCTGCTGGAGCGCTGGTTCGAGTGGCGCCAGACCGTCAGGCCGATCTCGCCCACCACCGTCATGAGCTACCGCGGTGATCTGGATCGCTACATCCTGCCCGCCCTCGGGGAGCTCCCGGTCCGCCAGCTCGACGCCGCCACGCTCGACACCTTCTATGCACGGCTGCGCACGGGAGGCGGCAAGCAAGGCCGGCCCCTGTCGGCCAGCATCGTGCGCGAAGTCCACGCCATCTTGTCGGGCGCCCTCAAGCAGGCGCTCGTGTGGGGCTGGATCGGCCACAACCCGGCCAAGCTCGCAACTTCGCCGGCCGTCCAGAAGGCCGACGTCCGACCGCCGCAGGCTGAGGACGCCACCCGGCTGCTAACCGTCGCGATGGCCGAGGATCCCGAGCTGGGCCTCTTCCTGCGCTTGGCGGTCGTGCTGGGTGCCCGCCGTGGTGAGCTGTGCAGCCTGCGATGGTCGGACGTCGACGTCGACCGAGGCGAGATCCTGATCGCTGGCGGCGTCGTCCGGGTCCATGGGCAACCGCTGATCGACAAGGACACCAAGACCCATGCCAAGCGGCGCGTCGCGGTCGGCGCCGCCACGCTTGATCTGCTGAAGGCCCATCGCGTCGAGCAGGCAAAGACCGCGCTTGCCTGCGGCGCGACGCTCGCTCCGGACGCCTACGTCTTCTCTCATGCCCCGGACGGTGGAAGTCCGATCAGCCCGGACGGCGTGTCACATCGTTTCGGCAAGCTCGCCCGGCGTCTTGGCGTGCGCTGCCGGCTCCATGATTTGCGGCACTTCATGGTCACCCAGCTCGTCGCCGGCGGCGTGGACTGGCGGACCGTCTCGGGGCGCGCCGGCCACGCCGACGGCCATATGACCCTCGCAACCTATGCGCACTTCCAGCAGGCCCAGGACCGGCACGCGGCCGATCTCATGGAGAGTTTGTTAGCGCCGCCTGCTACACCGGACGCCCGGTGAGGTAGCAGTCGGGAGGAAGGCATGGCAGGCATCGGGGAGAACACACTCCGGACCGTCCTCAAGGAGCTGGGCTGGTCGCGCACCAAGCTTGTGGCCGAGATGCGCCGACACGCCGGCGGCGTGGCCCTTCCGAAGACCGAGAGCCTGATTACGCTGGTCAGCCGCTGGGTCAACAACCACCAGCAGCCTGAGGACTTCTACCGTGACCTCCTCGCCAAGGCGCTTGCTCGGCCACGGGCCGAACTGTTCAGCGACGAAGCGACACGCGTCGAGCTGGCCGCTGATGCTGAGCCGTGGCTGTTGGCCCGCGCGCTTGAACTCTCCTCCGACGGAGAGGCCAGCTTGACCGCGCTGGAACAGGCAGTCAGCGGGCTCGCGCGCTCGTATCCGAGCACGCCCCCTACGGTCCTTGCCCGTCCCGTGCTTGCGCACTTCCGAGACGTCGCGCACCTGCTGGACGGTCCCATGCCCGTCGCCCGTCGCCGGCGGCTGGCGGTCGTTGCGGGCCACCTTGCCGGCCTGGCTGGCAGCTTGGCGTTCGATCTGCGTCAGGAGTCCAAGGCGATCGCCTACTTCGCGGTTGCGCTGCAAGCCGCCGAGGACGCCGACTCGCCCGACCTGGCGGCGTGGGCGCTGGCCACCCGGAGCCTGATTCCCACGTACAGCGGTGACCCGCGTGCGGCGCTCAGGCTTGTTCAGGAGGCCCAGGACCGCGCTCACGGCCACGTCCGTCACAGCCGGCTTGCCTAGCTGGCAGCGCTGGAAGCCAAGGCACATGCCGGCCTGGGCGACGCTGCTGGCAGTCTGACCGCCCTTAGCCGAGCTGAACAAGCGATCGAGCATATCGAACCGGGCCACGATGACGTTGGCACCGACTTCTTCGACTATCCCCGTCTGACCGGCTTCCGGGGCACCTGCCACCTACTGCTGCGGCACCCCAAGGCCGCTCAAGCAGCACTCACGGAGGTGCTAACCCTCCGCGACCCATCCGACGTGAAGGGGCGGTCCCTCGCCCGGCTCGATCTTGCTCAGGTGTTCGCCCAGGATCAGGCTCTCGAGGAGGCGTGCGAAGCCATCACTGGCGCGCTAGCCATCCGCCGTGAGAGCCAGGTGGGACCGATCCTCCGCCGTGCACGAGAGGTACGAGCCTCGCTCGAACCCTGGCGCGAGGAGCCCCTAGTCCGAGACCTGGACGAGCAACTTCGCGTGCTGCTCTCTGCCTAATACTCCAGCCGCACTTGTCTGCTTGCGGCGGAGTCCTTGGAGGACCCTGGCCAGCGCAGCAGCAACCAGCTCATGGCTCGACCGGCACCCAGCGATGGCCTTCGTCGTCGACCACCAGGTCGCGGGACTGGTCGGCCGGGTGCGGGTCCCAGCGGCAGCAGATGTAGAGGGTGTCGGTGGACCGGTCACGCCGCTTGGCCGGGCACCTTGGCGGCGGCAAGTTGTTGCCGAGCGCGTGGCTGCGCTCCGTCGCGTCGCGGATTGCCTCGGCGACCTTCATGGCGATCCGCTGCCACATGGCGCGCTCCGCTTCGCTCGGCTCCCTCCATTCAAATTCCGGATCGTCCAGGCGGGCGGCGCACCAGGCGTTGTAGGCCACCAGGCCGAGGAAGCGGGCGCCCGGGATCGTGATCGGAGGCCCGTAGGTTGGCGCTCGCGGCTGATCATCGCTCATGGCTGCCCCTTGGCGTCGGCAACGCGAGTGTATCGGGGTGCGTGCTGTGGCAGCGTCGCTGCGTTTCAAAGCCGACGGCCAGCCGCGCCCAGCCGACAAGCGTTGCGCGCCGCCTTCCCCAAGCCCGTGCCCGACGAGCCAGTATCGGCGATCGCGCCAAGTGCGGCTGGAGTGCTTAGAGTCTCGCCGGGCGACTCCTGGCCTCCTGAGAGGCTATCCTGCGATCCGAGCGGGGAGGAGCGCATGAAGTGGACAGTGCACGGCCGGCGGACCTTGTACGAGAGCGAATGGGTCAACCTCACACTCGAAGACGTCGAGGTCGCCGAGGGCCGTCGGCTTGAGCACCACGTCATCCGCATGCCGCGCCAATCGGTTGCTGTGGTCGTTCGTGACGACGCCGAACGCGTCTTGCTGCTGTGGCGGCATCGCTTCATCACCGACACCTGGGGTTGGGAGATCCCGGCCGGCTGGGTCGAGCTCGGCGAGGCGCCCGAGGAGGCTGCCCGGCGCGAGGTCGAGGAGGAGACTGGGTGGAGACCCGGCCCGCTCACCGAGCTGAGCCGGTATTACGCCCTCCCAGGGATCAGTGACCTGCGCTTCACCCTTTACCGGACGGATGCCGCCACCTACCAGGGAGACCCGTCGGACCCGTCGGAGTCCACGCGCGTCGAGTGGGTACCTGTCGCCGACCTCCGTGAGCTGATCGACAAGGGCCAGCTGACAGACGGCCCCTCCCTGTTGGGCCTGTCGCTGGCCATCGCCTTCCCCCCGCCAGGCGAGTAGCTCACCCGGCCTCCGCGCTCTGTCGCTGGTCAGGCGCTCGTGACGCTCTGACCGTCATCTGTCGTCAAGCGCCGTCATCTACCTGCGGCTTGATCCGAACGGCACCCTACGAGCCGTCACGGAAAACGGCCCGGTAGACGAACAACGCTTCCGCCGGGTCAGGCAGCCAGGAAGGAGCTTCCGGATGCAGGACCACGACGGAAGGAGCGTCCAGGCGTCGCCCTGGACGCGGCTGCTTAGCGACGACCGGCTCACGTGGACGATCACTGAGGCCGCCCAACTCCTCGGCATCTCCCGCGCCACCGCCTACGAGGCCGCCCATCGCGGTGAGCTGCCAGTTCGCCTCATCGGCCGGCGCATGCTCGTCCCCCGGACGGCGCTGCTGCGGCTCCTCGACCAGGACAACTCGACGGAGTCCGGTCTCACGTAGCAGCTCAACCAGCCGGCCGCTGGTATCGCGAGCAGCCCAGGCCGGTGCATCCCACTTGGAGGTCCACCCTTGCCCAACGAGGGCTTCTTTCGGGCTGGCCACTCAACGACCGGCCCCCGCGTCCACGGTGCCCGGAACGGCCCTACGCCGGGCGCAGGTAGCTCCCGGCGTGCGCGGTGGGACACCGACGCTGGCATCACCGAGCGCGACGTCGCGGCGTTGCGGTGGCTTGGGCAGCAGTACGCCGCGCGTTCTGACGTGTTGCGTGTGCTGCTGGGCCGGCTGTCGCCCGGCTCGCCACGGGTCGCCGGCCAGCTCGGCGACGAGACCCTGCGGCAGATCCTCGATCGCTGGGACCAGCGTGGGCTGATCGCCCGCGACCGGCTGCTGGGATACCAGTGGGTCGCCCCGACCGGTAAGGCGCTGCGCCTGGTCGGTCTAGAAGTGCCGTCCTGGTCGTTCGTTATTCCGCAGCTCGCCCACGTCCACGCGGTCGGCGTGGTCCGTCTCGCGCTGGAGCCGCAGATCCCAGACGGTGGGCGCTGGCTGGGCGAGCGGGAGCTGCGTCGGGAGGCCGGCAAGAGCCACGTGCCCGACGGCGCCATCCAGCTCCCCGACGACCCCGACGCGGGAGTCGGGTCGGGGCTGTACGGCGAGGACGTCGACCCGCTGCCCCGCCGGATCGCGGTCGAGGTCGAGCTGACCAGAAAGACCGCCGCCCGGCTGCGCGAGGCGTGGCTGCGCCCCCGGCATGGCCGCTGGCAGCAGAGCGTCTACTTCGCCCCACCCGAGGTCGCCAGCTACCTGTCCGGCCAGCTCGAGCGCATCCGGCCTCGCTACCGCATCCAGATCCACCCGCTGCCCGAGGTGGCGGGCGCCACCTACATCCGCCGCCCTGGAGGTGTGCCGTGAGGTTCCCCGTCGATCCCGCCAGCCAGCCCACCGGCTGGCACCACCACAGCCTGGCCAGCGACAACCCCCGGGCTGCCAGGCTCCCATCCGCCAACGGGCTGCTGGTCACCGTGGCCGTGCTGTTCTGGTTCTCCCCCCTAACCGTGGGGCCTGGGTGATCGGCCAGGCGCTGATCGTTCGGCAGCGGCGCTGGCACTGGCACCGCTTCGCCCTCGCAGCCCTTGCCTGGATCGGCCTGGTGCTGACCATCAGCGGCCCCGCTGTGGCGCTGCGCCGCCACATCTTCGTGCCCCAGCACTTCTGGCACTACCTTGCCCTGCACCTTGGCTACGGGCCGCCCAATATCACGGTCAGCGTCGGGCAGTTCCTCCACGACCTGGCGGTCACCCAGCTGTGGCTGGGCGTCCCGGTCGGGCTGCTCGCCGCGGCGGTGTCGGTCTGCGCGGCTGAGCATGCCGCCGGCGGGGCGGAATGGCACCGCCTGGTACGCCGCCGCCACCTGGTTGACAAGCGCGCCCGTGACCGCAAGGTCGCCCGGCTGCTGGCCCACCCACGCGACCATCACCTGCCCGCACCGGCGCTGGGGATCGCGTTGGACGGCGACCTGCCCACCTGGCGCCACGGCGCCTATGTCGTCCCACCCGCGCAGCTGCGTGGCAAGGCGATGGCGGTGGTCGGCGCGCCCGGCGCCGGCAAGACCGTCACCCTGCTGCGCCTGGCGTATGTGGCCGCCCGGCAGGGCCGCAAGATTTGCTTTGCCGACTGCAAAGGCACCGACCCCACCCTGGTCGGCGCGCTGATCGCCGCCTACCAGCTCGGCAACCCTGTCGCGCGGATCGGCTGCTGGCCGCAGGCGGCGATGGACATGTGGCGCGGCACGCCTACTCAGGTCCAAAGCCGCCTGCTGGCGGTCGAGCAGTTCACCGAGCCGTTCTACCAGCGGGTCGCCTCGGCCGGCCTGCGCCTGGCGCTGACCGCCCCCGACGCGCCACCCGTAGAGAGTTCCGACGAGCTGCTGCGCCGGCTGGATGTCGACGAGCTCGCCGCGCTGTGGGAAGGCCGCCCGCTCCAGCGCAAAGACCTCGAGGCCATCGCCCAGCACCTGGCCGGCGCGAGGCTGCGCTACGCCGACTTCTTCGCCGCCCTTGGCGGCGCCTTCGACCGCGGCACCTGGTCGTTCGAAGACGTCGACCTGGCCGTGCTCACCGTCCCGACCCTGCTGTCCAAGACCGAGGCGGACGCGGCCATGCGGGTGGTGCTGGAGGACTACGGCCACTACGCCACCGGCCGCAAACCCCGCCAAGGCGAAGACGCCCTGCTCATCCTCGACGAGTTCTCCGCCCTCGCCTCCGGCGTGGACTCGGCCATCAACCTGGCCGAGCGGGTCCGCGACGTCGGCGTCCAGGTCGTCGTGGCCGCCCAAAGCGTGGAAGGGCTCGGCGACCAACGCCAAGCCCCACGGCTGCTCGCCTCCTGCGCCGGCGGCGTGATCGTGCACCAGTGCCCTGACCCGGAACGGCTGCTGGCCCTGGCCGGGGTGGTCCGTGAGCTGGAGCAGAACCTGGAGCTGGACCGCTACGGCGCCCGCGGCCTGGCCAAGGTCCGCATCGGCCAGCGCCCCCGCATCGACCCCGAGCAGGTCCGCGCCGCCCAGCCCGGCGAAGCCTGGATCATCCAAGCCGGCCGCGCCATCCACCTGCGCGTGCTCCCGCCGCCCGCCGTCGCGCCCCAGCCCGCCGAGCCGGCCACCATGGCCCCGCTGACCGACGACACCGTGCCCCTGCCGGTGGTTGAGCAGCCCGCCCCGCTCCGGGTCGCGGCCGTCATGGCACACGCCAGGCGGGTCGGCCACCGCGCCGGCCACCGGAGCGGCAGACGGCACAAGCGAGCCGGGCGCCTGCCATCGCCGCAGCGGCGGCCGAACCGGTGGCCGTGGCCGGTCGGACGGCCAACCCCAGGGCAGGGCCGGCGATGAGGTCCCTTCCCATGCGTCTCAAGACGCGCCGCGCTACTGCCCGATCTGCCGGCAGGCTCGCCGCCGGGCGGCGGATCGCCTCCAGCCGCCACGCGGCCAGCTCACCGGCCGCACCGGTGGCGCCACTGCTCCGCGGGGGGGCCAACGAAGCAGCAGCGCCACAGGAAACAGCGCCACTCGGGCAGTGGAGGTTACGGCGCTGGTGCCCCACCAGGCAGCGGCCTGCCCACCAGCACCTGGCCGGCATCGGGAAGCCGCCCCCCCCGGGCCGCAAGGGCAGGGATCGGCGGCCGCGCTGCGCGCGGGCTCGCGGGGACCCCTGCACCCCGCGACCTGCCCGCCGATCTGCTGGCAGGACGGCAGTGCCACCTCGGACCGGGTCGCGTCAAGGGCGCTTCGCGTCCCTGCGGGAGCGCCTACGGCGCCCCTTGACCCGCCCCGATCCGAGCCGGCTCGTAGCCAGCGATCGCCCAGGGCGGGCGAGGAGCAGCCGCCCCGCCAGCAGCAGCCCTAGCCGGAGCAAGGAGGTGACGCCAAGGCGACGCCCGCTGCCAAACAGCTCCCAGCTCACACCCACCGACCCCACCGATACCCGCTGAGGAGGCATCCAGATGGCCGACACCCACGTCACCATCACCGGCAACCTGACCGACGACCCCGAGCTGAAGTACACGCCCAACGGCGCCGCCGTGGCCAACTTCCGCGTAGCCGTCACCGCCCGCGTCCGCGACGGCGAGACCTGGCGCGACGGCGACACCAGCTACTTCCGCGTCAACTGCTGGCGGGCACTCGCCGAGCACGTCACCGACTCCCTTTCCAAGGGCGACCGCGCGGTCATCCTCGGCCGGCTGCGCTCCCGCTCCTGGGAGACCCCCGAAGGCGACCGCCGCTCCGTGGTCGAGGTCGAGGCCGACGAGGCCGCCCCATCCCTGCGCTGGGCGACCGCCAAGCCCCAGCGCACCGCCAAGAACGGCGACGCCAACAAGGCCGGCCAGTTCAACGACGAGGCGCCGTTCTAGCCCCGGCACAAGGTGAGGCCGGGGCGGATGCGACCCGTCCCGGCCTCGCGCACCACAGGAAGCGAGGCCCTCTGATGCACCCCTCACCCTACCCAACCCAGCCCCAGCCAGCCCCAACCCAGCCCCCGCAGGAGCCCGCGCTGCACCTGCTCGGCGGCATCTGGATCGCGTCCTGCCCAACCTGCGGCTTCCAGCTCGCCACCGCCCGCACCCAGCCCCGCGTGGAGCGCCGCGCCGCCCGCCGCATCTGTCCCGTGTGCTGCCAGGCGGCCCGTCCATGAGCCGCGCCCAGCGCATCCTGGCCGGCATCGTCGCCATCATCACCGCCGTGCTGCTGCTGGAGTCCTACGGCGCCATGGTCACCGCGGCCCGCGCCGGCGGCCGCGCGATTCCGGCGCTGTGGCCGCTTGGCACCGAGGCCCTCGCCCTGGCGATGGAGGTCAGCGTCCTTGAGGCCAAGCGACTCGGCCACCGCGCCGTGCTGCGGCTGTCGTGGGTGCTGCTGGTCGCCTCCGTCGCCCTGTCCACTGTGCTGCAGGTCGCCGTCGCCCCGCCCGTCCTGGTCGGCTACGTGACCGCCGGCGCCACACCGGTGTGGCTGCTCGGCTCCTTCGCCGTGCTCAGCCTGCTGTACCGCGCCGACACTAGCGCCGACCAGGCGGCGGTGGCCGCCGAAGCCAGCGCCGAGCGGCCGCCAGCCAGCGCTGACCCGGCGCCGAGCAGCGCGCCTGCGCCAGCGACAGGCGCCGAAGCGCTGACCAAGCGTGCCCATGCCGAGCGCGTCTACGCGGAACTCAGCGCCAACGGAGCGCCGCCGAGCAGCGTCCAGCTGGCCGCCTCCGCTGGGCTCAGCGCCAGCTACGCCCGCGCCCTGGTCGCCCAGTTCCAGGCTCAACCGCCAGCCACCCTCCAGCACAACGGCCACCGCCCCGCAGCCGCGGTCAACATCAACCCCGAGGCCACGCCATGACCGCCGCGCCAGTCGACCGCGCCGCCGCCAGCCGCCTGGTCGCCGCTCTGGAACCCGCCTGGACCGCCATCCGCAGCCGCCGGTCCTCGGCGGGCACGAGCGGTCATGGCCAGCGCATAAGAACCGCAGGTCAACGCCTCTACGCGCATCAGGCCTCGGCTACTGAACCGCGGCGCAGGCGGCTTTGAACCCCTCCGCCCCACCCGTTTGTGGGAGCTTTGTGAAACAGGCTGATACGCGTCAACGACTGCGCATTCCGTCATACCGGACCGAGCTGATCGCAGACCCTGGAGGCAGCCTCGGGCAGGCGTGCAGGCCAGCGAGGTTTAGGCCGACCTACCCGTGGCGGCGCGTCCGCCACCAGCGGTGGCCAGCCCGAGGCTGCCAGCGTTGGATAGCCTCCCAGTCCGGCGGCCAATCTGGCGGGTCAGGGATCGCCGGTTGGGGCGGGCCGGTGGCCGGCGTACAGTGATCCGCGTAGTCTCGGTCGCCTCGGTGCCATCTCGATAGTGGCATCCCGCCGGGCCCAGTCCCTGCCCGGCCGTCCCATGCAATTGCGGCCTAGTGGCCCGCTCAGCACCCCCAGCGCTCCACGTGCTGGCCTGCTGAACGGTTCGCCAGTCCGGTACCAGAAGGGAGGCCAGCCATGCCTATTGACCCCACCGACCTGGCCAAGAGCATCGGCGCGCTTGGCTCTCTCGACCCAGGACGAGGTCTGGCCCCGACCCTGCAACAGATCGCCGACGCCACTAAGCAATTGTTTCGCGCTGATGGGGCCGGGCTCATGCTGGTGGATGCCGAGGGGCAGCTGCGCTGGGCCAGCGCCTCCGACCAGAGCACCCAGACCCTCGAGGACGGCCAGGAACGCCTCGCCCAGGGACCGTGCGCGGTGGCCTTCAGCCAGCGGCTCCCGGCCACCATCCGCAACATCCACAGCGAACCCGACTGGGCCGAGTTCACCCAGGTCCTACTCGCCGAGGGGATCTGCGCGGCCTTAAGCGTGCCGGTGGAGCTGAACGGCGGGGTGATCGGCACCCTGGATGTCTATGTCGGCCAGCCGCGGGACTGGGATCCCAGCGAGGTCGCGGCCTTGCAGGCCTACGCCGGGGTGGTGGCCAGCCTGCTCTCGGCCGCGGTCACGGCCCAGGTCACGGGGCGCCTGGCTGATCAGCTGCAGGCCGCCTTGGAGCATCGTTGGCTGATCGAGCAGGCCAAAGGCGTCGTCATGGGCCGTGAGCAGGTGGATGCCCAGACCGCCTTTGAGCGGCTGCGGGGGGTGGCCCGGTTCTCGACCCGCCGGCTGGCCGATGTGGCCAAGGACGTGACCGAGGGCCAGCGCCTGCCCGTCAGCCGGCGCAAGCTGGCCAGGACGCGGGCTGAGCAGGCCAAGGACTAGGCCGTGTTTGCGAAGTTCGGTTGTTCTTCACATGGCCACTGGAGAACCCGGTGCCTACGGCAACCGCGGAGGCTTGCGTTGGCGCGCCAAGACGGCCAGGGCATCGAAGCTGCCTCGGTCAGTGCCACGCACAAAGCCGGCAGCCGGCCCCTGTAGGTCCTCCAGCAGATGCCGAAAGCCATCCAGCGGCTCCGACGAGAACCCGGGGTAGCTGCCGCGCACGCCCAGCGCGCCCAGGTAGTCCCGGTGGCTCAGGGTGGTTGCGCCCCAGCCGTAACTGACCAGGCCAAGCGCATCCCGGGCGTGCAGTTCGATGAACTGGTCGCCACGGACGAAGCGGCCGGCAGCGAACCGGCCTCCAGAGCCCTGACCTTGGGCAGTGACGGTGAACACAAAGCCGTGTGCGGTCAGCAACGGCGCAAGGATCATGACGCCAGCGTCAAGGAGTTGACGGGCGCGGGGAGGCTGCTGGGCTTGGCCGCGGGTCACTTCTGAAGTGTAGGACGCCGGCACACCCGGGTAGAGTTCGCGCCCATGGCACGAACAGAGCGAGAACTCTCCGATGCGCAGTGGGCCAAGCTGGCCCCACTGCTGCCACCCCAGCGCCCGCGGATGGGCCGGCCGCCCAAAGACCACCGGCAGATCGTGGAAGCGATCGTGTGGCTGGACCGCACCGGCGCGCCCTGGCGGGACCTGCCCGCCGAGTACGGCCCGTGGGAGACGGTGGCCAGCCGGTTTTACCGGTGGCGGCGGCGGGGCGTGTGGGACCAAGTCCTGGCCGCCTTGCAGGCCCAGGCGGACGCGCGCGGCGAGCTGGACTGGCTGCTGCACTTTGTGGACGGGTCGGTGGTGCGGGCCCACCAGCACGCCGCCGGCGCGCGTCGGCGGCCGGCAAAGGCCGATCGGGACACGGGGGGCTCCCGCCGATCCTGACCAGCCGGTTGATCGGGAGGCGCTGGGCCGCAGCCGTGGTGGCTACTCCACCAAGCTGCACCTTCGGGTGGAAGGTCGGGGCAAGCCGATGGTGATCCTGGCCACCGCTGGGCAGCGCCATGAGGCGCCGATGCTGCGCCGGCTGATGGAGCGTGGGGTGGTCAAGCGGCCCGGCCGGGGTCGGCCGAGGATCCGGCCGGATGCGGTGGCTGGGGACAAGGGCTACAGCTTCCCCAGCCTGCGGCTCTACCTGCGCCGGCGTGGCATCCGGGCGGTGATCCCCTCCAAGTCCGACCAGCCCCGTCAGGCCTGCTTCGACAAGGCTGCCTACCGGCAGCGCAACCAGGTCGAGCGGACCATCGGCCGGCTCAAGGGGTGGCGTCGGGTCGCGACTCGGTATGAGAAGCGCGAGGTGAACTACCTGGCGATGGTCACCATCGCTGCGATCGTGCTGCTGTGGCTCGAGTGACATTGCAAACACGCTCTAGGAAGACACCGCCCAGTATCCGGCCGCTTCACTCCCGGTCCAGACCGTTACCTGCCCTGCTGGGGAGCGCGGCAGCGCCCTCGCCCGGCGGGTGCCGCTGCGCGTCGGGCGAAACGCCCGACCCGGTATCCCCGGGACCACCCGGCCCGGCCCGGGGTCAAGGTGGAGCGCCCGCAGGCCGCCCGACGTCCTTGGACCGTCGCAGCTCGCCGGCGTCGCGGCCGAGGACGAACGACCTTGACGCCGGGCGCCTCCGGGCCGGGTGGTATTCCCGCCGGGTGAGGGCATCGGCCGAACGCGGCCGGGTGCAGGGTCCCGGCCGCGCCGAGGCCGATCCTGACCCTCGAACCGTCACCGTTGCGCGTAATCCTCGTCATAATTCCGAGGCGGTCTACGGTGTGTCGCTCGGTAATTGTTTGGCTGGGCTGCTGGTACCCAGATCGGTACCCCAATCACTACCCTGAGCCCTACCGTGATGGGTACCCGTATCCCTACCCTGATGGGTACCCAGGCCACCCGGGTACCTGTGGTCGCCTTGCTTGCTGCCGTTTGCCCTGGTCAGCCACGCTCCGCGGGGCGGGTCACGGGCACAAACCGCCCGTGACCCGCCCCGCTACGCGTGGAGAGGAGTCCGTCTGATCAATAGATAGCCCGTCGATGGGCCTCCTTCGTCGGCCCACTCCGGGCAAAAAGAGGAGGACGGACCATTCAGCCGGCCCTGCGGGCCGGGCGCGCATTCGCGCAATTCAGAAAACCAACTCGCCGCTTTACGCAATTTTCCAGACTCCACGGAACGCATGGGCAACCATGCCCGCCGCGGCTGCTATAGCATCGTTCCACGCCGACACCTTGATCACGACAGCGGACGCTACTGGCCGCAGTGCGGCCCAGGTGCGACGATTCCGGAGACCTGGTTGCCCATAGTCCGACGCGGAAGGGGGAGGCGCATGGCTGGCAAGCAACCCGACTGGGCACCCTGCGCCCACGACGGTTGCCATGGTCGCCAGCTCCCCAACACCGCCTGGTGCCTCGCACATGCCGCCGAGGAGGCACCCGACGCGTTCGAGGCTGAACTCAAGCGCATCAGCGAAGACGGGAACGTGGATGCGCGTGGCGTGCCCATCAACGCCGAGCTGCTCGGACGGATCCTGGCCGCTGTGCCCCATAAAGATGATTGGCCCGTCGTCGCGGCCGCCCGATTCGATCACGCGACCTTCCAGGATGTGGCCCGGTTCGGCGGGGTGACCTTCAAGGGTGTGGCCGGATTCGACGGGGTGACCTTCAAGGCCGTGGCCAGATTCGACGGGGCGGCTTTCAAGGGCGAAGCTCGGTTCAGCGGGGCAATGTTCAAGGAACGTGCCTATTTCGGCGACGTGATCTTTGGGGACGAGGCCAGGTTCGACAAGACGAGCTTCGAAAACTCGGTTGCGTTCAGCTACGCGACCTTCCACTCTAGTGCCAGCTTCGGTAGCGCAACCTTCAAGGCCGTGGCCTTATTCGGTTGGGCGACCTTCCAGGCCATGGCCTGGTTCGGCTGGGCGACCTTCCAGGCCGCGGCCAGGTTCGTTGGGGCGAGCTTCCAGGCCGCAGCCAGGTTCGATCGGGCAAGCTTCCAACGTGCCGGGCAGGTCGGGCCAATGCTGGCCACGCAGCTCAAGCTCGACCAGGCTACCTTCGCCGCGCGCGTACAGCTCGACGCAACCGCCGCTACGGTGTGCGCCCGACGAGCACAGTTCCCAGCGGGTGTGCACCTTCGGCTGCGCTACGCCTCCGTCGTGCTAGATGACGCCAACTTCGCCCACCCGGCTATCCTCGCCGGCGTTTCAACCCCATTCCCTGAACTTGCCATCCAGGAGCAGCACGCAGCGCGACGCTGGGAGCGGCTCCCCCCTGGGCCACGGACGCAGCGATGGCGACCCCGGCTGCTGTCTTTGTGCCGCGCGGATGTGGCCGGCCTGCGCTTGGCCGATGTGGACCTGCGCGCCTGCCGGTTCGCCGGCGCGCACAACCTCGACCGGCTGCGCATCGAAGGCGCGCCTATGTTCGCCCGCACCACCAGATGGTGGCGGGCCAAGCGCAAGACCCTGGCCGAAGAACAGTACTGGCGCGCCCAGCGTACGGGCCGCTGGCGTTCGGCTGGATGGTATCCCCGCGCCTGCCAGCCCCCGGCATCCCCCAAGGCTGAGCTTCCAAGCAGGCTAGAAGAGGCTCGGCTAGCCGCGTTGTACCGGGAGTTGCGCAAGAGCCGTGAGGACGCCAAGGATGAGCCGGGCGCGGCCGACTTCTACTACGGCGAGTGCGAAATGCGCCGCCACGACCCAGGAACCCCAAGAGCGGAACGGCTGGTGCTGTGGGCGTACTGGCTGCTGTCCGGCTATGCCCTACGAGCCTGGCGGGCGCTGGCCGCGCTTGCGCTCGTGATCGGGCTGGACGGCATCGGGTTCAGCCGCATCGGGTTCCACCACCCGCATCCGTCACAGGCAGTGACCTGGCTGTATGCGTTGCAGGCGACCGTGTCGCTGGAGGGCAAGGCCCGCCAGCTCTCCGGACAGCTCACCTTGCCCGGTGAGCTGCTACGGGTCGGGCTACGGTTCACCGGGCCGGTACTCCTCGGATTAGCCGTCCTCTCGGTGCGGGGCCGCGTGCGACGCTGACGAGCGGTCATTCCGCCGGTCATCCCACCACGCACCTGACCGCAGCCGGCCAGCAGATGGGTGGGGGCGCAGGCGATCGCAAGCCCTACCGGTCCGGCCAGAATAGGAGGCGATCGGGGCGGGAGGGACCAGGCTGGTCATTCCGTTGGTCATTCCACCACGGCGAACTCTGCGTAACAGGCCGGTGCTAGGCGGACGGCCCACCTGACCTGAGCTGCCACGACGGCACCTACCGCTACGCCGTGGACGGCTCTAAAGCGACTTCTAACCCGCCGCTGCAGCTTCAGCAGCGAGATCGGCGGGGGGCGGTGGCTGCTCGGGTACCCTTCGTTCGGCCCCTCATGGCTATATGTGAGCACCATGTAAACGAGGAACCCATTCATCGACCTCGAGAGGAGCCGTGTGTGCCCGTCCCAGCGACCCCCGACTTCGACCTTGACGCCGACACCTTGGACCGAGCTGGCTACCGGGTCGTGTTCGAGGAGGACTTCACCGCTCCGGCACTGGCGGCCGACCGGTGGGTCGCCCACTACCTGCCGCACTGGAGCACCCCAGAACGCTCTGCCGCCCGCTACGCCCTGGATGCGGGTGTCCTGACCCTGCGCATCGACGCCGACCAGCCACCGTGGCTGCCCGAAGAAGAACTGCGGGTGTCCAACATCCAAACCGGCACCTTCTCCGGCCTGGTCGGCTCCGACCGCGGGACCCACCGCCACCGTCGGGGGCTCACCGTCAGGACGGCCCAGCCCACCCGCCGCCTGTACACCCCATCGACCGGGATGGTCCAGGCAAGGTTGCGGGCGACCGCGGACCCGACGTGCATGCTCGCGGTCTGGCTGGTCGGGTTCGAGGAGAGCACACCCGAGCAGGCCGGCGAGATCTGCATCGCCGAGCTCTACGGCCACGCGATCGGCCCCGATGGTTCGACGGTGCGCATGGGGATCAAAGCCCACCACGACTCACGGCGGCGCGAAGACATGGCCGACCTTGCCCTCGACATCGATGCCACCGACTGGCATACCTACGCCGCGGCATGGACCCCCGAGGAGACCCGCTTCTACGTCGACGACCGGCAGGTCCGCACCCTATCCCAGGGCCTCGATTACCCGCTGCAGCTCATGATCGACCTGTTCGAGTTCCCCGCCGGACCGATTCGCGACCCCGCCGCGTACCCCAAGACCGGGCAGGTCGCCTCCGTCCGCGGTTACCAGCCCACCGGCCCCGACCACGACCGACAGGTAGGTAACGACCGGGAGGGCTAGTGAGCGTGGCAGGCTCGCGCAAGCGGCCGAGGCACAGTCCCGGTCATTCCCTTGGTCATTCCACCTGGCATCACCAGGCGCTGCACGAGCACACCCGCTGGACAGCGCACCCGACCTGACCTGCATGGATGACATTGGACGGGACGTCACAGACAGTTAGGAACCGACTCATAATCCGCCGGTCGCAGGTTCGAGGCCTGCCGCGCCCACCAGAAACGCCAGCTCAAAGCCCTATACCGCTTGTCTTGCTTGCTCCATGGTCATTCTCTGGTCGTCCTTTCCTCTCAGGAACGGCATGGCCGCAAGCGCGACGTCAGCCGCCAGGTGCCCGGCAAGGGTTGGGCAGCCCTGCAGGCGGCCAAGCAGGTCGAGACCGGGCTGTTGGCCGAGGTCGGCACCGGTCGGCACCAGGGCTCGCGCTCCCGGACGATAGCCAACTAGAGGCCGTCGGCAACATGCGGCCTGGATCATGCGCCGCCGCCCGACCCGTCCCGGTAGGGGGCCAGGAACGGGACCAGCGCCGCCAGCGTCTCCTCGGGGGCCTCCTCGGCGAACCAGTGGCCAGCGCCGGGAATGACCGCGCTCTGCACGTCGTTCGCGAGGAGCTTCATCGCGCTGCCGACCTGCTCGCCGTTGCTTGCCGCCCCGCCGATCCCCAGGACCGGCATCGTCAGCGGCCGGTTCTTGCGCTGCTCGTTCTGCGCCATCATGGTGTCCCACTCGCGATAGAACGCGAAGCTGCCGCGCAGGGAGTCGGGGTTGGTGAGGAGACCGACGTAGTAGTCGATCACGTCGTCCGGGAGCTTCTTCCCGGCCTGGATGGCGAACTCGTAGCCGAAGTAGATGTCTTCGCGTCCCCTGACGAGCTGTTCGTTCACGTTGTCGAGCCGGTTGACGGCGATGTGCCAGAGCCGGTTGTTGAGCGGCTCTGGGACGAAGAAGGGCGGTTGGGGAACCGCCCCAGGGGGCCCGGGGACCTCGGCGAGGGCCACACGCTCGA
>Ga0268241_10000008_pt1 | contig 20053 bp, 17 predicted proteins | sample BulsoiAmnAmmetaG_FD_200248 | JGI IMG/M metagenome (GOLD analysis project Ga0268241, IMG submission 200248) | Bulk soil microbial communities from Mexico - Amatitan (Am) metaG (v2) (version 2) | ecosystem: Environmental > Terrestrial > Soil > Agricultural land | place: Mexico: Amatitan, Jalisco...
CTCCGAGGCGCTGACCAACGCGGCCAAGCACGCCCGTGCCGCGGCCGTCCAGGTCCGGGCCAGCGCCGCCGCCGACCGGCTGCACCTGTTGGTCCACGACGACGGCGCCGGCGGGGCGGAGGTCGGCCGGGGCTCCGGGCTCATCGGCCTGGCCGACCGGGTCCAGGCGCTCGGCGGCACGATCGCGGTCCACAGCCCCGCCGGCCAGGGCACCACCCTCGAGGTCGAGCTGCCGGTCGAGCCCGGCTCCGGACGCTCCACCTCTCCGTCCTAGCCCGGAAGTTGGCCGAGGGTGACCTTGACGGTCCGCCTGGTTCCGTCGGGGCTCTCCACCACCACGTTGACGGTCTGGCCGGGGTTCAGCCCGGCCAGCACCTCGGCCAGGGTGCCCAGGTCCGGCGTGGCGGTGCCGTTGACCTCGACGATCAGCTCGCCCGTGCGGATGCCGGCCTTGGCGGCCGGGCCGCCGGACTGGACCTGGGCGACCAGCGCCCCACCGGAGGTGGTGGCCGCCACCTGGATGCCCAGGAAGGCACGGTGCGAGTTGGTGACCTTCCCCTGGCTGGCGAGCTGGCTGGCGATGTTGCGCACGGTGTTGCTGGGAATCGCGAAGCCGATCCCCGGCGCGGCGCTGCCGCCGAGCTCCGGGTCGGTGGCGGCCAGCGTGGGGATGCCGATCACCTGACCCTGGAGGTTGACCAGCGCGCCGCCGGAGTTGCCCGGGTTGATCGCGGCGCTGGTCTGGATCACGCCGGGCAGCGCGACCCCGTTGTCCTCGTTGACCGTGCGCCCCAGCGCGCTGACGATCCCTTGGGTGACGCTCGACTGGAGGCCCAGCGGGTTGCCGATCGCCAACGCGATGTCGCCGACCTGGAGCTTCGAGGAGTCGGCGAAGCTCGCGGCGCGCAGGCCGCTGGCGTCGATGTGCAGCACCGCGAGGTCGTTGGGCGGGAAGCTGCCGACCAGCTTGGCGGCGTGCTGCTTGCCGTCGGCCAGGGTGACCCGCGGGTTGTTGCCGCTGGCGACGACGTGATTGTTGGTGACGATGTCGCCGCGCGAGTCGAAGATGATGCCCGAGCCCAGTCCAGCGGTGGTCTGGATCAGCACCACGCTGGGGCCGACCTGCCTGACGACCTGCACGAACTGCTGCTCGAGCCCCTGCGCCCCGCCCGCCACCGCAACCGTGGGCGTGGTCGTCGGGGTCTGCGCCTGGCTGTCGCTGGTGCAACCGGTCAGGACGACCGCGGCGACCGCCGCGGCGGCCGCCGCCGCGGCGAGCGTCCCGCGGCGCCGACTCGCGCCCTCTTCGCGCCATCGCCTCACAACGCCTGTGCGGCCGATCATGCTCATGCTCCTTCCCCCGGAGGTCGCGGTTCCCAGTGGACAGCTACCACCGCTGCCACCCGCTACCCCGACCTTCGCGGATTCCTGCCAGCCACCATGCGGTGTCGCGCGCGCCGCTGGCCGATAATCGGAAGGCAGACCGGGCATCCAGCGACGACAGCCGAGGACGTGGGGTCTCTCGATGGGCCAGCCGCGGGTGATCATCGCCGACGACGTCCTGCTCCGCGAGGGCCTGGCCAGCCTGCTCGACCGCTCCGGCATGCAGGTCCTCGGCCAGGCCGGCGACGCCCAGCAGCTCCTCGACCTGTCGGCCAGCAGCCTCCCGACCTGGTGCTGGTCGACATCCGCATGCCGCCGACCAACACCACCGAGGGGCTGGCCGCGGCGCGCACCATCCGTCAGACCCATCCGCAGGTCGGCATCGTGGTGTTGTCGGCGCACGTGGCGGTCGAGCACGCCATGGAGCTGCTGGCCAGCGGCGGCCGCGTCGGCTATCTGCTCAAGACCTGGGTCAGCGACGTGGAGGAGCTCCTCGACACGCTGGGGCGGATCGCGCGCGGCGGGTCGGTGGTGGACCCCGCGGTGGTGAGTGAGCTGGTGGCCGCGCGGCGGCGGCGGGACCCGCTCGGGGTGCTGTCGGCGCGGGAGCGGGAGGTGCTGGGCTTGATGGCGAGGGCCGCTCCAACGCGGGCATCGCGCGGCGTCTGTGGGTCACCAAAGGCACCGTGGAGAAGCACGTTCGGGCCATCCTGACCAAGCTGGGCCTGGCCGAGACCGATGACGATCACCGCCGCGTGCTGGCGGTGCTGACCTACCTCGACCGCACCTGAGCGGCGGTCGGGCGGGGATCCTCGGCGCTCAGGAAATGCCGGCCGGCCCGCCCGGGCCGCGTTGCTCATGGCATTTCGTCCCGATCTATAACGACTGGTCGCCGATTAGGGATTGAATCCCCGAGCGATTAGACTCCGCCGCGCGACTGCGGCATTTCCTCGGATTCGGCTTGGGCGCGGAGAAGCCGGCGACGCACTGATCTGGCGCAACGGCCGATCCGGCCGATTATCCCTGGCTCCAGATGAGCGTTTCGCTGGCCCGGCTGTGGGCCGCGACCGCACCGGGACGCGGATTCGTCGTGCGCTGCTCCATCGCTGCAGCTCCAGGACGCACCGGTCGCGTGCCAAGGAGGCCACATGCGATTCATTCGTTTCGCCGTCCTCGCGTTCCTCACTCTGCTGGTGGCGGTGCTCCTTGCGCTGGGCACCTTCTCCGGCACGGGCCTCGGCCTTTCGGGCGGCTCCTCCAGCGCGCCGCTGGCGGCGCTGGCGCAGGCGCCGGTGACATTTTCTGGTCCGACCAATTTCGTGACGGGGGACAGCCCCGCTGCGGTCGTCGCCGCCGATTTCAACGGCGACAACAACCCCGATCTCGCGGTCGCAAATGATCTCTCCGACAACGTCTCGATCCTGGAGGGCGGCGCCGGCGGCAGCTTCAGCGGGCCGACGAATCTCGCCACCGGCGGCTTCCCCTTCTCGCTGGCGGTGGGGCGGTTCAACGGCGACGCGGATCCGGACCTGGCGGTCGCGAACGGCTTCGACGCGACCGTCTCGGTGCTGCTCGGCGGCGCCGGGAGTGGCTTCAGCTCGGCGGGAAGCTTCCCCGCGGGCAGCTTCCCGTACTCGGTGGCGGCGGCCGACTTCGACAACGACGCCCGCCCGGACCTGGCGGTCGCCGACCGGATCACCGGCGAGATCCTGGTGCTGCCCGGCGGCCCAGGAGGCACCTTCGGCGCGCCGACCACGGTGGGAACCGCCGCCGGACCGGCCGGGATCGCGGTGGGGGACTTCAACGGCGACGGGGACCCGGACCTGGCGGTGGCCGACGAGTTCGGGAGCAGCGTGCTGGTGCTGCTCGGCGGCGGCGGCGCGACCTTCGGCGCTCCGAAGACGGTCGCCATGGGCTCCGACCCCGTTTCGGTGACGGTGGCCGACTTCAACGCCGACGGCCGTCCCGATCTGGCCGCCGCCGATTTTTCCCCGGGCGAGGTGCTGGTGGTGCTCGGCGGACCTGGCGGCAGCTTCGGCGCGCCGACGACCCTCACCGCCGACAGTGGCCTGAACTCGATCGCGGCCGGCGACTTCAACCGCGACGGCGACCCGGACCTGGCCGTCGCCAACATCAACCTGGGCCGCGTCTCGGTGTTCACCGGGGGGGCCGCCGCCAGCTTCAGCGGCCCGAGCAGCTTCACCGCCGGCAGCGGCGCCGACTCGGTCGCGGTCGCGGACTTCAACGCTGACGGGCGCCCCGACCTGGCGGTCGCGGACGCCAACATCGACAGGGTCTCCGTGCTGCTGAACACCACCGTCACCAATCAGGCTCCGACGGCCGCCGACGACGCCTTCACCACGGCCGAGGACACGCAACTGACGGCCGCGGTACCGGGCGTGCTCGCCAACGACAGCGACCCGGACGGCAACCCCATGACCGCCGTGCTCGGGTCGGGCCCGTCCCACGGCACGCTGACGCTGAACGCCAACGGGTCGTTCGCCTACACCCCCGCGGCCGATTACCACGGCAGCGACTCGTTCACCTACCGGGCCAGCGACGGCACCGCAACCTCCAACCTGGCCACGGTCGCCATCACCGTCACCTCGGTCGACGACGCGCCCACAGCGGCGAACGACACCTACACCACCGCCGAGGACACCCAGCTGACGGTCGAGCCTCCAGGCGTGCTGGGCAACGACAGCGACCCTGAGGGCGACGCGCTGACCGCCACGGTCGAGTCAGGGCCGGCCCACGGGACTCTGACCCTGAACGCCGATGGCTCGTTCAGCTACACGCCCGCACCGAACTTCAACGGCGCCGACTCCTTCACCTATCGGGCCGACGACGGGGGAGCCACCTCGAACCAGGCCACGGTCGGCATCACGGTCATGGCCGCCAATGACGCGCCCGCGGCCGCCGACGACGCCTACAGCACGGCCGAGGACACGCAGCTGACGGTCGCCGCCCCGGGGGTGCTCGCCAACGACGGCGACGCCGACGGTGACGCGCTGACCGCCGTGGTCGGCTCCGGGCCGGCCCACGGGACGCTCACGCTGAACGGCAACGGGTCGTTCAGCTACACCCCGGCGGCGAACTTCAACGGCACGGACTCCTTCACCTACCGGGCCAGCGACGGCAGCGCCAACTCCGGCTCGGCCACGGTCACCATCACGGTCACGTCGGTCAACGACGCGCCGACGGTGGCGGTGGCCAAGGGTGGCAGCTGCGGCAGCGACGACCGCTCGGGCACGGTCAACCTCACCGTGGCCGACGCCGACAACGCGTCGTCGGCGCTGACGCTCACCGCCTCGTCGTCGAACACGGCGCTGGTGCCGAACGGCAACGTCACCTTCGGCGGCAGCGGTTCGAACCGCACGCTGACGGCGAGGGCGGTGTCCGGGCGCACCGGCACCGCGGTGGTGACGGTCACCGTCCGTGACGGGCAGGCGACCGGCTCGGTCCAGGTGACGGTCAGGGTCGCCGGCGGCGGGAACGACACGCTGACCGGCGGCGCGGGCGCCGACATGACCTTCGGTCAGAACGGCAACGACACCCTCGGCGGTGCCGGCGGCAACGACCTGCTGTGTGGCGGCAGCGGGAACGACATCCTGTCCGGCGGCGACGGCGACGACGTCATGAGCGGCGGCAGCGGCGACGACCGGCTCACCGGCGGGCCGGGCGCCGACCACTTCAGCGGCGGCTCGAGCAACAACGACGTCGCGACCGATTTCCGTGCGGCCGAGGGCGACACCCGCGACACCATTCCCTAGGCGCGAGACCATCCGGCCGGGCCGCGGTTCCGCGGCCCGGCCGGATCGCGGGTACGGCGAGGCGTCAGGCCTCGCAGCCGTCGGTTCCCGCGGGGGAGTTGACGCAGCGGTCGCGCCCCTCGCCGCCCTCCAGGAAGTCGGCGCCGGTCCCGCCGTCGAGCCGGTCGTCGCCGGGGCCGCCGGCGAGCACGTCGGCGTCGGTGCCGCTGATGGTGCAGCCGCGCGGGTCGGCGCCGAACTCCTCGACGCCGAGGACCGGCCGCAGGGCGGACTCGAACTCGGGCGAGGCGAACGCCTTGCGCAGCATGTCGCCCGCCAGCGCGTTGCCGAGCGCGGCCATGATCATGCCCTGGTCCAGCGAGAGGTAGGAGCCCGAGACCACACCGGTGTCGACGTTCACGCTGTCGCGGAAGCCCCACCGCCCGTAGAGGCCGGGGAAGTCGTTCGCCAGCCGCTGGAGGTTGGCGCGCACCTCCGCCGGCGCGAAGCGCAGGGCCAGGAAGGCGGCGTGGGGCGTCACCACGCCGTTGGTGTACGCGGAGGGCGGCGGCTCGGGCTGGGGCTCGCGGTTGGGGCAGCCGGGAAAGCCCGCCTCCACCAGCGTCCTGTCCTCGTTGGAGGGATTGCCGTTGGGATCCATGCCGACCGCGCCGACGCCGTAGACGGTGTAGCCGCCCTCGGGGACGTTCGCCGGCGAGAAGCCCCAGTAGCCGTAGCCGGCCTGGACCAGGCCGTGGCGGATCTGGGCGCGCATGGTGAGCGGATGGTTGACGCCCCAGGTCGCCGGGCCCCAGCGCTCCTCGGGCAGGAACAGGGCGGCCATCAGCGCCTCGAACATGCTGCCGCCCCAGGACGGTGTCAGCCGCGTGTGGTCGTACGGGCAGGCGCCCTCGAACACGTCGACGCCGAGGTAGGCGCGCGTGACGCCCAGCGGCCGGGTCTCCTGGAAGCTGAATCGGACAGCACCGTACAGGGCCACCACCGGTGTGGCGTGGGAACAGGCGGGGCACAAGGGATGGTTGTGGCGAACGGGAAACGGGCCGATCGAGAGAGGACCAGGTCGTGGCGGTGACACTCAACGAGGCGGCGCGCAGGCTTCTGGACGGCAGGAACTTCGCCACCGTCGCGACGATCAACCCCGACGGCGGGCCGCAGAGCTCGGTGGTGTGGGTCACCCGCGAGGGCGACTCGGTGCTGTTCTCCGTGCTCGCGCGGCGGCGCAAGGCCCGCAACCTCGCCAGGGACCCGCGGGTCAGCGTCACGCTGTTCGACCTGGCGAACCCCTACGAGTCGGTGGAGATCCGCGGCACCGCCGAGCTGACCGAGGACACCGACAAGTCGCTGCCGGTCACGCTCTCCCGCAAGTACGTCGGCGAGGACCCGCCGCCCGACCCCGAGGGCGAGACCCGCCTGATCGTCCGCGTGGTGCCGGAGAAGATCAACACCTTCCCGGCGTGAGGGTCGCCGCCGGGCGGGTCACGACCGGGTGAGCCGCCACACCACCATGGTGCCGACCTCGCCGGGCGCGCTCGGGTCCTGCGAGCCGCGCCGCTCGACCTCGGTGTAGCCGAGGCGGCGGGGGATCGCGCCGCTGGCGGTGTTGGCCGCGTCGTGGTGGATCTCGACCCGGTCGATGCCCGGCAGCGCGAACGCCTGGTGCTGCAACGCCCGCACGGCCAAGGTGGCCAGCCCGCGGCCGGTCCAGTCCTTGTGCAGCCAGTAGCCGATCTCGAGCCCGCCGGGCCCGATGCGGCGCATCAGCCCGCAGCTGCCCACCACCGCGCCGCCGGTGGTGATCGCGTACTGGTAGGCGGCCCCGCACGCCCAGTCCTGCTCGCACTGCGCGGTGAACTGCACCGCCCGGTCGTGGTCGTAGCCGCTGGCCCACGGCATCCAGGGCAGCAGGTGCTCCAGCGACTCGGTGACCACCCGGTAGGCCGTGTCGGCGTCGCCGGCGCGCCAGCGCCGCAGCCGCACCGGCCCGCTGTCGAGGATCTCGCTCGGCTCGTCCATGGCCGGATGATCGCGGCCCCGAGCCGGGCCGGCAAGCCGATTTGCACCCGGCGCCCCGCTCCGCACCATCTACACTTACCGCATGGCGCCCGGGCCGCTCGCCGAAGTGCCCGAAGGCCAGTGGAGGTAGGACATGTCGCAGGAGGCCTTTGGCGCTGAGCTCGGCACCTTCCGGGCGGGGCTCCAGGAGTTCCACCGGCGCCTGACCGAGGAGACCGGCGCGACCTCGGCGGACCCGGCCTGGCGGGAGCAGATGCTGGCCGAGCTGGAGAGCGCCCTCGAGGAGCTGCGCGCCAGCGAGGAGGAGCTGGAGGCCCGCGCGGCGCAGCTCGCCGGCATGGGGCGGGCGCTGGACGACGAGCGCCGCCGCTGGCAGCGCTGGTTCGACACCGCGCCGGTCGCCTACCTGCTGACCGACGGGTTCGGGGCCATCGTGGCGGCCAACCGCCGGGTCGCTGAGATGCTCGGGGTGCCAGCCAGGTTCCTGACGGGCAAGCCGCTGCCCAGCCTGGTCGCCTTCAACGACCGCGAGCGGGTGCGCCGCATGCTGAACGCCCTGTCCCACGGCGCGTCGGCGGCGGGCGACGACGCCCCGAACCAGCTGAACCTGCGCCTCATGCCGCGGCACTGGGACCGGGTGCCGCTGGCGGTGACGGCCAGTGTCGGCGTCGCCCGCGACGAGGACGGCAAGCCGCTGAGCGTGGCGTGGGTGCTGCAACCCACCATGCCGCTGGTCCCCTCCGCGCCGGACCCCGAGATCCAGCGCCCGCGGCCCGGCGGCAAGGCCGGCTGGGAGCAGGGAGCGCTGCAGCGCCTGCTGGCGGCGACCATCGAGTCGACGCCCGCGCTGCTGCGGGTGGACGCGGCCGGGCTGCTGATGGTCGACGGCGGCGGCGTGCTGCGGCCGGTGGCGGCCACCGACCGTGGCGTCGGCACCATGGAGACCCTCCAGGTCGACCTCGACGAGGGGCCGGCAGTCGATGCCGCCAGGCAGGTAGGGCCGGTGTGGACCGACGACCTCGAGGGGGACGTGCGCTGGCAGCGGCTCGGCTGGGTGGCGGCCAGCTACCGCTCGCGCGGGGTGCTGGCCGTGCCGGTGCTGGCCGACGAGGAGGACCCGGGCGACACCACGGCGGCCGGCGTGGTCGAGCTGGTCTCGTTCCGCCGGCACCGCTGGAGCGACAAGGAGGTCGAGGCGGCGGTGGCCCACGGCGCGACCCTCAGCCGGTTGCTGCGACTCGGGCTGGCCGCCGGGCGGTCCCAGGAGCGCGCCGACCGGCTCCGCAGGACGCAGAACAACCGCGTGGTGGTCGAGCAGGCCAAGGGCATGCTGATGGAGCGTGACCGGCTGCTGCCCGCGCAGGCGTTCCAGCTGCTGCGGACCTGGGCGCGGATCAGCCACCGCAGGATCGCGGACGTGGCCGCCGACGTGATCGCCGACCGCTCCAGGGACCAGCCACGGCGGGACGACTAGCCCGCGCCGTGGCGGTCAGCCGTCGCGCAGGTACTCGTGGACCAGGCGGATCGCGACCGAGCCCTCGCCGACCGCCGAGGCGACGCGCTTCACCGAGCCGTGCCGCACGTCGCCGGCCGCGAACACCCCGGGGAGGCTGGACTCCAGGTACCTCGGCGGCCGCTCCAGCGGCCATCCGGCCGACGCGCGGCCGTCCTGGAGCAGGTCGGTCCCGGTCACCACGAAGCCCCAGCGGTCGCGCCGCATCGCATCCGGCAGCCACTGCGTGCGCGGCTCGGCGCCGATCAGCACGAACAGGGCCGGCGTCTCGACGGTCTGGGTGGTCCCGGCGTCCAGGTCGGCCAGGGTGAGGCGCTCCAGGCGGCCGTCGCCGCCACCGCCGGTGACCACCACCCGGCGGCGCACCTCGATGTTCGGCGTGGAGGCGATCTCGCGGACGAGGTAGTCGGACATGCCGGCGGCCAGCGAGCCGCCCCGCACCAGCATGGTCACCCGCGCGGCGTACCTTGCGAGGTGGATGGCCGCCTGCCCGGCGGAGTTGGCGCCGCCGACCACGTAGACCTCGCGGCCCCGCAGCGCCGGCGCCTCGACCGTCGCCGCGCCGTAGAACACCCCGGCGCCGGTGAACCCGTCGAGCTCGGGGATGCCGAGCCGCCGGTAGGACATGCCGGTCGCGACCACCACCGCACGGCTGCGGACCTCCTCGCCGCCGGCCACCGTGACCACCAGTTCGGCGCCGTCGGCGCGCAGGCCGGTGGCCGGGTTGCCGTAGACGTACTCGGCGCCGAAGTTCCAGGCCTGGGTGTAGGCCCGCACCGCCAGGTCCTCGCCGCTGACCCCGTTGGGGAAGCCGAGGTAGTTGCGGATCATCGAGCTCGTGCCGGCCTGCCCGCCGATCGCCTCCGGCTCCAGCACGACCGTGGACAGGCCCTCCGACGCGCCGTAGACGGCGGCGGCGAGCCCGGCCGGCCCGGCGCCGATCACCGTCAGGTCGTAGCTGTCGCCGCCGGGCCTGGTCCGCACGCCCAGCGCCTCGGCGATCTCCGAGTTCGACGGGTCGGCCAGCACCCGCCCGTCGAACAGCACCAGCACCGGGAGCCGCGGCGGGGCGGTCCCGGCCTGCTCCAGCAACCTGTTGGCCTCGGCGCCGCCGGCCGGGTAGAAGCCCGCGGGGATGCCGTTGCGCCCGAGCAGCTCGCGGATCTCGTGCGAGCGGGGCGCCCACTCCTCGCCGACCACCCGCACGGCCTCGAACCCGGGCAGGTGCGACCTGGCCCACTCGTCGAGCAGCTCGGTGATCACCCGGTGGAAGCGCTCGTCCGGGGTCGTCACCGGCTTGGCGGCGTACGCGTCGATGTGGCCCAGCGCGGTCGCCCGGAGGATCGGCTCCGAGCTCGACTGGTCGCCCCAGGAGATCAGCAGCACCCGCTTGGCGGTGGGGTGGAGCCGCCGGACCCTGGCGAGCAGCTCGGTTCCGGTCACGCCGGGCAGCCACTGGGCGGCCAGCACCAGGCTCACCTGCCGTCCCTCGTGGTGGAGCCGGTCGAGCAGGCCGAGCGCCTGGCCGACCGAAGCGGCGCTGACGACCTGGTAGTCGGCCCCGTAGCGCTTGCGGAGCTCCTCCTCGGCGCGGGCCGGGGGCCGGGAATCGTCGATGAGCAGCAGGACTGGATTCGGCATCCGACCTCCCATCTGGGCTGGCCCGCCAACTCTAGCGGCGCCGGCGCCCGGTTCGGCCCCCGCCGAAGCGTTGCGGTTCTAGGTTGGGCGCGGACCAGTACACCGACGCGGGAGGACCAACGCATGACCGCCACGGCTGTCCGCCGGGGCCCGGCCGAGCTGATCCTTGACGCCGTCGAGCGCTGCCTGGAGCTGGCGGCGAGCTGGTACGCCTGGGACGGCCGCGCCCGGGTGAGCCAGCCCACCGGGGAGCTCCCGGGCGGGACGATCTTCACCCCGCACAAGGCGGTCCGGCGGATCGCCGACCATCTGGTCGACCACCTCGCCGAGATCGAGGCGCTGCTGGCCGACGCCGAGACGCTCCCCGACACCTGGCACGGCCGTACGGTGACGCTGGCCGGTGACTGGGCGCCGTTCACCGAGGCCGATCTGAACGAGGCGCGCAACCGGCTGCGTCGGCTCGGCCAGGTGTACGCGCTGCGGCTGCGCGGCCTCGACCAGGCCGCGCTCGACCAGCCACGCGGCGACGCCTGGACCATCCGCGAGATCGTCGAGCACGTCGCCGGGGTCACCTGGTACGCCGAGCAGGTGGGGTACCTCCGCGCGCCGCGTCCTGAGCCCCCGCCGGCGACCCCCTGACCCGCCGTCGCCGCGCCACTTTGCCGAATTGGCCGGCGTGGAGTTTGCTCTGCGGTGCAGCCAGGCGGACCGATGCGAAAGGAGCCACGATGGCGACCGCTGAGCGGCAGGCGAGGGTGCACTGGGAGGGCCCGCTCCCGAGCGGGCGCGGCGAGCTGGAGTTCGCCAGCAGTGGGATCGGCAAGTACCCGGTGACCTGGGCGTCCCGGGTGGAGCAGCCCGAGGGGCGCACCAGCCCGGAGGAGCTGCTGGCCGCGAGCCACGCCGCCTGCTACGCGATGGCGTTCTCGGCGACGCTCGGCCGCGGCGAGACGCCGCCGGAGCGGCTGGACGTGACCGCAACGGTGTCGCTCGACGCCAAGCAGGGCGGCGGCTTCGAGATGACCAGCTCGGCGCTGGAGGTCCGCGGCGTGGTGCCAGGCCTCGACCAGGACGCCTTTCAGGCGGCGGCGGAGGAGGCCGAGAAGGGCTGCCCGATCTCCAACGCGCTGCGGAACAACCTGCGCATCACCGTGACGGCGACGCTCGAGTCGTAGCGCCGCGCGCTCCAAGCCAGGCGGCCCCCGCCGGCGGCACAGGCCGGCGGGGCCCCCGCTGGTTCCCGTCAGCGGCGGATTGCGATCACCTCGAGGTACTCCGACGGCATCGCCACCGACGGCCCTGGCGCGCGGTCGTGCCCGCGCGCCAGCGCGACGAGGTCGTCGCCGAGCCGCTCGCGCCCGGCCTCGTCCAGCGCCGCGAAGGCCTGGTGGACCGGCCCGTAGTTGGCACGGAAGAACGCCAGGAACTCCTCGGGCGAGCGGAAGCGCAGGACGAACTCGCGCGGGGTCGCCGTCAGCTTGGACACGCCGTCGCCCAGCAGCTCCTCCAGGCGCTCCCGGGTGCCCCACAGCGTCGGCGACCGCACCCCGGCCGGCGGCGGCACGTGGCCGCCCACGGTGCGGAGCATCTCGCCCACGAAGCCGGACGGGGTCCAGTTCGCCAGCGCGATCACCCCGCCGGGCCGGCACGCCCGCAGCAGTTCGGCGGCGCCGCGCTCCTGGTCGGCGGTGAACATCACGCCAAGGACCGACAGCACCGCGTCGAACGAGGCGTCGGGGAACGGCAGGTTCTCCGCGTCGCCCTCGAGGAACTCCACCGGCAGCCGCTCGGCCGCCGCGCGGGCGCGTCCGTGCTCCAGTAGCTCGGGGACGTAGTCGATGCCGGTCACCTCGCAGTCGCAGCGGGCCGCCGCCAACGCGGCGTTGCCGCTGCCGGTCGCCACGTCGAGCACCCTGCTGCCGGCCAGCAGGTCGGCCGCCTCGACCAGGCGCTCGGCCATCGGCGCGATGCGCGTGCCCACCGCCGCGTAGTCGCCGCTCGTCCAGGTCCGCTGCTGGCGGCGCTTGACCGCCACCAGGTCCGGCGCCTGCGTTCCCATGGTCGTCATCGCTGCTCCCTTCGGCTCGATCGAGCTTGACCCGAGCGAGCATCGGTCGCGCCGAGGGGCTGCCGCCAGTTCTGGATCTGTAGCCAGCCGGTACAGGTTCTGTACTAGGCAGCGGCGCCGCCGTCCCATACCCTCGGCGGCACGAGGCGCTTGGCTTGTGCCCGGGGAGGGGGGATCGCGATGAGTGCCTACGGCCAGTTCTGCCCGGTCGCCAAGGCGATGGAGCTGCTGGACGAGCGCTGGACGCTGCTGGTCATCCGCGAGCTGCTGGAGGGCAGCCAGCACTTCAACGCGCTGCGGCGCGGAGTGCCGCGGATGTCGCCGGCGCTGCTGTCCACCCGCCTGCGGACGCTGGTCCGCGCGGGCGTGGTCGAGCGGTACGAGGACGGCAAGCGGGTCACCTACGCGCTCACCCCGGCCGGCAAGGAGCTCCGCCCGATCGTCGAGGCGCTCGGCCAGTGGGGCATCCGCTGGGTCCCCGAGCTCGGCGACGAGGACCTCGACCCGCACCTGCTGATGTGGGACGTCCACCGCAACGTCGACATGGACGCCGTCCCGCCCGGCCGGACCGTGCTGCGGTTCAGCTTCCCCGACGTGCCCGCTCCGGGTCGCGACTGGTGGCTGGTGATCACGCGCGCCGGCGTCGACCCGTGCGACACCGACCCCGGCTTCCCGGTCACCGCCACCATCGAGACCGACCTGCGGACCCTCACCCTGATCTGGCGCGGCGATCTCGCCTGGGCGCAGGCGCTCCGCTCCGGTGCCCTCAACCTCCACGGCCCCGCCCAGGCCCGCCGCGCCGTCCCTCGCTGGCTCAAGCTCTCCGCCTTCGCCCCGGTCCCCAGGCCAGCCTGAGGCAGGGCGGGGGAGGCGGCGCTGCAGGTTGACATGGTTCATGGGCGGTGCGGCCTCGCGTATGACCGCACGGACCCAAGTGCGAGGGGGTGCCTTGACGTGCGGATCGAACAGCGACTTGACGAGTTGGGCCTTGTGCTCCCAGAAGCTGCCAAGGTGCCGCCCGGGATCAGGACTTCGTTCAGCTGGGTCCGGGTGCGCGGCAATCGGGCATTCGTGTCAGGGCATGGAGCGCTCGCGCCGGACGGCTCACCCGCTGGACCCTTCGGCAAGGTCCCTGCCGAGGTCTCGTTGGAGGAGGCGCAAGCGTCGGCCCGCGAAACGGCGCTGTCGGTGCTGGGAAGCCTCAAGCGAGCCTTGGGGGATCTTGACCGGGTGACCGCATGGCTGATGGTGCACGGGATGGTCAACGCCGAACCGGGCTACGGCCAGACGACGAATGTCATCAATGGGTTCTCGGATCTCATCGTCGATTTGTACGACGATGACGTGGGCCAGCATGCTCGGACGGCGATTGGCGTGGCCACGCTTCCCTTGAACCTCTGCGTGGTGATCGCTGCGGAGGTGGAAATCCAGCCGTAGCCGCCGCTCGGCCGGCGTACGCGGTGCGATGGGGGAGCCACGCTGGGACCTGACCGACATCTTGTCGGCCGAGACCTTCGCCTGACCAACCACCCACTGCGCAAAGGAACAGGACACCATGACCACCGACCTGGACCTGACCGAGTTCAAGGCGCTCAGCTTCGACTGCTACGGCACCCTCATCGACTGGGAGGCCGGTATCGCCGCCGTGCTGGCCCCGTGGGCACGCGAACAGGGACTCGACCTCAGCAACGAGGACCTTCTGCTGGCGTACGCCGACAACGAGGCAGCGGTGGAGCGGGAGACCCCGACAGCGCTGTACCCCGACGTCCTGGCCACCGCCTTCCGTCGCACCGGGGGCAAGCTGCGGCGGCCGGTGAGCGACGAGTGGGCGCAGCGGCTCGGCAACTCGGTCCCCGACTGGCCGGCGTTCCCCGACTCCGCAGACGCCCTGGCCCGGCTGGCCAAGCACTACCAGCTGATCATCCTGTCCAACGTGCACCGCGACGGCTTCGCCGCCAGCAACCAGCGGCTGCACGGCGACTTCGCGGCCATCATCACCGCCGAGGACGTCGGCGCCTACAAGCCCGCCGAGAACCACTTCCGCGCCCTCGGCGACACGCTTGCGGGGCTGGGCGTCGACCGCACCCAGCTGCTGCACGTGGCCCAGAGCCTGTTCCACGATCACGTTCTGGCCAAGCGGGAAGGCCTGCCGTCGGTCTGGATCAATCGCCGCCACGACCGCCCCGGCTGGGGGGCCACCCCCGAACCCACCGAGCAGTGGACCTACAACCTGGCGTTCAACTCGATGGCCGACTTCGCCCACGCCGTCGATCAGGCCTTCAACGATGCCCAGCGCACCAACGGCTGACCTGGAAGGCGTGATCCGGGGAACGATCCACCGGAAGCGGCGCTGAGGGTCCGACACCGCCCATAACCGGCGCAAGAACCTCTAGGAACCTCTGGGGATGTGGCAAGGATCATCCGAGGCCGATCCGTCAAGGATCAAGTGAGACCGGGCAATTCTCAGTAGCCGTCGATCGGAGTTGCCGCCTCCGGCGGGCCTCCCGCTGGCCAGCGGCGGGAAGTGGAGCGGGTGACGGGAATCGAACCCGCGTCACGAGCTTGGAAGGCTCGAGCTCTACCATTGAGCTACACCCGCCGGTACGGCAGCGCGAGCGTACCATCCCGCGCCGGGCCGAGCCGGAACGCCGGCGGCGCCGGGCGCCGGCTCCCCGAGGGGAGCGGCACCGCGGCGCCGCGAGGGTCAGGCGACTAGGACGAGGCCGGGCTGGGCGCGACCTCCTCCTTGGCCTCGATCTGCGGCCGCGGGGGCCGGACGATGAACGGCACGATGATGCTGACCAGCATGATCACCGCGATGATGATCAGCGGCTGGGTGTAGGAGCCGCTCGCATCCCGTAGGGTCGACAGCAGCAGCGGCCCGACCGCTGAGGCGAACCCCCAGGCGGTCAGCATGAGGCCGTAGATGGTGCCGACGTTCCTCGGGCCGAAGTAGTCCGCCGCGAACGCCGGCATGGTGCCGAAGCCGCCGCCGTAGCAGGTGATGATGATGAACGCGAGCAGGCTGAACAGCGCGTAGGGGCGCGCCTGGGGCAGCAGGAGGAACAGCACCGCCTGGAGCGCGAACATCGTCAGGAACACCCACCTGCGGGTGATGAAGTCCGACAGCCACGCCCACAGGAACCGGCCGGAGGCGTTGGCGATCGAGATGAGGCTGACCAGTGCCGCGCCCCCTGCCGCGCTGGCGCCGGTGATCTCCTGGGTCATGTCCGAGGCCTGCGAGATCAGCGAGATCCCGGCGGTCACGTTGAGGAACAGCAGCGCCCACAGTGCATACCACTGCCAGGTCCGCAGCGCCTCCGGGAGCAGGTAGTCCTTGGCGGAGCGCTGGGTCTGCTGGGCCGCGCTCGGCTCCCACCCGGCCGGCCTCCATCCCTCCGGCGGGTTGGTCATGAACGAGGCCGCGCCGACGACCATCACGAGGTAGGCGATGCCGAGGTAGGCAAAGGTCGACAGGACCCCCACGCTGCTGATCAACGCCTTGGCGATCGGTGCCGTCAGCACCGCCCCGCCACCGAAGCCGCAGACCGCGATACCGGTGATCATCCCACGCCTGTCAGGGAACCACTTGACCAGCGTGGCTACCGGGACGATGTAACCGAGCCCGAGGCCGATCCCGGCGATGAACCCGTAGCTCAGGTACAGCAGCCAGAGCTTGCCGGCTGACTGGCTCGCCAGGATCACGCCGATGCCGTAGAGCGCGCCGGCGGCCATCCCGACGACCCGCGGGCCCTTGCGGTTCATCCACAGCCCACCGAAGTAGGCGGAGACGCCGAGCATGAAGATGCTGATGGTGAACGTGAGCGTGACCTGGGTACGGCTCCAGTCGAAGCGGTCGCGCAGGGGGTTGACGAACACGCTCCAGGCGTAGACGGCTCCGAGCGCGAGCTGCATGACCACTCCGGCGGCGGCGATGCCCCAACGGTTCCTGGGCGGCGCTTCTGTCACCGACGACATTTCCCCACCTCCGTGATAGGGATCTCGAGCACTTGCTGGACTTGCAGCGCTCAGACGGCGGCCGGCTCCGGTGCCGTCTCGCGCTCGATCGAGACGATCGCGTTGTAGTCGGGGATGCCCGACAGGGGGGAGCGCCGCCTCGAGTCGATCAGGACCTCTCCCTCCGGCCAGTGGATCTCGAGATTTCCGGGCTGCACCGGCGCGATCAGCGCGCGGCCGTGGTACTCGGCGAGGTTGCTGCGCAGCACCACCCTGTCCCCGTTGGCCAGGCCGTGGCGCTTGGCGTCGGCCGCGCTGATCATCACCGCCTCGCGGGCGGCGCCGGTGAGCGCGTCCTCCAGCTCGTGGACCATGCTGTTGAACTGCTTGCCGCGCCTGGTGGTGACGACGAAGTGGCCCTCGGGGACCTCCATGTCGGGCAGGGCGATCCGTGAGAAGTGCGCCTTGCCGTCCGCTGTGGGGAACTTCCAGCCCGCCGCCAGGTGCGGGCCGCCGTACTGGAACTGGTCTCCCTCCTTGGCGAGGTGCTGGATGCCGTCGTACGAGGGGATGGCGCGGGCGATGTCCTCGCGGATGGCCGCGGTCGAGTCGTAGTGGACCTGCTCGGCGAGGTCGGGCCGGACCCGCTTGGCCAGGTCGACCCACACCTCCCACTCCGGCCGCGCCTCGCCGATGCGGGGGCCGGGGATCTCCGGGCTGAAGATGACCCGCCGCTCGGTGCTCGTCTCGGTGACGCCGCCGGCCATCTCGTAGCGGGTCTGGGCCGGCAGCAGCACCACCGTGTCGGCCGGGTCGAGCAGCATCTGGCTCGACAGCACGATGTCCATGTGCACCCGCATGGGCACCCGCTCCAGCGCGGTGGCGACGTACTCCGGGTCGGGCAGCACCTCGAGGTAGTTGCCGCCGGAGCTGACCAGCACGTCGAGGCGGCCCTCGTGGGCGGCGTCGATCATCTCGACCGCGGTCATGCCCTTGCTCTCGGGGACCTTGAAGCCCCAGAGGTCGCTGAACCGGCGGGCGTTGGCCTCGTCGATCGGCGCGCCGCCGGGGAACACCGTCGAGTAGGCGCCCATCTCCGCGCCGCCCTGCACGCCGGAGTGGCCGCGGACCGGCATCAGCCCGCACTTGTCGCGGCCGACGAAGCCCTTGGTGAGGCCCAGGTTGATGATCGCGCGGACGTTGTCCTCGCCGAACTCATGCTGGGTCACGCCCATGCTCCAGATCAGCACGGCGTTGCGGGCCTCCCCGAGCATCCGGGCGAGGTCGAGCATGTCCTGGCGGGAGGCGCCCGAGCGCCGCTCCAGCTCCTCCCACGACTGCGACGCGACCGTGGCGGCGGCGTCCTCGAAACCGACGGTGTGCTGCTCGATGAAGTCCTGGTCGACCCAGCCGTTCTCGATCATGTGCTTGAGCACACCGTTCAGGAACGGGACGTCCCCGCCAACGTTGATCGGGAAATGCCGGTCGGTGATCTTGGTGCCGAAGATGGCGCTCTCGAAGTTGGAGGGCACCCAGTAGCGCATCATCCCCGGCTCGCGATAGGGGTTCACCAGCGCGATCTTGGCGCCTTCCTTTTTCGCGTGGTAGAGGTACTTCATCATCACCGGCTGGTTGTTCGCGACGTTCGAGCCGACGAACACGATCACGTCGGTGCCGATGAGGTCGGAGTAGGAGCAGGTCGTCGCCGCGACGCCGACCGTCCCCTTGAGGCCGACGGTGCTGGGGGAGTGGCACACGCGCGCGGCGTTGTCGATGGCGTTGCTGCCCATCGCCCTGGCGGCCTTCTGCGCCGCGAAGTAATTCTCGTTGGGAACGCCCCGGCTGGTCAGGTAGAAGCCCAGCCGCTCGGGGCTGGAGGCCTTGATGCTGGCGGCGACCTGGTCCAGCGCGGCGCTCCAGCTCACCCGCTCGAAGCCCTTCTGGCCCGCCCGCCGCACCATCGGATGGGCCAGCCGCCCGAGCCCGCGCAGCTCCGTGCTCGACTTCCCGCGCAGCCCGGAGACGTCGCGCAGCAGCGTGCTATCGATTGCAGGCATGGTGTTCAGGCGCAGCAGGCGCAGGCGGATGTTGCAGAGGTGGATCTCGTCGAGCGTCCAGTCCCGCATGCCGCGGGTGCCGAGCGAGCAGCCGTCGCAGACACCGTGATTGAGGATCCGCAGCGCGTACGAGAGGTTGTCGCTGTTCTCCCGGATCGCCTTCCAGATCTCCAGGTAATTGTTCGGGCGCTGCTCGCCGAGCCCGAACGGTACCTTGCTCGCCCACAACGACGGGTCCCACCGCTTCGTCATCCCGTCTCCTTTCCGTCGTTCGCGCCAGGGCCGAACCGAAGAGCAAGCTGCCGAAGGGAACAGGTAGGGCGGTATATGAATCACATAAGCGCCATCAATGTACAAGCTATGCAAGCAGGGGGTAACCAGCCCTTCCATCAGTTCTGTTACTTGAACCGCCGAGGCGGCCGAACGCTTCCGAGCTGGGCATGCCCGGCAATGATGCAGACCGTCCACGCCGCCGTCGCGTTACAGCTGGCTTCACCGGCGAGACGACTTGTGTCACCCGAGGCGGGCCGGCGGGCGGCCTGTCGCCCATCGACGGCGGCTTCACCGCCCAGTGGGCGGGTCAGCGGCGCATGGTGGCCAGCGCGCGGACGCCGTCACGGAACATGCGCGCGTCGACGTCGCCCATCAGGCCGTACTGGACCATGAAGCCGGCGGCGATGGCCACCAGCACGCGGGCCACCTCGGCGGCGGGGACGTCGCGGGTCATCAGGCCCTCGTCCTGGTAGCGCTGGACCTGGCGCGCCATCGCGGAGCGGATGCCCTCCAGCGCCTCGCGGAAGCTCTCGAAGACCTTGGGTGAGCGCACCGCCTCGCCCCAGATCTGGATGGCGAGCTTCGGCGCGTCCTGGGTCTCGCCGAGGTGCTCGATCGCCGCGGTGACGCGGGCGACCACATCCTCGACGGGCGGGATGGCGCCGTCGTCGCCAGGCTCCAGCGCGCCGACGATCTCCCGCAACGAGTTGCTGGCGATCGCGGTGACGATCTCGTCCTTCGACCTGAAGTAGCGGTAGACCGCCCCGGCGGACAGCTGCGCCTCGCTGAGCACGTCCTGCATCGAGGTCGCGTGGAAGCCGTTGCGCACGAAGCAGCGCCGCGCGGCGTCGAGGATCTGCTGCCGTCGGGCGTCGAGGTGCGCCTGCGAGACACGTGGCATGTCCAGAATATAAAACGAACGTTCGATCTTGACAACCGGGGAGCTCCGCGAGACCCTGCAGAAAAGAGAACGATCATTCGTTTCAGGAGTTGGAGCGATGTTGCGACCCATGGATTCCACCACCCGCCGGGGTCCGCGGAGCCTGGTTGCCGCGGCCGTGCTGGTCCCGGTCGTGGTGGCGGTCGCGCTGATGGCGTTCGCCTGGCCGTCGGCGCGGCTGGCCCCGCGCGACCTGCCCATCGGCGTCGCCGGGCCGCCCCAGGCCACCGCCTCGATCGAGCGCCAGCTCGGCCGGCGCGGCAACGCCTTCGACGTGCACCGCTACACCGACGAGGCCGCCGCCCGCGCCGCCATCACCGACCGCGACGTCTACGGCGCGATCGTGGTCGCGCCTGGCGGCGTCACCGTTCTCACCGCCTCGGCCGCCAGCCCGGTGGTCGCTCAGCTGCTCTCCCAGGCCGCGGCCGAGGCCGG
>Ga0268241_10000009_pt1 | contig 19525 bp, 15 predicted proteins | sample BulsoiAmnAmmetaG_FD_200248 | JGI IMG/M metagenome (GOLD analysis project Ga0268241, IMG submission 200248) | Bulk soil microbial communities from Mexico - Amatitan (Am) metaG (v2) (version 2) | ecosystem: Environmental > Terrestrial > Soil > Agricultural land | place: Mexico: Amatitan, Jalisco...
CCCCCTATAACCGCAGTTTCTGGATACTAGGGAACTACCCCACTGGAGAGGTTTAGGAGCCTTCGGGGTGGTCATGCATCCTTCGCTTGTCGCCGGGTTGGTCATCCATGGGGGCTCACATGGCCGTTTCTGCCCGCCTAGTTGCCTTGACCGCCGCCATTGTCCTGTTTGCCACCTCGCCGACCTCCGCGGCCGGAGCGCCCGCCACGTCGGCGGCGCCGACTTCCGATCCGTTCGTCATGACCGCGACCAGCTACACCTCCGGCTACTCGCCGGCCTACGTCGGCAACGGCTACGTCGGCACCCGGATCCCGGCGCAGGGCATGGGCTACGTCGCCGCCAGCACCGTGCCCACGACCACGATCGTGGCGGGAGTCTGGCAGCAGGCACCGGGCCAGGACGTGGTCAGCGCCGCGCCGCTGCCGGGCTGGAACGAGCTGCGCTTCACCGAAGGCGGCGCCGACTACTCGCTCTCCTCCGGCACGGTCGCCAACTGGCGGCAGCGCGTCGACATGCACACCGGCGCCATCAGCACCGAGCTGGACTGGACCTCGCCGGCCGGGCACACCACCCATCTCGCCTACGACGTCTTCGCCGACCGCGCCCGCGCGCACGTCGCCGCGGTGCGGCTGCGCCTGACGCCGTCGTGGTCAGGGTCGGCACGGGTGACCGACGTGCTCGGCAGCGGCGCCTCCAGCGACCTGCTCCCGGTGTCGGCCACGGCGAACCCGGGCCACCGGCGGGTCACGCTGGCCGTGAAGACCCAGGGCACCAACGTGACCGTGGCCTTCGCCTCGCGGCTCGGATTCACCGTCAAGCCACTGGCGATGAGCCCGGCGACCGCCGTCAGGCAGGCGTCCCTGGCGGTCGACTTCGCGGTCCAGCCCGGCACGACCTACGAGTTCAGCAAGGCGGTCGGCATCGCGACCTCGCAGGACTCGGGCGATCCGCTGTCGACCGCCGACAGCCAGTCAGCCACGGCCGCATCCGCCGGCTTCGCCGGCCTGCTGTCCGAGGATGCCGCCGCCTGGGCGGCGCTGTGGCGGAGCGACATCGTGCTGCCCGACGACCCGGCGATGCAGCGCCGGATCCGCGCGGCCGAGTTCTACCTCGCCGAGAGCCTGCGGCCCGGGGTGGACTGGAGCGTCTCGCCGGTCGGGTTGTCGTCGAGCGGCTACAACGACCACGTCTTCTGGGACGCCGAGACCTGGATGTACCCGTCGCTGCTGCTGCTGCACCCGGACCTTGCGGCCAGCGTCGTCGGCTACCGGGCGCGGACGCTCGACGGGGCGCGGGCCAACGCCAAGCAGACCGGCTACCAGGGCGCCCGCTTCGCCTGGGAGAGCGCCAACGACGGCACCGAGCAGACGCCGACCTGGGCGGAGACCCGCACCTACGAGCAGCACATCACCGCCGACGTCGCCCTGGCGCAGTGGCAGTACTACCTCGCCACCGGCGACAGGTCGTGGCTGGCGAACCAGGCCTGGCCGGTCCTCGAGGGGACCGCCGACTTCTGGGCCAGCCGCGCGACGCCGACCGCCGGCGGCGGATACGCGATCAACCACATCGAGGGACCCGATGAGCACCACTTCGACGTGAACAACGAGGTCTACTCCAACGTCGCGGCCATCACCAACCTGCGACTGGCAACCAGGGTCGCGGCGCTCATCGGCAAGCCCGCCGACCCCGCCTGGACCAGGGTGGCCGACGGCCTGCCCGTGCTGCTGGATCCGACCGCCAACGTGCGGCCGGAGTTCGAGGGCTACGCCGGCGACACGATCAAGCAGGCCGACGTGGTGATGCTGACCTACCCGTGGGAGTGGGCCGAGTCGGCGGCCATCGGGCGCAACGACCTGGACTACTACGTGCCCCGCACCGACCCCGACGGACCGGCGATGACCGACTCGATCCACGCCATCGACGCGTTGGCCCTGGGGGTGCCCGGGTGCGCCGCGTACCAGTTCACCCTGCGGAGCGTCCTGCCGTTCGTACAGCCGCCCTACGACCAGTTCACCGAGGCGCGCAACGGGCAGGGGACGTTCACCTTCCTCACCGGCGAGGGCGGCTTCCTGCAGGCGTTTCTGTACGGGTGGGGCGGCTTCCGCTGGCGCGGCGACCGCATCCACCTCGATCCGGCGCTGCCCGACCAGTGGGCCGCCCACGGGCTCACCCTGCGGCGGCTCTCCTACCAGGACCGGACCTTCACCGTCTCCATCGGCGCCAAGGCGACCACCGTGACCCTCGACTCCGGCCCCTCGGTCCTGGTGGAGGGGCCCAAGAAGACCGCCACGCTGTCGCCGGGCGGCAGCGTCACCATGCCGACCCGCCGGCTGGCGACCGCCGGCTGTGGCTAGACCCGCCGGCCGGTCCGGCGCAGCCCAGGATCGAGTCCGCCCCCCAACCGAAAGGGAGTGCGTCATGGCCGCCTACCGCTTCGCGCTTCCCACCAGGATTCCCGGCGTCCGCAGCGGATCGCCGCGATCTTCCCGCTGGCTCGCCGCCGTGGTCGTCTGCGCGCTGGCCGTCGCCATCGTGGGAGCTGCTCCCAACGCGGCCGGGCCGGCCCGCGCCTCCTCCGCGGCGCTCGCCGTCAGCTCCTGTCCCGGCGGGGGCTCGGACGCCGGCTGGACGCTGTCCACGACGACCTTCGACCCGGCGTTCTACCGCCACGCCTTCGTCGGCAACGGCTACCTCGGCCAGCGGGTGCCGCCGGCCGGAATGGGCTACGTCGCCACCGGCGAGAAGACCGGCTGGCCGCTGTTCACCCCGCGCTACGACGGCGCCTTCGTCGCCGGGCTGTACGCGCAGGACCCCAACCTCGCCGGAGGCCGGCAGGCCATCGCCGCGATCCCGACCTGGTCCACCCTGACGGTCGGCGCCGGCGCCGAGACGTACACGCCCACCACGCCCGCCGCGCGCATCTCGAACTACCAGCAGAGCCTCCTGCAGCGCTGCGGGCTGCTCAGCACCGCACTGACCTGGACCACCACGGACGGCAGGTCGACTGATCTCGCCTACGACGTCGTCGCCGACCGTGTGCACCCACATGTCGGTGCCGTCCGCCTGCGCATGACCCCGCACTGGAACGGCCGGGCCACGGTCACCGACCTGCTCGACGGCGCCGGGGCCCGCAGGCTCGTCCAGACGGGCGGCGCCCAGGGTGACGCGACCGTCGACGTCGCTTTCAGCACCGAGACGACGGGCACGGCCGGCGCCGTCGCCTCCACCCTGCGACCCGGCGCGGGCGTCGCCGTGTCCTCGGCCAAGCGCAGCGTCGGGGACGGGACCCTCAGCGCCAGCCAGACGCTCACCTTCACGGTGCACTCCGGCCAGTCATACGAGCTCGTCAAGTACGTCGGTGTCGACACCGCGCTCACCTCGGCCGAGCCCGAGAAGTCGGCGGTGGCGGCCTCCCAGGATGCCGCCCAGGAGGGCTGGGCCGCGCTGCTCTCCGGGCACGCCGCCGCCTGGGCCGGGCTGTGGCGCAGCGACATCGTGCTGGCGGACCGGCCGGACCTGCAGGCGTGGGTCCGCTCCGGTCTGTACGGGCTGCTGTCCAACATCCGCCAGGACGAGGAATCGAGCATCAGTCCGGTGGGCCTGACCAGCGACAACTACGCCGGGCTGATCTTCTGGGACGCCGAGACCTGGATGTACCCGGGGCTGCTGCTGCTGCACCCGGAGATCGCCAAGTCGATTGTGGAGTACCGCTACCGGACCCTTCCCGGCGCCCGCGCCAACGCGCAGCGCCTCGGTTACCAGGGGGTCTTCTATCCCTGGAACAGCGCCAGCAAGGGCGACCTGACGACCGAGTGCCACAGCGTCGACCCGCCGCACTGCATCACCCAGATCCACCTGCAGGGCGACATCGCCATGGCCGTGTGGCAGTACTACCTGGCGACCGGAGACACCGCCTGGCTGCGTTCGCACGGCTGGCCGATGCTGCAGGGCATCGCGCAGTTCTGGGCCGGACGGGTGACGGCCAACAGTGACGGCAGCTACTCGATCGACAACGTCGCCGGCCCCGACGAGTACAGCAACGGCGTCGACGACGGCGTCTACACCAACGCGGTGGCCGCCACCGCCCTGCGCGACGCGGCCCAGGCCGCGCAACTTCTTGGCGAGCCCGCGCCGGCGCAGTGGACGACGATCGCGGACCACCTCCGCATGCCCTTCGACTCGCAGCGGCAGGTCTTCCTGCAATACGACGGCTACAACGGGTCGCTGATCAAGCAGGCGGACACGGTCCTGCTCCTGTACCCGGTCGAGTGGCCGATGCCCGCCCAGGTGGCCGCCAACACGCTCGACTTCTACGCCGAACGCACGGACCCCGACGGTCCCGCCATGACCGATTCGGTGCACGCGGTGGATGCCGCCGAGATCGGCGAGCCGGGCTGCGCGACCCACACCTACCTGATGCGCGCCATCAAGCCGTTCGTCCGTGACCCCTTCGCGCAGTTCGCCGAGGCGCGGGGGTCCAAGCCCGGTTCCCAGGACCCTCTCGCTGGCGCTCCCGCCTTCAACTTCCTGACCGGTGAGGGCGGCTTCCTCCAGGTGTTCACCAACGGCCTGACCGGCCTACGCTGGCGGGCGGACCGGGTCCACCTCGACCCCATGCTGCCGCCCCAGCTGCGCGGCGGCGTCACCCTGAAGGGCCTGCACTGGCGGGACCGTACCTTCGACGTGTCGGTCGGTCCCAACAGCACGACCGTCTCCGAGACCGCCGGCGCGCCGTTCGCGGTCGAGTCGCCGCAAGGGACGCAGATGGTCTCGAGCGGCAGCCCGCTGACCCTCAAGACGCGACGCCCCGACCTGGTGCCCACCGACAACGCCGCCCGCTGTCAGCTGACCCAGGCCTCGTCCGAGGAGCCGGGCATGTACTCCGAGGCCGCCGTGGACGGCAGCGTCGCGACCTTCTGGGCGCCGGACGACCTCAGCGGCAACCTGCGGGTGGACCTGGGCAAGAAGGTGCTGATCTCCCGCATCACGCCGCGGTGGACCGACGCGCTGCCGGCCACGTACCAGATCCTGACCTCCACCGACGGCACCAGTTGGACGCCGGCCCCTCCCGCCGACGCCAGCGGGACGCTGCGGCACCCAGTCACCACCCGGTACGTCCGCGTCGACCTGACCCGCCCGGCCGCCGACGTCTCCGCCGGCATTCGTGAGCTGGAGGTGATCCGGGCCAAAGGATGACCTGGCGGCCGGAGAGGAGCGCCGCGGGTCCTTCAGATGGTGATGACCACCTTGCCCTGTGGGTGACCCCTTTCCAGATACCGCAGGGCCTCGGGGGTCTCGACCAGTGGGTACGTTCTGTCGATGACGGGAGTGAGCTTGTCCGCCTCGATCAGCTCGCCCACCGTCCGCAGGTCCTCCTGATTCACCTTCGCGTTCAGCCCGCACAGCTTCTGACCCACAAACAAGGACAACAGGGGCGCCCGGAGGACCCCCCGGAAGAAGCCCCCGGTCCATGGCCCACCGCCGTCGCCTCCGACGATCACGAGGGTCCCCTTGCGGGTGAGGGCGCGGCGAAGTTGCGACAATGGTCGGCGGCCCGCCGTATCGACGATCACGTCCCAGCGTCGCTGGCCATCCGTGAAGTCCTCACGCGTGTAGTCGATCACGTGCTCGGCGCCGATCGACCGGACCAGGTCCATCTTGGTCGTGCTGCACACGCCCGTGACCTCCGCGCCAAACGCCCTGGCGAGCTGCACCGCAAGCGAGCCCACTCCTCCGGCCGCCCCAATGATCAGCACCTTCTGTTCCGGCCGCACCCCTGCCTTGTCGCGGAGGGCCTGGAGGGCGGTCACACCGGAGATGGGAACGGCCGCGGCCTGCTCGATGGTGAGTCTGGTCGGCCTCGGGACCAGCTTGTCCGGACGGGCGACGGCGAGCTCCGCGAAGGAGCCCTCGACGATGCCCATCACCTCGTCGCCGGGCGGGAAGCCGGTAACCGCCGAACCGACCGCCTCGACGCGCCCCGCGAAGTCCCAGCCCCGCACGCCGACCTTCGGTTTGCGGAACCCGACCATGAGGCGCGCGAAGTACGGCCGTCCCGTCATCAGGTGCCAGACGTCCGGGCCGCAACCCGCCGCGCGCACCCGCACGAGCACGTCGCTGTCCCCGACCACGGGAGCCGCGATGTCCCTGAGCGCCAAGACATCGGCCGAGCCGTAGCGGTCCTGGACGATCGCCTTCATCGTGCCGCTCCTTGAATCGCCTCTCCGGGATGGACGGGTCGGGTGAGCAGCCTGCACGCTCTGCGCCATCAGAGACATGACGAACCATACCGTGCCGTGGACCGCGGCCGGGACCTCGCACGGGAGCGGCATTGACTGGGGCGAGCGTCACGCCTCGTCGGTCGCGTACAGGCGGGAGCCGATGCTCAGGATCACCGCGGTGGCCTTCCCGCCCTTGGGAGCGACGCCCTGGAGCAACTGCAGCCGGGTCGCCGACGCCGGGGACGCGGAGGTGCCGGTCCAGGTCGAGCCGACCCGCTTGGCGACGAACGCACGGAACGATGTGGACGTCGGCGCCGTCCAGCCAACGGTCACACTGCCTGACGAGATCGCGATCCGGGGTCGGGCGCTCTGGATGCCCGGCGTGTTGAAGGTATGGCTGGCGAACGACCCGCCGCGGTTGTCGGCTGCCACGGTGCGGCCGTCGCGGTTCCAGGTGACGTAGGTGGTCGTCCCCTCGACCTGCACGTCGGGCCAGAAGTTGAGGACCCCGAGGGTCGCGAGACTGCCCGAGGACCAGGTGCCGCCGGCGTTGCCCAGCGCTCGCCGCAGGTCGGTCTGGCCCGGGTCGAGGTCCGAGCCGCCGCGGGCCCAGACCAGCGTCAGCGGGAAGGTGCCCGCCGGTGTCCGCGCGAGCGTTGGCGCGCTGTCCCACTGCGGGTTGGTGGTGATCCGCTGGCGGGCATGAAGGGCCCCGCCGACGGTGTAGGCCTGGAACAGGTCGGTCTGATCGAACTCATCGCCGGGGCGCCCGCCGGAGGCGACGTGCTCCCGCCAGACCGCCCACCACTGGCCGCCCGCTGCCACGACGTCACCCTCGGCCAGCGACCCGTCGGGGCCGACATGCGTCGACAGCAGCCGCCCACCGGTGTAGGTCCCGTTGGCCAGCCGCTTGGTGATCCGCAGCTCGAGGCGGGCGATGTCCACGTAGAGCAGGTAGGTCCCGGTCGGATCCCAGGCCACGGCGACGACGAAGCCGTGGTAGGGCGTCGCCTCACGGGTCCAGGCTGTCCCCGACCCTTGGAAGTAGTCGATCTGGACACCGGTGTTGCAGTTGCTGCCCCACAGGTCCGCGAAGCCGTGCGCCACCTCGCCCGTGTCCCGCGCCAGATCGACGTTGAAGCCATCGAAGGCACAGGGTGGATCGTCGATGCTGACCGGCGGACCGAACGAGCCGATAGCCCGCGCCGGAGTCGCCAGCACGCCGACGAACAGCAACGCCGCGACCAGCGGCAGGAGTCGACGAACCATGGTTGCCCAGCTCCCCTTTGCTCGACCACCCGCGGCGGGCGGACCACAAACCATGTGAAGCCTGATCTCAAGGACGTTCCTTGACAAGAGCAACCCAAGCCCAGAGAAATACGTCCGCTGCCCCTTTGCGCGACTCGCACCGATGAGGCATGTAGGACTCTCAATGGAGAACCGCGTGGCGGACGCGGAAGACTCGCCGTCCCTTGGCGCCTGATAGGCGCCGAGGTGCATCCATGGTGGGTCCATCGGTTCCGATAGCAGCCAACACAGACCGGCACGGTCGAGCACCGACGCCAATGGAGAAACGGCAGGACCAGCATGGACAGGTATCCAAAGGACTTGGTGTTAGGTTGACGGCGCCCCTTGCCGCAGGGGCTGTGCTGGGACCACAGACGAGGGCCGCCACGATCCCCTACCCTCGACCTTCCAGCATCGGGACCGGCAGCATCCTTGATGTCCTCTTGCGCCTGGCACGCCGGAGGTGGCCATGAATGAGGTCGACGAGTTCCTCACCACGACCCTCGACCGCCTGATTCAGGCACAGCAGACGTTTCTGTTCCACGGCGACCTGGCCCCGTGGCTGGCCGCCGCCAGCCGCCAGCGGGGTGAACGAAGCCGCCCGTCTGGCACCAGCAACCCCGGCAGGATCACGCCCAGCACGGTGGCCGGCGCCCAGCTCAACTCCCCGTAGACGGCGGCGGCCTGGGCCGCCAGCGGCAGTGGCCGGTGCTCGGCCACCAGCCACGCCAGCCATGGGTCCACGGGGATCGGCAGCGCCCAGACCAGCCCGGCGGTGGCGCACAGCCAGCCGATCGGGTTGCGCGGCCGCCGCAGGCTCAGGACCAGCCCGATGGTGCCGTACCCCAGCGAGTAGACCAGCGCCCTGGCGGCCCCCTGGACCAGCACGCCGATGGTCAGCGGCCGGGTGATCGCCAGGGTGACCGCCAGGCCGGCGACGCAGCAGCAGAAAGTGGCCAGCCACAGCCCCCAGGCGACCAGGGTCCTGGTCTGGGTGGACGTCCTCACCATCTGGTCCTCGCCGCGTCGCGGTCCGGGCAATCGTGCGGCCAAGTCTAGCTGCCCTGGGGTACGGGACCGTTACGGCTCCAGACCACGCTCGCATCGCGCCAGCGGGATGCCAAGGCGAAGGTGCCCGCGTAGGGACGCCGTGCTGTACCTGCTGCGCGGGCGGCAGGGCCGCGCGATGGTGCCTGGCCGCCGCCACTGTGCCGATCCGCTGGCCGCTCGAGCCAGCGCTGGGTATGGTAAGGCCGTGACTGCGTCGCCTGTTCCACCGGCTCCCACACGCGGGCAGATCGAGGACCGCTGGCTGGCCCTGATCGAGGGTCGGATGAGCCGAGAGGCCGCGCACGAGTGGTCGGTGCAATGGGTCGAGCCGTGGAGGGCGCAGCGGGGCGGGGACAACGACCTGCACGTCGGTGACCCAAGGGTGTGGGATGCCCTGCTGCACCTGCACGGCTTTGACATGACCTCTCAACCGGAGCGACCCAACCTCGTCTGGCACGGGCCTCCTGGGATCTACGTGCATTCCCACCAGCACATCGTTGCCGAGCTGTCGCGCTGGCGGACCAGGTGTGCGGACTATGACGCCGACCCGGACGGCTTCCGGCAAAGAGCGCGAGAACGCATCGAAGCCCATCTGGCGCAGGACCCCTCCGCGCGACGCGGACGAGAACGCGCACTGGCCCGCATTGCGGAGATCAAGGCGCGGCAGTCGAAGCTCGATGTCGGCGTCGCCACATCGACCAGCGCCACGGTGGCCGATATCGCCGATGGGCACGATGAGTGGCGCTGTGAACAGGTACCGGAGTTCATTGCAGGGCAACGGGTCCAGGCCGGTCGGGGCCAGTTATCCAGCTGGCCGTGATCCAGCCGCTGCACCTGCGTTCCCCCGGCGGCAACCACCGCGTCGAATGCAGCGGTGAACGTCGCCGCGGACAGTGGTGGAAGTACCGGTCGGCGTGTGGACCAGCGTGACCAACCAGTTGACAACCAGGGGCCAACCCGAGGATACAGGCTTCACGAGCTGAAACGAGCAGCCGCCAATCGACAGCGCGGACCACGCTGATCCGGAGGGGTAGACCGCCGACGACGGGAGGGCCGAGGTGGCGATCGAACTCGATGACATCAGTCTTGGGAAGGTCGACTTCATCGAGCAACACGACCTGTGGACGGATGACCAGCAGAAGGCGGCCGAGAAGGTCATCTCGCTCGTCAAGGATGGAAGCTTCCGGACGATCCGCGTTTCCTGGCCGGATCAGCACGGCATTCTGCGTGGCAAGACCCTGACGGCCAACGCCTTCCTGCACGCCCTGAGGAACGGCCAGGACTTCCAGACGGCCGTGCTGATCATGGACACCGCCAACAGGATCATCTTCCCGCTGTTCCGGACAGGCGGAGGCTTCGGCATCCCCGAGATGACCGGGTACCCGGACATGATCCTCGTTCCCGATCCGTTGTCGTTCCGCGAGCTGCCCTGGGCGCCGGGCACGGGGTGGTGCCTGTCGGACGCGTACTTCCAGAACGGCAAGCCGGTCCCGTTCTCCAGCCGGTACGTCCTGCGCCAGTGGCTCAAGAAGCTCGCCGAGCACGGGTACGAGTACGTCTCGGGGCTGGAGGTCGAGTGGTACATCACCAAGCTCGAGGACCCGATGCTCCTGCCCGAGCAGTCTGGCTGGCCGCCCGAGCCGCCGAAGGTGCGCGCGATCGCCCACGGCTTTCAGTACCTGACCGAGACGCGCCAGGACGAGATCGACGAGATCCTCTCGGTCCTCGAGCGGCAACTGCAGGAGGTCGGGCTGCCGCTGCGGACCATGGAGGACGAGTGGGGCCCCGGGCAGTGCGAGTTCACCTTCGACCCCCGCAGAGGCATGGAATCCGCGGACAACATGGTCCTGTTCCGCACGGCCACGAAGCAGATCTGCCGGCGCAACGGGTACCACGCCACCTTCATGTGCCGGCCGAACCTCGAGAACTTCTTCTCCAGCGGCTGGCACCTGCACGAGTCCCTCCGTGACATCAGGACCCAGCAGAACGTCTTCACCTCACGCGAAGAAGGCCAGTGGGGCACCGGGGCGTGGCTGTCGGACACCGGCAAGCACTTCGTCGGGGGCCTGCTCAAGCACGCCGCCGCGCAGTGCGTGTTCTCGACGCCGACGATCAACGGGTACAAGCGGTTCCGGCCGGAGTCCTTCGCCCCGGACAAGGTCACCTGGGCGCTGGAGAACCGGGCCGCGTACATCCGGGTGGTCAGCGCGGGGCCCGGTGACGAGGCGGCGCACATCGAGAACCGGGCCGGTGAGCCCTCGGCGAACCCCTATCTCTACATGGCGTCGCAGATCATCGCCGGGCTGGACGGCATCGACAACAAGATCGACCCCGGACCGATGGACGAGGAGCCCTACATCGTGGACAAGGCTCTGCTCCCACGGAGCCTCATGGACGCGATGGAGGCCCTGAAGGCGGACGCCGTCTTCACCGAGGCGCTCGGGAAGCCATTCATGGAGTTCATCGCCGCATGCAAGCAGTCGGAGATCGACGCCTACCTCGCCTCGGTGACCGGGCCGGAAGGGGTCGCCCAGGACGACCACCTGACCACGGTGACCCCCTGGGAGCAACAGGAGTACTTCGAGATCTACTGATCCGCGGCAGCCGGGGAGGGCGGCGTGAGCGAGAAGCCCGAAGGCGACCAGACTGATTTCATGGGCTCGGAGCCGAGGCCGATGTCGGCTGGCGAGATGAACGAATTCCTCCAGAAACCCTGGATCGCCAAGATCGCCTGCCTGACGCCGGACGGCTCACCCTATATCGCTGCCAGCTGGTATCACTGGGACGGCGTGGCGTTCTGGGTGGTACCACGGGCACGGTCCGAATGGGCTCACTACCTGGTCCGCGATCCGCGAGTGCACCTGCTGATCGACGATCCCAACCCGCCGCTCTCCAAGGTGATCTGCGAGGGCACCGCCGTGATCGTCGAGGCGGCGGTCGGGCCCTATCTCGACACCGGGGAGATGTCGACCTGGAACAAGATCGGCACCTACCACACGGGTCCCCGCTACCTGGGGGAACGCGCGAACGAGTACCGCGGCCCAAAGAACGTCGAGCCGTGCTGGACCATCAAGATCGTCCCGCGGAAGATCATCACGGTCAGATACGGCTTCCAGTGGGCCTCCCGGTACAAGCATCCGGAGCTGATCCCGGACGACGAGGGAAGGGCGGAGGTCATGCCCGTCTACTACAGGTAGTGGCGCCTTCGACGAGCGTGGAGGAGGCTGGAATGGACCCTCAGGCCGGGCGGAGCGTCGTCGAGCATGCGTGGTCATGGGCGGACGCGCTCGCCAGGCGCGCAAAGGGCGCCGGCGACGAGATCGCAACGATCATGGCCCTGTCCAACGCAAGCGAGGTGATCTCCTTCTCCGGCGGCTTCCCGGACCCCGCCACCTTTCCCGGCGAGGTGCTCGCCGACCTCGTCCGGGAGCTGGTGGTCAAAGGGGACGCCTCCGCGCTGCAGTACACCCCCACCGAGGGGCTCCCGGGGCCGCGGGCGTACCTGCGTGGACGGCTCGGCCACCTCGAGGGGCGCGAGCCGGCCGAGGCAGAGCTGGCGATCACCAGCGGCGGCATCGAGGCGCTCGAGCTGATCTCCAAGACGTTCCTGGACCGCGGGGACCTGGTCATGGTGGAGGCCCCCACCTACCTGGGCGCCATCATGGCGTTCCGCGGCTTCGAGGCGCGGATCGAATGCGTGGAGATCGACGACGAGGGCCTCCGGGTCGATGCCCTGGCGGACCGGCTGGCGGCCGGCAGCCGCCCCAAGCTGCTGTACGTCATCCCCGACCACCAGAATCCCGCGGGGGTGAGCCTTGCGGCCGAGCGGCGGGTCGCGTTGGTGGAACTGGCGCGCCGGTATGGCTTCCTGCTGCTGGAGGACGTGGCCTACCGGGAGCTCGCCTTCGACGGCAGCCGCCTGCCCGCTCTGTGGTCACTGGCCCCCGATGTGGTGGTGCAGATCGGGACGTTCTCCAAGACGTTCTTCCCCGGGGTCAGGCTGGGATGGGTGGCCGGCCCGGCCGAAGTGGTCGCCTGGCTGGTGACCGCGAAGCAGAACACCGACCAGTGCGCGGGCGGGTTGGGTCAGCGGCTGCTGGAGGAGTACGGCCGCCGTGGTCTGCTCGACCGGCAGATCGCCGCCGCGCGGGAGCTGTACCAGCGGCGCTGCAGGCTGCTCCTGGCGACGATCGCGGCCCAGATGCCGCAAGGGGTCCGATGGACCACACCGCGGGGCGGCTTCTTCTCGTGGGTCACGCTGCCCCCTGAGGTGGACACCGCGAAGCTGGCGCAGGCCGCCCTGGAGCAGGGCGTGGCATTCGTACCTGGCGCGCCGTTCTTCCCCCACGGTCAGGGCCGGAACCAGCTACGCCTCTCGTTCAGCAAGGTGGACGATGCGGTGATCCCCGAGGGGATCCGCAGGCTGTCGGCGATCATGACCGCCGCTGTGTGACCAGCGACGGAGGTCCGTGAGTCGGCGCAGGGCGCCCAGGGCATCGTCGCCGTCGGGGCTTCTCTGTGCCGCGGGTCCGCGCTAGGCTGCCGGGGCTCATCGCGACTCGCGACGAAGGAGGGCCCGATGGCTTCCCGGCTCAACCCGTACATCAGCTTCACCGACAACGCGCGGCAGGCCCTGGAGTTCTACAGGGAGGTCTTCGGTGGCGAGCTGAGGATGAACACCTTCGGCGAGTTCGGCTCCCAGGACTCACCCGACGCCAACAAGATCATGCACGGCCAGCTCGAGACGCCCAGCGGGTTCACGCTGATGGCCTCCGACACCCCGGAGGGGATGCAGCGCAACCCCGGCGACAACATCACCGTCAGCCTGAGCGGGGACGACGCCGACGAGCTGCGCGGCTACTGGCAGAAGCTGTCGGACGGCGGCACCGTGACCATGCCCCTGGAGAAGCAGATGTGGGGCGACGAGTTCGGCATGTGCATGGACCGGTTCGGTGTCCCCTGGATGGTGAACATCACCCAGGCCTGACGCGCCGCATCCGCGACAGGGCGCCACGGAGCGACACCTCACCTGCACTATGGAACCCTGGCAATCAGTGGCCAGGCGGCAGGGCGGGCCGGCCGCCCCAGCCAGTAGAGCAGGAGGCGCGGGTCGAGATGGGGAGCGCGAGATTCCGGCTGGGAGCCGCCTGCGGCCTGGCCGGGCCAGTGGCCTTCACGGCCGCCTGGGTGGCGGGCACCCTGCGCCAGGCTGGCTACTCCGTCACGGAGGAGCACCTCAGTGGGCTGGCCGCGCCCGACGCCCGCAACCCGGAGATCATGATCGCCGGCTTCCTGACCCTTGGCGCCTGCACCTTCGCGTTCGCCTCCGCGCTCGAAGAGGCCCTTGGCGGCCGCGGCCGCGCCGGGATGGGGCCGGCGCTGATGCGCGCCGCGGGGATCGGCACGGTCGCCGCGGGCCTGCTGCGCCGGGACCGGATGCTGCTGCACCCTCCCGGCGGCGTGACCGGCCAGTCGTGGCACAACCACGCCCACGACCTGGCCAGCGGGGTGCTCTATGCGTCGCTGCTGGTCGCGCCCCTGCTCCTGGCCCGGCGCTTCCGGGGCGACCCCGAGTGGGAGGCCCTGCGGGCGCCGGCGGTCGCCACCACGATCGGCTCGGCCATGCTGCTCGGCCTGTTCTGGTCCCAGACGATGGCGCAGTGGGGAGGCGTCCTTCAGCGGGTCATCGCGACCTTCCCGCTGGGCATGATGGCCGCGCTGGCGGTCAAGCTGCTCAGCCGGGAACCGCAGGCCGCTGGCCCCGCCAACGGACGGACGGCTTCGTGACGCCGCCGGTCAGCGCCGCTCGGTCACACCAGCCAACCAGCGGCTGAGCTGGGCCCTGGACCTGAGACCGAGCTTGTTGAGGATGTTGGTGACGTGGGTCTCGACGGTGCGCTCGGACAGGAACAGTCTGCTCGCGATCTGCCGGTTGGTGAGGTCGTCCGCGACCAGCCGCGTGATCTCGAGCTGCCGAGGGGTGAGGATGGCCCGCGACGCGGTCTTGACCGCGGGGGGCGACGTTCTCCTTGGCTCGTCCTGCACCGCGAGGGCAACGCCTTCGCCGATCGTCATGGCGCGGCCACGGGCGAACGCGGCGTCGAACGATCGCTGGCCGCATCCGTGGACGGCGCTCGCCACCGACCGCTCGTGCTGCTGGCGGAACAGCTCGATCAAGGTCAGGGAGCTCTCGTCGCGGACGCGCTCGGCGGCGCCCAGCAGGCAGGCGGCCCGCTCGTGCTGGCCAAGCTCGCCGGCCATCCAGGCGAGCGTCTCGAGCGCGATGGAAAGTCCGTTGCGGTCGTCGACCGCGTGCTTGCAGGCGATCCCCTCGCGTGCCAGCGCTTCTCCGCGCGGTCGATCGCCTCGCAACCAGGTCGCCTGGGCGAGGAAATTCAGCACGAACCCGCGCACCCACAGCTCGCCGCGTTCCCTGCTCATGGCCAGACACCGCTCACCGACTTCGACGGCGCGATCGAGCTCTCCCCTTGCCGTCGAGATCCCACACAGGGTGTTCATGGCGTTCAATTCCGCCTGCTCGACCTGCATCAACCTCGCCAGCCACAGCGCCGACGCGAACCGATCGGCGGCTCCGGCGAGATCGCCTTCGATCCAGCGAGGGACGGCGCCCTCGATCATCGACCACGCGACGACCTCGACGTCTCTGACGTCGGTTCCGATGCGGAGACTCTCCCCACTCAACGCGGCGCAGGCGTCGTAGTCGTTCTGGCTGGCGGCCATGACGGACGCCACCCAGAGCAGACGCGCGCGGGCAAGCGAGCGCTCCGGAGCGGACTCCGCCAAGGAGGCGAGGACGCGCCGCACGTCACCGAACGGGCCGCGGCACGCCCAATAGGCCATCAGGTGCTGCGCCAGCTCGGCCGCGGCGTCAACCTCCTCGGGATGCCGCAGGCAGAAGTCAATCGCCGTCCAGAGGTTGTCCCGCTCGAGGTCCATCCGGTGAAAGCTTTCGACCTGCCTGTCGTCCCAGGCTGCCACCAACCTTCCCAGCGCGCGGATCCAGCCGAAATGCCGCCGCTGCATGGCGACCTCTTCGCCGAATTCCCCCAAGCGAATTCGGCCGTACTGGCGCAGGGTCTGCAGGAGCCGGTAGCGAGCAACGTTGTCGTCTCGTAGCTGGCGTTTCAGGATGGACTTGTCCACCAGCGCTCCGAGCAGGTCCACGATCCGCTCGGCCGGGAGCCGCGGATCGGAGCAGATCTCGGTCACGGCGTCCGCTTCGAACCCTCCCGCGAACACCGAGAGCCGGGCCCACAGCAGCCGCTCCTGTTCGTTGAGCAGCCCGTAGCTCCAGCCGATGGTGGCGTCGAGCGTCTGCTGGCGGAACTCGGCGCCGCGGTTTGCTCTGCCGAGGATCGACAGCTCCTTCGCGAGGCCCTGGTTGAGCTGATCCAGGCTCAGCGAGCCGAGCCGGACCGCCGCCAGCTCCAACGCCAGTGGGATGCCGTCCAACCGTCGGCAGAGCTTCAGGACCTCGGCGGCATTTCCGGAGTTCACCGCGAAGCCGGGAATGACAGCGGCGGCGCGTTCGCTCAGCAGCCACACGGCATCCGAGCCGAGGAGCCGCTCCAGGGACCCCTCATCCCCCGCCCCGGGCAGCGACATCGGCGGCACCACCATCCTGACCTCGCCGGCGACACTGAGAGCCTGCCGGCTGGTGACCAGCAACTGCAGATCCGGGCAGGTCGTGACAAGGGTGCCGGCCAGGATCGCAGAGGCGTCGAGCAGGTGCTCGCAGTTGTCCAGGACGAGCAGCAGGCGCTTGCCGGCCAGGTACTCGGTGAGCGACGAGAGTGACAGGCCGGCGGAGAGGTCGTGCACGCCCAGGGCGTTGAAGACAGCCTGGGTGACGAGCAGGGGATCGTGGACCGGGTCCAGCCGGACCAGCCAGACGCCATCGCGGAAGCCACGCGCCATCTCCGCGCCAGCCCGAAGCGCCAGTCGGGTCTTCCCCGCGCCGCCACTGCCGGTGAGGGTCAGCAGCCGGGTCGTGGTCAGCAGACGCTTGACCTCGCGAAGCTCCTGCTGGCGCCCGACGAAGCTGGTCAGCTCGGCCGGCAGGTTGGAGGGCCGAGGCTGACGGGCTCGCTCCCCCATTTCAGCGCAAGCCTACGCCGCCGGGGGCGATGCAGAAGGGTCTATGACTTGCCCAGCTTGGACAGTTCCATGGCCGGCTCAATGCTGGCGAACGGGACGAGCGAGGCCTCGTTCACCGCTCGGACGGCTTGGAGGCTGTCGGCGGAGAACAGGGAGAGCAGGCGCTGTTGACGGACCAGAAAGATCGAGCTGAGGTACCGAACGCTGTCGCCCCGGGCGCTGAAGCGGCTGGCGGCGCCGGTCAGCGCCGCTTGCACCATCGCCAGCTGCTGCTCGTCGATCCTCGGCAGCCGGCGTTCGACGACGAACAGGCCGTTCGGTGTCGGCTGCGAGACCGCCGCGCCGGAGGCGGCCTCGTCGTGGGCTGCTGTGCTCATCGGCTCTCGACCCTCCTGCGTGCCGCTGCTGACCAGCCTGTCAGGGGAGGCTCGGCCGGGCATCGTGGCCAACTCGTAGAGCGACCCGTAGCCGGCAACGCCTGAGAGGCGGAGACGACGGCCGCGCCGGGTGGCAGGACCGAACCGCCAGGAACGATTGCCCCGTCTGTCCGGCTTCGTGCGGCTGCTCGCGGCCTCCTTCAGGAGCGCCGCGACCCGGACGTCCGTACCGATCTCCGTGCTGGCACGGATTTCGCCGCCGGCGCGGCCTCCTAGCATCACGGGTGGCCGCAGCCCTGGTGCGGCGCTGCTGCTGATCGGCCCTGAGGTTTGGAGGTCGGAACATGAATCGGGACGGCAATCCGGACCACGGCGGGGCACCTCCGCCACCTCTCCCTGCACCTCCGCTTGCAGCCGGCGGCCAATCCCAGGCGGCGATGCCGCCCCGAGATCTTGGCGGCGTCATCTCCGCCGCGTTCGCGATCTACCGCAGGAACGCTGGCCCGCTGCTGCTGGTTGTTGCCGTCGTGGTGGTTCCGCTCTCGCTGCTGAGCTTCCTGATCACCTACGTCGCCTTCGCGCCCGCCAAGAAGACGGTCGTCACCGCTCCCACGACGTCGAGCCTGGTGGTGCAGCCGCGAAGCGGCATTGCCGCCCTGTTCGCCGGCGGGATCGCGATCGCGATCGGTGCCATCACCAGCGCCATCCTCCAGGCGGCGGTCATCCGTGCCGCCGCCCAGGCCACCATCGGCGACCCGGTCGACCTCCAGGCGAGCTACCGGTGGGCGCTGCGCAGATTCGGAAGCGTCCTGCTGGTTGCGATCATGGTCACGGTCCTGGTGACGATCGGCTTCGCACTGCTGGTGATCCCTGGGATCGTCCTGCTGGTCCTCCTGGCCGTGAGCATCCCCGCGGTGGTGGTGGAAGGCGCCAGGGGAACCGAGGCCCTGGCCAGATCGTGGAACCTCGTCAAGGGCCACTTCTGGCACGTCTTCGGGGTCGGGCTGGTTGCGCTGCTGATCGTCGGTGTCGTGACCGGGATCCTCTCGTCCCTCGGGGACAGTCACCTGGCGGCCAGGCTCGTCCTCCAGATCGTCGGTCAGATCCTGGTGGGGCCGTTCTCGGCGCTTGTCACGGTGCTGCTGTACTTCGATCTTCGCGCCCGGGTCGAGCGGCTCACGCCAGACCGGCTGCGCGCCGAACTTGCCGCCCGGGCCTAGGGCCAGACAGCCGGGGGGTCTCGCAGGACCGGAGTCAGCAGGCCCTCGCCGCTGGCCGTCAGCGGGCGCGTCGTGGGACAGTAGCCGCGAGGTGATGGCGATGGAGGGTGCGCCGCGGCAGCGGGTGCCCATCGGGCAGCGCCCTGGCGATCTGGTGTTCGTCGCGTTCTTCCTGCTGAACCTGTCGTTCATCACCTACGTGGTGGACCTGGAGCAACTGGTGATCGCCGATCCCAGCCACTTCACCTATCCGCCGTGGCCGCCAGCCCCGCTGGTCGACCTGGTCCACCGGTACGGCGCGCACTACGACCCCTTGCTCTTGGCACGCCCGCCGTTCTGGCGCATGACCATCTGGATCGACGTGCTCGGCTTCGGCCCCTTCTACGCCGCCGCGATCTACGCCTTCCTGCGCGGGCGCGACTGGATCCGGGTTCCCGCCCTGGTGTGGTCGGGCCTGATGACCGCCAACGTGCTGATCATCCTGATGGAGGAGCGATACGGCACCTGGGCCACACCGCGCTTTGGCGCCGTGCTGGCGCTCAACCTGCCGTGGCTGCTGCTGCCGGGCGCGATGATCTGGCGGATGCGCCGGGACCACCCGTTCACGGCGCCCGTCGCCGCGCCGGCGACCCGGGCCGTCGTGCCGTGAGCGGGTTCCGCCAACGCTACGGCCCGTGGGCGCTGGTGGCGGGTGCATCCGAGGGGATCGGCGCGGCCTTCGCCACCGCGCTGGCCCGGCGGGGCCTGGACGTGGTGCTGGTCGCCCGGCGCGCGGAACCGCTCGGCGCGCTGGCCGGACGCCTGCCGGTGCGCACGATCACGGTGCCCGCGGACCTCGCCACCGCGGAGGGCCTCGCCGCGGTCGAGCAGGCCACCCGCGGTCTCGAGATCGGCCTGGTCATTGTGAACGCGGCGGACTCCCCCATCGGGAGGTTCGTGGACCTGGACCCGGCACGGGCACAGCGGGCGCTGGACCTCAACTGCCGCGCCCTGCTGCTGCTCGCCCACTGGCACCTGCCGGCGATGGTCACGCGGGGCAGGGGTGGGCTGATCATCATGTCGTCGCTGGCCGGCATGCAGGGCTCGCCGTCGATCGCGGTCTACGCCGCCACCAAGGCGTTCGGCACGGTGCTCGCCGAGGGTCTGTGGGCCGAGCTGCGCGGCAGCGGTGTCGACGTGCTGGCCTGCGTCGCCGGCGCGGTGGCCACCCCCGGCCTGCGGGCGGCGATGCGCCGCCCGGCCCCTGGCACCG
>Ga0268241_10000010_pt1 | contig 19072 bp, 22 predicted proteins | sample BulsoiAmnAmmetaG_FD_200248 | JGI IMG/M metagenome (GOLD analysis project Ga0268241, IMG submission 200248) | Bulk soil microbial communities from Mexico - Amatitan (Am) metaG (v2) (version 2) | ecosystem: Environmental > Terrestrial > Soil > Agricultural land | place: Mexico: Amatitan, Jalisco...
CGCGGACGGCGCGCCTTGCGGGTGAGCTCGCCGCGCACCGCCGGCGTCGGCGGCGCGTGCAGGGCGGCCAGCTCGAGCTGCTGCTTGTCGAGCTCGGCCTGGAGCCGCGCCGAGCGGATGGTGGTCGCGCGGCGCAGCACCATCATCAGCAGCTCGACGCCGAGGACCAGCGCGGCCGGCGGGATCGCGGCCACGCCGCGCGCCGGCCAGTTGCCGGACTCGGCGTGCGCCACGTTGAGGACGAAGCTGACCCCGGCCGCGCCGGCGAGCAGCGCCTTGGGCCACCAGATCTCCCACAGGCGACGCTGCTGCTTGGTGGTGGTGAACCACAGGTCGGCGCCGGTGGCGACCACGATGAAGGAGTCGACCAGCAACGCGATCGCCCAGGCATGCTCCGGGGTGATCCCGCCGGACCGACGTGCGTAGGCGGTGATGGCCTCGAAGCTGGTGTAGAAGGCGAGCGAGCCGATGCCGAAGACGGCGCCCCCGAGGATCAAGACCAGGATGGTCCTGAACCGGCTCAACCACTTGTCATGGGCGATGGCGGTAGCGGTGAGCGGCAGGGGCTGTCCAGACGTCACGGCGGAACGCTCCTCGGTCGTAGCCAGAAAGATGCAGGCTGTCTTTTACAACAACCGTCCCCTGGAAGACCAATTGAGTAGAGGAGGTCCTTTCGCCGCGCTCACCCTTTGTTCGCACCATGCCGGCGTACGAAGTCGTTCACCTGGTAGTAGGCATCGATCGATTCGCCCGCATCGCCCCAGAATCCATCGAGAACGTCGTATTCCATGGTGGTCTTTGAGACGTAGAAATTGTTCACGTCGGTGATCTCCAACTCGCCACGCCGCGACGGCACAAGCGTGGGGATCACCTCGAAGACCGTCTCGTCGTAGCAGTAGATCCCGGTGACCGCGAAGGTGCTCGGCGGGTCGTCGGGCTTCTCCACGATGCGGACCACCCGCCGCTGGTCGTCGAGCTCGGGCACGCCCAGGTGCCGCAGGTGCGCCGGGTCCTCGATGCGGGCCAGCAGCAGCCGGGCGCCGTCGCGCTGGGTCGCGAAGTTGTCTACCAGCGGGCGGATGGCGTGCTCCACCACGTTGTCGGCCAGCATGACCAGCACGCGGTCGCCGTCGACGAACCGCTCCGCCAGCCCGAGCGCCTCGGCGATCCCGCCGGGGCGCTCCTGGTAGGCGTAGAGCAACCGGTCGATGCCGTACTCGTGCCCGTTGCCCAGCAGGCGCAGGAACTCGCCCGCGTGGGTGCCGCCGGTGACCAACATGATCTCGGTGATGCCGGCCTTCACCAGAGCCTCGATCGCGTAGGTGACCATCGGCCGGTCATAGATCGGCAGCAGGTGCTTGTTGGTGATGCGGGTCAGGGGGTGAAGGCGGGTTCCGCTCCCGCCGGCCAGCACGACACCCTTCACGCCTCAGCTCCTCTGGCAGCGATTGGACTGGACGGGCCCCAAGCTCATGCGCCGTACTTGGCCAGCCGGCCGGCCGCGCCAAGCAGCTGGGGCAGCAGGTGCTTGGCCTCGAAGCGGCCCAGCGAGCCCTGCCGGCAGTTGACTTCGTCGAACTTCGGCAGGCCGTCGGCCGCGGCGGTGCCGCCCCACAGCAGCACCGGCACGGGGTGCCACGAGTGGGCCGCCATCTGCGCCGGCGTCGAGTGGTCGCCGGTCACCGCCAGCACCTCGATCCCGGCGTCGAGCATGCGTGGCACCAGCGCGTCGACCTCCTCGATGGCCTCGACCTTGCGGTCGAAGTCGCCGTCCTCACCGGCGGAGTCGGTCTTCTTGACGTGCATGAACACGAAGTCGGCCTCGGGGGCGAGCCGCTGGAGGGCCTCGACCTCCTCCGGCGCGGCGCCGTCGACCTGATGGGTGTCGAAGCTCAGCAGCCGCGAGATCCCCAGGTACATCGGGTAGGCGGCGATCGCCAGCGCCTTGACCTTGTAGCGCTCCGGGAACGAGGGCAGCTCCTGGTGGGTGTCGAAGCCGCGCAGCAGCAGGAAGTTGCCGCGCTCCCGGCCGGCCAGCACGGAGCGGGTCTGCTCCAGCAGGCTGGCGACCAGCTCGGCGGTGCGCTTGGCCTCTGGCGCGGTGGCCTCCGGCTCCAGCGGCGGCACGCCCTCGCGCTGCGGGTCGGTGTCGGCCAGCGAGGGGTCCAGTCCCTTGCCGCGCAGCACCAGCAGCCCGCGGTGCTCCCGCTCGGGGAGGATGAACAGCTCGGCGCCGTCCAGCTTGACCTCGCGCATGAGCGTCTCGCAGACGCGCTCGGCCTCGTCGGTCGGCAGCCGGCCGGCGCGCCGGTCGGCGATGGTGCCGTCGTCGGCGAGCGTGCAGAAGTTCACCCGCGCCGCCACGTCGCCGGGGCGCAGCTCGAAGCCGATGCCGGCGGCCGACAGCGCGCCGCGCCCGATCTCGTAGGCGAGCGGGTCGTAGCCGAACAGGCCGAGGTGGCCGGCGCCCGACCCGGGCGTGATCCCGCGGGTGACCGGGTCGTGCAGGCCCAGCGAGCCCTCGCCGGCCAGCCGGTCGAGGTTCGGCGTACGCGCCTCGGTGAGCTCCGAGCCCCGCTCGACGGTCCGGTAGCCGCCCAGCCCGTCCATGACCAGCAGCATCGCCCGCTTGCCCTGTGGCCTCGCCATCGCCATCACAACGGTCTCAGCGGTGAGTGGCACGTGCGCCTCCGTGCAGAGCGTTGATGGTCCGGTGCGAGTCTACCCAGTCTCTGCCCCGGGCCCCGATCCGGCCGGCGCCGGCGGGCCCTCGCCGGCGGCGACGCGGGCGCGCCAGGCGCGTTCGGCCGCCAGGCTGGAGGCGAAGCCGATCTCGACCGAGGGCAGGTAGGCCTCGTCGCACAGCTCGAGGATCGAGCCGACGATCCGGTCGACCTCCTCGGGGGTGACCGCCAGCAGCGGCACCTGGCCGACCACGAACAGGTCGCCGTTCTCGTCGAGCGTGAAGCGCAGCACGTAGCTGGAGGCCTGGCGCAGCAGCAGGTCGCGGAACAGCCGGCCGTGCTGCTCCTCGGGCGCGCGCATGAAGAACGACTCCACCCGCAGCGTCCGGTCACCCACCTGGAGGTGCACGCCGATGCCGAGCTTTCGCTCGCCGGCCAGCACCAGGAACCAGCGGCCGTCGTCGATCCGCTCGGCCCGCAGGTCGGTGTCGGCCAGGAACGCCTCCACCGCCGCGCGCGCCGCCGCCTGCACCGCCTCCGGCTCGGGACGGCCGTCGCCGGGCTGCTGGTCCTTGGCCGTGCTGTCCACCTCCGGTAGCTGGAAGATCAATCGACCGGCCGATTGCCGGCATGGCACCGGGGCAGAGACTACCCTTGCTCCGGCCATGGGACACCGGCGGCCAGGGCCCAGGACGGCGATGCCGCAGGAGGATGGAGAGGACATGGGAGGGATCGCGGTCGAGGTGAGCGACCTCCGCAAGAGCTACGGCGCTGTGGAGGCGGTGAAGGGCATCTCCTTCGAGCTCGCCGAGGGTGAGTGTCTCGCGATGGTGGGGCCCAACGGCGCCGGCAAGACCACCACGGTGGAGATCCTGGAGGGCTTCCGCCCGCGCTCGGGCGGCGACGTGCGGGTCCTCGGGCTGGACCCGGAGACCGCCGGACGTGACTTCCGCGAGCGGATCGGGATCGTGCTGCAGTCCTCCGGGCTGGACCGCAACCTGACCGTGCGGGAGCTGGTGTACTTCTACAGCGGCTACTACCCGCACCCGCGGAACGTGGACGAGACCGTGGAGCTGGTCGGTCTGGCGGAGAAGCGCGACACCCGCGTCAAGGCGCTCTCCGGCGGCCAACAGCGCCGGCTCGACCTGGCGCTCGGCATCGTCGGCGACCCGGACCTGATCTTCCTGGACGAGCCCACCACGGGCTTCGACCCGTCGGCCCGGCGCCACTCCTGGGAGCTGGTGGACAGCCTGCGCGACCTCGGCAAGAGCATCCTGCTCACCACCCACTACATGGACGAGGCGCAGAACCTGGCCGACCGCGTGGTGGTCATCGCGGGCGGCTCGATCGTGGCGGAGGGCAGCCCGGAGTCGCTCGGCGGGCGCGACCTCGCCGAGGCGGTGATCAGCTTCCGGCTGCCACCTGGGCTGTCGCTGGCCGACCTGCCCGGCGCGCTGCCGAGCCAGCCGCAGCTCCGCGATGGCCACGTGCTGCTCCGAACGGCGACGCCCACGGTCGCGCTCAACCTGCTCACCGGCTGGGCGGTCGGCCGTGGCGAGGAGCTCGAGGCCCTCACCGTCATGCGGCCCTCGCTCGAGGACGTCTACCTGCAGCTCACCGGCGAAGGCGACGCGGCCGCCCCCGCCGCCCTTGCCGCCAAGGAGGTCACCCCCAATGGCTGACACCGCCGCAAGCGCCGCCGGCTCGGCGACCGGTGTGGCCCGCGGCAGGCGTCCGGCCGTGCTGCCGCTGCTGGGCCGCCAGTTCCGCTACCAGAACCTGCTGTTCTGGCGGAACCCCTTCTCGGCCTTCTTCACCATCGCGTTCCCGCTGATGTTCCTGCTGCTGTTCTGCTCGCTGCAGGGCGGATCGCGGCTGACCGAGCGGGGCGACATCCGCTTCGCGCAGTTCTTCACGCCGAGCATCCTGGTGTTCGCGGCCATCTCCGCGACCTACGTGAACCTGGCGACCTCGGTGGCGATCGCGCGCGACGACGGCATCCTCAAGCGGCTGCGCGGCACGCCGATGCCCGGCTGGCTCTACGTCGCCGGCCGGGTGCTGCACGCCACCTTCGCCGCGGTGCTCGCCTCGGTGATCATGGTGGCGGCCGGCATACTGCTGTTTCACGTGAAACTCTTCCCGCACCTGCTGCCCGCCGCCGTCGTGACGCTGCTGTTCGGGACCCTCAGCTTCTGCGCGCTCGGCCTGGCCCTGGCGGCCGTCTGCCCCAACGGCGAGGCCGCCCCGGCGATGGCGAACTTCACCTGGCTGCCGGTGGCGTTCATCTCGTCGATCTTCTACCCGCTCGACAACGCGCCCCAGTGGCTCCAGACGCTCGGCGGGATCTTCCCCGTGAAGCACTTCGCCGAGGCGATGCAGGCGACCTTCAGCCCGTTCACCACCGGCAGCGGCTTCCGCTGGCACGACCTCGGCGTGATCCTGCTGTGGGCGGCCGGCGGCACCATCGTCGCCGTGCGGAAATTCCAGTGGGAGCCGCGCGCCGCCAACGGCGGCCGGCGCCGCCGCCGGCGCGGCGCGTAGCCGGCATGCCCAGCCTGGTCGAGAAGGCCGAGCGGCTGGCCGCGCTCCACACCGGCGCGCGGCCGCTGCTGTTGCCCAACGCCTGGGACGCCGCCAGCGCGCGCGCGCTGGCCGACGCCGGCTTCCCCGCCATCGCCACCTCCAGCAGCGCGGTCGCCGCCAGCCTCGGCTACGCCGACCACGAGGACGCGCCGGCCGCCGAGATGCTGGCGGCGGTGGCGCGCATCGCCCGGGCCGTCCCGGTGCCGGTGACCGCCGACCTGGAGTCGGGCTACGGCATGGCGCCGGCGGAGATCGTCGAGCGGCTGCTGGAGGCCGGCGCGGCCGGCTGCAACCTCGAGGACTCGGACCACCGCGGCGGCGGGCTGCTCGATCCGGAGCGCCAGGCCGCGCGGCTCGCCGAGATCCGCGCGGCCGCCGAGGTCGGCGGGGTCCACCTGGTGCTCAACGCCCGGGTGGACGTCTTCGTGCGGGAGTTCGGCGCGCCAGCTGAGCGGGTGGGGGAGGCGCTGCGCCGCAGCCGGCGCTATCTGGAGGCCGGCGCCGCCTGCGTGTTCCCCATCCTGGTGCGCGAGGAAGGCGACATCGCCGCGCTGGTGCGCGGCGCTGGAGGCCCGCTCAACGTCCTGTACGTGCCGGGCGTCCCGTCGCTGGCGCGGCTCGCCGAGCTCGGCGTCGCGCGTGTCTCCTTCGGCGGCGGGCTGCACCGCGCCACCCAGGGCCTGCTGGAGCGGCTGGCCACCCGCATCCTGGCTGAGGAGGACCCCTACCAGCGCTAGGACCGACGGACGGACCGGGCCGAGCGGTGGGCTCAGGCCGGCTCGGAGGCCAGGGACTCGATCGGCGGGGCGCGGCGGACCGACGGGGCGACCGAGGCGACGACCGCGGTGAGGAGCATGACGCCCGCGAACACCAGGAACGACGGCGCGGCGCCGATGCGCTCCGCCAGCACGCCCGAGACCAGCTGGGCCGGCGGGATGGTGCCCCAGGCGATCAGCCGGACGACGCTGGTGGTGCGGCCCTGGAGGCGGTCCGGCACCAGCGCGTAGCGGTAGGTGGCCACCACCACGTTGAAGGAGACGCCGAACACCGAGCCCAGCCCCAGCAGCGCGCCGAGCGAGATGGGGTCCGGCATGGCCACCAGCGCGGCGGCCTCGACGGCCCAGACCCACAGCCAGCCGATCACCACCGCGCGGGCGTGGAGGTGCCGCTGCACCCACGGGCCGGCCAGCGCGCCGAGCAGCGCGCCGGCGCCGAAGAAGGCGAACATCACGCCGATCAGCGCCGGCGGCGCGCCCAGCTCCTTGGCGCGCACGATCACCAGCAGCGGCAGCGCGTTGTGGACGAAGTTGGTCGCGCCGACCAGCAGCGCGATGCTGCGCAGGAAGCGCTGGCGCCAGAGCCAGGCGACGCCCTCGGAGATCTCCGAGCGCAGCCGGGTCCGGACCCGCTCCCTGGTTCCCTGGAGCGGCGCCCGCACGAACGTCATGGTGGCGAACGACACCAGGTAGCTGACCGCGTCGAAGGCGAACGGCAGCAGCTGCGAGACGCTGAACAGCAGCCCGCCGAGCGGCTGGCCGGCCAGGTCGGCGCCCTGATCCCTGGCCTGGTTCTGAGCCACGGCGGTGGGCAGCTGGTGCTTGGCCACCACGTTGGGCAGCGCGGCGGTCTCGGCGAGCTGGAAGAAGACGAACAGGCAGCCCTCGACGAAGGCGACCAGGGCGACCTGCACGAGCGTCAGGCGGTGCAGTGTCAGCGCGATGGCGATGCTGCCCAGCGCCAGGGCGCGGCCGCCGTCGGAGACCAGCATCACCCACTTGCGGTTCCAGCGGTCGACCAGCGCACCGGCCGGCAGGTAGAGCAGCAGGAACGGCAGCGTCTGGGCGAAGCCGACGATGCCCGCCCTGGCCGGCGAGCGGGTCAGCGCCAGCACGAGCAGGGGATAGGCGAGCGAGGTGATGCGGGTCCCGATGGTCGAGACCACCTGCCCGCTCCACAGCAGCAGGAAGTCGCGGTTGCGGCGCAGCGGGACCGTGGCCGCCTGGTCGGGCGCAGGCACGCAATGACCCTAACGGGACGCACCCGTACGGACCACCCCAATGCCACGCTTGCGCCGAGAGCGGAACGCATGCTGGCGCGGCCGGATATGCGAGGATCGGTTCATGGCGGCGCAGGCTGAACGGTGGAACCACAACCTCCACTACCACCGGGTGATCCTCGACGCCGTGCCCGACCGGTGCCGGCGGGCGCTCGACGTCGGCTGCGGTGAGGGAACCCTGGCCCGCGACCTGCGCCGGGTGGTCCCGCACGTCGTGGCCGTCGACCTGCACGAACCGAGCATCCGCCTCGCCAGGCAGCAGGACGCCGCCGGTATCGACTTCCTGGTGGGCGATTTCCTCGCCGACCTGTTCGAGCCGGCCTCGTTCGACCTGGTCGCCTCGGTCGCGGCGCTGCACCACATGGACGCGCGCCTGGCGCTGCGCCGCATGCGCGACCTGCTGCGGCCCGGCGGGAGGCTGGCCGTCGTGGGGCTGGCGCGCGCCAGCTACCCCGCCGACCTGCCGCGCGACGCAGCCGGCGCGGTGGTGCACCGCCTGCACAAGGCGGCCAAGGGCTGGTGGGAGATCTCCTCGCCGACCGTCTGGCCGCCGCCGGAGACCTACGGCGGCATGCGGGACCTGGCCGCCGAGCTGCTCCCCGGCGCCCGCTTCCGGCGCCACCTGCTCTGGCGGTACTCCCTGGTCTGGACCAGGCTGGCGGCCTGAGAGCCCCCAGACCTCAGCGGCCCCCGGTGTCGAGCAGGTGGAAGGCCTCGGCGAGCGGGAGGCCGAAGTCGGCGCCGATCGCCGCGTTCCAGGTGCGGACGCGGCGGGCGAGGTCGGCGTGGTCGCCGATCTGGCTGGCGTGGCAGCGCAGCGCGGCGAGCTTGGCGTCGATGGTGGCGCTGATGTCGACCACCTCGTCGGGCGCGTCGGTGCCGAACAGCAGGATCGAGTGCGGCCGGTGGGCCGGCAGGCCCTCGGAGGCCAGCTCCGGGGCGTAGAGAGGGTCGCGGGCGGCCACCACGCCGTCGACGGTCAGCAGCCCGGCGGCGCGATGGTCGGGGTGCAGCAGCCAGCGGCGCCAGGGATCATGGCCCAGCACCACGTCCGGACGCACCTGCCGCACCAGCCGGGCGACCGCGACCCGCAGCGCCAGGATCGGCTCCAGCTCGCCGTCGGTCGCGCCGAGGAAGTGCACCCCGCCGGCGCCGAGCACGCCGCCGGCGGCCATCGCCTCTTCGCGCCGGACGCGGCCGATCTCGTCGGGGTTGGCCGCCGGGTCGTGCGAGCCCTTCTCGCCGGAGGTGAAGCAGGCCAGCTCGACCCGCACGCCCTCGCGCGCCCAGGCGGCCAGCGTGCCGCCGGCCTGCAGCTCGACGTCGTCCGGGTGGGCCCCGAAGGCGAGCGCGCCGCGGACCGCGAGCACCTCAGCCGCTCTGCTCCAGCAGCGGCTCGCCCCTGGCGGCCAGCAGCTCGCCGTAGACGTCCAGCAGCTTCGAGGCGGTCACGTCCCAGCCATGCACGCCGGCGAAGCGGGCCGCGGCCTGGCCCATGGCGGCCAGCTTGCCCGGGTGCCGCAGCAGCGTGGCGACCGCGGCAGCCCACTCCTCCGGCTCGTGGCTGGACAGCAGCCGCCCGGTGGTGCCGTCGCCGACGGCGTGGTTGAGCCCGCCGACCCTGGCGGCGACCACCGGGGTGCCGCAGGCCTGCGCCTCCAGCGCGACCAGGCCGAACGACTCCGACCGCGAGGGCACCAGCAGCAGGTCGGCCGCCTGGTACACCTCGCCGAGAGTGTCGTGCGGCCGCGCGGGCAGGAAGCGCACCCGGTCGTCGACGCCCTCCTCCGCCGCCAGCCGCTCCAGCCGCCGGGGCTCGCCGACGCCGTTGCCGGACGGGCCGCCGACCACCAGCAGTTCGACGTCCAGGTCAGGATGGCGCCGGGTCAGCGTGGCCAGCGTCCGCACGGCCACGTCCGGCGCCTTGAGCGGCTGGAGGCGCCCGACGAAGGCGAGCACGTGGCGCCGTCCGATGCCGAGCGCGGCGCGGGCCGCCGCCTGGTCGCCGGGGCGGAAGCGGCGCCGGTCGACGCCGTGGGGCATCACCCGGACGTTGGACGGCGGCGCGCCGTACAGCTCGGTGAGCTGCCTGGCCTCGGCGGGGGTGGCGGCCAGCAGGCAGTCGGCGGTCGAGACGACCCGCTCCTCGCCGGCCAGCCTGGCCGGCGGCTCGGGCTCCTCACCGTCGGTCAGGCTCAGGTTCTTGACCCTGCCGAGGGTGTGGAACGAGTGGACCACCGGGGCCTGCCAGCGCTCGCGGGCCAGCCGCGCGACCCAGCCGGACAGCCAGTAGTGGCTGTGCAGCACGTCGTAGGGGCCGTGCCGCTCGCCCGCGCGCAGCAGCGCGCAGAGGAAGGCGCACAGGTAGCGCGGCAGGGTCTGCTTGGGGACCTCCTCGAGTGGGCCGGCGGCCAGGTGCAGCACCCGGACCCCGGGCTCGACCTCGACCACCGGGGGGTCGTCGGGCGAGGTGGCCCGGGTGTAGAGGTCGGATTCGACGCCGGCGCGGGCGAGCTCGCTGGCCAGCGCGCGGACGTGGACGTTCATCCCGCCGGAGTCGCCGACGCCGGGCATCGCCAGCGGCGAGGAGTGGACCGTCAGCACCGCGACGCGGCGCACCCCCATGAATTCCGACTCGGATCCAGCCCCTTGAGGCTCGCCAATTGCCCGCACTCGGTCGCTCCCTGGAATCGACCCGGCCCGCGGGGCGCGGGCCGGTGGCCTTGGTATCGCGGTGTCATGCTAGTCGCAGCGCTCAAAGCCGGCTATGTCGGTTCCAGGGTGATTTGCGTATGCGCCAATGGCCGGCTCCGCGGTTGGGAGCCGGCCATTGGTCGCCGGAAGGCGGAGGGAGCTACTTGTCCTGACCGACCTTGCCGGCCGCGTCCCTGGCGGCCTTGGTGTCGGCCGAGGCGGCGCGCCGCACCGTGGTGGTCGCGCCCTTGGCGGCGCTGCGCGTGGAGCGCACGTTGGAGCGGGTGCGGGTGCGGGCCGCGCGGCCCGTGCTCACCGCCACGCGGGTGGCCCGGCTGGCCTCCTGGGTGGCGCGGGAACCGCGGATCGAGCTGACCAGCGACTCGCCCCGCTGCACCAGGTTGCCGTAGGCGCGCACCGCGTCCTCGGGGAGCCTGGAGCGCAGCTTGTTGGCCTCGTCGGGCAGGCGGTCGCGCAGCTTCTGGGCCTCCTCCGGCAGCTGGCGGAGGGTCGAGACGGCCAGGTCGGCGACGCCGGCGACGGCGTAGAGCGCCTGCCTGGCGTCCCTGGACTGGTTTCTGGTTGCCATCGGGATGGCTCCTCTCAGGTGGGGGGCTCGGCGGCGGACGCCGCGTTGCGACTCCGGTCCGGATCCAGGTTCGCCTCGGACGTGGCCCGAAACGACTTGTAGATATCGATCAGGACCTGCTTCTGCCGTTCGCTGAGCCGTGGCTCCCGCAGGATCGCCGCGATCAGGTCGCCGTCCTGCTCGCCGGCGTCGAGGATCCCCGCCCGCAGGTAGAGCGTCTCGGCGCTGATCCGCAGCGCCCTGGCGATGTCCTTGAGGATCTTGGCAGAGGGCTGGCGCAGCCCCCGCTCGATCTGGGACAGGTACGGATTGGAGACGCCCGCCTGCTTGGCCAGGTTGCGCAGGGACAGCTCCGCCTGGCGCCGCTGCTCGCGGATGTAGCGGCCGACGTCGCGCACCGCTCCCGCCGGGTCGAGCTGGTCCATGTCCTCGCTTCCTGTCGGTGCTCAGCTCATCGAACGCCGCCACGGTAGCGCTCGTGTGAAACTTTTGCAAGCACTCAGCTAGCACTTGCGAGCACCCCCCGGAGGCGAGGGGACGGCCGGGCCGGGGGGCGGCACGCCGGGCACCCGGAGCCGGCGATGTGGCCAGGGGCCGAGGACGGGCGGCGGCTACTCGGGCTCGGGGGCCCGCAGCTCGATGGTGGCCGGGCGCACGGTGCCGACCTCCTCGCCGCCGCCGAGCACCGGGCTGGACGCCACCGGCAGGAGCGCCTCCAACTCGTCGTCCCCGAGCCAGCCGAGGGCCGTCAGCGCGGCCAGCAGGGCGGGGCCGCGGGCCCGGTGCGCGCCGTCGAGCACCTTGACGGCCACCCCCTGGCGGGTCTCGAGGTTGACCGCGGCCGAGGCGCCCTCGGCGCCCGCCTTGCTGAGCAGCCGGCCGCCGGTCACCTCCAGCAGCACGGTGTCGAGCTCACCGGTGCCGGCGATCATCACCGGGTGGCCGCGGGCCGCCTCGACCAGGGCGGCCGCTGGCCCCTCGCCCGCCGCGGCGCGCTCGCCGATGCGCGCGTAGGCAGTCGCCAGGGCGCGCAGCGGCAGGGCGTGCACCGGCACGCCGCAGCCGTCCACGCCGATGTGCTCGATCGCGGCGCCGGCGAAGTCGGCGACGGTGTCGGAGACCACCGCCTGGAGCGGGTGCTCCGGCTCGGTGTAGCGCTCGATCTCCCAGCCGCGCACCACCGCCCCGGCGAGCATGTAGGCGTGCTTGCCCGAGCAGTTGTGGTAGATGGGGGCGGGCCCGTCCACCGCCTTGCGCGCCTCGGCGTTGGTCGGCAGCGCCGGCGGGCAGCGCAGCGCGGTCTCGTCCAGACCGACCGCCGCCAGCACCTTGCGGGCGGAGGCGACGTGCTCGGGCTCGCCGGCGTGCGAGCCGGCCGCGCCCGCCAGCGCGAGCGCACCGAGTCCCAGCTCGCGGTCGACGCCCAGGCCGAGCACGGCCAGGGCCTGGAGCGGCTTGGCGCAGGAACGGAGGTAGATGGGGAGCTCCGGGTCGCCGGCGGCGGCGACCACGGCACCGGCGGCGTCGGCCACCGCCACGGCGCCCAGGTGCTGGCTCTCGACGAATCCCGAACGATCGACTTCAACGATGACCTGCATGACGTCGGAGCCTAGCCGGGCGGCCGGCGGAACGCCAGGCGACGGGTCCGGGCCAGGCGACCTAACGGATCAGGATCCGCTCGCGGTGCGCCACCGGGGCGACCCGGGTGTGCAGCGAGGCGTGCAGCGCCTCCAGGTCGGCGATGGAGACGAACGCGTCCGCCATGGCCGGGTCGAACTGCGTGCCGGCGCCGCCGACGATCTGCTCCAGCGCGTGCTCGAACGGCAGCGCGCGGCGGTAGGGGCGGTCCGAGGTCATCGCGTCGAAGGCGTCGCACACCGAGAAGATCCGCGCGCTCAGCGGGATCTCCTCGCCGACCAGCCCGGAGGGATAGCCGCGCCCGTCCCAGCGCTCGTGGTGCGAGCGGATGACCTCCACGGCCGGGCCGAGCGACTTGATGCCGGCGACCATCTGCACGCCCATCTCCGGGTGGCTGCGCATGATCAGCCACTCCTCCTCGTCGAGCGGCCCCGGCTTGTTGAGGATCGCCTCGGGCACGCCGACCTTGCCGACGTCGTGCAGCAGGAAGCCGTAGCGCAGGCAGGCGTCCGCGGCCAGGTCGGCGTCGACCACCTGGGCGAGCGCGGTGGCGTAGTCGTGGGTGCGGTCGAGGTGCGCGCGGGTGGTGGGGTCCTTGGCCTCGACCACGAACGCCAGGGTCTTGACCATGTCCAGGTAGGACTCCTCGAGGCGACGCAATGCCTCTTCCAGCTCAGCCGCTCGCCCCCGCTCCGACTGGTAGAGCAGGTTCAGCTCGCGCGCGAACGTCAGGAGCTGCCGCTGCGCCGCTTCGAGCTGGTTCAGGTATCGAGTCGCTGGATCCATGCTGGCACCTACCCCCGGGAGAGCCGCTGGATGACGTCGAGCAGGGCGAGCGGCGAGTACGGCTCGGCGAGGGACGCGTCCGCCTCGGCGGCGTGGGCGGCGACGCGGGCGGCGAGCCGGTCCTGCTCGAACGGGTTGAACACTTCGAGACAGTTGCGTGTGCGACGCCAGATCGACCCGGCCGGTGCACGGGGCCAACGCCCGTCCGGTCCGGCCCCCTCGAACCGGTGACCTGGATCACTCCAACAGTTCGGCGACGTTCGCGGAGCCGTCCCGGTAGCGCCGGGCCAGCTCGCCACGGAGCGCGTCGACCACCCGCTGGACGGCACGCCGATCGGCCGACACGCGCTCCTCCTCACGGCTCAGGAGCTCGACCGCCCGGCTCAACTCCTCGACGCTGAGGTCGGGCAGCCGCGCGATGGTCTCATCGGATACCAACCGCTCAAGCCTGCGACGATGCTGGCCATCCGGCAAGGGCATGCGGATCCTCGGGATGGCGTTGAAGCTGCTCGCGCCGCGGTCGCCGAGGATCCGCGGCAGGCCCGCGACCAGGTCGCCGACGTCGCCCGCGCCGTTGGATCCCGTGGTCCTGCGGAGCAGCTCGGCGCGCAGGATGTCGATCCGTCCCTGGAGCATGCGCCGCAGGTAGGAGATGCCCTCCTCCTCGGCCTCCGCGTCCTCGCGGCGCTTGCGCAGCTCCTTCAGCGCGAGACGGTCGATACCGGCGACGAACCGTGGGTCGAGCACCCGGTCGATGCGGCGTTTTCCGCCTGGAATCGCCTCGACGCTCATCTTCCGCTTCCCCCCTGTACGACCGGGAGCCATCGCGGTGACGAGTGACTCCCCATGCCCGGACGCCCGGATCGTCCGGGTTTGCCGTCTTGTGGACGGAGCACACCTCCTGCCTCAAGCCCGGATCCACCGCTGCACCCGGACCGCTCAAGGCTGGCGAGCCGGAGCATTGTAACCGCCATCCCGCCCGACTCCTACTGCCAGAACGCAAAAAGCCACACCGAACCCCCAGATCCGCAGAGGACGCAGGAATCTCGAATAGCGGGTTCGGCGCGCTTGTCAGTTGCGGGGGCGATCCGGGCGGAAGGGGAGATCGACCACGAGCGCCGCGGACTCCCCAGCCAGCACCCTCGAGCCACTCGGCGCGACCCGCCGCGTGAACGCCAGGCCGATGGGGCCGAGCTCGGGGTGCAGGGCGACACTGCGGACCTGGCCGGCGCGGCGGCCGTCCTCGGTGCGCAGCTCGCTGCGCGGCGCCGGCGGCCGTCCTCCTTCGAAGCGCAGGCCGGCCAGGCGGCGCTGCACCTGGCCGAGGTTGTGCACCCTGGCGACCGTCTCCTGGCCCGGGTAGCAGCCCTTGTCCAGGTGCACGTGGGAACCGAGCAGGCCGGCCTCCTCGGCGAGCACGTCGTCGGTCAGCTCGTCGCCCCAGCGCGGCAGGCCGAGCTCGATCCGGGCGAGCTCCCAGACCTCCAGCGGCGCCCGCGCCACCCCGGCGCGCTCCAGGGCCGCCAGCGCCTCCCCCGCCCCGGCGCCGAGCAGGTCCGCGCCGGCGGTCGTGCGATGGACCACCAGCCCGCCGGCCACGGTCGCCCGGTCCGGTCCCGGCGGAACCGGCGGCAGGCCGGCGGCCTCCAGCGCCGCCCGCGCGCCGGGGCCCAGCAGGCTGAGCCCGCCGGCCTCCAGGACGCGCACGGCCACGTCGTAGCGGAACACGAAGCGCTCGAGCCGCTCTGCCAGCGCCGGTGCCGCGGCGGCCTGGGTGTCCAGCAGCGCGCCGCCCTCGGTCACCGCCAGACGGAAGGCGAACTCGATCTTGCCCTTGGGCGACAGCAGCAGCGCGCTGGTGGCGTCGCCGGGCCGCAGCTCGGCGGTGTGCTGCGACGAGACGGTGTGCAGGTAGCGCAGCACGTCGGCGCCGCGCAGCTCCAGCATGGCCAGGTCGGGGCGCTCCACCGCCACCACGCCCGACCGGCGGGTCTCCAGGGCGGCCTCCAGGGCCAGCGTCGTGGTCATGAGCATCATGGTAATCGCGTTGCGAACGCGGCCCCTTGTGTGGCTAACTGGCGGCACGCGAGAAAGGAGGTGGTCCAACTGCATAAACCGTTTCGGACCCGCGAGGTGACTGCCCGATAGGGCGACCCGCTCCTGATCGCGGGACGGGTACCGCCCGCGGAATCCAAAGCAGATCACCGAACCCAGGGGGCCTTGGCCTGGTCCAACCAAGGCGGCGTTGCTTGCGTGAGCAAGAGCTGACGTGAGGGAACCGGCGCCGAACCCCCTGGGTTTTTCCTTGCCGGCGCGCGTCAGTCGCGCAGCAGCCGGTAGACCACGTACACGGCGAACCCCGCCGCTGCTGCCAGCATCGCCACCAGCAGCGCCGTGTAGAAGACCTCGAGCGTCATGGCAGGGCCGTGCTCCCGTTCCGGGCCGGCCCGCGGCCGGCCATCCCGGGGAGCGTACCAGCAGGCGTCAGGCCGGGACCGCGATGCCGGCGGCGCGGCCGGCCAGCACGATCTGACCGGGCTCGGTGTCGACTCGCTGGACGTCGATGTCGACCGGCAGTGGCGGCAGCGGCACGTCGAAGCTGAAGCTCGGCAGGAGGCTGGCCTCCAGCGCCTGGTCGCGCACCCCGCCGACCTCGATCGACTGCGGCTGGAAGGCCAGCCGGCCCGCGCGGGCCACCAGCCGCCCGGCCACCACCGCGTCCACCTGCCGCCCGAGGATCTCGCGCCGCACCTCGACCCGCACGCCGCGCGCGTCGATCGCCACCGTGCCGCCCTGGAGCCGGTCGCCGAGCAGCCGGTTGACCTGCTCCTGGCTCAGCGCGACCTGGCCGTCGGCGCGGTCGATCCGCACCTCGCCGTGGCCGCCGAGCAGCACCGCCCGCGGCACCCGCACCCCGTGCAGGTGCACCTCGACGCTGTCCAGCGTGACCCCCTGCGCCCGCGCGTCGCTGGCCGCCAGGTCCACCGTCGACAGGCGCCCCAGCAGCAGCCGCGGCAGGAAGGGGAAGTCGCGCACCTGCACGATCGGCCGGTCGCCGAGCTGGTACCTGCGCTCCAGTGCGGTGGTGACCTTGCTCTCGAACACCCTGGCCGAGGCGAAGTCGGCGCCGACGCCCACGGCCAGGATCAGCAGGACCAGCAGCAGCCGCCGCATCAGCGGCAGCCGCCGGAGAACGGCGGCAGCAGCGCCACCTCGGCGCCGTCGGGCACCTCGACCGCCCGGTCGCCGCAGCGGCCCCCGTCGACCAGCACGCTGGCGGTTCCCAGCACCGCCGAGAACCGCTCGCCGTAGCGGTGCTCCAGGCGCGCCAGGATGTCGCCCAGCCGGCCGGGCTGCTCGTCGACCTCCGAGACGCCGGCCGCTTCGCGTAACGCCGCGAACAGGCGGACCCGTACCACAGTGCACGCTCCCTCGTTGTCCACTTCAGGGGCGGATGCTACGGTGCCGGTGGCGCTCCGGCCGCCGCAACCCACTGTGGCCCCGATCGACGAAGGCGGCCGGGACAACGGTGAGGTGACGACCAGAGGGTGGCGGAGTTAGCCTGCCTGACCAACCGAGCCGGGGGGGCGAAAGAGGTCCTGCCCGCGCTCGAGTACCTCGTGCACACCACCGCCACCGCACCCCTGGACCTTTCCAGCCTCGCCGGCGTGTCCGGCAAGGACCTGGTGCTGATCGACGCCACCCGGGACCTGTCCAAGGCGCAGGCGATCACCCGCACCCTGCACGCCGCGGGGGAGTCGAGCCAGATCCTGGTCATCATCCCAGAAGCCGGGCTCGCCGGCTTGCAGCCGGATTGGGGCGCCTCCGACTTCGTGCTGCCGACCGCGGGGCCGGCCGAGGTCGAGGCCCGCATCCGCCTGCTCGTCCAGCGGCCGGAGACGACCGAGCCCGACGCCACCATCCGTGTCGGCGAGCTGGTGGTCGACCCGGTCTCCTACCAGGTGCGGCTGCGCGGGCGGCCGCTCGACCTGACCTACAAGGAGTTCGAGCTGCTGCGCTTCCTCGCCTCGCGGCCGGGGCGCGTGTCGACCAGGTCGCAGCTGCTCCAGGAGGTCTGGGGCTACGACTTCTTCGGCGGCACCCGCACGGTCGACGTCCACGTGCGGCGGCTGCGCGCCAAGCTCGGGGCCGAGTACGAGTCGATGATCGCCACCGTGCGGGGCGTCGGCTACAAGCTGCTGCCGGCCGATCAGGCCCGCGCCGAGCGCGAGGCGGGGCCCGACGAGCCGGAAGGCGGTCCCGAGGGCGGCCGTGCGAGAATGCTTTGACAGCAGGGGCCGGACGATGGCACCATCGCCCCGCCCTGCCGTGGGCCGCTAGCTCAGTTGGTAGAGCACCCGGCTTTTAACCGGGGTGTCGTCGGTTCGAGGCCGACGCGGCCCACCCCGAGAAGAACCCGGGCCCCCATCGTCTAGTGGCCTAGGACACCACCCTTTCAAGGTGGCGACGCGGATTCGAACTCCGCTGGGGGCACGCATCGAGTTGGACCCTTCCCAGGTCCCGTGGAGCAGTTTGGCTGTGCTCGCCGCCCTGTCAAGGCGGAGGTCGCGGGTTCAAATCCCGTCGGGACCGCACCTGGGGACTCCACCGCCGGAGTCCCCGTCCGCCTGGGCAGGTAGCTCAGTTGGTAGAGCGTGCGGCTGAAAACCGCAAGGTCGGCGGTTCGATCCCGTCCCTGCCCACCACAAACGGCACTCCGCTTGGAACCTTGTCAACGAGATGTCAATGATCGGCTCTCGGACACAAGGAGCGGAGTAGTAGCCATCCGCAAGCGCACCAGGGGCTGGCAGGTCATCGTCTACGCCCGCCTGGACCCGCTGACGGGTAAGCAGCGGCAGATCACGCGCCAGGTCAACGGCAGCCATCGCCAAGCCGAGAAGGTGGAGGCCCGTCCACGAACCGAAGTGGCGGACGGGCAGCACGCCGGCACGCGCGCCAAGACCCTGGGGGAGCTGCTCGACATGGTTGCCGCCACGGCGCAGCCCAGCGCGAGCGATCAGCGGCTGAGCGCGAACCGCGTACGCGACGTTCACATGATCTGTCCGGAGCGCCTGGCCTGGCAGCCCGGTGGGCTGGATACCGTTCAACCCAGCGCTGATAGTCCGGCCGGCAGGCGGCAAAGGGAAGTCGCGTCCGGTCCCCACCGGAGCAGGTTCGGGAGTTGTTGGGGCACTTGCGGATAAACCCGACTTTGCGGTGTTCTTGCGGCTGAGCACCACGGCAGGGCTGCGGCCGTCCGAGGTCTTCGCGCTCCGCTGGCTGGATGTGGACCTGGACGCGGCGACGGTCGGCATCAACCGCAGCATCGTCACCACCAGGAGCGTTCATGGCGAGCGGCTGTTGGCGCTCGACGCGGCCACGGTCGAGTTGCTCCGCGCGCATCGAGCCCGCTGTGAGCAGCTTGCAGGACAGCTCAACGGGCGGTTGGACTCGCAGGCGTACGTGTTCGCCCGGACGCCGGACGGCCGGCCCCTTGGCGGCCGGACACAGTCAGCAAGTGGTTCACGGCGCTGGTGCGCCGGCTCGGGCACGGCTACACGCTGTATGGGCTTCGCCACTTCATGGCGACGCAGCTTGGCGCCGTCGCAGAGGCCGCCCGGCGCTCGGGCCGTATCGCCGAGGCGCAGCGGGCGCCGTACCTCAAGGCCGCCGCGCTCGCCAAGGGGCGGGTCTGCATTGCCACCGGGAACGGGGACGCGCGTGCCTGCGTAGACCCTGCCCGCTGGCAGGAGCTGTTCGACCAGTCGATGCGCCGGGTGGCGGGTCGGTTCGCTCGGGTGGACCTGCGCTGGCGGGCCAGGGCGTTCGTAGGCGCGCTGCTGGCTGACCTGCCAAGAAAGAACTGCTGGACGACCGCCGAGCACGCCGGCGACCCCAACCCCGACGGGATGCAGTACCTGCTGGCCCGCGCGGTGTGGGACCACGACAAGGTCCGCGACGACCTCCGCGACTACGTGGTCGACCACCTCGGCAACCCACAGGCGACGCTGGTCATCGACGAGACGGGCGACCTGAAGAAAG
>Ga0268241_10000011_pt1 | contig 18358 bp, 17 predicted proteins | sample BulsoiAmnAmmetaG_FD_200248 | JGI IMG/M metagenome (GOLD analysis project Ga0268241, IMG submission 200248) | Bulk soil microbial communities from Mexico - Amatitan (Am) metaG (v2) (version 2) | ecosystem: Environmental > Terrestrial > Soil > Agricultural land | place: Mexico: Amatitan, Jalisco...
CCCAACCGTGGACAGCCCGGAGCTTGCCGAGGCCGCCGAGCTGGCGGAGGCGGCGGCCCGGAGCACCAGCATCGCCGGGCGCCCGCTGGGGGCGGCACACGCCGCGCTGCCCTGGCCCGACGAGCCGCACCTGCGGCTCTGGCAGGCCGCCACCATCCTGCGCGAGGCGCGCGGCGACGGGCACGTGGCCGCGCTGCTGCTCGCCGGCCTGTCGCCCTGCGAGGCGCTGGTGAGCGCCGCCGCGGTCGAGGGCGGCCCGCCCGGCGGGATGCTCCAAGGCTTCCGCAGGTGGAGCGACGAGGAGTGGGGCGCGGCGGTCGACGGCCTGCGCGCGCGCGGCTGGCTGGACGAGCGGGGCGCGGTCACCGAGGCGGGCCGGGCCGGCCGGGCCGAGATCGAGCGGCGCACCGACGAGGCGATCCGGCCGACCTGGGACGCGCTCGGCCCGCAGGCCACCGCCCGCCTGGAGGCGCTGATGCTGCCGATCCGCGACCAGATCCTCGCCGCCGGCGGCCTGCCGGTCCCCAACCCCCTGGGCCTCACCTGAGCGGAAGGTCCCCGTGGCCCGTGGGAACCGCCCAGCGGGTCCCGGACGTGGTAAGGGTGGACGGCGCGTGAGGACCGGGGCATGGAGCGGTGGGTGGAGGACGGCGGGTTCTCGAGCTTCTTCCGTGAGGTCTACCCGCGGATGGTTGGGCAGCTCCGGCTGTTGACCGGAGATCTGGCCAGCGCCGAGGACGTCGTGCAGGAGGCGTTCGTCCGCGCTGCCAGCCGTTGGCGCCAGCTCGCCCGCTACGACCAGCCGGAGGCATGGGTGCGCAAGACCGCCTTCCGCCTTGCGATCGACCTGCTGCGCCGCGCCGCGCGGCACCAGGGGCTGCTCGCCCGGCTCGGCGCCCGCCAGCAGGAGGCCGTCGAGCTGCCCCAGGAGGACGGTGCGCTGATCGTGGCGTTGCAGGCGCTGCCGCTGCCGCTGCGCGAGGTGCTGGTGCTGCACCACTGCCTTGACCTGCCGGTCGAGGTGGTCGCGGCGCAACTCGGCCTGAGCGTCGGGACGGTCAAGTCGCGGCTGTATCGCGGTCGCGAGCGCCTGGTCGCGTTGCTGCGTGAGGAGGCATCCCCCGACGGCTCCAAACCGGCACCTGCGCGAGCAGCCGAGGAGGAACGTCATGCCCAGCCCTGACCTACCCGGCCTGGACGAGCGGCTGCGGCGGCTGCCCGCCACGCTGGCCGTCGAGCCGCCCGCCGGGCTCGCCGAGCGCATCGCCCGCAGGGGTCGCCGTCGCCGCTGGCGGCGGCGCGCCGCCGGCATGGTGGCCGTCGCCGCCATGCTCGCCGCGGGGCTCGCCACCCGCGCGGCGGTGCTCGACCACACCCCCACCCCGGTCCTCGATCCTGGCCTCTTCGTCCAGGACGCAACCGCCCAGCAGCTCGCGGCTGGCCAATGGCAGCCGCTGCCAGCCGGCCCGATCGCCGGGCGCACCGGCGCGGCGGTCGCCTGGACCGGCAGGCAGCTGATCGTCTGGGGTGGGTCGGACAAGAAGTTCGTCAAGGCCTTCAACAACGGCGCTGCCTACGACCCCCGGACCGGCGGCTGGCAGCAGCTCCCGCCCGCACCCGAAGGGCAGACGCTCGTCGGAAACGACGGACACGACGGCACCGTCTGGACCGGCCGGGAGCTGCTGATCTGGGGGGGCTACACCCCCGTCGACCCGCAGCGCCACCCCCGCCTGTTCAAGCCGGCCGGAGCGCTTGCCTACGATCCCGCGCGGCGCGCCTGGCGGCGGCTCCCACCCTCACCGATCCCACCCCCGCAGCTGTCCTCCCCGCTGTTCTGGACCGGCCGGGAGCTGCTGGTCCTCGGCGCCACCTGGGAGCTGGCGACCGCTGGTGGAGGACTCCAGGGTGTCGCCTACGATCCAGGGGCCAACCGCTGGCGGCGCCTGGCACCCAGCCCGCAAAGCCCGCGGCTCGCCGACCGGCACCTGCTCGACCGGACCACCGTATGGGCGGGTTCACGGCTGCTGGTGCTCAACTATTGGAGCCGGGTCGCCCGCGACCCCCACATCGTGTCCCAGACCAGCATGACCGTTGAGCCAGACGGGTGCGAGGTGTGGGCCTACGATCCGGCCACCGACCGGTGGACGACCCTCCCGCCCCCGAGCAGCCAGGTCCTCGCGCTGCTGGCAGGCGCGTCCCTGGTGTGGAATGACAGGGATGTTGTCGCTGTCGCCAACGGCAACGGGATCGCGGTCCCGCCCGAGCCGCGACCATTCGCTGGCCGCTACGATCCCGACCGTGCGCGGTGGACACCGATCGGCACGCCGCGCCAACCGGCCACCTCGTTCACCTGGACCGGTGGAGCGCTCGTCGCCGACACCAGCGACGCCTACGACCCGGCGACCGATCGCTGGCTGCAACTGCCCAAGCCACCAAAGGCCGCTGGCCCGCGGCCGGGATGGATCGGCCGCGAGCAGGCCCTCCTCCGCTGGGACTCGCACGACAGCGGCACGATCTACCGGCTGGTGCCGGCGAAACGGTGAGCTGCGGGCCGGCATCACGGACGGCCCTGATTGACACCGCTCATGGAAGCGCGTACGCAGGCATTCCAGGACCGCCACAGCAGTGGGGAGCGCCATGGCCGTTCAACGTCCGGAGGCCGACGACCTCCGCAGGATCGCCAGCGAGTTCCACTTCAGCATCTCCGACGAGCGCCTACCGGTCGTGCAGGCGCTGCTGGAGGGCTTCATCGGCCCCTACGACCGGCTCGACGAGCTGGACGAGCAGCTCGAGGAACCGCGCCACCCGCGCGACGGCGGCTCGCCGCCGCGCCCGGAGGAGAACCGGCTCGGCGCGTGGGCCTGGCGCGTCCGCATCGAGGGGGCGCCCTCCGGGCCGCTGCACGGCCGCACCGTCGCCGTCAAGGACAACGTGGCGGTCGCCGGGGTGCCGATGCACAACGGCACCGTGCTGCTGGACGGCTACGTGCCCGATGAGGACGCCACCGTGGTCCAGCGGGTGCTCGACGCCGGCGCGACCATCCTGGGCAAGTCGGTCTGCGAGAGCCTCTGCTTCTCGGGCGGCAGCCACACCGCCGACAGCGGGCCGGTGCGCAACCCCTACGACCCCAGCCGCAGCGCCGGCGGCTCCTCCAGCGGCTCGGCGGCGCTGGTGGCGGCCGGTGAGGTTGACCTGGCCATCGGCGGCGACCAGGGCGGCTCGGTGCGCATCCCGAGCTGCTGGAGCGGCATCTACGGGCTCAAGCCCACCTGGGGCCTGGTGCCCTACACCGGCGCCTTCCCGATCGAGCTGTCGCTCGACCACCTCGGGCCGATGGCCCGCTCGACCCGCGACGTCGCGCTGCTGCTCGGCGCGCTCGCCGGGCCGGACGGCCTCGACCCGCGCCAGCGCGCCGGCATGACCGGCGGCGACTACCTCGGCGAGCTGGGCGCCGGGGTGGACGGCATGCGCCTGGCGGTGGTGCGCGAGGGCTTCGGCATCGAGGGCCTGTCCGAGCAGGACGTGGACGAGGCCGTCGGCCAGGCCGCGCGCGCCTACACCAAGCTCGGCGCCAAGGTCGAGGAGGTCTCGATCCCCTGGCACCGCGACGCGATGCCGGTCTGGAACGCGGTGGCGCTGGAGGGGGCGACCGCCATCATGGTCGCCGGCTCCAGCATCGCCCACGGCGCCAAGGGGCACTACGCCACCGGCATGGTGGACGTCTTCGGCGCCAACCGGCGCGCCAACGGCGAGCGGCTCTCCGAGACGGTCAAGCTGACCGTGCTGGCGGGCCGCTGGATGGCCGAGGCGCACCACGGCCGCTACTACGCCAAGGCGCAGAACCTCGCGCGGGTCGCAGCCGGCGCCTACGACGCGGTGCTCGCCGAGCACGACCTGCTGGTGATGCCGACCCTGCCGCTCAAGGCCACCCCGATCCCCGCCGCCGACGCACCCCTGGAGGAGCAGGTCGCCCGGGCGCTGGAGATGATCCCCAACACCGCGCCGTTCGACGTCACCGGCCACCCGGCGATGAACGTGCCCTGCGCGATGTCGGAGGGGCTTCCGGTGGGGATGATGCTGGTCGGCCGCCACGGCGACGAGCGCACCATCCTGCGGGCCGCGCACGCCTACGAGACCGGGATCTGGAGCCCGCCGCCACCTGAGCCGACGCCCTGAGCCGGCTGTACTCCCTGGGGAGTAGCGACGATCGCTCCCGCGGAGCGATGCCGGCACCGCGACGGTGGCCTACGCTGCCCTCATGACCTGGCAAGAGGTGATCCCGAGGCCGCCGTCCGGCGGCCGGCGCGACCAGCGGCCCTGGCCCGACTGGCGCGCCGACGTGCTGCCGGCGGTGCTGATCGGCGCGGTCCAGCTGGCGGTCACCCACTTCGCCGGCCAGCATCAGCTCCACCGGCACCACCTCGACGCCATCGGCTACCTGCTGCTGGCCGTCGCGTCGTTCAGCCTGATCGGCCGGCGGCGCTGGCCGGTCGCCACGCTGGCGGTGACCTTCATAGCGACCTGGGGCTACCTGCTGCTCGACTACCCGCAGGGGCCGATCTGGCTGGCGCTGATCGTCGCCCTGTTCAACGCGATGATCCGGGGCTACCGGCTGTGGGCATGGGGCACGTTGGTGGTCGGCTACCCGCTGTTCCTCTGGCTGCCGTCGCTGATCGGCCGCGAGGAGCACCCGCCGAGCGCGGTCGGCGCGATCGGCGTCGCCGCCTGGCTGCTGGTGCTCGGCACGGTCGCCGAGATCGCCAGGATCCGGCGCGAGCGCGCCGTCGAGGCCGAGCGGATGCGCGCCGAGGAGGCGCGCCGCCGCGCCAGCGACGAGCGCCTGCGGATCGCCCAGGAGCTGCACGACGTGCTGGCGCACAACATCTCGCTGATCAACGTGCAGGCCGGAGTGGCGCTGCACCTGATCGACGAGCAGCCCGAGCAGGCGCGCACCGCCCTGGCCGCGATCAAGCAGGCCAGCAAGGAGGCGCTCGGCGAGCTGCGCTCGGTGCTCAGCATCCTGCGGCAGGTCGACGAGAACGCGCCCCGCGCGCCGGCGCCGAGCGTGGCGCGCCTCGACGTGCTGGTGTCGCGGGCGTCCGCCGCCGGGCTCGAGGTCCACACCGAGGTCTCCGGCACGCCGAGGACCCTGCCGACCGGTGTCGACCTGGCGGCGTTCCGGATCATCCAGGAGGCGCTCACCAACGTCACCCGGCACGCCGGCAAGGCGACGGCCACCATCCGGGTGGGCTACGGTGAGCGCGACCTGACCGTGCAGGTCGAGGACGACGGCAACGGCTCGGGCCAGGGGGGCACCTCCGGCGGCGGCAACGGCATCCCAGGGATGCGCGAACGGGCCAGCGCGCTCGGCGGCGAGCTGGAGGCCGGGCCGCGGCCGGGCGGCGGCTTCCGGGTGCGGGCCAGGCTGCCGCTGAACGACGCCAAGCTGGAGGGAGCATCGTGAGCTCGGACGACGGGGACCGCACCATCCGGGTGCTGCTGGCGGACGACCAGGTCCTGGTCCGGGCGGGGTTCCGCTCGCTGCTCGACGCCCAGCCGGGCATCGAGGTGGTCGGCGAGGCCAGCGACGGCGAGGAGGCCGTGCGCCTGACCCGCAGCCTGGTGCCCGACGTGGTGCTGATGGACATCCGCATGCCGGGCGTGGACGGCCTGGAGGCCACCCGCCAGATCGCCGCCGACGAGCGGCTGCACGACGTCAAGATCGTCATCCTCACCACCTTCGACCTGGACGAGTACGTCTTCGAGGCGCTGCGGGTCGGCGCCAGCGGCTTCCTGGTCAAGGACACCGAGCCGGTCGCGCTGATCCAGGGCGTCCGGGCGGTCGCGCAGGGCGACGCGCTGCTGTCGCCGGGGGTGACCCGGCGGCTGATCGCCGAGTTCGCCGCCCGCGCCAAGGAGCCGCTGCCGGCCATGGAGCTCGACTCGCTGACCGACCGGGAGCGGGAGGTCATGGGCCTGGTCGCCGCCGGCCTGTCGAACGAGCAGATCGCCGAGCGCCTGGTGGTCAGCCCGGCGACCGCCAAGACCCACGTCAGCCGCGCGATGGTCAAGCTGAACGCCCGCGACCGCGCGCAGCTGGTGGTGTTCGCCTACGAGTCCGGCCTGGTCCGGCCCGGGTGGCTCGACTGAGCCGCTCCGGCGGCCAGCCCGCCCGGCCGCCCTGATCCCGGCTCGCCTACGCCCCGCGCGGTACGCGCGCCCGCCCGCCTGCTCCCCGCGGGCGAGGCGCACACCCGCCCCCGGGACGACGACGCGGAGCGGCGGAATCGGGGAGGATCCAAGCCGAACCGTCCGACACCGAAACGAACCGACGGAGGTCACCAACCGTGAGCAGGACCGTCACCATCGCACGAGGCCTCGTGCGGGCAGCGTTCGTCGTCCAGATCGTGCTGGGCGTGATCTTCTGGACCGGCAACGCCCTGGGGCTCAAGAACCTGCACATGCTGATCGGCTTCATCCTGGTGCTGGCGCTGGAGACCATCGTGGTGGCCGCCGCCCGCCGGGGCATGGAGGTGGGCCTGGTGATCCTCGCCGCCGTCTGGGGTGTGGTCACGGTGCTGCTCGGCCTCACCCAGGAGAGCATCCTGGTCGGCTCCGCCCACTGGGTGATCCGGGTCCTGCACCTGCTCGTCGGCATCGGCGCCATCGGCCTCTCCGAAGCTCTCGCCGGCCGCATCCAGTCCGGCGCCACCCGCGAGCCGCGCCTGTCCTCCTGAGGCCGGCCGCCCGGAGGCGGGCCGCTTCGGCGGTCAGGAGGCGGTGGCGGTGCCGTCCTCCGGGGGGTCGGGGACGGGGATGCCGTGCTGCTGGAGGAGGGCACGGAGGTGGGCGACCTCGGCGCGGAGGTGGGTGACCTCGTCGACCTCGAGGGCGGCGAGGACGCGGCGGACCTGGTCGAGGCCGCCGGTCAGGGTGACCAGGATCTCGGCGGCGAGGCCCTTGCCCTCGGCGAGCAGGGCCATGAGCAGGTGCTCGCAGCGGACGGCGGGCTGGCCGCGCCGCAGCGCCTCGCGGGTGGCCAGCTCGAGGACCTTCTTGACCCGCGGCGCGAACGCCACCGGCCGCTCCCCGGCGGTGGCCGGTCCGCGCCCGACGATGCGCTCGATCTCGGCGCGCACGGCGCCGGGGCTGACGTGCAGGCGCTCCAGCGCCCTGGCGGCAAGCTCCTCGGGCTGAGCGAGCAGGCCGAGGAGCAGGTGCTCGGTGCCGATGTGGCTCTGGCCGAGCTTGCGCGCCTCCTCCTGTGCGATGACCACCACGCGCCGCGCCGGCGAGGTGAAGCGCACCAGCCGCTCCTGGAGGCCGCCGCCGCGGCGGCGCCGCAGCTCGCGGGCGGCGCGGACGATGGCGCCCTCCCAGCCGCCGGCCGGCTCGGCCGGCAGGAGCCTGGCGGTGAGCCAGCCACAGACCTCGGCCGGGCCCATCAGGCCGGCGGCGACCTGGGCGAGCAGCTCGGTGGTGGTCTCCGGCTCCAGCTCCACCTGGCGTCCGTTGAGGCCCAGCACCTGCGTGGCCGCCAGCAGCGCGACCGGCCCGTTGTCCCGCGCCAGCGGGCCGCGACGCACCAGCTCGACCAGCAGGACCGCCGCGACGCGCTCCGGCCGGGCGTCCGGTGCGGCCGCAGCCTCGCGGGCGGCGGCCAGGGCGGCGTCGGCCGCCTCGAGGTCGAGCAGCTCCAGCGCGGCGCCGCTGTCCAGCTCGAGCGCGCGCCCGGCGATGGTCACCAGGTCGGCCAGGTCCAGCGTTCTCATCGCTCACCGTCCCGCAGGGCCTTGAGGACGCGGCGGTGGCGGGCGAGGTTGTCCTCCAGCAGCTCGAGGAAGCGCTCGTCCTTGCGCCGGGCCTCCACCAGCTCGCGGATGGCCTCGCGGACCACCTCGGACACCGGGCGGCCCTCGACCTCGGCGATCACCTGGAGCCGCTCGGCCAGCTCCGGGTCGAGCCGCAGCACCATGTTCTTCGTCTCGCGTGCCATAGTGATATCACGATATCAGAGTATCGTGATCACGCCAAGCGGCTGGCCTCGCGGAGCTGTGCGGCGGTCTCCTCCGGCAGCGTGTCGTTGACGAAGGTGCCGGCGCCGAGCTCCACGCCGGCCACGTACTTGAGCCGGTCGGGGCGGCGGTGCGGCGGGTAGAGCTCGATGTGGACGTGCGCGTCGGGCCAGTCGCCGCCGTCGGTCGGCGCCTGGTGGATGGCCATCACGTAGGGCGTCGAGAAGCCGAAATGCCGGTCGTAGGTGCGCACCGCCTCGAGCAGCGCCGCGGCCAGGGCGTCGCGCTGGGCGGCGTCCAGCTCGGCCAGCGAGCCGGCGTGGCCCTCCGGGTACAGGTGCAGCTCGTAGGGCCACCGCGCGGCGTCGGGCACGAACCCCACCACGCCGTCGTGGTCGAGCACCATGCGCTCGCCGGCGCGCTCGGAGCGCACCAGGTCGCAGTGCAGGCAGCGGCCGGTCGCGCGCCGGTGGGCCGCGCCCTGCGCCAGCTCGGTGGCGGCCACCGGCGGGACGAACGGCATCGCGTAGATCTGGCCATGCGGGTGGTGCAGCGTCACCCCCATGACCTCGCCCTTGTTCTCGAAGACATAGACGTAGGCGACCTCGGGCCGGGCGCCGAGCTCAAGGTAGCGCTCGGCCCACACGTCGACCAGCAGCCGCACCCGGCGACGGTCGAGATCGGCCAGGGTGGCGTCGTGCTCGGGCGTGTAGACCACCACCTCGCAGCCGGTGGTCGCCGGGCGGACCGGCCGGCCGTCGGGGTGGCGGTCGGGGCCGAGCGCCGGAAAGCGGTTCTCGAACACCACCACCTCGAAGTCCTCGAGCGGCACCTCGCTGTCGCCACCGGGGCCGCTGGGGCACAGCGGGCACGAGTCGGTCGGCAGGAAGGTGCGGTCGTTGCGCTCGGTCGCGAACGCCACCCACTCGTTGCGCAGCCGGCTGAAGCGCAGCTCAGGCATCGGAGGCTCTCCGGTAGGCGAGCAGGTAGCGGCCGTCGGGCAGCTCGTGCTCGTCGTGCGGCGGCCGCGGTGCGGCGGTCGGGCGCGCGGCCTGCTCCTGCTCCAGCGGCTGTGCGGCGACCGGGCGCCGGGTCTGTGCCTGCTCGGACTCGACCGGCATCCGTCAGTCCTCCTCCGGCTCGACCATGACCAGCTCGCCGACGCGCGCCGCCAGCGCCTCGCAGGCCTCCGGCTCCAGGCCCGTGTCGGTGATCAGCACCGACGCCTGGTCCAGCGAGGCGATGGTGGACAGCCCGACCACGCCCCACTTGGTGTGGTCGGCCAGCACCACCAGGCGGCGCGCGGCCGCCAGCACCGCCCGGTTGGTCTCCGCCTCAAGCAGGTTGGGCGAGGTGAAGCCGGCCTCGGGGTCGATGCCGTGCACGCCCATGAAGGCCCAGTCGACGTGCAGCGAGCGGATCGCCCGCACCGCCACCGGCCCGACCAGCGCGTCGGACGGCGTGCGCACCCCCCCGCTGAGCACCACCGTCTGGTCCGGCCGGCCGCCCATGTCGAACGCCTCGGCCACCGGCAGCGAGTTGGTCACCACGGTCAGCTCGGGGACCCGGGTGAGCTGCCGGGCGAGCGCGTGGGTGGTGGTCCCCGCGGTCACCGCCACCGCGCTGCCGGGCGTCACCAGCTCGGCCGCGCGCCGGGCGATCGCGTCCTTGGCGGGCCGCTCGCGGCGGGACTTGGCCTGGAACCCCGGCTCGTCGGTGCTGCCGGTGCGCGGCAGCGTGGCGCCGCCGTGGACCTTCTTGACCAGGCCGCGCCGCGCCAGGGCGTCGAGGTCGCGCCGCACCGTCATGTCCGAGACGCCCAGCAGCTCGGTCAGCTCGCTGACGCGCGCGCCGCCGTTGCGGGCAACCTCGCTGAGGATGCGCTCCTGCCGCTGCGCGGGCAGGTTGCTCACCAACCCCGCTCGCGCAGGGGACGACAGAATCGAACTTGGATTCATCAGAACTCAACATATCACCACAGCTCGTCCGAAGCCCGCCGGGCTGCCATCATCGGGAACCAACCGTCGACGTCAGGAGCCGCAGCCAATGGCCAGAGTGCTCGTCACCCGCCAGCTTCCGCCCGGTGGCCTGGACCCGCTGCAGGGGCACGAGCTCCTCCAGCGCGACGGCGACCAGCCGCTCAGCCACCAGGAGCTGGTGGAGGCGGCGGCCGGGGTGGAGGCGATCGTCTGCCTGCTGACCGACCGGATCGACCAGGAGGTGCTCAGCGCCGGGCCGAACCTCAAGGCGGTCGGCAACGTGGCGGTCGGCTACGACAACGTCGACGTGGCGGCCGCCGAGCGCGCCGGGGTGGCGGTGTGCAACACCCCGGGCGTGCTCGACGAGACCACCGCGGACGTGGCCTTCGGGCTGATCCTGGCGGCCTCCCGGCGGTTCAGCGAGGCCGAACGGGACCTGCGCGCGGGGCGCTGGCACGGCTGGGGCATCAATCAGTACCTGGGGCACGACGTCCACGGCGCGACCCTGGGCCTGGTGGGCTACGGCCGCATCGGCCGGGCGGTCGGCCGCCGCGGCGAGGGCTTCGGCATGCGGGTGCTGCACCACACCCGCAGGCCGACCGGGGAGCCCGGGCACGTCGCCGGCCTGGACGAGCTGCTGGCCGAGGCGGACGTGGTCAGCCTGCACGTGCCGCTGTCGGAGGACACCAGGCACCTGATCGGCCGCCGCGAGCTGGCGCTGATGAAGCCCACCGCGGTGCTGGTGAACACCGCCCGCGGCCCGGTGGTCGACTCCGACGCGCTCGCCGAGGCGCTCGAGAACGACCGCATCTTCGCCGCCGGCCTGGACGTCTACGAGGACGAGCCGCAGGTGCCGCCGAGGCTGCTGGCCGCGCCCCGCACCGTGCTGCTGCCGCACGTGGGCAGCGGCTCGCTGGCCACCCGCACTGCCATGGCCCGCATGGCCGCCGACTGCGTCCGGGCCATCCTCGCCGGCGAACGCCCACCCAACCTCGTCACCCGATCGGGTTGAGCGGCCTCAGCCCTCCCAGGCACTCATCGGCGGGCAGGTGCACACCAGGTTGCGGTCGCCGTAGGCGCCCTGGATGCGGCGCACCGGCGGCCAGTACTTGTCCTGGCGCAGGCTGGAGACCGGGTAGGCGGCCTGCTCGCGGCTGTAGCCGTGCGACCACTTCCCCGCCAGCAGGTCGGCGGTGTGCGGGGCGCCCCGCAGCGGGTTGTCCTCGCGGTCGAGCTCGCCGGCTGCCACGCGGCCGATCTCGTTGCGGATGGCGATCATCGCCTCGCAGAAGCGGTCCAGCTCGGCCATGCTCTCGGACTCGGTCGGCTCGACCATCAGCGTGCCGGCCACCGGGAACGACATGGTCGGCGCATGGAAGCCGTAGTCGATCAGCCGCTTGGCCACGTCCTCGGCGGTGACGCCGCTCTCCTTGGTGATGCGGCGCAGGTCCAGGATGCACTCGTGCGCCACCAGCCCCTTGCGCCCGGTGTAGAGCACCGGGTAGTGCGGGGCCAGCCGCCGGGCGACGTAGTTGGCGCCGAGGATGGCGACCTCGCTGGCGCGACGCAGCCCGTCGGCACCCATCAGCCGCACGTAGGCCCAGGAGATCGGCAGGATGCCGGCGGAGCCCCAGGGCGCCTCGGCGATCGGCCCGACACCGCTGGCCGGCCCCGCCTCGGAACGCAGCGGGTGGTTCGGCAGGAAGGGCGCGAGGTGCTCGCGCACCGCCACCGGCCCGACGCCGGGACCGCCGCCGCCGTGCGGGATGCAGAAGGTCTTGTGGAGGTTGAGGTGCGACACGTCCGCGCCGAAGCGGCCGGGCTTGGCCAGGCCGACCAGCGCGTTCAGGTTGGCGCCGTCGACGTAGACCTGGCCGCCGGCCTGGTGGACGGCGTCGCACAGGTCGGTGATCGCCGGCTCGAACACCCCGTGCGTGGACGGGTAGGTGACCATCAGCACGGCCAGCCGCTCCCGGTGGGCGTCGATCTTGGCGCGCAGGTCGTCGAGGTCGACGTTGCCCGCCTCGTCGCAGGCCACCACCACCACCTGGAGGCCGGCCATGGAGGCGCTGGCGGCGTTGGTGCCGTGCGCCGACGACGGGATCAGGCAGATGTCGCGCCGCTCGCCGCGGCTGGCATGGTAGGCGCGGATCGCCAGCAGGCCCGCCAGCTCGCCCTGGGAGCCGGCGTTGGGCTGCAGGGACACGCGGTCGTAGCCGGTGATCTCGACCAGCCAGCCCTCCAGCTGGTCGATCAGCCGGCGGTAGCCCTCCGCCTGGTCGAGCGGGGCGAACGGGTGCAGCGAAGCGAACCCCGGCCAGGTGATCGGCTCCATCTCGGCGGCCGCGTTGAGCTTCATGGTGCAGGAGCCCAGCGGGATCATCGAGCGGTCCAGCGCGATGTCGCGGTCCGCCAGGCGGCGCAGGTAGCGCAGCATGGCGGTCTCGGAGCGGAAGCGGTGGAACACCGGGTGGGTGAGGAACGCGCTGGTGCGGGCCAGCTCGGCCGGCAGCGCGTCCGGGGTGGCCTCGTCGAGCCGGTCGATCGCGCCGGCGTCGGGGAACCCGCTGCCGTCCTTGCCGGTCGCGGCCGCGAACGCGCGCCAGACCGCCTCCAGGTGCTCGCGCCTGGTGACCTCGTCGGTCGAGACGCCGACGTGGTCGGGGTCCACCAGCCGGAGGTTGACGCCGAGCTCGGCGGCCTCGGCGACCACCGCCTCGGCGCGCCCCGGCACGTGGGCCAGCACGGTGTCGAAGAAGCGGTCGTGGGCCAGCTCGACACCGCCGGCGCGGAGGCCCGCCGCCAGCACCGCCGCGTAGCGGTGGACCCGCCGGGCGATCGCCGCCAGCCCCTCGGGGCCGTGGTAGACGGCGTACATGCTGGCCACGATCGCCGGCAGCGACTGCGCCGTGCAGATGTTGCTGGTCGCCCGCTCGCGGCGGATGTGCTGCTCGCGGGTCTGCAGCGCCAGCCGGTACGCGGTGCGGCCGTCGACGTCGATCGAGGCGCCCACCAGCCGGCCAGGGAGCTGCCGCTCGAGGCCCTTGCGGACCGCCATGAAGCCGGCGTGGGGGCCGCCGAACCACAGCGGCACGCCGAAGCGCTGGCTGGAGCCGACCGCGACGTCGGCGCCCTGCTCGCCGGGCGGCTTCAGCAGGGTGAGCGCCAGCGGGTCGGCGGCGATCGCCACCAGCGCGCCCTGGCCGTGGGCGGACTCGATCAGCCCGCCGAGGTCGCGCACGGCGCCGCTGGAGCCGGGGTACTGCGCCAGCACGCCGAACAGCGGGACCTCGGGCAGGCCGTCGGACAGGTCGGCCACCACCACCTCGACCCCCAGCGGCTCGGCGCGGGCGCGGACCACCTCGATGGTCTGCGGGTGGCAGTCGGCGTCGACCACGAAGGCGCCGTCCCTGCCGGCGGCGCGGTGGCACAGCGCCATCGCCTCGGCCGCGGCGGTCGCCTCGTCGAGCAGCGAGGCGTTGGCGATGTCCAGCCCGGTCAGGTCGGTGACCATCGTCTGGAAGTTCAGCAGCGCCTCCAGCCGGCCCTGGGAGATCTCCGGCTGGTAGGGCGTGTAGGAGGTGTACCAGCCCGGGTTCTCGACCACCTGGCGCCGGATCACCGGCGGCGTGACGGTGTCCGAGTACCCCAGGCCGATCATCGAGGTCAGCAGCCGGTTGCTGGCGGCGAGCTCGCGCAGCTCGGCGAGCGCCTCGGCCTCGCTGGCGGCCGGCGGCAGGTCCAGCGGCGCGAAGGCCTTGATGGTCTCGGGAATGGCGTCGGCGACCAGCTCGGCCAGCGAGCCGTAGCCGACCACGGCGAGCATCTTCGCCTGCTCGTCGGCGGACGGTCCGATGTGGCGCTCAGCGAACGGCGAGGCCTGCTCGAGCTGGGCCAGTGGCAAGCGATCGGTCATGGTGGAGGCTCCTCGGTTCCGCGCCATCGAGACGCGCTTGGTCAGCCTCCCCCTCTGTCCTTGGCACCTGAGAGCTTCGCCAGCGCCGCTTCCGGAGCTGACTTGCACCTTCGGTGAGGCGGCGACCCCTGCGCAATCCGCCTGCTTTCCAGAGTTGCCTCGCCCTGGCGGTCACTGGTGCCTGAGAGGTTCCGGGGAGCGTTGCCCCTTCGGCGCCCCGAGCTGGCCGCGCGGAGACTCTCCCGCCTGGGGTCGACAGCGACGCCAAGGTAGTGCCGATCGCACGGGGGGTCAAGGCGACCGGAGGATTCAGCGGCGGCCGGCCGCCAGGCCGGTGAGCTGGTCGGAGAGCTCGCGCAGCCGCCGCCGCGCCGAGGGGTCGGCCGCCTGCGGGTCAGGCCGAGCCTCGCGCATGCCGTTGAAGTAGCGACCACTGACCTCGTCCAGCTCGGGCGAGGTCACCAGCCGCATGGTCGCCTCCACGCCCTGCCCGAGGGTGCTGACCGGGTCGACCCCGCCGGCCAGCACGATCTTGGTCGGCATGAAGGTGGCCGGGTGCAGCACGTTGGCGGTCACCCCGGTGCCGCGCAACTCCTCGGCCAGGTCGATGGTGAACATGATCTGCGCGAGCTTGCTCTGGCCGTAGGCCTGCCCGCCGCTGTAGGAGCGCTCCAGCATCACGTCGCCGAAGTCGATCGGCGCCTGCCCGGCCGAGCTGACGTTCACGATCCTGGCCGGCGTCGAGGCCTCGAGCTTGGGCAGCAGCGACCGGGTCAGCAGGTAATGCGCCAGGTAGTTGACCTGAAAGCGCAGCTCGTAGCCGTCGCGGCTGAGCGAACGGCCGCCGCCGGGCAGGTTCGTCCCGATGCCGGCGTTGTTGACCAGGACGTCCACCCGGTCGATCTCTGACTCGATCCTGCCGGCGAGCGCGCGCACCTCGTCCAGCGAGGCGAAGTCCGCGCGGAACCAGCGCAGCCGCTGGCTGCCGGTGCGCTCGCGCAGCTCGCGGATGGTCGCCTCGCCCTTGGCGTCGTCGCGTCCGTGCAGCGCCACGGCGGCGCCGGCGGCGGCGAGCTCGGTGGCCAGCGCCCTGCCGAGGCCGTCGGTGGCGCCGGTGATCACGATGGTCTGCTCAGCAAGTGGTCGCATCATGCCCCCAGGGGTAGCACAGGGCGGAAGCGGCGCGCACTCCGGCGGAGGACGGCGCTCAGCCCCGGCCGGCGCGGGTGGTGGCGCGGCCGAAGGGGCAGAGGTCCAGCAGCACGCAGGAGCGGCAGCGCGGCCGCTGCGCCTTGCAGACGGTCCGCCCGTGGGTCACCAGCGCGACGTGGAGGTCGTAGCGGATGTCGGCGGGGACCAGCCCGCCGAGGATCTGGTGGGCGCGCTCGGCGGTCGCGCCCGGCGGGATCCAGCCGAGCCGGGCGGTGACCCGGTGGACGTGCGTGTCGATCGGGAAGGCCGCCCGGCCCATGGAGAACACCAGCACGCAGGCCGCCGTCTTGGGCCCCACCCCGGGCAGCGAGGTGAGGTACGCCTCCACCTCGGAGTCGGCGAGCGGCTCCAGGGCGCCCAGGTCGATGCCGCCCTCGCGCCGCTCGATCTCGGCCAGGATCCGCTGGATGCGCGGGGCCTTCTGGTTGGCGATGCCGCCGGCGCGGATGGCCGCCGCCACCTCCGCGGTGGGCGCGTCGGCCACCTCCTCCCAGCTCGGGAAGCGCCGCTTCAGGCTGGCGAACGCCCGCGCGGAGTTGACGTCCGAGGTGTGCTGCGACAGCACCGTGGCGACCAGCTCGTCGACCGGCGGCAGCCGCAGCTTGCCCTCGAACGGGCCCTGCTGGCGGCGCAGGCGCCGCTGCACCGCCCGGATGCGCCGCACGTCCGGAGGGGCTTGCCAGGTCACAGCGCCACCGTGGCCGGCAGCCGCGGCCCGGCGATCCGCCGCTCACCGTCGAGGCCTCGCACCCGCCGGTGGACCTCCAGGGGGACCCGGCGGCCGGTCAGGGCGCGCAGCGCCAGCACGGCGGCGCCGGCGGCGCCGTCGGTGGCCAGCTCCGGCGGCCGGCCGACACGTGCCAGCAGGACGGCGTGGACCGCCGACGACAGCGGGCCCGGCGCCAGCAGCATGCCGCCGGCGAGCACCACGCCGCCGTGCGCCGGCGGGCCGGCCCGCAGCAGCACCTCCGCGGTGGACAGCAGCAGCGCGGCGGCGCGGTCGACGATCGCCTTGGCGACCTCGTCGCCGCAGGCGGCCGCGGTGAGCGCCAGCGGCGCCAGTTCCGCCAGCGCCACCGGCGGCCGGCGGTAGACCACCTCCTTGACGCGCCTGGCCGAGATGAGGTCGACATCAGGCCGCTCCACCCCCAGCGCCCGCAGCACGGGCCGGGTCAGCGCGGTGGGGCGGCCGCGTCCGTCGAGGTGGGCCAGGCAGGCGCGCAGCGACTCGCGGCCGAGCCAGAACCCGGAGCCGTCGTCGCCGAGCAGCCAGCCGTGGCCGTCGACGTGGCGGACCACGCGGGCGTCGCGGACCTCGGCTGCGGCCGCTCCGGTTCCAGCCACCAAAACAATCCCGTTCTCCGCCGGGGTGCCCGCGGCGAACGCGGCCTCCAGGTCGGAGACGATCTGGAAGGGGCAGCCCAGCCCCAGGTCGCGCCAGCACCCGCGCAGCGCGGCGGACAGCTCCCCGAGACGGGCGCCAGCCCCGGCCACGCCGAGCACGGCATAGTGGAGGAGGGTTCTGTCCAGGCCGAACAACGCCGACTCCAGCCCGGCGCGCAGGCTGCGGACGCAGCTGTCGAGCCCGCACGAGACGGGGTTGCCGCCACCACTCGTCGCGGCGGCCACGCGCGCTCCAGCCACGCTGGCCACCAGCACCCGAGTGGTGGACCCGCCGGCGTCGACGCCGACCACGAGGGGGGGATCGTGTTCCACAGGGCGGAAGATAACGGGCCTCTCCCATCCGGGACAATTCGACTCGACGGACCACGACCGCGCTGATCGTGGTATTGATGGCCGATGGGCCCCAATGACCGTCGCGCCGCGGAGCGCCTCGACCGTGACGACCCGCTCGCCGGGCTGCGGGAGCAGTTCGTGATCGACGATCCCGACCTGCTCTACCTCGACGGCAACTCGCTGGGGCGCCTGCCGCGCCGCTCGATCGCGCGGCTGCGCGAGGTGGTCGAGCGCGAGTGGGGCGAGCGCCTGATCCGCTCCTGGAACGAGGGCTGGATGGACCTGCCGGCGCGCGCCGGCGACCTGCTCGGCGAGCACCTGCTGGGGGCGGCGCCCGGCCAGGTGGCGGTGTCGGACTCGACCAGCGTGAACCTCTACAAGCTGGCCGCGGCGGCGCTGGACGCCAACCCGGGGCGCGAGCTGATCGTCTCCGACCGCCACAACTTCCCCACCGACCGCTACGTGCTGGAGGGCCTTGCGGCGGAGCGCGGCCGGCGCCTGGAGCTGGTGGAGTTCGACGAGCTGGAGGGCCCCACCCCCGCGGCGATCGAGCGGGTGGTCGACCGGCGTACCGCGCTGCTCTGCCTGTCGCACGTCGACTACCGCTCCGGCGCGCTGGCGGACATGGCGGCGATCGACGCGGTCGCCAGGCGGGCCGGCGCGATGACCCTGTGGGACCTGTGCCACTCGGCGGGCGCGGTGCCGGTCGAGCTGGACGCCGCCGGCGCCGACCTGGCGGTCGGCTGCACGTACAAGTACCTCAACGCCGGCCCGGGCGCGCCGGCCTTCCTGTACGTGCGGCGCGAGCACCAGGCGCGGCTGCGCCAGCCGATCTGGGGCTGGTTCGGGCAGCGGGAGCAGTTCTCCATGGGCCAAGGCTACGACCCCGCCCCGGACGTGTCGCGCTTCCTGGTGGGCACGCCGTTCGTGCCGGGCGTCGCACTGGTCGAGGAGGGCGCGGCGCTGCTGGCGGAGGCGGGCATCGAGCGCCTGCGCGCCAAGGGGATCGCGCTGACCGAGCTGATCGTGGCGCTGCACGACGAGTGGCTGGCGCCGCTGGGCTTCGGCCTCGCCAGCCCGCGCGACCCCGCGCTGCGCGGCTCGCATGTGGCGCTCGCCCATCCGGACGGCTACCGCATCAGCCAGGCGCTGATCTTCCGCGCCCGGGTGATCCCCGACTTCCGGCCACCCGACCGCATCCGGCTCGGGCCGGCGCCGGCGACCACCCGCTTCGTGGACGTCTGGGACGCCATGGACCGCTTGCGAGGGCTGGTCGCCGACGGCGCGCACCTGTCCCTCGATCCAACCCGCGCGAGGGTCACGTAGAGCGCCGGCATGTATAGGTGCCGCGCGGCCTCCGGGTGCACTGGCGCAGCCTCAGCAAGCTCGTCGGCCTCGGCACGCAGGGCCCGCCCGCTCGGCGGCGGAGGGCCGGTGCTTCCCGGGCCCGCCGACCGCCGGGCGCGATCCCGCCCCGGGCCGCGCGCCGGCCAGCTGGG